>Ga0247609_10000008_pt1 | contig 327108 bp, 246 predicted proteins | sample 172DNAGHGlowgp2_FD_193487 | JGI IMG/M metagenome (GOLD analysis project Ga0247609, IMG submission 193487) | Sheep rumen microbial communities from Palmerston North, Manawatu-Wanganui, New Zealand - 1728 DNA GHGlow gp2 | ecosystem: Host-associated > Mammals > Digestive system > Stomach > Rumen...
CGCAGGCGGCTCCGAGCACGCCACCATTCCGCTGGGCGTAGCCGGCTTCTACAATGCCAAGGCCCTTACCCGCGCCACGGACCCCAAGTACTCTTCCCTGCCCTTCAACCTCAACCGTCAGGGCTTCGTGATGGGTGACGGTGCCGCTGTCATCATCCTGGAGGAGCTGGAGCACGCCAAAAAGCGCGGCGCCACCATCTTCGGAGAGATGGTGGGCTACGGCAACACCTGCGACGCCTACCACGCCACGGCACCCCGCCCGGATGCCAGCACCCAGGCCCGCTCCATCTGTGACGCCCTCTCAGAGGCAGGCTTCGACCCATCCAAGGACAACCTCTACATCAACGCCCACGGCACCGGCACCCACCTCAACGACATTGCCGAAACCCTCGCCTGCAAGGTAGCCCTTGGGGATTTCGCCTACAAGGCCCACATCTCCTCCACCAAGTCAATGACCGGCCACATGTTCGGCGCGGCAGGCGGCGCAGAGGCCATTGCAACCATCCTCGCACTCCGTGACGGCGTGTGCCCTCCCACCATCAACCTGGACACCCCGGACCCCGAATGCGACCTTGACTACACTCCCAACGTGGCGGTTCACACTCCCCTCACCCTGGGTCTTTCCAACTCCTTCGGCTTTGGCGGACACAACGCCTGCGTAGCTTTCAGGCCCTACAATGGATAGGAACGGCATAATGGAGGTGCTGCCCCACAGGGGGGCCATGCTTCTTCTTGACACCATGGAACTTGATGCCGAAGGAGTATGCCATGCAACCTACACCATTCCGGAAAAGCCCTTCTTCTGCGACGGCCACTTCCCCGGCAACCCTATTGTTCCGGGCGTAATCCTTTGTGAGATAATGGCCCAGGCCTGCTCACAGCTGTTTGTGGAGGTGTTTGCCGATAATCTTGTGATGTACCGTGGCCTTGACGCCGTGAAGTTCCGCGGCACGGTGAGGCCCGGAGACCTCTGCGAGGTTTCGGCCAGCCTCATTGAATCCAAAGGCACGCTCTACGTCTGCGACGCCGCCCTTTCCGTTTCCGGCCGCCGCTGCGCCCAGGCACGGATCACCCTTGCCGCCGTTCCCAAAGACTGATTACCACTTGCTGGTCCCCCACCCCTATATTTCTCCCCTTCTGGTGGAGGCCAAGTATATTACTAACAGCTTATTACAAGAAAGTCTACCAGAATATTTTCTAGTAGACTTTCTCATAAACGATTATGCTCCAAACAGTTAGCCTCCACCACAAGGGGAGAAAAAGGAAGTGCCACACCCGGGTTATGCCATGTCGCACATTTTTATTATCTTTGCAGGCTAAAACACAATCGCTATGGCAGAGAACACGCTGTTGGAAAAGGTCCTGAGCCTTCAGGACAAATACAAGAAGCTGGAAGAGCAGTTGGCAAGCCCCGAGGTTATCGCCGACATGAAGAAATTTGTCCAGCTCAACAAGGACTACAAGGAGCTTCAGCCCATCATTGCCGCCGGCCTTGAGTACAAGAGGCTGGTGGACGAACTTGCGCAGGCCAAGGATATCCTCATGAATGAAAAAGACGAGGACCTCAAGGAAATGGCCCGCGACGAAGTTGCCCAAATCGAGCCTAAACTCCCGGAAATGGAGCAGCAGATAAAGCTCCTCCTCATTCCCGCAGACCCCGACGACAGCAAGAACGCCATGGTGGAAATCCGCGGCGGCACCGGCGGCGACGAAGCCGCAATCTTTGCCGGAGACCTCTTCCGCATGTATCAGCATTATGCCGAACGCCGCGGCTGGAAACTGGAAGTCACAGACCAGGCTCCCGGCACTTCCGGCGGCTACAAGCAAATTGTGTTCAAGCTTTCCAGCAGCCAGGACGGCGTTTACGGCATCATGAAATATGAGTCCGGCGTGCACCGCGTCCAGCGTGTTCCCCAGACAGAAACCCAGGGCCGAATCCAGACTTCGGCCGCCTCTGTGGCCGTTTTCCCGGAAGCCGGCGAATTCGACATCGAGCTCAATCCGGCCGATATCCGCAAGGACCTCTTCTGCGCATCGGGCCCCGGCGGCCAGGGCGTGAACACCACCTATTCGGCCGTACGCCTTACCCACATCCCCTCCGGAATTGTGGTCCAGTGCCAGGAAGAACGCTCCCAGCTAAAGAACCTTGACAGGGCCATGGAAGAACTCCGCACCCGCCTTTACAACATGGAGCACCAGAAGTACCTGGACGGCATTGCCGCAAAGCGCAAGACCATGGTAAGCACCGGAGACCGCAGCGCCAAAATCCGCACCTACAACTATCCCCAGGGCCGCGTCACGGATCACCGCATCGGCTGGAGCATGTACAACCTTCCCGTCTTCATGGACGGAGACATCCAGGAGTGCATAGACCAGCTCCAGATTGCCGAAAACGCAGAGCGCCTCAAAGAAGCCGGAGAGGAGGAATAAGCCATGGCACGTAGGAGAGAAGAAGTACAGGCTCTGGGCCGAAACACGGTCTACAGCCAGAAATACGCCCCTGAGGTTCTTGAAACCTTCGAGAACGTTCACAGAGGCAACGACTACTGGGTACGTTTCAACTGCCCGGAATTCACCACCCTCTGCCCCATCACAGGGCAGCCGGACTTTGCCGAAATCCGCATCAGCTATGTGCCGGATGTCAAGATGGTGGAGTCAAAGTCCCTCAAGCTCTATCTTTTCAGCTTCCGCTCCAACGGAGACTTCCACGAGGACTGCGTGAACACCATCATGAAGGACCTTGTGAAACTAATGGACCCCAAGTACATTGAGGTAACAGGCTTTTTCACCCCGCGCGGAGGCATTTCCATCTATCCTTACGCAAATTACGGCCGTCCAGGCACCAAGTGGGAGCAACTGGCCTGGGAAAGGCTCAGCCACCACGAATAAGGTGCCAGGGGAGAAAAATATAGGCGTTACTTGATGAGATTGCCCAGGATGGAGCGGGTGAGCTCACGGGTAATGGTGGAAGTGGCGCTCTTGGTGGCCTTGCTCACCATTTTCTTGCCGGTGGAAGTGGTGCTCTTCTTCTTGGTGCCGGTCACCTTGGAGGTTACGGCATCTGCGGCGGCAGCGGCGGCAACGCCGGTAACTGCCGTGAGGACAGAGCGAAGAACCTTGGAGGCAATGCTGTTCTTGGCCTTCTTGGCCCTTTCCTTAGCTTCTTTTTCGGCCTCCTTGGCGGCCTTGGCATCTTCCTTGGCCTGGATGGCGGCCTGGCGTTCGGCCTCCTCTGCGGCATCTATTTCCGCTTTCTGGCGCTCTGCTTCCTCTGTGGCGGCGGTGATAAGCTCGTAGGCGCTCTCACGGTCTACGGGGTGGTCGTAGCGGCCATACAGGCGGCTGCGCTTGATGAGTTCCGTGCGCTGCTCCGGGGTAATGGCGCCAATCTGTGAAAGAGGGAAAAGGATCTTGGCGCGCTCTACTATGGAAGGCGTACCGGAAGCATCCAGGAAGGACACAAGGGCCTCGCCGGTGCCGAGTTCCAAAAGGGTGTCGTAGGTCTTGAAAGCGGGATTTGCGCGGAAGGTATCGGCCGCCACGCGAACCGCCTTCTGGTCCTGAGGGGAATAGGCGCGGAGGGCATGCTGTACGCGGTTTCCAAGCTGACCCAGGATATTGGCGGGGATGTCCGTGGGGCTCTGGGTGATGAAGTAAATGCCCACGCCCTTGGAGCGGATAAGGCGCACAACTTGCTCGATCTTGTCCGTGAGAGCCTTGGAAGTGCCCTCAAACAGCATGTGGGCTTCGTCGAAGAAGAACACAAGCTTAGGAAGATCCATCTCTCCAACCTCCGGAAGGGTGGCGTAAAGCTCAGAGAGCAGCCACAGGAGGAAGGTGGAATAAAGCTTAGGCTGAAGCATGAGGCGGTCTGCGGCCAGCACATTCATGATGCCCTTTCCGCCCTCGCATTGCAGGAGGTCATAGATGTCAAAGTCCGGTTCCCCGAAGAATTTGTCCGCGCCCTGGTTCTCAAGGGCAAGGAGGGCCCTCTGGATAGCGCCAACCGAGGCCGAAGACACATTGCCGTACTTTGTGGTGTACTCCGCGGCGTTCTGCCCCACGAAGTTGAGCATGGCCCGAAGGTCCTTGAGGTCAATGAGAAGAAGCCCGTTGTCGTCTGCGATCCTGAAAACTATATTGAGGACACCGGTCTGGGTTTCGTTGAGGTCCATCAGGCGCCCCAGCATCTCCGGGCCCATACGCGAAATGGTGGAACGCATGGGATGTCCCTGCTCTCCGTAAACGTCAAAAAAGCGCACGGGGCAGCTCTGGAACTGGGGATTCTCTATGCCGAACTCCGGCAGTCTCTTCTCAATGAACCCGGACAGCCGCCCAGCCTGCGAAATACCGCTGAGGTCCCCCTTCATGTCGGCCATGAAGCAGGGCACGCCCGCCTGGCAGAAGGTTTCGGCGAGGACCTGAAGGGTGACGGTTTTACCTGTGCCGGTGGCTCCGGCTATGAGTCCGTGGCGGCAAGCCATTTTGCCCTCTATGGAGATGGGGCCGTTGGAAGAATGGGCTACATAAAGCCCGCGCTGACTGTCAAGCATAAAAGAAAACTAAATTTCCGCTAATATAGCAAAAATTATTCAGAGAATAAATCCCTCACCGGAAGCTGGGATGAAAAACGCCTCCTGAGATTCTTCACAAGATGGGAAGTGTTGCGGCTGAATTTGGAGCCCCTCCAGGCCGAAGTATTGGAGATGAGCACCCAGCACTCACCGTCCGGGAAAACCTTTATAAGGGCCGAAGTCCCTGAAAATGAGCCCGTCCGCGTCCATTCACCGTCCTTAGTGTCCACCCAGCCAAGGGAAAAGGTGTCGTCGTCGTACCAGGTGGTCATCTTGCGCACAGAATCCGGTGAAAGGATGTCCTCCACAACGCCAAAGCCATCGGCCGAAGATACCACGCGGGCAAGTTCCACGGCCGAACACGCCCATGCTCCAGCCCCCTTGAGGGAAGTGACATCGTTGCCGCCGTAGCACTTTTCAACGCCGGCGTACTTGCCATCGAACGAGGTTACAAGTTCGGCATCCGGCTGCATGAAATACATGGACTCTCCGGGGTGCCTGTCCTTGAGGTAATTCCCCGCTATCCTGAATCCGTGGCAGCCGCAGGGCTCAAACACCTCCCGCTGCATAAAGGCATCGTAGGGCATCCCGGACGCCTTTTCAATCACAAGGGAGAGAAGGAGATACCCGAAGTTGGAGTACTGCTGCCAGGTCCCTGGCACAAAGGCAAGCGGACGGCGGAGCTCCGAGCGCACAAGCTCTTCGGCAGAAGGATGATACCCCGTGAACATTACATCCGCTCCCCTGTAATGGAAGCCTCCCTGATGCCTCAGGAGATGCTCCACGGTAATGAGGTAGTAGTTGTCGTCGCGGATGACGGAGTCGAATTCATTCAGAATTCCATACGGGCCGAAGACAGGGGTGTCCAGATGCAGTTTCCCCTCTTCCTCCAGCCTCATTATGCCTATTGCGGTTAGAAGCTTTGACACCGACGCCACCCTCATGATGGTGCCTGGAGTCATTGGATCCGTTTGGCCGGCCTTTCCGTATCCGCGGGCGTAAATGAGTGAATCATTGCGCGTTACGGCAATGGAAACGCCTTTGAGGGCCCAGTAACGCATGAAACTGTCCACAACATGGTCCATTGCCGGAAGCTCCGACAGCTCATTTGTAATGCTCTTGTTATAGTCTGTGAATGCCACTGACGACGAAACCGGTTCCGCCGCCGCGGCAGGCTTTTTTGCGGAGAAAATGAGCACGGCGCTGACGGCGGCAACCGCCAGCGGGACAATTATGCTTATGAGGCCACGCCGGCTCACTTTCCTATGAGCCCGGCCTTCCTGCCGAAATCAATGATAAAGTCTGCGGTGCCCTCAATTCCAAGCACGGAGCTGTCTACGCAAAGATGATAGTTGGAGCCGCTGCCCCAAGCGCCCATGGTGTAGTAGTTATAGTAGGTTTCCCTGATGCGGTCTTTCTTCTTTATGAGCTTCAGGGCCTCTTCCTCCGTGAGTCCTTCGCTTTTCATGATTCGGCCCGCACGGTATTCTACGGGGCCGCCCACAAATACATTGAGGCAATGGAGATCCCTGAGGATATAGTCGGCGCAACGGCCGATGATTACGGCGTCCCCTTTCTCACCAATGGAGCGGATGATGTCGCTTTGCACCTTGAAAAGGACGTCGTCGTTCATGTAGGTATTGTCCAGATAACTCATTCGGCCGGAAGTGAAGAAACTGGAAATGGAGAAGATGCTCCTCTTCTTTTCACCGCCCTCGAAGATGGACGGAGAATAGCCGTTTTCCTGAGCCGCCTTGGAAATGAGCTCGTTGTCATAGAAAGGGATTCCAAGCTTTTCCGCAACGGCCTGGCCCACATAGCCGCCTCCGCTGCCGAAGGAACGGCCAACATTGATGATGGTATTCATAACTGGCTTCCAAGTATTGACGGATCTTCTCCGTCCTGAAGTTTACCTAACTTTACAATAAGATTGACGGCAAGTATACCGGTGACCACTGACGCAATGGTATCGGCGATGGGGAAACTGTACCATACTCCGGTTTCGCTCTCAAGGAGGGCGGGCAGGATGTAGATACAGGGAAGAAGGAACAGAAGCTGCCTGGAAAGGGACAGGAAAATGGATTTCCTGACCATTCCAAGGCACTGGAACAGATTGGTTGTAACCATCTGGAACCCAACGATAGGGAATGCCAAATTCATCATCCTGAGGCCCCTCACGGCCTTTTCTTCAAGGACGGGGTCATTGGTGAAGATGCTCACGGCGGCGTCCGGGAAAAACTCCGACACTATAAAACCGACTACGGTTACAATAGTGGCCCACATGGCAGTTTTAAGGTACACCTCGCGGACGCGTGAATACTGCCTTGCGCCAAAGTTATAACCCGCAATGGGCTGCATTCCCTGGTTGAACCCCATTATTATCATCACAAAGAGGAAGGAAATGCGGTTAACGATGCCGTAAGCTCCAAGGGTAAGGTCTCCGCCCCATTTCACAAGCTGCTGGTTAATGAAAAGAACCACTATGCAGCTGGCAAGGTTCATGAGGAAAGGTCCCATGCCTATTGCAAGGGAATCCCCCGCTATCTTCCAGTCTATCCTGAATATCTTCAAGGAACGGGGCAGGTGAAGGAAACGGTCCTGGTCCAGGAAATACCAAAGGGTATAGCCAAGGGCCATGCACTGGCAAAGGACGGTGGCAATGGCCGCGCCCTTGATTCCAAGGCCCAGCGTATAAATGAATATGGGGTCCAGAATGGCGTTGGATGTAACCGTAAACAGGGTAAGTCCCATGGCCAGCTTAGGGTTGCCGGAAGAGCGCACAATGGAATTGAGGCCGAAGTACAGGTGCGTTACGGCATTGCCCAGGGCGATATATGTCATGTAATCCCGGGCATACGGGAGCGTGGCGTCAGACGCCCCGAAGAAGCGAAGGATGGGATCCATCCACACAAGGGACACAATGGTGAAAATGACGCCCGTTATGATATTCAGGGTGACGTCGTTGCAAAGGACCTTCCCGGCACTCTTGTAGTTTTTCTGGCCCAGAAGAACGGAAATCATGGTGGCGGCTCCAACGCCCACAAGGGTGCCGAAAGCCGTGGAGATGTTCATGAGGGGGAAGGTGACGGCAAGGCCGGACATGGACAGGGACCCTACATCGGGAATATGGCCGATGAAGATGCTGTCCACCATGTTGTACAGCGACGACGCTGTCATGGCAATGATACCCGGGACGGCGTACTGCCTGATGAGGGCCCCTACGGGCTTTGTGCCCAGTTCTGTGGGAGCGCTACTCATCCTTCTTCAGTTCCAGTTCAAAGATAAGGGGGCAGTACGGAGGGATTACGCTGCCGCTTCCGGTGGCGGCGTATCCAAGGTCCGAGACAAAAAGGACGGTGGCCTTCTGGCCGGCCCAGTGCATCTTGTAAAGCCCGGCCTTGAACCCTTCTATAAGGGAAGAGGTACCGCCCATGGATATGGAAGAGTACTCCTTGGAGAACTTCACGGAAGAGGCCTCATAGGTTTTTTCCTTCACATAAAGGCCTTCCTTCAGGGCAACCTCCTGACTATTGGTGTCAAAGGCCTGCCCGTCCAGACGGCGCCCGGTGTAAATAAGATCCAGGGTGGCGTCATCGGCCCTCTTGTCCTCCTCCTTGAAGGAAGTGGTGTCGGAGACAAAGTAGAAGGTGCCGCCGGCCTGGTCGGTCTTGTAGGTGGTGCTTTCCTGGGACGCACCGTAATGGGCCGTGACATATTCCCTGAGCTCAGTGATTTCCTGCACGGAGATATCCTGGCACTGGCCCTCGAAGGTGATCTCATAGATAAGGTGAGTGGAACTTGTGCAGGCGTCCAGGTACTCCTTCATGGTGCCGAAACGGCTTGTAGTGGCAAGCCAGGCGGGCATGATGGCAGTGCGTTTGCCGCCAACCTTCATACCTTCCAGAAGATACTGAAGGCCGGCATAGCCCTTGCCTTCGGCGGTATTGAAATACCGGGGGCCGTAATAGTTGTAGCTCTTGTAGCTGTCCTGGTCCAGCTGCTTCTCAATGTCTTCCTCCGTGGATGAGAGGATTTCGCCGCCAAAAGAGCGGATGGTGCAGCGGAGATAGGCGAAGGAGGCATCCTTGTCACGGTCTGCGCCGGTTCCGGGGGTGTCGGAGAGGATGTACATTCCCCATTGGTCCGGCTGAATGGTGGGATACTCCGTGCTCATGAAAAGGTCCAGGTACTCCTTGGCCTGGGCTCCGGTGCTTTCGGTGACCTGCTGGGCGCAGCCTGAGAGAACTGCCGCAGCTGCTGCGGGAATAAGTATTCTAAGTATTTTATTCATTATCTATGCTTTCAATCCAAATGTGATAGACCAGTGCCGATTTTGCAGGAATCGTGCCGTTCTCCTTGTTTCCGTAACCATATTCGCCGGTAAAGAGCACATAGCATTCGTCCTGAGGCTGAACCCCGTGAAGCCCAAGCCTGAGGCCCTCCACAAGGTTTTTGTCAAGCGTGAGGGTGACGGGAGCGAAAACCGTGGTGTCTGAAAGCACCCATCCGGCAGATACGGCTATGTCTTTACGGGAGGTCTCAACAAGATTTGAGGCCGACACCGACGCCCCCGAAAGGACATAGGAGGCATACTCCATGGTGACGCGGCCGCCGTAATCCAGGGAATCCCTCTCCGTGACAATGGTATCTTTAAGGGTAAGGCGCCAGGCACCGCCGTTTTGCACCAGCGTAGCCGTGGTATCGGCCTTCATCTGGGCGGTTACAAAGTTATCTATGAAGGTGGCCTGCCTGTCATAGGTTGTCTTTAGGGACTGCTTTGTACAGGCCCACACCGCCATTGACAACAATGCTATTATGAGTATGGTCTTTCTCATTGCAATACACTAAGGAGGGCTTTTTTCACGTATTCTTCAAGGCTTTCCCCGCCAAGGTCCTTCCCGGGGAAGAGTTTTCCGCCGGCCGCATTCTCATGACCGCCGCCGTTAAAGAAATTCATGGCGCACTGCTGGGCGCTTGTGCCTTTCTTGGAGCGCAGGGAAACGCGGAAATGGTCTCCTTCTTCGGCCTCCTTCAGAAGAAGGGAAATCCTCACATTCTTGATGGTAAGGGGCACGTTCACAAGGCCTTCCGTCTCTCCTTCCTTGATGCCGAACCTATGCTGGATTTCCTTGGTGAGTATCATGTAGGCGGCGCCCTCCGGGAGGATCACAAGACCCTCGTTTTGCATGTAGCCCATGAGGCGCACCCTGTTTTCCCGGTAACTCTGGTAAATCTTACGGAGGATGGCGTCACGGTCTATGCCGGCAGCGATGAGCTCCGACGCCATGGTGAACGTGGTGGGGAAAACGGAGTTGGCAAAGTTGTTGGTGTCCGTGGTCATTCCCGTAAGGAGGGCCTCCCCTATCTCACGGTCCTTGATGTCCCAGCCCATTGCCTTGAGTATCCAGAAAGTGAGTTCCGAGGCCGATGAAATCTCCGGCGTGGAGAACACAAGGTTGAAGCTTTGGGAATCCGGGTTCAAGTGATGGTCTATGAGGACCTTCGGGGCCGAAGATGCGCCGAGGGCTTCCGACAGGGCTTCCGTCCTTGAGAATGCGTTGCAGTCCATTAGGATCACGAGGTCTGCCGCGCAGGTTTCCCCCCAGAGATACTTAAGGGATGGATTCAAGGTAAAAGAGAGGTTCTCCGGAGCGGCATCCGGGAACATGCAGGTGACCTCCTTCCCCAGTTCCCTGTGAAGGTAAAGGGCAAGGGCGGTGACGCAGCCAAGGGCGTCCCCGTCCGGGTGGACGTGGCCGGCAAGGGCTACGGACCGGGCTTTTTCAAGCATGGTCCGGAACTGCCGTATTTTCCCTGAACTGACTGTATCTGTCATGCCTTGTATGTTTGCACCCGCAAATTTACAAAAGATTATTGCTTTTGAGAAACCTTTTTTTTAACTTTGCGAGAAGTTTTGATAATTGTAAAACACTAAAATAATGAGTAAATCACTAAAAATCGCCCTCGAGGTTGTTCTTGCAGCCCTTATCGTTTTCCTTGTATGGGTTACCGTAAAGAGCATCCAGAAGCCCGTGGAATTCAACAATGAGGTTGCCGCCCGTTCACAGGTGGCCATCCAGCGCCTGAAGGATATCCGTACCCTTCAGGTAGCATTCAAGAGTGAAAACGGCCGTTTCAGCCCTACCGTAGATTCCCTCAAGCTCTTCTACAATGAAGGCAAGATGAACATCATCATGCAAATCGGCTCCAACGACGACTCCATCGCTGTTGCAAACACAGAGGCCATCAAGAAGGCAAACCGCAGGCTCAAACCCGCAGAGCTCACCGCAAAGCTCCAGGAAGCCTACAACAACGGCCAGAAGGTTGTGTTCTCCACCGTTACCGCTATTCCCGTAAAGGACACCCTCTTCAACAACCGTCCGGATTTCTCAATTGACTCACTCAAATATATCCCGTTCTCCGGTGGCCAGGAGGTTCAGATGGAAGCAACCATCAAAACCGTTTCCGGTGTCCAGGTTCCCCTCTTCGAGGCCCGCATGCCCTACAGGGCTCTTTGCAAGGGTCTTGACAACCAGCTCCGCATCAACCTTGACGCAGATCGCAAGGACCAGAACAAATACGAAGGCCTTCAGGTTGGCAGCATAACCGCTCCTAACAACAATGCCGGCAACTGGGAGTAATAGCACCTCAGAAATATCCATCCAGGTTTCCCTGGGTGGATTTTCTTTTGACCGGTCGCCCTGGATTGGCGCAGAGAAAGTATTCACTACCCCTGAGTTCCAACGCAGATACTCAGGGGTAGATATTTCCCTTCTCACGCCAAAGGTGGCCCTGGTTCCGGAACCTTTCTTCAATCCGGCTTCGGCCCGCGAGGCCCTGGAGGAAGTGGTGGCCCTGGATCCTCAGGATGTTGTGGAATACGTTTCCGTGCCATCCCTGGCGTCTGTCCTTGTATACTCCAATTCCATTGGGGAATCCCTCTCCAAAGTGCTTGCAAACACGGTACTTCCCACCTCCGGAGAGCCCGTGAAAGTGCTTCCCGAGATGTACTATATGTTAAAGGAGCTGGACTCTTTGAGGGAGTACAACAAGATTGTGGCTTCTTGGGCCGACGGCTGGCTCCACCTTGTCATTGCACAAGGGAAGAGCCTGTCACTTGCAAATACGTTCCCGGCCCAGGATTTCACCACGGCAGAATACTTCCTCTTCCTTTCCATGAAACGGCTCCAGCTAAATCCGGAGGTATCCACGGTGTGCTTCCGCACTCCCCTCACCCCGGAGGCCGAAATGTCACTTTACCGTTACTTCAAGTCGGTTTCCCGCATATGAGAATTATCGGCGGAAAACTTAAGGGGAAAGTGATCCTTCCCCCGGCCGGATACAAAGCCCGCCCCACCACGGACTTTGCCAAGGAGGGGCTTTTCAACATTCTGGACAATGAATATGAGTTTCAGGACCTCAAGGTTCTGGACCTTTTTGGCGGTACCGGCTCCATTGCATTTGAATTCGCGTCCCGCGGCGCTTCGCGCGTCTATTCCATAGAGATGGCGCGGGAAAATGCGTCTTTCATTAAAACGGAGGCCGCCCGGCTTGGGCTTTCGAACGTCACCATGGTCCGTGACAACGTATTTGACTTCCTTCCCATTTGCCGGGAGAAGTTCGATATTATCTTCGCGGACCCTCCGTATGCCCTTGAGGGCCTTGAGACGCTCCCGGACCTAATTTTTTCGTTTGACCTCCTGCACCCGGAATGCTACTTTATCCTGGAGCACGGAGACGAACACTCATTCACCGGCCACCCGCACTTTGTGAAGGAGCGCCACTACGGCCGCGTGCATTTTTCCTTCTTCGCTTAGCTGGCCCTATAGCCCCTTAGCTTTGGCCTCGTCCCAGATTGCGTCCATCTCCTGAATGGTCATATCCTTGAAGGACAGTCCTTTGCGTATGGTGTGCTCTTCAAGATAGGTGAAGCGGCGGCGGAATTTTTCGGAGCTTCGGCTCAGGGCCGATTCCGGATCCACCCCGTAAAGCCTGGCCGCATTGATTACGGCAAAAAGAAGGTCTCCGAACTCCATTTCAAGCTGGTCTTCGGAAGCGCCGGCGGCGGCCTCGGAGACTTCGGCACACTCTTCCTTCACCTTGTCCCAAACGTCCTCCTTTTTTTCCCAGTCGAAGCCGCATCCGCGGGCTTTTTCTTGCATAGAGAGTGCCTTGAGCATGGCGGGCATTGCCTTGGGGATGCCGGACATCACGCGTTTGTTGCCACCTTTTTCCTTGGCTTTCACAAGTTCCCAGGTGTCTGCAATCTCCTTGGCCGAAGTTGTTTTTCCGGCTTCCGGGCCGAATACGTGGGGATGGCGGAAGACCATCTTGTCGCACACCTTGTTAATGCTGTCGGCAATGTCAAAGGCGCCCTCTTCCTGCCCTATGCGGGCGTAGAACACCATGTGATACAGGAGGTCTCCTATCTCCTTGGCCGTGCCCTGGCGGTCTCCTTCCAGGATGGTTTCGCTTAGTTCATATACCTCTTCCTCCGTAAGGCGGCGGATGGAGTCGAAGGTTTGTTCGGCGTTCCAGGGGCATTTTACCCTTAGTTCGTCCATTATGTCAAGCAGGCGGCCGAAAGCCTGGAGTTTTTCTTCCCGTGTGTGCATTTACTAGAGTTTTGGTATGCAAATATACGACAAATTATGCTTATATTTGTAGATGTGTCTGAACTCAGATTCATAGAGGCCCAGGAAGCCGTAAAGGCTGTAAGGAGCGGTGACCACGTTCACCTCTCCAGCATTGCCAGCGTGCCGCATATCCTGGTAGAGGCACTCTGTGAGCGCACTGATTTAAGGGATGTTCACTTCCACCATTTCCACACGGAGGGTCCGGCGCCATACGCTGCCGGAGGCGCTTTCTTTGATCAGGGTTTTTTTGTAGGCCCCAATGTCCGCGCCAATGTGGCGGAGGGTCTGGCCGATTATATCCCCGTGAACCTCTTTGAAACCCAGGCCATGTACCGCAGCGGGGCGCTTCCCTGTGACGTTGCAATGGTGCAGGTATCGGAGCCGGAGAACGGGATGGTGTCCCTTGGCACATCCGTAGACTGCTCCGTGGCGGCGCTGGAAGTTGCCCGTGAGCGCATTGGGGTGGTGAATCCCAATGTCCCGTTTGCAGGTGGAAGCCTTGTCCCTGTGAGCCGTTTCACGGCGCTTGTGCGTGACAATCGGCCTCTAATTACCAAAACATACGCGGAGCCATCGGCCACGGACCTTGAAATTGGGCGGCATTGCGCAGGGCTTATCCCGGACGGCGCCTGCCTCCAGATGGGAATAGGCTCCATGCCAAACGCCATTTGCGCGTGCCTGAAGGGACATAAGCACCTTGGCCTTCACACGGAAATGTTCTCAGACGGCGCCCTGGAACTTATCCGCGCCGGAGTCATCGACGGCTCCGCCAAGGCCATCGATACCGGAAAGGTAGTGGCGTCGTTTCTCCTTGGCTCTGAGGATGTTTACCGCTTTGTAGACCATAATCCTGCCGTCCTCATGATGGACATCGCCTATACCAACGACCCCCGCACCATAGCGCAGAACCCCGGTATGGTTTCCATCAATTCGGCCATAGAGATAGACATTACTGGGCAGGTTTCGGCCGATTCCATCGGTACTCGCATCTACTCCGGCACCGGCGGGCAACTGGATTTCGTGCGCGGAGCAAAGTACTCCAGAGGCGGAAAAGCCATAATAGCCATGGCATCCCGTACATCAAAAGGCGCCCCCAAAATTGTGCCCATGCTAAAGCCCGGCGCCGGTGTAGTAACCCCCAGGGCGGATGTCCAGTGGGTGGTAACGGAATTCGGCGCGGTGAACCTTTACGGAAAATCGCTTCAGGAAAGGGCCAGGCTGCTCATTTCCATTGCGCACCCCAATGACCGTGAAGCCCTTGAAAAAGCAGCGTTTGAAAGATATCACAGATTATGAACAACCGTAAATCATTTTTTGCAGGCATCCTCATAGGCCTTGGCGCCTGCGGTTTTCTGGCCCTTGGAGGGCTTCCGGGCGCAATAATCTTTGCATTCGGCCTCATTGGAGTGGTACTTTCCGGCTCGCTTCTCTATACCGGACGGGCTGGAGTTATGCCGCTGAATGAAACCGGCCAGCTGGTCCTTATCTGGCTTTTCAACATACTGGCGTGCATTCTCCTTGGCCTTCTCATGATGTCTCTTGGCGGAGAACCCGTAGAAAGGGCGCAGGCGGCCGTTGCAGGCAGGCTGGCGCAGGGCCCGTGGAGGAGTTTCCTTAGGGCCGTTGGCTGCGGCCTTATCATTGATATTGCAGTGTGGCTGTACCGCACCACCAAGAACATACTCCCGGTGCTGTTTGGCGTGCCCCTTTTCATTGTTTGCGGCTTTTACCACTCCATTGCAGATGTGGTTTATCTTGTAGCCGCCTGGCAGTGGAGCCCGGACATCCTGTGGTACTATCCCGTCATTGTCCTTGGCAACTATGTGGGCTGCAATATAAGAAGAATAGTTTTACCAAAAGAAATATAAGTTATGGAAAAGAACGTAAATCTTGAAATCTGGTGGTCATCGCTCCCCATAAATGAGAAAGAGCGCATTGCCCGCAAGGGCATGTCAAAAGTGGGAGAAGTGGATGAATCACTTGTCCAGTACCCCGGCTGCACCCGCTGGTGGCAGTCCCTTGAGGAAAAGCGCAAAGAGAGCATCTACGCCCACTGCGTTGCCAAGCACGGAGATGAACTCCGTGAGTGGAAAGAAGGCAATCCTTACGGAGACTAAACCACGCTTTGCCCGTGCGGGCAGCTGTTTACACGTTTTTGGCCGATTTTGTGTAAGTCGTTGCCCAAAAGGCTTGTGGTTACACAAAATCGGCCATTTTTGTGTAATCAGCGGCCCTTAACATATGACCTGTGACGTCACGCACGGCAACCTGCAGCATTTCACTTAGGCAGGTGCCGTATGTGGGAAAATTTTTGTATATTTACACCTATATACACTATCCCCTATGGCCGACGAAAAAATCATCTTCTCAATGAACCGGGTGAGCAAGGTGCTCCCCCACAATAACAAAGTCATTCTCAAGGACATATACCTTGGTTTCTACTACGGCGCCAAAATTGGTATAATCGGCCTTAACGGATCCGGTAAGTCCACCCTCCTCAAAATCATAGCCGGGGTGGAAAAACAGTACCGCGGAGAGGTTGTGTGGGCCCCGGGCGTGAGTGTTGGGTATCTGGAGCAGGAGCCTCAGATGGACCCTGATAAAACCGTGCTGGAAGTGGTCCAGGAGGGTGTCCAGGATGTCATGGACATCCTAAAGGAGTACAACGACATCTACATGAAGTTCATGGAGCCCATGGACGACGACGAAATGAACCGGCTCATAGAGCGCCAGGGAGAACTCACGGAAAAGATAGATCATATGGGCGGCTGGGAGATAGACTCCAAGATTGAAAGGGCCATGGACGCCCTTCAGTGCCCTCCTGCAGAGCAGCTTACGCGTAACCTCTCCGGCGGTGAGAAGCGCCGCGTGGCCCTATGCCGCCTGCTTCTGAAGGAGCCGGATGTCCTTCTTCTGGACGAACCAACCAACCACCTTGACGCCGAATCCATCCAGTGGCTGGAAGCCCACCTGCAGCAGTACAAGGGCACGGTGATTGCCGTCACCCATGACCGCTACTTCCTTGACAATGTTGCCGGCTGGATCCTTGAACTGGACCGCGGAGAGGGCATTCCCTGGAAGGGCAACTACTCCTCCTGGCTGGAGCAGAAAACCCAGCGCCTTGCCCAGGAAGAGAAGGCCGAATCCAAACGCCGCAAAACCCTTGAGCGTGAACTGGAGTGGGTCCGAATGGCTCCAAAAGCCCGCCAGGCCAAGCAGAAGGCCCGTCTTGGAGCCTATGAGAAAATGGCTTCGGCCGATTCCAAACAAAAGGAGCAGAACCTTGAAATCTACATTCCCAACGGCCCGCACCTTGGGAACAATGTCATAAAGTTCACGGACGTTTCCAAAGCTTACGGAGACCGTCTTCTCTTTGAGCACCTGAGCTTTGAGCTGCCGCCGGCGGGTATAGTTGGTGTAATCGGCCCCAACGGCGCCGGTAAAACCACGCTCTTCCGCCTTATCATGGGCCTTGAAAAGCCGGACACCGGCACCATAGAGATAGGAGACACCGTAAAGATTTCATACGTAGACCAGCAGCACCGCTCCATAGACCCCGACAAAACCGTGTATGAGACCATTGCCGGAAACTCGGAGTGGGTGCGCATGGGCGGCCGTGACATCAACGCCCGCGCCTGGGTGGCCCGCTTCAACTTCTCCGGCGCAGACCAGGAGAAAAAGTGCGGAGTCCTTTCCGGCGGTGAAAGAAACCGCCTGCACCTTGCCCTCACCCTCAAGGACGAAGGCAACGTGCTCCTTCTGGACGAACCCACCAACGACGTAGACGTGAACACCATCCGCGCGCTGGAAGAAGGTCTTGAGAACTTCGCAGGCTGTGCCGTTGTGGTGAGCCACGACCGCTGGTTCCTAGACCGCATAGCCACCCATATCCTGGCCTATGAAGGAGACGGCAAGGTTGTATTCTTTGAGGGCAACTTCCAGGAATACGAGGAAAACCGCAAGATGCGTCAGGGCACGGAGGTCAAACGCTTCAAATACAAGAAATTAACCAGATAAACAATGAAAACTAAAGTTAGTTCCCGCACCGTCTTCATTGCCATAGTGGCAGCCCTGGGCGGTATCCTGTTCGGGTATGACACCGCCGTTATCTCCGGTACCACGGAGGTTGTGAAATCACAGTTCGGCCTCACTACCGGCGGCGAAGGCTGGTATGTAGGATGCGCCCTCATAGGCTCAATCATCGGCGTACTTGTGGCCGGCATGATGTCGGATTTCCTGGGCCGAAAAAAGACCATGCTCATTTCGGCCGTCCTGTTCTCAATTTCGGCCATAGGATGCGCCGTGTGCGCAGATTTCACCCAGCTTGTGATTTACCGCATGGTGGGCGGATTCGGCATTGGAATAGTTTCAATTGTGTCACCGGTGTATATCTCGGAGGTGTCCCCCGCCGAAGTCCGCGGCACCATGGTAAGCCTTTATCAGCTTTTCATAACCATAGGCTTCCTGCTTGCGTACCTTATGAACTTCATCATCCTGAAGGGCGCCATGCTGGATTCCACAGACCCTGAGCTTGGTGCAAGGATGTTCAACCAGGAGTACTGGAGAGGCATGCTTGGCTGCGAGGCCATCCCGGACCTCCTGTTCCTGGTGCTCATCTTCTTCATTCCGGAAAGCCCGCGCTGGCTCCAGGTTCGCGGCCAGCGTGAAGACAAATCCGAGGAATGGAAGGCTCTCCGTGAGCCCGGCATCCTGAAGGCCGTCCTCATCGGCTCAGCCATTGCCATCCTTGGCCAGTTCATGGGAGTCAACGCCGTTCTCTACTACGGCCCCAAGATTTTTGCCGATGCCGGCTTTGAGGATCCCCTCTTCTCCACCGTGCTTGTTGGCATTGTGAACATGCTCACAACCGTGATCGCACTTGCCATCATAGACAAAGTGGGCCGAAAACAACTTGTGTGGTGGGGCGTAGGCGGCATGATTTTCTGCCTCCTCATGATCGGCCTGTATTTCCTGCCTTTCACCAACCTTCCCACATGGTTCATGCTTGTGTTCTTCCTGCTGTATGTGTTCTGCACGGCCATTTCCATAAGCGCAGTGGTGTTTGTGCTCCTCTCTGAAATGTATCCCAACAGGGTGCGCGGCCTTGCAATGTCCATTGCCGGATTCGCCCTCTGGATTGGAACCTACCTCATTGGCCAGCTCACTCCCTGGATGCTGGAAACCCTCACCCCGGCCGGAACCTTCTTCCTGTTTGCCTTCATGTGCGTGCCTTACCTCTGGATCATGTACAAGTACGTCCCCAACACTACGGGCAAGACCCTGGAAGAGATTGAAGAGTACTGGAGCCGCTTTGGCGGCCGTGGAGGCAAAGCTCAGAGTATCAAGTAGTTACCCCAAAGAGGGTGCTCGTTTTTCGGCACCCCAAAACAGATAACTAGCAATGAATCAAAAACTTATCTCCACGGTATTCCTTGCCCTGCTGGCGGCCTGCACGCCGAAATACGACCTTGTGGTAGTTGGCGGCGGCACGGGAGGCACGGCTGCGGCAATAGAGGCGGCGCGCGGCGGCGCAAAGGTGCTGGTTGTAGAGGAAAGCCCGTGGCTTGGCGGCATGCTCACAAGCGCCGGAGTCAGTGCCATAGACGGCAATTACAGGCTCCGCGGCGGCCTGTTTGGGGAGTTCACGGATTCCCTGGCGGCCCGTTACGGCGGCTATGAGGCCCTGAAGTCCGGCTGGGTGTCAAACATCCTGTTCAATCCTGCAGTTGGGGCCGATATTTTTAGCAACATGGCCCGTGAGGCCGGCGTGGAAGTGAGGTTCGGCACAACCGTAACAGGCATTAGCGGCCACTGGGCGCTTACCCTAAGTGACGGCTCCAAAGTAAAGGCACGTGTCCTTGCCGACGGCACCGAGCTTGGGGAGATTGCCCTTGAAGCCGGGGCCGAAGAACTCCAGGACCGTGTTTCGCTTCAGGACATGACCTATGCCGCAACGGTAAAGTGGTATGACCACGATGTTCCCATGGATGAGCCCGAGGACTATAATCCGGACCTTTACCGCAGCTGCACGGACACCTGGCCCGCAGACATGACACTCTCCTACGGCGCCCTTCCGGACGGCCACATCATGCTCAACTGGCCCCAGGGCGGAAATGACATCTATCTGGACTACCTTGACATGCCGCGTGAAGAAGTTTATCGCAAAGCCAAGAACCGCACGCTTGGGTACATTTATTACCTCCAGACGGAACTCGGTTACCGCAATCTGGGTATAGCTGACGACGTTTTTCCTTCGGCCGACGGCCTGCCCTTCTATCCTTATTACAGGGAATCCCGCCGCTTTGCTGGACGTGACACCATGACCCTGGATGCGGCAAAAAGGCCCTACGACTTTGACCTTTATACCCGCGCCATCGCCGTTGGAGACTACCCCGTGGACCATCATCACAACCAGAATCCCCGCAGGGAAGAACTTTCCCACCTGTGGTACGGGAAAATCCCGTCGTTCAGCGTACCCATGGGCGTACTTGTTCCCGTGAACGTGGAAGACCTCCTTCTTACGGAAAAGAACATCTCCGTGAGCTGGGAAATGAACGGTGCCACCCGCCTGCAGCCCGTTGTAATGGGCCTTGGCCAGGCGGCAGGGGCCCTGGCCGCAATAGCCGTAAAATCCGGGAGGCACACTTCCGAAGTTTCGGCCCGGGAAGTCCAGGAGGTGCTTCTGGACCACGGATGCTACCTCCTGCCGTTCCTGGACCTGAAGCCCTCGGAGCCCGGCTTCCGTGAACTTCAGGAAAAGGGCGTCAGAGGTGAAGTCAAAGGTACCGGCCGAAGCGTAGGCTGGGCCAACGAAACCTGGGTAAACACCCCAGCCGAGTAATTCGAAGCATGTCATTCTGAACGAAGTGAAGAATCTATCATGAAAGGACGAAATCTCTCCATAGACATTTTCAGGGGCCTTACAATGACCCTTATGGTATTTGTGAACGAGTTTTGGAAGGTCTTCAATGTTCCGCACTGGCTGGAGCACTATGCAACGCTGGAAGACGGCATGGGCCTCTCCGACATAGTATTTCCCATGTTCCTCTTTGCCATGGGAATGTCCATCCCCTACGCCCTTGAGCGAAGGATAGAAAAGGGATACAGCACGGAAAGTACCCTTCGGCATATCCTAAGCCGCACATTCGCCCTCCTTGTAATGGGCGCGTTCATCTGCAACCAGGAATCCCGTGAAATGACCGGAAACCGTGCCCTGTGGGTGCTTCTAATGGTAGTGGGGTTCTTCCTCACCTGGAACCAGTACCCCAAGGACTGGAAACCCGCCAAATGGTTCAAGCTAGCCGGAGGACTGCTTCTTGCAGGGCTTGCCATTACTTATCGTTCGGCCGATGGCGCCTTGTTTGAGGGCCTGTGGTGGGGCATTCTGGGCCAGATTGGATGGATGTACCTTTTCTGCGCCGTGGCCTACCTTCTCCTTAGGGAAAAGAAGTGGTGCATTCCACTCCTCTGGGCCGCCATCTGCGTAGTAAACCTCATGGCGATTCCCATGCGTGACGGAAGCCTTCTCATCCAGAACAACATCCTTGTAGACCTTGCCGGAGCCGTCCAGCTTGGCAAATGCTACGGAGCCGTAATGGGGCTTGGCGGAATGATGCTGACCCTTGCCGACTGGAGCCTTCAGGAGCGTTCTTCGGCACAGAGAATAGGCCTTGGAGCCAGCGCAGCGGCCGTTTTGCTGGTGCTGGGAATGGCAGTACGCACCGGCTGGATTGTGTCCAAAAACCTTGGCACACTGCCCTGGTGCCTGTTTGTGATGGCCATCGCCGTGGCGCTTTACACCCTTCTCCGCTTCCTGGAGCGCAAAGGCTGGACGGGCTGGTGGAAGCCTCTCACTCCCGCCGGAACGGCAACGCTTACCGTGTACATGATTCCCTACCTCTTCATAGCGCTCTGGGTGGCCGTCAATCCCACCATCGCCCCCTGGCTTACGGGCTGGGTGGGGGTTGCAAAATGCGCCCTCATGGCCTGCGTATACATTGCCTGCGCATGGGGGCTCACAAAAGCCGGGGTCAAGCTGAAGATCTAGCGAAGACTGTCCCAGTAATCGAACATACGTATATGACAGAGGTCGAAGAGGAAGAATCCGTCGGCCTCTTTCATTATGGTCTCCTTGATTTCGGGAAGGAGGGCGCCCTGGCCACCTTTTTCAAAGCCTTTTTCATTGCCGATATCCGGCCCGGCGCAGAACTGAACGTCACCGCAAAGGCGTTTTCGGCCCAGTTTTGCATAGCCTTCCATGGTTTTCTCTGTGTCTCCGTGGACATTTGCCGCAGGGCAGTAGGCGCCAAGAAACATGAAATCTACCAGATTGGCAAAACCTGCGGCCTGGTACTCGGGAGTTGCCCAGGAGAATGTGGGCTCTTCCTTTGCAAGGTTGTAGGAAGGGCTGGTCCAGTTGACGCCGCTGCGGTAATACTCAGAGAACCAGGCGCCTACATATACGCCAAGGGGAAGGTCCTTCCTTACGGCATGGACGGTATCTGCGGCACGCGCCACAAAGTCGTGGATAACCTTGCAGCGGAAGGTAAGCCACTGGGTTTCAATGGTATCGGGCTCCTTGTCAAGAAAAATGTGCCCGGGCTCCGAGAATACGGGCCAGCGTTCCGGCTCATGGCCGATATACTCCGTAAACTGCCTAAGGGCCTCTGCGGTATAGCCGGCGTCCATGGCGTAGTCGTCATAGCGGCAGCGGTCCATCACTATGCCATCAAGGCCTTTGTAAGAGGCAAGGTCCCGGAGCATACTGAGGAGAAACTCCTGCACGGCGGGATTTGCGGGGTCCAGGAAACGGCCTCCAAGGGTGGAGTCGTCCTGGGCTTGATTCACTAATGTGCCGTCTTTTTTGAGGTCTACGGCGCACCACTCCTGACGCTCAGGGTGGTCATACACCATACCGTGCTTTATGCCGGGGGCGCTCCAGCCGCCAACCATCATGTTAACGCCGGCAAGCACCTTGAGACCTGCCTTGTGACCGGCATCAATGAAGGCCTGAAGATAGTCAAAAGAGGCCGTGCGTTCACGCAGGATATAACCGTTGGGGCTCCAGCCGGGCATGCTTTTAAGCTCCGGAGCCACACTGCTTTTGAACAGGACGTCTCCGGAAGTGGAGCGAACATCCACTACAATATGCGTGAAGCCCATCCCGGCAATACGCTCACAGTCCGTAGCAATTGAATCCTGGTTGTTTGCATAGGCGCCAAAATTTGCAGGGCCGTCTATCCACAGGACGGAGGGTTTTTCCTGCACTTTAGGCTGACAGGCAACAAGAATAGTAATTATCAGCAGCAGGATGCTGCGAGTGAAATTCCTCATTTTTTATGCTATTTGCGGTTTTTCAGTTTATACTGCGAGTGGGATCACGCATTTATGGCCGTTTTTGCAGGATTTCAGTTACACTGCAGAGAAATCCTGACGTATTTCTCCACCGTACAGCCGCACCCAAGTGCGGAAACCGGGCTCCCCTTCATGGAACTGGAACACGCGGCAACCGGAAACGGTTCCGGGGGCCGTGTGGGTATCTGAAGGAATATATCCATTCGGCCCAAGGTGATTGTAGATGGTGTCTCCGCCGGAGAATCGGCCATAAATGAAATTGATTCCGCCATACGGAAGCACATAGTCGCAGTCGTGGTCGTGGCCGGTGACAATGGCCTTGACGTCTCCCATTTCACGGAACTGGGCAAAGAGGCCGGAATTAAGGCGGGACGGGCACGGGGGCTCTCCGTTATTTCCGCAAACCGGCTGCACCCCGGCTGCAAGCGCCTCCGAAAGTTCACATAGCGGAATGTGGAAAAACGCAATGGAGGGCACAGGATTGCCTCCATTTTCACGGGTAAAGCGCTCACTGTGTGCGCGGTACCAGGCTATCTGGCTATGGCGGATGTAGTCGTAGCAGTGAATCTCTTCCTCCCCTTTCAGGATTACGGCATCCATGGAGTCAAAGAGATAAAGCACATGCTCCACCCCGCCGGCACCGGAAAGAGTAAGAACGTCATTGGAACAGCCGTAAACGCCGTTTTTCGGCGGAAGATTCACGCAGCCAGGAAGGCTGCGAATAGCCTTGAACATGTCTTCGCGGGTGCTTCCAAACTGGGAGTCGTGGTTCCCGAGCGCCACCGCCCACGGAATGCCGCTTTGGGCCAAAGGCGCAAGGATTTCCATTGCGCTTTCAATGTCCGGGCGGCCGAAAACAACGTCTCCGGTGTGTATCACAAGGTCCGGTTTCACGCCTTCCAGGGCGTCTTGGACACACCGCAGGGCACGCTCTGACCGCGGATCTCCTGCGATATAGTGGGTATCCGTAAACTGCAGCACGGTAAAAGTGCCCCCGAGGCCGAAACTGAACTTTCCGGCAATCCTGGAGTCAGGCTCTGCAGGGACGGCATCGGCCCTACTGCATGCCCTTAAAACCGGCACCGCCGCAGCACCTGCCACGGCCACTGCCGCACCCTTCAGGAATGATCTTCTTTTCATGGCTCTAATTTACAAAATTTGCCGCACCTGGGCAAACTTGACGCGCTAATAAAAAAGCGCCGGCCATGGGGACCGGCGCTTGGAGGAAGTCTAAATCAGAGTTTAGAGCTTAGGGAAACGTACTTTTGCGATGTGACCCTGAGAGGAGTCTACAAGGTAAACCACAAGGTCGTTGCCGTCTACCAGAGGAAGGACGTCTACGCTGCTGGCCTCAGTGTAACCAGTCACGATAGGATCTTCCACATTGTCAAACACAGCCTTGCTGATAACTTCGGGGGCAAGAGGATTGGTAACGTCGGCAATCCAGAGGTATGAAGGCATACCCCAGCCGTCCCAGGTGTAACCCATCTGCATGATGGCCAGGATCTTCTTGCCGTTCCATGTAACGGTACCCATACCCTGAGGACCGCCAGCCCAGTCACCAACAGCTTCAATGGCCACGTGCCATTCGGATCCGTCGTAGTAGTTCACATTGTAAAGGCCATCGTAGCCGCCATAGAAGAAGCCGTCGGCAACTGCAGGACCTGCAGGGACGAATACGGCACGGTTGGAGAGCCAGAGGTCATCACCAAGTTCAGGGGTAGTGAGCCAGGCGTCGTTATTGATCCTATGGGTAGATTTGTTCCACTCGTTGTAATCGAATACATCGGCGGCGCCATTCTTGATTTCCCAAGCAAGGCCATATGTAAGACCGCCATAGGACTTTACACCGCCATAAATCATAGTGACCACGCCGTTTCCGAAGACATCACCCTTTGCAGCCACCTTATCGGCGCCGCGGGATCCGCTCCAGGCCTCGTTGACCCAAGGAATCAGGCGTACAGCATTCTCCAGCTTGGTATCATTGGCTTTGACGGCATAAACGCTGCCAACTCCACCGTACGGCATAAGCGAGGCAAGAAGGAGGTTGCCGGCATCGTCATTTGCAATGGACTGGACAGGAAGGTCACCAACATTGAGGGTTCCGTTGAATGCACCTGTTGCGGGATCCACGGTGTGAATCTGGGTAGCATCGCATACCAGAAGCTTACCATCGAACATGGCAACGGTTGCGGTTGCATCGTGGATGGGTTCATCGGTATTTTCTACATTGAATTCTGCGGGAAGCTGCGTAATCCAGTCAACCTTGGAATTACCGGCCTGATACACATATAATCTGGTTACATAGTCCTGGAATTCGCCGGTGGGATTTCCTTCATCGTCAAGAGCAGGAACCTGGATTCCGGGAACTGTGAACTTGATATAAGCGTAACGGGCATCATAGCCTCCATTGGGTTCAACAGCAAGAGAGCCCATTCCAGTTTCCTGGTCAAAGGTAACGGGAGCCCAAGGGAAAGCGGCGTCTGCAGCGTCGTAGGTCTTGACAGTGTACTCCTGGTTGGAGATAACCTGGAATTCTACTTTACCGCCTTCAATGCCGATCTCGCTCTCCTGAGGATCTACAATGAAGACCTGGCCCTGCATAATGCCTACACCGGCCTCGGCCTTTCCGGCTTTAATAAGGATACCGCCCACACGGCCATATTCCTCGTCGCCAAGAGACTGGACGACAGCCATTACCTCAATATTCTCACCGGCCTCGCCGCTGGTCTTCTGAAGGGTGATGAATTCATCGGCCTCGGCGGTCCAGGCTGCGTTGGTGGTGAATTTTACGGTAAATTGTTGGGAATCCTTAGTGGGAAGATTCACAATAGCGTCTGAAATAAGGGTAATCTCGTCCTTAACTTCAGGTGTGGGATCGGGTTTCTGCTCCTCTTCTTTCTTGCCTTCGTCCTCTTTCTGCTCGGGAGTGACGGGCTTCTGGCAAGCCCACATTGTTACGGCAGCAGCCGCAAGGATCAAAAAAAGTTTTTTCATAAGCAATTGGTATTAATTATTGGTTAATGAATTGATATAGTCTGTAAAAGTATTCTTGAAAGCAATCCAGTACTCGTACATCCTTATGTGGCAGAGGTCAAACACAAAGTATCCGTCCGCTCCGCCCTTAGTGACAATAGCGTCAAAAGTTTTGGGAATATAGGCGCTCCTTCTGCCTTCAGGCCATCCGTCGGGGTTGCCGATATCAGGGCCTCCGGCAAAAACGGTGTCATTCATTAGGATTGCATCGGCGCGTTTGGCAAAGCCCTCCATAGTCCATTCGGAGGAACCGTAAATACTGGAAACGGAGGCATAGCACCCAAGGAACATGTAGTCGCAGTGGTCGGCGAAGCCGTAGTTGTGGTAGTCGGAATTTGCCCAAGTAGGATAAAGCTTGTGAGTCATGTACCTGGGGCTGGCCCAGTTGACTCCTGAACTATAATAACTTGAGTACCAGGCGCCCACATACACGCCGAATTTGACATCGGGGTTGACTCCGTGAACGGCGTCTGCGGCTTTCTCAATGAAGTCGTGGATAACCTTGCAGCGGAAGGCGAGCCAGCTCTTCTGGTCTTCCCCAAGGGCGGGAAGCGACGTTATGCCGGCCTCGAAGATGGGCCACTTTGCGGGCTCGTGACCAAGATAATCCACAAACTTGCAGCGGGAGACCTCGGAGAAATCGGCCTGAAGCCCGTTGTCGTCGTAGCGGCAGCGGTCCAGGACAATGCCGTCGATGTCGTAGGCGGCAAGTTCCTTGAGAAGGCCGATGACATAATTTTGGACATCGTCGTGGGCCGGATTCATGAACACGGTCCCCTTCACTCCAGGATAATAACTGTACCTGAGACCATCGGATGTATTGTCATACGAAGTCCATTCCTCAGGGATGTCTCCGGTGAATACCGGGCCTTCGCTTTCAAGTCCGTAATAACCGCCATAGCCGCACACAAAGGTGTTGATTGCGGCATGGACCCTGAGGCCGGCGGCATGGCCGGTGTCGATGAAAGCCTGAAGGTAATCCCAGGTGGCGGTACGCTCCACAAAGCGGTAACTGGAATTAACCCACGCTGCCAGGCGCTTTGCTTCCGGCGCAATGGAAGACTTCCAAAGCACGGTGCCTTCCGTAGGACGCACGTCCACAATGATATCTGTGAAGCCGCATTCGGAAAGCCTGGCAATTTCCTTGCCGATATACGCCTTGTCATTTGCGTAGTAGTAGAAGTTGGCAGAAGCGTCAATCCAGACATAACGCGGTTTTCCCTCAGGGACAACCGGTTCTTCCGGAGTTGGATCGTCTTTTTTATCTTCCTGATTGTCAATCACCTCCCCTTCCGGGTTCTCCTCTGAAGGAGTCTCGGGCTGGACGGCCGGCGTGCAGTACGCCAGCATGAAGACAAGGAACAGATATGCCGTGAGGCGCTTCATCTTTTACTTAATATAGATGCAATTCCCAACGGAACGTTGCGCGCCGTCAGAGGGTTTTACAGTTTCAAGGCCGTTTACAAGGAGGCAGGTGGAGCCACCGCCGTCAAGATTCAGGGCCTCTTTGCAGCCGAAAGCAAGAAGGATGTTGGCGACGTCCTCGGTGGAATATCCGGGAACGCCCTCCGTCATATCCCTGCCTTCGCAGACAAACAGCACCAGAAGGCCGTCTGCAGTGCAGCCAATGGCCGTGCGGGGTGCTCTTCCAAGGCAGTTCACATCTGTTTCGCCGGGAAGGCACTCATAACGCCATGTGTTCTGGAACTTGCCGTCTTTGATAAGCACGGGGCCCGCACCTATTGCGGTCTTGGCCTCAAATACGCGGCCCTCGCAGGGGAACGATGCATCCGGCTGGGCAACGGGCGTGCTGCCATAGCCATTCTGGGCGGGTTCGTCGTAAATCCAGTGGTTGTCTTTGTCGGCCCAGTAGGTCCAGGAAGCCTCCATAGTGCCGTCTGCGTGACGGATGAAGGCGCCCTTTGTGGGATAATACATCGTGACCCAGTCTTCCGATGCGTAATTGATGTTGGGAGACAGGAGTTCGCCGTTTTCCACAGCCAGGCTGGCCGAATAATTGGTGCCGCTGTCTACATAGAAATAGCCTCCGTTCATGACCAGCACCGGTGAATCGGATGCATTGTAGACCTCCGTTGGAGTACGGAGGGCGTCCGTGGAACCCGTAAGGAACGGATCCTTGATTCCCCATACATGGAAATCGTGCTTGGAAAGATCCACGGTGGCTATGTATGCGACGGCGTTTTTCCCCTGAAGCACCTCAGGGGACTTGTACAGCTTGATTCCGTCCGGAAGTGTGCCGAAGGCTCCGTCTGTGACCTCCACAAACGGCTTGTCGTCGGCGTCAGGGTCGTTCCAGGGCCATTCGGAGGGAATTCCGTCACTTTTCTGCTGGCAGGCGCAAGCGGCAGCCAGCGCAAGAGTAATGATATAGAATGTCTTTTTCATCATATTTCAAAGCAGTCTGCCACGTAGGCGCCGATTGCCTGGGCGTGGTGGTCATAGTAATATACAAACAAACGATATCCGTCGGGGGATGTAACCAAGGCAACATCGCCGGCAGCGCCGAATTCGCCATTTGTGGCGCCCTTCTGGAATATGCCGATGGCATCGTTCTTCAGGAGAGCCGTAACGGCGGTAGGCTCCGTAATCTCAAAGAAGTGCAGACGGGGCTGGATAGACCATTCCGGGAAGTGGCTCACCCCGAAGAGGGCCATGAAACGGCCTCCGTTGAAGGTTCTCACGGCAAGGCAGTTGGGATTGATTGCCCAGTTGCCCATAAGTTCCACCCACGTGTCACGGTCCTTGCTGTCTATGTAGTGGAGGATGTAGCAGTCCTGGCCTCCGTGCGGGACGGAAGGATCCGAGTTACCCTCATAGTAGTCCACGAACCAGCCGTCCTTTTCAGGATTTACGGAAGCCGGGACCACCGTAGCGAAGTTGACGGGAGCGGCACCCCAGCCAAGCCCGAGACCGGCAAAGTCCTTGGCCTTGACTTCGGAGATTACGCCGTCACGGATAAGGATGTAGCACATTGCCGCAGTGGTGGAGTAGCCCACAATTCCTTCGGCGGTGAACACTATCACGGCATCACCGGTAATGTCGCCGATCACCTTCATCCTGTGGCCGATAGGGAATCCCAGAGGATTAGTGAAGGTGTGGAAGAGCGTAGGGGCGGTGCTGGGAGAATCCGTAGTCCAGATATTCACGGTCTGGGACTGCAGGATAGGAACGGTGGAGCCGTCTTCCTTGACGAAATCCATCATTGTGGGAGCATAGTCGCAAAGGAGGATATGCCCGGCGTCGTCGTTGGTGATGCATTCGGCCGAAGCGCCTCCAAGTACCATTTCACCAACCTTGTTGCCGGTGAAAGCGTCCACTACAAACGGAGCCCTTCCGTTGCCGATTCCAACAAGGATCTGGGAGCCGATACCGGCAAGGGATACAAAGCACTTATTGGTGTAGTCGGGGAGACCAACCTGGGTGACGGGATCCACGTTGCAAAGCTGGGCGACGGATTCCGTACGAAGGCCCTGTCCCATGAGCGCGGGAATGCCCTGCTCCACGTTGTAGGTTTTTGTGGTGGTGCCGTTGTGGGCCGTAACCGTGATTTTGGCACCGGTATTCATGTTGTACTTGGTCTTCTCGTTGTAGGCCTTTCCGTTAATGTCCGTAATCTTGGCATGAGGGACAACCTGGGCCAGCACATGAACGGAAGAAAGGTCCGAGAGATAAGGAATAAGGATCTTGCCCTCTTCCTCGTAGATGACGCCGGAAGTCTTGACCTCGTCTACCATAAGGGACAGGAGAGAGCACTTGGAAGACTTCTCGCGGGTTCCGGTGATAACAATCTTGCGGCTGTTTCCGGAAGGATCCGTGAGGGTGAACTCATTCTCTTCCAGAAGGTTCATCACGCCGAGCCTGGGGGAAATCTTCCAGTTGGGCTGGAGTTCGGCCTGGACGCGAAGGTTCATCATGTAGATAAGGGTCTCGTCGTTGGAAGATTCCGGATAGAAGTAAGGGATGGGAATCTCGAATCTTTCGGCCTCGGGCTCAGTAACCATGAGGCGGCCAAGCTCTTGTTCGGCGTACATGCCGCTGGGGATGATGGCCGCAATGCTGGTAAGGCCCTGGCGGTTGGCTGTAGGGGCCACGTATTCGGGCTGGTGGCAGGCTGCCGCAAGAAGCGGCAAGACCATAAGTATCAAATATTTTGCTTTCATACTACTTCCACTCATCATATTGTTCAACTAAACCATTGGAACTGAGTTCGCCTTCCGGAATGGGGAAGCGATAAAGACGGGAGGTGAAGCTGCGGTCGCTGTCGTCTATGGTTACATAGGTGTAACGGTAACCGGCCCCCTCCTTTTCTACCTTGAGGCCATGCTGCTTGTATCCGGAAAGACCTACGGGATAGTTCTCGTGGGCGGTCTCCCAGCGGCGCTGGTCCCAGTAACGCTGGCCTTCAAAGGCAAGTTCCACCTTTCTTTCCTGCACTATCGCATTCCAAAGGGCGCTGCCTGATTTGTCGGAGTAAGGCAGGCCTACGCGGGCGCGGATGGCCTTCACTGCGGCATTGGCGCCGGCAGCGTCGCCGGTCTGATAGCAGGCTTCGGCCTTGTTCAGGAGGACTTCGGCATAACGCAGGAAGGTGAAAGGATGTGAGCCGCCGGAAGAAGTCACGTCAAAGGCTTCGTCCACGTTCTTCCTTAGGTAGTAACCGGTAACGGTGCGGCCCTTGGGCTCCTTTTCAGTTTTCCACGTTGCCCAGCCGTCGGTGCCGTCTACGAAAGGTTCTATTTTCCTGCCTTTCCAGGATGAGCCGTTATACAGGATGGAAGCCTGGAAACGGGGCTCCAGAAGTTCATACGGAGGAGTGTTGGTGGTGGAGCCGTGGAAGGCGCTCCAGTCCGGGAAACCGCCTGTTGCGAGCTCATAGCTTTCAACGATTTCCTGGGTGGGAACAGCGTATGCTCCGCCCTTGGAATCTACAACTGCGTAGTCTCCGCCGGGAGTGTAGCTGGCGTCAAAGCCCTGGGTGATGCCCTTGGAGGCGTCGAAGCTGTACTGAAGGATGGCTTCCTTGTTGCCTGCCGCAAGGGATTTGGAGATGCCGTCGGCGTAATTTCCCTCAAGGGCGTAGCCAAGTTCTTCAAGTTTGCCTGCTGCGGATATCACCTTGTCGTAGCGCTTTGCGTAAAGCATTGCGCGGGAGAGGTAACCGTAAGCCATGCCCTTGTCCATGCGGCCCTTGGAGGCTTCGCGTGCGGGGAGGTTGTCGGCGGCAAACTCAAGGTCGGCTTCAATGAAGTCCCATGCCTCTTCCTCGGTGCTGAGCTTTGCGTCCTTTGAAATCTTGGAAAGGTCTTCGTCGTAGATGATTACGTCTTTGTAGCGCTTCACCAGTTCAAAGTACAGGAAGCCTCTCACCAAACGGATTTCGGCCTCAAGACGCGTTTTGTCTTCATCGCTCATCTGGCCGAATTCCTTGAGGTAGCTGAGGGCCTCGTTGGCCTGACGGATATTGGTGTACAGGGAGCCCCACTTGCCAAGATAAACGTCGTAGGTCTGGGCCGTGACCGTTGTTCCGCCATAAGAGATGTAAGACGGGATGTAGGCCATGGCGTTGAAGTTATAGGACGTGTACTTGAGTTCGTCGGTGAGAGCCTCCGTAAGTCCCAGCTGGGTGGGATAGGCGTTGTAATTCCAGAAGAAGGTGAACAGGTAGTTCACTGAGTATTCGGCATTGGCGGTATTTTCCCACATGGTGCGGGAAGACACGCTGCTGGTGGGAGTAAGGTCCAGGACACCGCTGCAGGAAACGGTGAGAGCAAGTGTCAGGGCAATAAGTATATTCTTTCTCATAATAACTTTTCCTCCTCCTTTAGAATGTAAGGGTGATGCCGCCCATCACCAGGCGCTGCTGGGGATAATAACCGTTGTTCACGCCCGGGGACTCGGGGTCGATGCCCTCCGGAAGACCGTCTATGGTGAACAGGTTCTGGCCTTCGGCAAAGATACGGAAAGCCTGGATGCCAAGCTTCTGGGTCCACTTCTTGGGGAAGGTGTAGCCAATCTGGGCGGTCTTGAGGCGCACGTACTTGCCGTCACGGATCCAGAACGTGGAGCTTAGGCCGTTGTCTCCGCCGTGATTGGTCTTGGCAAGGGTAAGACGCGGGAAAGTTCCGTTGGGGTTGAACTCGGAGTAGGCGTTCTCTACAAGGAACAGAGGAGAGTTGCCGCCTTCCTTGAAGGTCTGGGTCCAGATGGTGTTGTCGTCGTTGTCGTTGTAATAGGTACCAGTCATGGAAATGTCAAAGAGGGCGCCGCCCGTGAACTGCAGGTTGAGGTCGAAGCCCTTCCAGCCGGCATTGAAATTAAGGCCGTAGGTGAGTTCAGGACGGTTGCTTCGGCCGAAATAGCCTTTGTCGTCTTCGTCAATCTTGCCGTCACCGTTAAGGTCTACGTAGCGGATATCGCCAAGGTTGGGGCGGGTGCCGTACCAGGAAGAATTGTCAATCTCTTCCTCGGTCTTGTACAGGCCGTCGGCCTGCCAGCAGAGGATGCTGCCGTATGTGGTGCCGCTCACCTTGCGGTAATCCACGATGTTGGGGTCGTCGTTGTACTTGAGCCAGCGGGTCTTGGAGTAAGTTAGCGTACCAGTCACCTCATAGTAGAAGGGGTCTCCCGCAAGGTCAAAATGGTTGTGGTGACGAACCAGGATATCAATACCCTTGGCATCAATTGCATTGCCGTTCACCCACTCAGGATAGTAGCCGCCCATTGAAGAAGGGAAACCGGTGCTCTGGTAGGTGAGCATGTCGTAGGTGTAGTTGTAGAAGCCGTCTATTTCCATGCCCAGAAGGCCGCCCCACAGGGAGAAGTCTACGCCCACGTTCCAGCTCTGGGTCTTTTCCCAGGTGAGATTAGGGTTGGCGATTCCTTCCGTATAATAGGCGGGGACAACCTGGGCGGTGCCTCCATACTGCCCAAGGGCAATGTTTCCGGACTTGGCGTAAGTGCTCAGGAAGGCGTATTCGGACACGCTGTCGTTACCAAGAAGACCGACGCTTGCGCGGAGTTTGAGGTCGTCCAGCCAGGTGAGGCCCTTCATGAACTCTTCCTGGGACAGACGCCATCCAAGTGACACCGAAGGGAAGAATCCCCAGCGGGTCTTGGCCATGCCGGCGAACTTGTAGGAGCCGTCGTAGCGACCGGTGAATTCGGCAAGGTATTTTTCGGCGTAGTCGTAGCGTGCGCGGAACACGAAGCCAAGGCTGCGTGAAGCGCTGCTCCAGCCGCCGGCGGGAAGGCTTGTGCGAACAATACCGTTGGAGAGTTCAGGCAGGGAAATGAAAGGAAGGGACTCCACATATGCGCTGAGGCCGTTTCCTTTATAGTCCCTGTATTCGGCAAGGGCCATGAGGTCCAGGTTGTTCTTGCCGAAACTGTTCACGTAATGGGCGCTTGCCTGCCCAACAATCTGCTGGGAGAACACGGCGCCTTCGCCAAGGTTGTTGATCTGCTCGGGATCCGGAGCGGGGTTGATGTCGGAGCCAATATGGGGATTGTCCTTTCTTGCCTGCCACACCCAGCCGTCTTCCGTGCGCACCCTCTGCATCATGGTGTATTGGGTGCTAAGGTTCTTGTCATAGCTCACGGAGTATCCGTAAGAGCCGGAAGCCTTCAGGGAAAGGCCCTTCACCCACGGAATGCGCCATTCAAGGGCGGCGTTGACGTCTACGCCGGCACTGCGGTTTTTCTTGTAGCCGGACTCATATATGGCGGCAAGAGGGCTCACCAGGAAACTCTGGTTGTCCTGGACGGCGCCGGTGTAATAGCCGTCATACATGACGGGGAGGTAAGGGTGCATCTGAACCGCCTGGCGGGCAATTGAGAACCAGCCTACTTCAGTGGCGCCGCCATCCGTACCGCCGGAAAGGAAGGCGGGCGTTGATCGGTTTCCAAGGACGCCGGATATGCCAACCTTGTAGCTGAGATGCTTGGAGAGGTCTCCCTCAATGTTTGAACGGATGTTGTAACGGCGATAATTGAAGCGGTCTATGTTACCCTTCTGGTCCATTATACCAACCGATGTGAAGAAACGGGCCTTGTCGGTGCCGCCCTGGATGGTGACATTGTGTTTCTGGGTGAGGCCGGTGCCGAACACCTTGTTCACATAGTCCACGTTGTCCCAGCCGTCACGGCCTTCACGCATGGCCTGGATGTTCTTCTGGGTGAAGTAAGGGACATAGTCCTTAGACGAGGCTATTTCTCCGTTTGCCAGCTGGTCCATCATCTGGGCTACATTATAATAATAGGCAAACTGGGGACCGTTCATGAACTGGGGGAAGTTGGCGTTCATGGATGCGCCCACGGAGCCGTTGTAGGTAATGCGGGTGTCTCCCTTGTTACCTTTCCGGGTGGTGACCACAATCACGCCGCCCGCAGCCTTGAGGCCATACACCGCAGCGGAGGCGCCGTCCTTCAGGACGGAGATGCTCTCGATGTCCGCGGGGTCTATGTCGTTGATGTTGTCCACGGGGAAGCCGTCCACCACATACGCTACGCCGTAAACGGAGCCGCGGATGCGAAGGGAGGCCTGGTCAAGGCCAGGCTCACCGGATTCCTGCACGGAGGAAATACCGGAAAGCTTACCTGCAAGCACCTGGGACACGTTTGTGGCCGGAGCCTTCAGGAGTTCGTCGCCCTTAATGGCCGAAACTGCCGCGGTGAGGGTTTCCTTCTTGGCGGTGCCGTAACCGACCACAACTACATCGTCCAGATAGAGGGCATCCTCCGTCATCTGGATGTTGATGGGGTTTCGGCCGTCAAAAGTGTGCTCCTGGGTAGCGAGACCCAGGCATGAGAACTCAATGACGCTTCCTTTGGAAGCCTGCAGGGAATATGTGCCGTCGGCACCCGTCATGGTGCCTTGCGTGGTGCCTTTCACCAGCACCGTAACGCCAGGAAGCGGCGCGCCGTCCTGGTCAGTGACCTTTCCCCTCAGGGTTCCCTGGGCGAAGGCCGACTGGGCCAGGAGCAGCCCGGCCACGACGGTAAACAACAATTTAAGAAATCCTTTCATACGTTATTGTTTAGATGCAATTTCTTCTAAGATGGTCCCTATCTGGTAAAGGGCGCGGGGAACGTGGAAGCAGCCCTTCCACTTGCCGCCCTTGAGCGGAAGCAGGACCTCTCCCCTGCGGTTGAGGTAGCCGTACCATTCGGGGTATTCGTGGTCCTTGAAGTTGGTCCAGAGGTAGTCGTCAAGCTTCAGGAACCACTCCAGGGCCTCCTTGTTGCCGGTGAGCTGGTAGCCCTTGATCATGCAGATTGCAGCCTCAAGGTGCACCCACCAGAGTTTCTGGTCCCACTCAAGTTCCTGGGTGGGATAGCCCTTGCGGTCCATGAAGTAGAAGATGCCGCCGTACTCCTTGTCCCAGCCGTAATTGATTACGCGGAGGGATATCTCCACGCTCTTTTCGATGATGTCCTGGCGGCCAAGCCTGAGGCCAAGGTTCATCATGAACCACAGGGCCTCGAGGTCGTGGCCGGGGTTCACTTTTCGGCCCTCAAAGCAGTCTATGAGGGAGCCGTCCGGGGCAAGGTTCTCCACCATTACGCCAAGGTCCGGCTGGTAGAAGACATCAAAAACCTCATGGAGGGCCTCCTCTATGGTTTTGTCCAGCAGGGACTTGTCTTCAATGATGGGCTCTACCTCCAGGGCCATGTTGCAGATGATCATGGGGAGGGCGAAGTCCTTCATGGGACGGGTTCCGGGTACGCCCTTGGACCACTTTCCCTTAGGGTTTGAGCGGCGGTCCAGGATGCGCTGGAAGGTTTTGCGGGCAATTTCGGCGTAATGCTCGCTGCCGGTTGCGACGGCAAGCTGGGCAAAAGCCATACAGGCAAAGGTGTTGGAGAAAATGTTGTAGGGGGCAATGATGGGCTTTCCCTCCCTTGTGAGGGAGAAATAGAAGTCGTAGTTTCCGTCATGGCCGAATTTTTCAAGGAACGCCGCGCCCTGCTCTGCGCAGGCCAGCCATTCCGGGTTTTTCTCCACTTTGTTATAAAGCATGGCGAACATCCACACTTCCCTGCCCTGGAGCCAGACGAACTTGTCCGTATCGAAAACGGAACCATCTCGGTTAAGGCAGGTGAAGTAGCCGCCGTACTCTTTATCCTGTGATTTTTCAAGCCAGAAGGGCAGTACGCTGCCATAGAGTTCGTCCTGGTAGCGCTTTGCCATATTTCTAAAATTCAATGATGACATGATTGTATTTGGTTAGTACAGGCACAAATATATAAAAATTTCGAAACTATTCAAAACTTATTGTCATTTTTTACACAAACCTTAATTTCTTTTTAACGTTTTATTAAAAAGTTCTTGCGAATAATCCGCCAATTAATTATATTTGCAAAAAAGTCAACCACATGGAGCCACTATCCCGCAACATAAGCGGGCACTACGCCCTTGAGAAAAAAGCCATCCTCGCACTTTGCAGCAGCCACACAGGCTACAGCATCGCGGATTTTGCGCGCCATCTTGGGGCAAGCATCCCAAAAGTCACGCGCATAATTGCGGAAATGGTGGAGGAAGGCTATTTGGCCGAACTTGGAAAAACGGAGTCCTCCGGAGGCCGAAGGGCCAGCGTCTACGGCTTTAATCCAGGCGCAGGCTACTTTGTGGGCATCCACGTTGAGCACGAGAGCATCTCCGTTGCCGTCACGGATTTCCCCGGAAATGTCCTGCACATGCTGGACGGCATCCCGTTCCAGCTGGAGAAAACGGAGGAATCAGTCCGTGCTATGTGCCGGGAGGTCAACTCCCGCCTTGGAGCCATCGACATAGACCCTTCAAAGGTTTCGTCATACGGGGTGGACATCACGGGCCGCGTGCACAGGGTCACGGGGTACAGTTATTCCTTCTTCATCAGCGAGGAAAAGCCCCTGAGAACCCTTTTGGAAGAGGAATTCGGCAAGCCGGTTGTGGTGGAGAACGACACCCGCGCCATGGCTTGGGGCGAATATGTCTGCGGCGTGGCCTCCGACGAAAACACCATACTTTTCCTCAACGTCGGCTGGGGCCTTGGTATGGGGATGGTGCTGGACGGCAAGCTCTTTTACGGAAAATCCGGCTTTTCCGGAGAATTCGGCCACTTCCCTCTTCTTGACAACAACCTCTACTGCAGGTGCGGCAAAACCGGATGCCTTGAGACCGGCGTTTCCGGCCTTGCGCTGCACAGGCTGGTTGTGGAGAAACTCTCCGAGGGCCGGACTTCGGTGCTTTCCCCCGCATATAAGAAGGGGGCCGAAATCACCCTTGACGACATCCTCCAGGCCATGGAGAAAGAGGATGTGATGGTGATCGAGTGCATTGAAGAGATGGGGGCGACGCTAGGCCGCGCCCTTGCAGGCCTTATCAACATATTCAACCCTGACCTTGTGATTGTAGGCGGCCGCCTCAGCGTCACGCAGCGCTACCTGCTGCCGCCGCTCAGGAGTGCCGTGAACAAGCACTCCCTCAACATAGTGAACAACGACACCCACATAAAGGTGTCGCGGCTTGGCAAAAGCGCCGCCGCAATTGGCGCCAGCCTCCTTGCCAAGGACCACGTGCTGCACATGTAGCCGCGGTTCGGCCACAAAATGACAGACTGAAGCAAGTTAAATTAACATACATTATGGAAAACCGCAGAGATTTTTTGAAAAAAGGCGCCGTGGCAGCAGTGGCGGCACCGCTTCTGGCATCGGCATGCAAGCCTGTCGGAGAAAAGGACAGGTACGGAATTGAACTTGACCCTTCCGTAAAGTCAAATCTGATTGTGGAAAAGGCCAACGCCCTTCCTATCACGGGAACGTTCCTGGACGAGATTTCCCACGACATTCCCCATCAGAACTGGGGAGAGGCCGAATGGGACCGTGACTTCCGCTACATGAAGGACATGGGAATTGACACCGTGATTGACATCCGCTGCGGTTACCGCAAGTTCATCACCTACCCCAGCCCGTACCTCCTGAAAAAGGGCTGCTACATGCCTTCAGTGGACCTTATTGACATGTTCTGCCGCCTGGCGCAGAAGTACGGCATGAAGTTCTGGCTTGGCCTCTACGACTCCGGAAAGTACTGGGACACCGGCGACATGAGCTATGAGGTGGAAGCCAACAAGTATGTCATCGACGAAATCTGGGAGCGCTACGGTTCCAAGTACAAGAGCTTCGGCGGCTGGTACATCTCCGGAGAGATTTCCCGCGCCACCAAGGGTGCCATTGAGAGCTTCCGCACCATGGGCCGCCAGTGCAAGGAGGTTTCCGGCGGGCTTCCCACCTTCATCTCCCCCTGGATTGACGGAAAGAAGGCCGTGGATGCAGCCAGCGGCAACATTACAAGGGAGCAGGCCGTGGGCATTGAGCAGCATGAAAGAGAGTGGAACGAGATCTTTGACGGCATCCACGAGTACGTAGACGCCTGCGCCTTCCAGGACGGCCACATAGACTACGACGAACTTGACGCCTTCTTCTCCGTGAACAAGAAGCTGGCCGACCGCTACGGCATGCAGTGCTGGACCAATGCCGAAAGCTTTGACCGCGACATGCCCATCCGCTTCTTCCCCATCAAGTTTGACAAGCTGCGCCTGAAACTGGAGGCCGCAAAGCGCTGCGGCTACGACAAAGCCATAACCTTTGAATTCTCTCACTTCATGAGCCCCCAGAGCGCATACCTCCAGGCCGGCCACCTCTATGACCGTTACCGTGAATACTTTGGAATCTAGAGTTTGCCTGATAAAAAGGGATTTTATAATTCAAATGGGATATCGGCCCTTATATCGGCCGAAGAAGTGCCTATGAGGGCGTGGAACTCTCCGGGTTCGGCAATCCAGCTGTGGGATGCGGCGTCAAAGAAACTGAGCGCGCGGGAGTTGATGGGGAACTCTATGCGGCGGCTCTCACCGGGCTCAAGGTACACTTTCTCAAAGCCTTTGAGTTCCTTGGAGGGGCGCTCCACGGAGGCCTCCGAGTCATGGATATAGAGCTGGACAACCTCCGCTCCGGCAACTGCGCCGGTGTTTTTCACGGTGCAGGTGGCTTTGAAGCCCTTTCCGGAGCGTTTTACGGAGGCGTCGGCAATCTCAAAGCTGGTGTAGCTGAGGCCATGGCCGAAGGGATACTGCACTGCAATGCCCTTGGTGTCAAACCAGCGGTAGCCCACGAATACGCCTTCCGAGTAGTACTCCTGCCACCACTCTTTGCCTTCCTCCTTGATGCCGGGGTACTGGCGCTCGGACTGCAGGGGACCGTCGGCAACGCGGATGGGCATGGTGAAGGGCAGTTTTCCGGAGGGGTTCACCTTGCCGGTAAGGACATCGGCAAGGGCATGACCGCTTTCGGAGCCACCGTACCAGGCCTGGACTATGGCGTTGACCTTGGATGCCCAGGGCATGGCGACGGGCGATCCTGAGATGTTGACAACAATGAGGCCCGGGGTTACTTCGGCAAGGGCCTCGATCAGTTCGTCCTGATAGTAAGGCAAGGCTATGTCCACGCGGTCAGTGCTCTCGTTGTCCTGGTAGGAACTCTTGTTGAGGCCGCCGATGTAGATTACGTAATCGGCCTCACGGGCGGCTTCCACGGCATCCTGACGGAGTTTTTCAGGGCTGCGGGAATCTTTGAGGTCCTGTCCGGTGACCACTTTGTTGTAAACGGTGGTGGTGTCTCCCACGTATCCGCGGGCCCAAAGGACTTCGGCCTTTCCGTCAAAGGCTTCCCTCAGGGCATCCAGGGGAATGACTTCGTATTTTGTCTTGAGGTTGGAACTGCCGCCGCCTACCACCATCATCTTGTAGGCGTTTTCGCCAACCAGGAGCACTTTGCTGCCATTGGCGGGATCCAGCGGCAGGGCGCCGTCGTTTTTAAGTAGAACTATGCCGTCTGCGGCGATGTCACGGGCGGCTTTGAAGTGCTCCGGAGAGGTGAAGCTGCCATAGTGGGGCTCTTCGCTCATTGAGGTGCGGTAGATGGTGCGGAGGATTCGGCGGGCTTTGTCGTCAAGGTCTTCCTGCGTGGCCCTGCCATCACGGAGGCGCTGGAGGTAGGGATTTGCAAGGTGGTATTCGTCGTAGCCGTTTGAGGCAGCGCCCCTGAGGCCGTTGGTCCAGGTGCCCATCTCTATGTCAAGGCCGTTGGTGATGGGCTCGTCATCGTTGCGGCAGCCGCCCCAGTCGCTTATCACAACCCCGTCGAAGCCCCATTCTCCCTTCAGGATTTCCTGCAGGAGCCTGTAGTTGTGGCAGTTGAACTGGCCGTTATAAAGGTTGTAAGATCCCATGATGGCCCAGGCGCCGCCCTCTTTCACGGCAGCCTCGAAGGCCGGGAGATAAATCTCGTACATGGTGCGGTCGTCCACAATGGAGTTTGTGGCGGTGCGCCGCATCTCCTGGTTGTTGGCGGCAAAGTGCTTCACGCAGGCCGCAACGCCGTTTTGCTGCACTCCCTTCACATAGGGCACCACAAGGGCCGATGCCAGGTACGGGTCCTCGCCCATGTACTCGAAGGTTCGGCCTCCCAGAGGGGTTCGGCAAATATTAACGCCGGGGCCCAGCAGGATGTCCTTTTTGCGATAACGGGCTTCGGCCCCGATGCAGTCTCCGTAGAGGGCGCTCATGTCACGGTTCCAGGTGGCGGCAAGGTTTATGAGGGCGGGGAAGGCCGTGCAGCTGTCGTTGGTCCAGCCGGCTTGGTCCCAGTCGTCCCAAAGGACTTCGGGCCGAATTCCGTGCGGGCCGTCCGTGTGCCACAGCTCCGGAATGCCGAGCCTGGGCACGCCGGCGCTTGAAAACTTGGACTGGGCATGCGTGAGGGCTACTTTTTCCTCAAGCGTAAGCTGTGAAAGCGTGGCCTCCACCTTCTCTTCAAGGGTGGGTTTGTGCTGCTGGGCACAGCCCGCAACGGTGAGCGTGGCGATGGCAATCAAAAGGAGTTTTTTCATACGAGTATGCGTTTAGCGTTTCCAAAGGTACGAAAAAAATCCCATATTGTCGGAACGTCGCGCCCTCAGTTGCTGGACCAAGTCCAAAGACATAACGGGCCAAGTCCAAATACACGCTGGACCAGGTCCAAAGACATAACGGGCCAAGTCCAAATACACGCTGGACCAGGTCCAAAGACATACGGCCGGGTCTATGACGCAGACGTCGCAGGTCTGTAAAAAATGGCCAATCTGCGACGGTTTTTGTCCCTTACGGCCAATTTGCGTCGCAGTTCAGCCCAAAAACGCAGACCTGCGACACTTTGGCCCGCCACCTGCGACGTTCCATAGCCAGACCTGCGACGGAGCCCGTGCGGAGTACCTGCCGGGGCATCTGTTTACACAAAAATGGCCGTTTCTGTGTAATCAGCAGCCCAAAAGGCTTTTGGTTACGCAAAAACCCGCATTTTTGCGTAACGCCGTGGCCTCAGGTACTGGACCAAGTCCAAACATGCGCTGGACCAGGTCCAAAGACATACGGCCGTGCCGCCAATCCAATTAGAACGCTTCTGAGGCCGTTTTTTTGTACTGGCGGCAAGCAAAATAGCGTTTAGGGCCGAAATACAAGCCGCCAGTACAAAAAATCACCATTTAAGGCATTATAGATGGATTGGCGGCAAAAAAATACTACCTTTGTGCTATGACACTGGAACTCCATACCCCGCAGGACGGTTTTTACAAGGGCACGCGCTTCGACAGAGGCGGTGTGTTCAAGTCGCTGGTTTTCAGCGGCATAGAGATGTGCGGGCAGTGGTTCGAGTCCTACTCCCCCACCATGCACGACGCCGTACTGGGCCCGGCGGAGGAATTTTCGCCCATGCCCGTCACTCCAGGCCCTTCCCCTGTCATCCCCGGCCCCGACCGGGGATCTCACACCCTCCTCAAACCCGGCGTGGGCCTCATTGACATAGGCCCGGAGCCCTACGACCGCTTCAAGCTGTACCGGATTGTGGACCCCGGCAGGTGGGAAGTGGACGGAATGCGCTTCAGACACATTCTGGAAGGCTATTACGACTACACCAAGGAGATTGTGGTCACGGGAGAGAACAGCTTTGAAATCAGGCACTGCTACAAGGCGTTTTCGGCCTATGAAGGAGATGTGTACAACCACAACTTCTTCACCTTTGGGAAGTTTGAAATCGGACCCACCCGGCAGATAGACTTCCCCTTTCGGCCCGAAGGCACCTGGCGGGCCGAATACGACTCCGTGGGCTTTACGGAAAGCGGAATCCGCTTCTCAAGGCAGCTTCAGAAGGGTGAATCCGTGTACACCGGCAACATCCACGAAGCCGGGAGAGAGGGCATGCCATACGCCATGAGCATCTCCGAGGGCCCGCTCCGCGTTAGCATCCAAGGAGACGTCCCCGTATTCAAAACCGTGCTCTGGGCCAACCATCGCATAGCTTGCCTGGAGCCCTACAACCGCATTTCCGTCCTTCCCGGGCACAATTTTAGATGGAACATTGAATATACACTCAGCCATGAATAGAATCCTTACCGCCACCTTGGCAATTTTGATATCGGTGACTGCCGCCGCCCAGTACAAAGAGCTTCCACTTGGCTCCATAAAGGCCGAAGGCTGGCTGCTGGAGCAGCTGAAGAGGCAGGCCAGCGGCCTCACGGGCCATCTGGACGAGGTATATCCGGAGGTGATGGGCCCTTCCAACGCCTGGCTTGGCGGTGACGGAGACGCTTGGGAGCGGGGTCCCTACTGGATAGACGGGCTGCTGCCGCTTGCCTATATCCTTGACGATGCCACTCTCAAGGCCAAGGCGCAGGCGTGGGTGGAGGCAATGTTGTCCTCGCAGCAGGAGAACGGGTATTTCGGCCCGGCCGAAGACCACCCCTATGTATATGGCCTCCAAAGGGGGAAAGCGCATGACTGGTGGCCGAAGATGGTGGCGCTGAATATCCTGAAGCAGTATTATTCGGCAACGGGAGACTCACGCGTAATCGACTGCCTCACAAAGTACTTCCGCTACCAGTTGGAGACGCTGCCGGAAAAGCCCCTGGACCACTGGTCTTTCTGGGGAAAGGAGCGCGGCGCCGACAACCTTGAGGTGGTGCTGTGGCTCCACGAAATTACCGGAGAAGAGTGGCTCCTGGAGCTTGCCGACCTTATTCACTCCCAGTCCAGGGACTGGGGCACCATGTTCCGCGAAGGAAGCTTCTGGGGCCCTCAGGGAAGCATCCATACGGTTAACCTGGCGCAGGGATTCAAGGCCCCGGTTGTGTGGTGGAAATATTCCAACTGGGACGGAGACCTTGTAGCCCCCATGCATGCCTTGGAAGTAATCCGGCACACCGTAGGCTTCCCTACAGGCCTCTGGGCCGGTGACGAGCAGCTCCAGTTCGGTGACCCCGCCCGCGGAAGCGAACTATGCCAGGCCGTGGAGATGATGTTCTCCCTGGAAGAGATGCTACGCCTTTCCGGAGATTGCCACTGGGCCGATGCCCTGGAGCGCATAGCCTACAACGCCCTCCCCACTCAGGTGAACGACGACTTCACCGCCAAACAGTACTACCAGCAGGTGAACCAGATTGCCTGCACCCGTGAAAACAGGCCTTTCTCCACGCCTCATTATGGGACGGACACCATGTTCGGCACGCTTAACGGATACCCTTGCTGCGTGTCCAACATGCACCAGGGCTGGCCCAAGTTCACTCATAACCTTTGGTACGGAACCGAGGACCACGGCCTTGCCGCCATGCTTTATGCGCCCTGCACGGTAAAGGCCGAAGTCGCCGGAGGTATCCCCGTAACCATCACCGAATCAACCGATTACCCCTTCCGCGAAAGGGTTACAATGAAAATCAAGTTCCCGGGCGCAATCAAAAAGACCAAGTTCCCGCTTGTCATCCGCGTCCCTTCCTGGAGCAAGGGCGGAGTCATTAACATCAATGGCATGATTCAGGAGCTCCGGCCAGGTTTCGGAGTGTTCAAGATAAACCGCACGTGGTCTTCCGGAGACGTAATAACAATTGATTTCAATGCCGAAGTCGAGACCGAGGAGTGGTACGGCGGCGCCTGGACGGTTGTCCGCGGCCCTCTTGTGTATGCCCTCCGGATGGAAGAAAACTGGCAGTGGAAGGAGTTTTCCGGGGAAGACCGGTGGTTCGGCCCGGGCGCCTGGGAAGTGACCTCCCCCACCCCCTGGAACTACTGCCTCATGCGGGACTCTTTCAAGGCCGAAGACTGCACCGTAAGCCTGTCCAAATCCGTCGCCGCATATCCGTGGAACCTTGAAAACGCCCCTGTAACTATCTCCGTGCCCGCCAGGGAACTCCCTGGCTGGAAGGAGTATAACGGTTCTGTTGGCGCCGTGGCCTACTGGACCGAGGACGGCTATGATATCGGCCCTGAAACTACCATACAGCTCATCCCCTACGGCTGCACTACCCTCCGCATCGCCGAATTCCCCACCCGCATTGTCCCCTGGGACCTTGAACTGCGGAAATAGCCCTGGCGCTCAACTCTCTGACAAACAACAACTTATGCAACCTCGGGTGCACCTGCAAGTGCACCCGACTATTCATAATGGAGTGAGGGTCAAGTGATTACGCGGCAGATGTTTTTAGGCCGAAAATAGCAAATAGAATGATTTTAGTGTATCGGTATTGCAAAATATAATAATTCTTGCTATTTTTGCACCACAGTACACCACAGATGAAAACTAGTGCAAAATGGTATAAGTGGGAGGTCCTGGCCCTGCTGTGGGTTGCGTACCTCCTGAATCAGGGAGACCGTCAGGTCTTCAACTCCGTGCTGCCGCTCATCAGGGACAGCCTGGGCCTCACGGATACGTCGGTAAGCCTTATAGCAGTGTTCTTCAACCTGTTCTATGCCGCAATGGTTCCCATTGGAGGCTGGGTAGGAGACCGTTTTTCCCGTAAATGGGTCACTACTCTCAGCATCCTTTTCTGGAGCGTGGCCACAATGCTCACCGGCCTTGCAAACGGGGTGTTCCTGCTCATTCTCACCCGTTCTATTGCAACGGGTGGCGGAGAGGCGTTCTTCGGCCCGGCAAACTATTCCCTTCTGGGGCAGTACCACACCGATACCCGCGCAAGGGCCATGTCCATACACCAAACCTCATATTATGTAGGTGTTATTCTGGCAGGGTGGCTTGCAGGATACATCGGAGACCATCTTGGATGGAAGTACGCCTTCTACATCTTCGGTGGCGCCGGCGTTGTATGGGCCGCCGTCATGGCCATACGCCTCAAAGACGCACCACGTGACACCGAAACGCCACTTTCCGTGTCAAGAGAGAGACAGGCTGGGCATAGCGAATCACTTGGGGCGGGAGATCCTTCGACTACGCTACGCTCCGCTCAGGATGACAATAAGAATAAAGTATCAATCTGGGACGGCTTCAAAACCGTGTTCACAACGCCCACGGCACTTATGGTCACTCTTGGCTTTTGCGGATTCATCTTCGTTATTACCGGATACATGACATGGGTGCCCACCTTCCTGCAGGAGAACTTCGGCCAAACCGGAGCGCAGGCAGGGCTCAATTCCATGCTGTGGACTTATGTAGCGGCGTTTATCGGCGTTCTCATTGCCGGAACGCTCAGTGACAAATGGGCCGCCAAAGACCCCAAGAAGCGTATGATAATCCAGGGCGCGGGCCTAATTCTTGGCGCGGCGTTCCTCCCCTTCATGGGCAGTGTAAAGAGCATCTGGCTGCTGTACCTGTGCTTTGCGGGCTGGGGCTTTTTCAGGGCCTTCTTTGACGCCAACATCTATGCCGCCCTCTACGACGTAACTCCGGAGCACCTCCACGCAAGCTGCTCCAGCGCAATGATTATGACGGGATTTGCAGTGGGCGCAACCGCCCCGTACATCCTTGCCATAATAAAGGAATCTACCGGCAGCCTCAACGCCACCTTCCCAATCCTTGGGGTAATCTGGGTGGTATGCGGCATCGCCTGCCTGTACGTAAGCTATAAACACTATAATAAAGATAACGCTAAACTATATGACCCTAGAAGCTAAAACCAGAAAACCCCGGGCCGGACTGCTCCTTGTAGCATCCCCCAGGTTCAAGAACCTGAGCGGCCCCAAGCGCGGAACCTACGGAGAGAGAAAGGAGAAAGCCGTGGAGGAAATCAAGGCCTCCATGGACTTTTTGGAACTTGTAGACCCCGGAATCGTATATGAGAGAGAGGATGCCGAAAAAGCCCTCAAGCTCTTCTTTGACAAGGACGTAGACTTTGTCTATGCCGAATTCCTCTCCTGGAGCGAGGACTTCGCATGGATCCGCTTCCTCCGCGACTGCCCCGCCATGCCCATCATCTTTGCCAACGTTGCAAAGCCCAGGATGACATTCGAGACCACCCTGGACGAAGACGACTTTGTGGACTACCTCTGCGCAGGAACCCTTGTGGGCTCCCTGGAAGGCTCCGGCAGCATCAAGCGCATCCCCAGGAAAGGAGTAAAGACCGTCATGGGCACCCGTGAGGAAATCACGGAAAAAGTGAGAGTTTTTGCCGAAGCCGCCCGCGTAAGGGCCATCCTCCGCCGCTCCACCGTGGGCCTCATGGCCAATATGAACGAGGCCATGTGGAGCACCTACATCGACAACTACGACCTCTTCACAAAAATCGGCCCGGAAATCCATTACCTCCCATACTCCGACTACGGCGCTGAAATAGAGGCGCTTACAGACGAAGAAGTGGAAACCTACGCCAACAACCTCACCTCCCGCTACAAGATGATGCCGGACGTTGAGTACGACAAGTTCATAGGCTGCGTGAAGGCCACTCTTGCCATAAAGAAGATGGCCGAAAAGAACGGCATAGACTGCTATGTGTACAACGACATAGACCAGGCCACCTTCCGCACCGCCGGCTGCCGCGCGGGCTTCTACCCGCAGTGGTTCAACGAAAACGTGAGCGTACTGGTCCCTGAGGCCGATATCGGCGCAGGCCTTATCACCTATATCCTGAAACTCCTCACCGGAAAGCATGTGAATTTCATAGAGCCCTTCCACATTGAGGACGACTTTGGAACATTCGCAGGCGGCCACGCCGGCCCCAACGACCACAACGACCCCGCCTGGCAGGACAATGTTGTGATTTCCCGTGACGTCCGCTTTGCCAAAACCAACTGGAAGTATGCCGGAGCGCCGTTCGCCTGGTACCGCATAAGCCACGGCCTCAAGACCGTGGCGGGCCTCTATGAGCAGGGCGGCAAGTACAAGCTCATTACTTTCCTTGCCGAAAGCCTCTCCGAGAAAGACACCCCCCAGAGCACCAAGAAGCACCTTCTTGCCACCTACAGCCACACCATTTTCAAGCCTCAGGTGCCCGTGAAGCAGCTTTGGGAGCAGGTCCTCAGGATAGGCGCCACCCAGCACTATGCTATTGTAGACGGAGACTGCAGGGCTCAGCTTGAAGACCTTGCAGCAATAATGGGATTTGAATTTTATAACTTGCAGTAATGTCATTCATGTACAACCCGTTCCCCTATCACGACCCCAAACCCGTGAACAGGCCGGAACTGAGCAAAAAGACAATTGAATCAATCAAGGGAGGCGGCACCCAGAAGGTTGCCAAGGCCTTCATGACATCAATCGCGGAAAAAGTGCGCACGGAAGGCGCCATAGTGGCCCTGGACGGTTACACAACCACCAAATGGGACCTCTTTGTGAGCCTGCTGGCCCGTGAATGCGATGTCTTCGGCTTCAAGATAGAGTTCGTGGACTCCGCCGCCCGCACCTTCAAAAGCGGAGAGGAGATTGACTCCATAATTGACCCTCTCCTTATCTGGGACAAGAAGATAGACCCCACCCTCCTTTACGGGAAGGTGTATCACGGAGGGTATATCGGCCTTATGGACCCCGTAAAAGTGGAGGCTTTCAAGAAGGAAATCCCCGCCCTGAAGGCCCCCGGTACGCTTGTGCTGGTGTACGGCTACGGCTGCCTCATCAAGGAATTCCGCGGAATGTATGACATAAAGTGCTGGTTTGACATTACCCCCATGAACTCCATGCTAAGGATAAGGGCCGGAGAGTACGCCAATATAGGCAAAAAGCACACGGGAATCATCAACCGCACCATACGCCGCTGCTACTACTGCGACTTCGAGAACGCCGTGCAGCTCCGTAAACAGCTCTTTGACGGCGGGGAACTGGATTACTACTTCCTGGACAACGACAGGCCCAACCTCCAGATGATGCCCTTCGGCACGTTTGCCGATATTTGCGCGCAGCTTGTGAAGTATCCCTTCCGCGCCAAGCCCTGCTACCTTGAGGGCGTCTGGGGCGGCTCTTACATGACCAAACTCCGTAACCTTCCCAAGGAGATGCGAAACGCCGCGTGGGTGTTTGACTTCATTCCCATGGAGGTGAGCGTGCTGGTGGAAGCCGGGGCCGAAAAACTGGACATCAACTACTGCTCCTTTGTGCACAAGGAGGGCGTAAACCTCATGGGAGAGGCCTGCGTGAAGAAGTACAAAGGCTACTTCCCCATCCGCTTCAACTGGGACGACTCCTACCACAGCACCGGCAACATGAGCATCCAGTGCCACTCCGGCGGCAAGTTCAACGTGGAGAACTACAACGAGTTCGGCCGTCAGGACGAAAGCTACTATGTTGTGATAACCGGCCACGAGGCCAAGACTTTCATCGGCTTCCGTGACGATGCCGACATCCCCGCCTTCTTCCGTGAGATTGAGGCGGCCGATACCGAGCACAAGCCCTGTGACTACATGAAGTACGTGAGCTACGAGGAATCAAAACCCGGCCTCCAGGTGATGCTTCCCGCCGGGACCATCCACTCCAGCGGCCGAAACCAGGTTATCCTGGAGATAGGCTCCCTCACAATAGGCTCATATACCTATAAGATGTACGACTACCTCCGCCTGGACTTTGACGGCAAACAGAGGCCCATCCACACAAAGCTTGGAGAGGAAAACGTGCGCCAGGACCGCCGCTACAGCGTTATCCATGACCCCAAGAGCCCTGAATACATTGTTCAGGAGCCGCGCCTTGATGCCGAAGGAAATGGCTGGAAGGAGTACATCCTTGGAGAGAACCCCCAGATGTACATCTCCCTCCGCCGCCTGGAGTTTGAGGAAAAATGCGAGCAAGACACTAAGGGAGAGAAGTTCCACGTGCTTACGCTGGTAGACGGAGACCATATCCGGATTCGCAGCGTGGAGCACCCGGAGCGCTATTTTGACCTTGACTTCATGGAAATTGCCTGCGTACCGGCGTCCATGGGCAAATACGTAATAGAAAACCTTGGCAAAGAGCCCATCAGAGTACACAAAACCTGCCTAAGAGACGGATATGAGTCTGACCCTGCTTGACATAGGCGGCACTTTCATAAAGTGTGCCGACGGCCGCCAGATTCCCATCTCATCGGACGGGAGTCGGGAAGTCATTGCCGAAGCCCTGAGGAGCGCTGTGTCACCTCGACAGAAGCCCGAAATCTCACAAATCGGCGTAGCCATTCCCGGGCCCTTCGACTACAAAAACGGCATCTTCCTCATGAAGCACAAGTTTGCCTCCGTGTACGGAGAACGCTTCCAGGATTTAATCTGTCATTCTGAGCGTAGCGAAGAATCTCCGGACATCCGCTTCATGCACGACGTAAACGCCGTCCTGAAGGGCGCCATAAGGCAGCTTGGCCTGGGCCACGGCATCACGGCGCTTGTGACCATGGGAACCGGCCTGGGATACTCCTACGCCATTGACGGTGAAATCCAGGAAAGCGAAACCGGCTCTCCCGCAAAGAGCATCTGGAACCTTCCCTACCAAGGCGGAATCCTGGAAGACACCGTAAGCGCCCGCGGAATCCGCATTGCCTATGCCCGTAAAACCGGGGACGGCACTCAGAGCGCACTGAGCATAGCAAGGCGCGCCTATGCCGGAGACATTGAGGCCATGGAAGTTTACCACCAGGTGGGAACTGTCCTTGGAGAGGCCCTGAGGGAGCAGTTTATGGACATGAGGGTGGAAACCCTCCTCCTTGGCGGCCAGATAGCAAAGTCACTGAGCCTTATGATACGCCCCCTGAAAAACGCCCTTCCCGGAGTCCTCATACTGCAGGTCCCGGAAAATTCCGTGTTCCTGGGGCTCCAGAGTTTGTTCGAATAACGTTTAACCAAATAACAGTATGTCCTTGACAAAGACCATTAAAACGCTTCTACTTGCAGTGGCCGCCGTCCTTGCAGCCCTCCCCGCATGGGGCCAGAGCCGCAACGTGAAAGGGCGGGTCCTTGACGAAACCGAGACTCCCGTCGCCGGAGCCTTCGTCACCGTCAAGAACGAAACCCGCGGCGTCATGACCGACGGCGCCGGTGAGTTTGAGATCTCCGTAAAGCCGTCCGACATCCTCATTGTGAGTTTCCTGGGATACGAGGACGAGGAAGTTCCGGTCCGCGACCAAAAGGAAATCCTAGTGAAACTGGTTCCCCAGGCCAACCAGCTTGAGGAAGTGGTGAAGGTTGCCTACGGTACCCAGAAGAAAGCCTCAATCATCGGTTCCATCACAACGGTTGATGCCGAACAGCTCAAATCGCCAATCGGCCAGCTTTCAACGGGCCTTGCCGGTAAACTTGCCGGCGTTGTTGCCGTCCAGCACACCGGTGAGCCCGGTTCCAGTGCCGAATTCTGGATCCGCGGCGTGAACACCTTCGGCGCAAACTCATACCCGCTGATTCTTGTAGACGGCGTGGAGCGCTCAATGGACCTTGTTGACACTGAGGACATTGCCTCCTTCTCCATCCTCAAGGACGCAACCGCCACGGCCCTTTACGGCGTACGCGGCGCAAACGGCATTGTGCTCATCACAACCCGCCGCGGCTCCGAGTCCAAGCCTAAGGTCAACGCCAAGATTGAGAGCGGCTTCACTTCCCCCACCCAGCTGCCCAGGATGGCTTCGGCCGAACAGTTCATAGACTACCTGAACATGATGAAGCCGGGCACCATAGACGACTACGCAAAGCGCATGTACCTGTCCGGGGCCGACCCCGACCTCTACCCCAACGTAGACTGGATCCATGAGATTTTCAAGGAGCAGGCCATGACCCTTAAGGCCAACGTGAACGTGACGGGCGGTACCAAGAACGTGCGTTACTATGCCGGCGGGTCCTACTACTTTGAGGACGGTATCTTCAACGTTGAGAAGAACGACCGCTACAATTCCCAGATGAACTACAGCCGGTTCAACTTCCGAACAAACGTGGACATCAACATCACAAAGTCCACCACCCTGGGCATGGACATCTCCACCCAGTTCACCAAGAAGAACCAGCCCGGAACAGGCCTTGGAAGCATCTACAACACCGTAATGCAGATTACGCCCATCGGCTTCCCCAAGGTGTTCAGCGACGGAACCCTCTCCAACCCCGAGACCGGTTCCAACCCCTACAACATGATAAACAACATGGGTTACGCCACCATAAATACGCAGAACGCGCAGACCACGGTGGCCCTTACCCAGGACTTCTCCGAAATCATCACGGAAGGCCTCACGGCTAAGGTCCAGGTTTCTTGGGACGCCCGCACGGCGTCGTCCGTCACAAACGGCATCCTGCCCAGGGTGTACTACATGGACCCCGCAACCCGCGAATACATCCCCCAGAACAACACCGCCGGTTACATCAACGTCTCCAGCTCTTCCCAGAGCGGTTATACGGTGCTCAACGTGGAGGCTTCGGCCAATTATGAACGCACCTTCGCATCCCGTCACAGGGTGAGCGGAATGTTCCTGTACTACCTCAGGGACCGCGCCAACACCCACCCCGGCTTCGACTACTGGGAGACCTTCCCCCGCAAGAGCCTGGGTATCGCCGGACGCGCCACCTACAGCTACCGTGACCGTTATTTTGCCGAATTCAACTTCGGCTACAACGGCTCCGAGAACTTCTCCCCGGGCCACCGTTTCGGCTTTTTCCCTTCGGCCGCAGTTGGTTACATAATCTCCAACGAGAGGTTCTGGGACCCCATCAAGGACGTTGTGTCCCTCCTGAAGTTCAAGGCCTCCATCGGTAAGGTGGGTAACGACCAAATTGGCGGCGGACGCCGTTTTGGCTACAACACCACCATGGACATCACCGGCGTGAACGGCTTCAACTGGGGCAACGAGCGCAGCGCCTGGGTAGACGGCGTTGCAACCGGAGAAATCGGCAACCCCTACATTGAATGGGAAGAGGCCCTGAAGCGCAACATTGGCTTTGAGATGAACCTCTTCAGGGACCACCTCAAGCTGCAGTTCGACTACTTCAACGACTACCGCAGCGGCATTTTCATAACCCGCCAGAGCCTCCCGGACGCCGTGGGCCTCAGAAAGACCCAGTACGTGAACATCGGCGAAATGCAGAACGCCGGCTTTGACGCTTCGGCCCAGTTTGAGTATCTGCTTGGAAACGGGCTTTCAATTGCCGCCCGCGGAAACTTCACCTTCAACCGCAACCGCCGCGTTTACGACGACAAGCCGTCCCAGATTTGGCCTTACCAAAACACCGCCGGCTTTGCCAACAACCAGCAGAGGGGCCTTGTGGCCGAAGGTCTTTTCATGACCCAGGAAGAAATTGACGCCTGGCCCAGCCAGTACGGCCGCGTGCTCCAGCCCGGAGACATCAAGTACCGCGACATCAACGGCGACGGCATCGTGAACGACTTCGACATGGTGCCTATCGGCTACACCACCATCCCTGAAATCAACTACGGCTTCGGCCTCAGCCTTGGCTGGAAGGGCATAGATGCCAGCGTCTTTTTCAGCGGAATGTCCCACGTGACCCGCTTCATAGGCGGATACAACCTCTACGGCGGCGCCGCCACCAACGTCCTCATCCAAGGCCAGGTATTCGCCGACGTCATCGAGCGCAGCTGGTCTGTGACGGGTGACCCCCGTGCCGAATACCCCCGCTTCACCGTGGAAGCTTCGGCCAACAACCAGCTGAGGTCTACCTTCTGGCAGAAGGACATGAGTTTCCTGCGCCTCAAGAATGCCGAACTGGGATACACCCTCCCCAAGAAATGGGTGAAGAAGGCCGGGCTTTCCACCGTGCGCTTCTACATCCAGGGAGTGAACCTTCTCACCTTCTCCAAGTTCAAGCTCTGGGATCCGGAACTTGAATCCGAGTACGGCAACGTGTACCCGCTCACAAGGAACGTGAGCCTTGGCATCAACCTGAATTTCTAAAGACCGGAAGCAATGAAAAAGATATACATACTTGCAATTATGGCCCTTGCAGCCGTGTCCTGCGACTCCTTCTTTGACATAAACCTCAAGGACCAGCCCACCCTGGAAGACACCATGAGCCGCTCCAGCACGGTAAAGCGCTACCTGGCCCATCTGTACTCTTACATCCCCAGGGACGAGAATATCCGTAATTACGAGGGCGCAACCGTGCTCCGCTCCGACGAATCCCTGGTGGCAAAATCCCAGTACGAGACATTCTGGTACAAGGTGCGCCGCGGAGAATACGGCGCCGACAACGCCGTGGACGACGCCAGCGCAAATCCCTGGAAACGCTTCTATACCGGCATCAACGAGTGCACAACCTTCCTCACCAACCTCAACCTTGACAAGGAGGACTCCCCCAGGCTCATCCAGCAGATGGAGGGCGAAGCCAGGTTCCTCAGGGCCTACTACTACTTTGTGCTCCTGAGGCAGTGGGGCCCCGTGATTGTGTGGGGCGATGAAGCCGCCGACCAAAGCGTAAAGGCCGAAACCCTGGACCGCAATACCGTAGACGAGAACTTCGACTTCATTGTCTCCGAACTTGACAAGGCCATCGAGCTCCTTTGCGTGGAAGTGAACGACGACGGCCTTGGCCTGAGCCTCGCCTCCAACAAGGGACGCGCCACTAAGGGTGCCGCAATGGCCCTCAAGACCCGCGTCCTCCTGTACCGCGCCTCCCCGCTTTACAACGGCCAGAACGGCAGCGGCATCTACAACGGTTTCCAGAACTCACGCGGAGAAAAGCTGTTCCCTGAGTACGACGCCGCCAAGTGGGACGATGTCGTAAAGGCGGCCGAAGACATCTTCGCCCTTGGCAGGTACGACCTTGCTTCTTCGGCCACGGCAACGGGAACTCCCATTGAGAAAGCCGCTGCAAACTACCAGTGCACGTGGTTCCAGAACTGGAGCATCAACACGGAGATTATCTGGGGATGGTGGTACCGCTCCTGGGGCGACGAGTCCCTGGGACAGGGCTGCGACGTTGCATACGCGGCTCCCGCAGGCGGAAAGATAGCACTTGCCGGATACTCCCTCACCTCTCCCTCCCTCAAGCTTGTGGACGCTTATCCCATGTGGGAAAACGGCCGCTACCCGGTCCTCGGGTACAACAAGACAGGAGGCCTTCTAGACTATTCACGCCCCATCGTGGACCCTTTGTCCGGATATAAGACCAGCGGCTGGACGGACAATTACCAGCAGCTTGTAGACGTGGATCCTTCCTGGGCCACTCCTTTCAAGGCCCACAACACAACCGTGGGAAGGGACGCCCGTTACTACTCCAACTTTGTGCCCAACGGCTTCTGGTGGCCCTCCTCCACCACAAACAGCGGAGGCCCCGTCAGGTTCACCTGCTACAACTCCCCTTCGGCCACGTCTCCGTACTCGGAAACCGACGCCTGCAACCGCGTGGGGTATGTGTGGCGCCGCCTCTACAAGGCCGGAAACCCGCTCAAGGACCTCACCGCCGACTACCAGAGCATGAGGTACGTCTATCCCGCTTTCAGGCTTGCCGAAGTGTACCTGAGCTATGCCGAAGCCCAAAACGAGAGGACGGCGAGAGATGCCTCCAAGGCCATTGAGTACATAGACAAGGTGCGTGAGCGCAGCGGTCTGCCCGGCCTCAGGACTTCCTACCCGGACATTGACTTCGACAATGCCGAAGGCACTTCCACCGTTGGCGAAGTAACCCGCACCGGCCGCGAATGGCTGCGCTGGATCATTCTCCAGGAACGCATGTGCGAGTTTGCCATGGAAGGCCAGCGCCACTACGACATGCTCCGCTGGATGAAGGCCATGGAGGAATACAACACCGAAAACTGGACCCTCCACATAACCGCCGACAACTACGAGGATTCCTATGAAAGGGTGAGCGGGGACTACATTGGCGGAAGAAGCGTGTTCCAGGAAAGGGACTACCTCTTCCCCATAGGCTCTCCCCAGATTGCCCAGATGACAAATTACACCCAGAACCCCGGTTGGTAGCAGTTTAAAGGACAATGGATATGAAAAAACAAATATTTATTCTGGCCGCGTTCATCCTGGGTACAACCGGATGTCTCAAGGACGACCGTAACAATTTCATGGTAGACGACAGCTTCGGCCTCACCGCCAGGAGCGCCGTCGTGGAGGCATCCGTGCACACCGGAGCCGCAAGCGTGGGCATAGCCAAAAACGGCAAGGGACAAAGCTCTGCCAGCGTTTCCATAGTCTCAGGTGAAGAGGCCGACAAAGCCGCCCTCAAGGAGTACAATGCCGCAAACGGAACCTCCTACAAGGCTCTCCCCGCTTATCTCTACACCCTCTCCGACACCAGGATAGATTATGCCGAAAAGGATGTGGTGAAAGAGCTTACGGTAGAGTGGGACTCCAAACTTGCCGCCCAGACCATTGGCGAGAGCACGGACTATGTGATTCCGCTCTCCATCTCTTCCGGAGAGCTCAGCGTGAACGCCCAGCACAGTTTCCTGATGATTCACCTGAACCGCTCCACCCTTTCCGTGGAGCAGGCCACCCAGGTACGCTCCATTGAGAACAAGGCCGTGGAAGCGGACGACAAAGGGAATGTCCCGGAGCTTAAGGAAACAATCACCCTGGACCTTTCCCTTGACAAGGCAATAAAGAACGTGGGAATGACGCTTCCCGTTGCCATAGACAACAGCCTCATCTCCAAATTCAACGAAACCGCAGAGGAAGAGTGGACAGCCGCCCCTGAAGGCCTCGTCACCCTTGTAAACAGTTCGGTTTCAATAAAGGAGGGTGCAAGTTCCTCAACCTTCCAGGTGGTGCTTGACAAGGGCAAACTGCCCTTCACGGACGGCCACCTGCAGGAATTCCCGCCGTATGTGGTGCCGGTTGCCGTGGACGCTTCGGCCATACAGGCCACAATGTCCGGCAAAGAGTTCAGCCTTGAAGGCCTGGGTCTTGGCAACATGGTCACATACATCTGCGTAAGCTATGCCAGCAACGGCATTTCAGTGGTTGTGAGGGAGTGGGGCCTCTACTCCGAATCATCGGCCTGGTACAGCGGCCTTGAAGGCTTTGGCGCGGGAAGCGACCGCACCATAGCGATGGACGACGACTACGTGTATGTTGCCCATTCAAACGGCACGCCAGGAATCTATGCCCTCAGCCGCACCAACGGCAGCTTTGTGAAAAAACTGGACGTGAGCACGGCCGAAGGTAACGGCTGCACGCACCCGGTTTCCTGCGTCAGGATGATCCCTAACGAATCCGGCGCCGACATCCTCTCCTTCTGCTCTCTCAAGACCGAAGGCGACCAGCACCTTTATGTATACGCCTATGTAAACGGCACAGACGCCGCTCCCGTGCAGATTCTGGACTTCCTCAAGGACAACAAGGGCGGAGCCAACGACTGGCGTCGTTACGGAGACCGCTTCACTGTGGAAGGAACATGGCAGAACGGAAAACTGTGGTTCCTCACCTGGCACGACGGCGCTTACGGCAAGATGCTGGGTTTCCACCTCCAGAACGGTACTGTAGTGAATCCTGAAGACCCCGAGGACTACTACATCCCCTCCGACAAGGCCGGCATCAAGGATGTCATCCGTTATCCGGGCTGGGACAAATTCCTTGTGACGCGTAACGGCCGCGGAAACATCTACTCTCCCGGAGCCCCCGGCGCCAACGGATGGATTAGCCTTACCGACGAAGCCGAAATCGCCGGGCTCAGCCTTAGTTACGGGTTCAACTTCTTTGACTTCCACGGGGAGAACTACATTGCCTTCATGCAGCTTGACGGAGAAAACGCCGTGCGCGGAAAACTTGTAGTCATTGACGACACCGCAGGCACTCCCGCCGGTTTCCCGGATGTTCTCAAGTGGTATGGAGACAACTGCGCTCCCGCAGAGGGAGAGGAACTCCCGGAAGGCATCCGCTACTTCCCCATCCAGCACCCGGACGACTTTGAGGCCAAGTCCAGCATCACCGCCACCCACTCCGTTGGAGACTGCACGGTCAGGTACATCAGCGGCAGCACGTATATTGCAGTGCTTATGCAGGGCTGCGGACTTAGCCTTTTCCAGCTCCAATAAAAGCATGAAATACCTGGCATTCATAGTGATTACCCTTCTTCTCTCGGCCTCCGGCTGCAAGGAGAAGAAGGCTTCGGGGGCCGCACAGCCCGCCGTGAGGGTTGAACTCACCTCCGTGGGAGCCCGTGACATAGCCTTTACGGTAAATACCATAGACGCCGCCGCGGTTGAGTATGGCGTTGGAATTTCGGCCGAAAATGCCGTCAGGAAAACTGCCACCTCAACTACCGGCCCGGATGTTTTGGAACTCTCATGGAGCGGCCTTGAGCCTTCTACGGATTACACCCTGAGCGTAAGGGGCATCGGCCCTGCCGGGGAGGAGGGGAAATGGGAGACGGTTTCCTTCAAAACGGCCGAAGAACGCATTGGAGTGCGCTCTTTCACGGACGTAAGCCTTGTTGGCTACTGGCACAGGGAGCCATATAAATGGGATGCCGCACGCTTTGCCCCGCACGTAAGCTGGAAGGCCCCGGACGGGACCGAGCAGTGGCTTTTCGAGGGCTTCATTTTCCTTGAAGGCTCCGACTGGATCCACGGAAAAACCCTTGTGATATCCCCCAGCGGTGAAAGCGCCGACAAATCCGTGTGGCAGTACCAGCTGGACCTCTGGCTTGGGGCCGAAGGCTCCGTGGCCGAACTCGAGAAAGCCTGCGCCTCAGTTGCCGACAGGATTGGCGCGCCTTCACGCAAGCGTGGCGTAATAATCGGCATCCCTGATGCCATAATGTTCCAAAGGTTCTCGGACAAAAATTCCTCCACCACATACTGGGGAGACGGCCTTGACTTTGCCTCCACCGAAGACCGCCTGAAGGCCCTCTACTGGTACATGGACACCGCCAGGGCCATGTTTGCACAGCTTGGATGCAAGTATCTTGAACTCTCCGGATTTTACATTACCGCCGAAGAAATCTACCTCCCCTGGGACATTGACGTCAACTGCCAGTACAAGAACTGGGACGTGATTGCCCCTGCGGTCGCCCGCTACTGTCACGCCTCCGGGCAGGGCCTTTACTGGATTCCCTACCACATGGGCCCCGGCTACAAATACTGGAAGAGCCTTGGCATAGACCAGGCCTGGATGCAGCCCAACTGGTACTGGGACCTTCGTAACGAAGGCCGCCACCCGTTCTCAAAGACCATTGCGGCCATAAAGAATGCAGACATGAGCGGCATGGAGCTGGAATTTGAGTATTCCTGCGTGGCTTCTCAGATGAAGGGTGGTGTAATGGGCCCGGACGGTGACGGACGCCTTGTGTTCACCGCCCAGGATGTTCCCGCCCTCCAGGACCGCGTAAGGCATTACATGAATGAGTTCAAGGACGCAGGGTTCTTCGGAGAGAAGTCCATAGCCCTCTACTCAGGCACCAATGCCTTTACGCAGCTGGCCACCTCGGCCGATGCATCGGACCGGGCGCTGTACGATGAAATCTGCGAGTTCATTTTAGGTAACAGGAAGTAAGCGCAAACTTAAACGGCTGGCAATCTGCAATTTACGCAAAGTCCCGTATCACTTTTTACCCACGGCAAAATGCATAATACACTAATAATAAAGCACTTAGCAAAAACGCTCATCTTGCTTCCTTTGGCGCTTGCCTGCGGGCCGAAGCCGGAACAGCAGGTATCAGAGCCTTCCGGCATACATTTTTCCGTAGACGAGACCACCGGTAACCTCACTTTCCTTGGTTTAGGCGCAGGCGGGCACAACTACGCCGGCGGCAGCGGACTGTGGAGGATGTACTACAACACCCCGGAGCAGAAGGAGATAGAGATTACTCCCCTTGACGGAACGCCGGAGGTAAGTGTGGCGGGAGACACTGTGCATATAGACTACTCAACACTTGCCGGAAAAGCATTTGAGCTGCATCTGACGCTATGGAAAGAGGAAGGGCAGCTGAGGTTTGGAGCAACTGTAAAGAACAATGAGCCCCACACGATAATCCGCGAACTCCAGTACCCGCTTGTTGGGAAACTGCAACTGCCGGAAGGATACAGGCTTCTCACAACCCACACCGGAGGGCAGATTCATGAGAACCCCGTGTGGAAGATATCCAACGTTGATACAAGGGCCCTTTATATGACCCCCGCCCAGAAGTTCCGCCAGATGGACCTCCAGTATCCCCGTAACGCCGCCGCCAACTGCTTTGCGTTCATAGGGGATAAGGACGGCCTATACTTCGGCTCCCACGACACCTCCCTCCAGCAAACCTGGCACGGGCTCCGCACCTACCCCGATGAAGGGACAATAGGCCATGTGACGGAAGACTTCAAGAACCTTGAAGCGGGCTTTTACCGCTACCCCAACGCAATGTGCGGCGATACTTGGAGCAATGATGCCAGCGTGGTGGTGCCGTACACCGGAGACTGGACCGAGACTTCCCGCATTTACCGCAAGTGGGCCGATACCTGGTGGCACCACGCCCCCGTTCCTAAGTGGGTTCAGGACATGACCGGTTGGCAGAGGGTCATCTTCAAGCACCAGTACGGAGAAGTCCTGCGCACATATGAGGACCTTCCCGGCCGCATTGCCGCCGCCGGAGAGTCTGTGGGTTGCAACGCCGTCCTGGCCTTCGGCTGGTGGGATGAAGGCATGGACAACGGCTATCCCAACTATACCCTGAAAGACGAAGCCTCATGGAAAGAGGCGATTGCACGTTTTCGTTCCGGGAGAGGTCTCCCGGAGCATTTGCCCGGACAGGGTTGCGAAGCAACGCGGAGGGAGGCCTCTTCCGGAACGGAAAACAGGCTCCTGCTATACTTCAACGGCCGTTTGATAGATGTAGAAAGCGACTTCTACAAGAGCGGCGGAGGAAGCAGAGTGGCCAACAAAGACAACACGGGCAGGGAGTTCACGGAGCACTACAAGTTCACCGGAGAAGGAACCACGCTGGGGTATTACGACTCCAGGACGTTCGTTATAGCCAACATGAGCAAGCGGGAGTGGCGTTACCAGCTCCTGAAGTGGGCCGACAGGGCCATGGAGTACGGCGCCGACGCCGTGTTCTACGACCAGCTTGGCGTTGCGGAGGAATTCCCGGACTGGGACCTTTCCCGCGAATACCCCGTCCAGGACATCTTTACGGGCCGTTACAAGGCCGAAGCCCTCAAGGAAATCCGAGACCACATCAAGGCAAAGGACCCGGAGTTCGGCCTTGGAACCGAATGGCTCAGTGACTGCACCAGCCAGTTCTGCGACTTTGTGCACATTGTGGAATTCACCGCACTTCCGGAGAGTTTTCCGGAGTGGTTCCGCTACACCTTCCCGGAGGTTGTGTGGAGCGACCGCTGCGTGCGCGATGACAACGACGTTCCCCGCCGCGTGAACAATACCCTCCTCAAGGACCTCAGGAACGACATTGAGGTGTTCCGCTGCCGCGGACTCATAGACGAAACTCCTGTGTATCAGGCACATCTTGCCAAGGTAAATGAAATCCGCCACGCCTTCCCGGAACTGCTCCTTGAAGGCCGATACACCGCCACCGACGGCTTCACCTGCTCAGAAAAAGCCCTCACAGCCCGCAGCTACACCGCCGGAAACAGGATGGCCGTAGTTGTGACAAATACAGGTGATAAAATGAAGATAGGAAAGATTACGGCGCCGGGGTATAAACTCATAGATAGCCGCAGCATAGGAGGGAAGATTGAATCTAACACAATAACGCTTGACACCAATGAAATTGCAGTCCTTGTTTTCACTCGTTAGCATACTTGCACTCATTTTTTCCTGCAGCCCCAAAGCGCAGGACACTCCCCTTCTGGAGGCCCCTTCAGGGCTGACCGTTACGGAGATTACCACGGAATCGGCCACCCTCTCTTGGAAGGGAAATTCGGCCGAAGCCATTGGCTACTATGTGTTTGTGAATTCAAATGTAAAGCCTTTGGAGGCCCTGCCCAAGGGAAGCGTGTCCTACACTTTTACCGGACTTACAGAGAGCACTGAATACAGGTTTGGCGTGCAGGCGTACGGAAACGGCACGGCAATGAGCCCGGTTGCATGGACGGATCCCGTAAAAACCGCCGCTCCGGAGCCGGAACCTGAACCGGAACCCGAACCTGACCCCAACCCCATTGAGCCCGTCACCTTTGACTGGACGGAGGTAACTGGACTCAACATTCCGGAATCCATTAAAGTATACAAGACCGAAAGCACCCTGAACGGCCGTCCGCTGAAGGCGTGGTATGCCGTTGCCGACTGCACCGGGGACGTAAGGCTGAGGGTACTTTTCCCCGGCCTTGACGGCAAGAAAACAATTGACGACCAGGCCCAGGCCGATGAAAAATGCCTTGTGCTTGTAAACGGAGGCATTTTCGGCAAGCTTAACAACGGTTTTGCCGTTTGCGACGGCGAGCAGACTCCCTGGGCACGCGTGGAAGACGACAACTGGGACGTAGACCGCCAGTACTGGGGCCCGGACAGCAAGCTCCACACGGTGTCTCGCGGGCTTTTCGGCGTAGATGAAGTCGGGCAACCTGGCGTCTTCTGGTCATATACCCCCAAACACGGTACCGTGTATGTGTACGACAAGCCCATTCCCACCGTTGCGGGCGGCCCCGTACAAGCTGGCGGCACGGACACATTCCCCTGTGAAAGAGCCCAGTGGGAGCCATACAACGCCATCACCTGCGGCCCGGTGCTCCTTCAGGGCGGCAAGTGCCCCATCAATGACAAGAAGACTTCGGCCGGCTACTGGGAAACCAATTACGAGCTTTGGGCCGACGACATTTACGGCGTGGATGTCCTTGCCGACCGCACGGCGGTAGGATTCCTTGAGGACGGCCGCGTGATCCTTCTTGTGGCCGATGGCAGGATTGACTCCTCCAAGGGCGCCAACACCCTTGAAATGGCCGCCATCATGAAGGGCCTTGGATGCGTGGGCGCACTTAACCTTGACGGCGGCGGCTCCACGGGAATGTGGGCTAGGGGCGGCGGTCACCTGAACGACCTCACCGGCGGCAACCGCGCGGTCCTTACCACCATAGGCTTTTTTGAAAAGTGATTCTTGCGAGCCTCATACTGGCTGCCTTGATAGGCCTTGTTCCCGCCCCCGTGGAATATTCCCCGGAAAGGAGCAGGACCTGCTTTAGGAAGGCCATAGAGCATCTTGAACCTTGGCAGAAGGAGGAGGCCTACAGGATTACAATCCGTGGCCAAAAGGTTAAGGTTGAAGCTCTTACAAAAGAGGGCAGGTTCCGTGCACAGACAACCCTGGAGCAGCTAAGGGCCCTTGGGGAACTCCCGGAGGGGACAATCCTTGACTATCCGCGCCTTCGGCACAGGGGCCTCATGATAGACGAATCCAGGAGTTTCAAGGGCCTTGAGTTCCTGAAAAAGCAGATTGACGCCATGGCGCTCCTGAAACTCAATGTCCTGCACCTTCACCTTGACGACAGCGCCGGCTGGAGGATGGAGATTGATTCTTACCCCAACCTGACGGCCTCAACCGCCTTCCGCCTGGGGTACACCTACCATGAGTGGGAGGCCGGGAAGTATAAGTTCACATCGGCCGACGACCCCGCCGGTTATGGCGGATTCTATTCAAAGGCGGAGCTCCGGGAGCTGGTGGAATATGCCGCCAAGCGCTTCATAACCGTGATTCCTGAGATTGAGATGCCGGGCCATTCCATGGAAGTGGGATATGCCTACCCTGAGGTCCTTTGTACCCTTGAAGACGGGACGCTTTGCCGCGGGGCATGGGACCTTTGCCCGGGTTCCGAAGCCACCTACAGGCTTCTTGAGAGCGTCCTTTCAGAGGTGATGGAGGTATTCCCTTCGGAGCTTATACACATTGGCGGAGACGAGGCCACAATGAAAACATGGCCCGGCTGCCCCAAGTGCCGCACGCTCATGGAGCAGGAGGGATACACCTCCGTAAAACAGCTTCAGGGCCACCTTGTGCGCCGTATAGAGGCTTTTGTCCGCTCCCATGGCCGAAGGATAATCGGCTGGGACGAAATCCTGGAAACCGGCGTACCGGAGGGGGCCGTGGTGCAAAGCTGGAGGGGCGTTTCAGGAGGGCAGAAGGCATCGGCCCTGGGACACGACGTTGTGATGTCCCCCAACACCCACCTCTATCTAGACTACTACCAGGACCTTATACGGAAAGAGCCGAAGGCGGTTGGCGCGCTGACATCCCTCCGGTGGGTCTACGGGTATGAGCCGCTTGCCCCCGGAATGGCCCCGGAGCATCTTCTTGGAATCCAGGGAAACCTCTGGTGCGAACTGATCCCCACCCCGGAGCATGCCGAATACATGCTTTATCCGCGGGCCTTTGCAATTGCCGAAACCGCCTGGAGCCCTTCTTCGGCCAAAGCCTGGGAGAGCTTCTACCGCAGGACAAGGGCCCTCCTTGAAGTATTCCACCGACGCGGGTACAGGAGTTTCGACCTTGACACGGAGAGCGACCTTTCACGCAGTGGATGCCGCACCTACGAGGAATATGACGCTTATTTGAAGAATTAATCTTATCTTTGCGGAAGACATGGAAATCAAGATAGACTGCAGCCTCAACCATTCCCTTTACAGGCAGATTGTAGAGGGTGTGGAACATGGTATCCACGAAGGCTCCATCCCCGCCGGAGAACAACTTCCGTCCATGAATTTCCTTGCCTCAAAATACGGCATTTCACGTGAAACCGTCAAAAAAGCCTACGGCATCCTGGTAGACAAAGGCCTCATTGCCCCAAAGCACGGCAAAGGCTTCTACGTGGCCGATATTTCCAAAAGCGGACGCCCTCAGGTGCTGGTTATCTTTGACAAGTTCTCCGTTTACAAACTGATTATTTTCAACGCCTTTTCCGGCACGCTGTCAGACAAGGCCGAAATCACCATAGTCAACCACAACCAGAGCCTGGAACTTCTCACCTACTACCTTGACAATTACCTGGACAGTTTTGACTACTATGTGGTTACGCCGCACTTTCCACTGGACAAGGCCACCCAGGCTGGAGTTTCAAAGCAGCTTTCCCGCATTCCCAACCGTAAGCTCATAATGCTTGACCGCCTGCAGCCGGATTTCCCCGGAAACTTCGGCGCGGTGTATCAGGACTTCGAGAACGACATCCGTGACGGTCTTTCCCAGGGCCTGTCCCCTACCGTACGCACCCGGAAACTCCGGGTGATAACGCTCCCGTCATCCCTATACGGCCATGGGATGCATAGCGGTATAAAGCGCTTTTGCCAGGAGCACTCGATACCCGTGGAATTCATAGAATCGGCCCCCTCCGATATTCATCCCGGAGACACGTTCCTCCTCCTCAGCTCCCAGCTGGACGCAGGGCTGGTGGCCCTCACCCGCAAGATTCAGGAAAGCGGTCTTGAGATAGGGCGGGACGTCTTCATCATATCCTACAACGAGTTCGACATGAACGAGATTGTCCTTGGCGGGCTCACCACAGTTTCGGCCGATTTCCACGAGATGGGAAGGCTGGCGGCGCAGATGATCCTGGACCGAAAACTCGTCAAGATTCACTGCCCGTTCAGGATGATGAGGCGACATACTTTCTGATTTTGTATTGCATTACAAAGAAATAATTCTTATATTTGCAATATAATACCACAGTGCACCACACTTAAGAAACTAGTTTTAATTTCATAACCAATTCATTATTAACATGAAAAAACTTTTTAACGCATTTCTTGCTCTTGCTGCAGGCCTAGCTATTGCAGGCTGCGCCAAAGAGTACGACGACTCCGCTCTGCAGGACAAGGTGAACAACCTTGACAAAAAAGTGACGGAGCTGGAAAAGAAGGTGAATGCCCTCACTGAGCAGGTCACCGGTCTTGCAACCACCATCGACGAATGGGAGAAAAAGGGCTTCATCGAGTCCTGTGTAAAGAATGAAGACGGCTACACCGTAACCTTCGTAGGCGGAAAAACCATCGTCCTCTACAACGGTAATGACGGTGCCGCCGGTGCTACCGGTGCTACCGGTGCTACCGGTGCAGACGGTAAAACTCCTGAAATCATCGAAAAAGACGGAGCCCTTGTATGGGCAATTGACGGTGAGCCTATCCTTGTAGACGGCAAGCCCGTTCCCGCAAACGTAGTTCCCTCCTTTGCCATCAACGACGAAGGTCACCTCATCATGACCCTCCAGGGCAAGGAGATTGACCTTGGCAAGGTTAAGGGTGAAGACGGCGGTGCAGGTGCAGGCTGCATCCTTGAAAGCATCACTCCCACCGAGGACGGCAACAATCTTGTATTCAAACTCACAAACGGCACCGAGTACTCCATCCCCTTCGCAAAGGCCTTCAAGCTTGTCATTGAAAACACCCAGATCGAAGCCGCTGCCGGTAAAGCCGTAGAGATCCCCTTCAAGGTCGAAAACGGTACCGCAGAAATGGTGGACTTCTTCGTAAACAATTCGGCCTATGAAGCCAAGATTGCCGATAGCAAGCTTGTCGTAACCGTTCCGGATCCCTTCCAGGCAGCCCAGATTCTTGTATGGGCCCAGAACGACAAGGGGCTCTTCTCCATGGTAAAGATTTCATTCCTTGCCAAAGCAGACGTTGTGGTAGTTACCACAGAAGAATCCTATCAGGCCATTGCACGTGATGCCAAGGAATTTGTGATTGACCTCACTTCCAACGTAGACCTTGATGCCAAAGTCCCCGAGGCCGCAACATGGGTAAAGGCTGTTGTCACCAAAGCCGACTACAAGCTCACCCTCACTCTTGAGGAAAACACAACCGGTGAGCCCCGCGAGGCAGAAATCGAGATTGTCCGCGCAGACAACGGCGCAACCGTAAAGACCATCAAGATTGTCCAGCTGGGCGGAGAACCCGAACCCGATCCGGTAGCATACTATATGTTTGACGGTGCCGCCGGCAAGCATGGCATTCCTACCGAGCAGGGCAATTCCTATGTTCCCGCAGTTTGGACTGCACCCAGTCAACTCGAAGGTGCTGATGCCAGCTATCCTGCAGAGGCTGGTTGGAAAATGACTTTGGGCAACTTGCAGGATAATGGAAAGGGCGACATGTGGTTCGGCGCCAACTCCGGCAAGAAGGCAAATCTCACCTTCGGATTCAGTGAGTATCCTGAAGCGGCAGCTATTGCCAAAGCTCTTGATGTTGCTACAGACGCCACCTATTATGGCGCAATGATATGCACCACCAATTTCCCCTATATCAGCAAGATTGTCATCACCAGCGCTTCCGACATGGGTGGCGGTCAGGCTACCACTATGTGGGTACTTAAGTCCGAAGACAACGGCGTAACATACAGCATCGTTGAGAAGATTGACAGCCCCGCAAAGGCCGGAGGCACTGTCTTCACTATAAAGATTCCTGCTGCAGATCGTTCTGAATCCGCCAGCTATGCCCTTGCAGTCTACCGCACCGGTGGTCAGTTCCAGTACAAGGCTCCCCAGATCACCTTCTACTCCGCCGACACCACTCCCGGTTATTCCAATCCCAGTGAAGCTCCCAAGGAACTCACCGTAGAACGTCTGTGGGGTAAATATCCTGTAGCAGCAGGAAAAGCCTGGACCACAGAATACACCTCCGCATCTTACCTTGTAGGCAATGACCGTACTGTTGCTGCAGACAATGAATATGTCTATGTTGCAGCAGCCAGCGCTTCCACCAAGGGTATCCTCGCCATTAGCATAACTGATCCGGAAAAAACCAAGGAAGTTAACCTTACCGGTGTAGAAGGCGGTTTCTTTGCTACCGCTTGTGTCCGCACTATTTATGACCCTTCTACAAGCAAGTACATTCTCCTTGCAGGCACTCTGGCTCATGATTCCGACTGCAATTTCAAGGTATATGCATGGAAAGACGGTATAGACAACGCTCCTTCGGTTCTCATCAATTGGAACACCAATAATGGCAACCCTCGCCGCATCGGCGACTTCTTCACTGTCTCCGGAGACTGGAGCAATGGCGAAATCTGGGCAAGACTGAATAACAGTGGCGCAGCTTCGGCAACGTTCAAGTGGAATATTAAAAATGGAGCCCTCGATGGTGGTGTTCTTGGTGGTCAGATGGGTTATGCCGGTGCTGCCGGTATGGGCTCTATCTACAAGTATAACGTTGCTGCTAAGCAAGCTCTGCTTGTAACTCCTACACTTGGCCGTTTCTACGATTATGCCGATAACGAAGGTTGGCTCAATGTGAAAAACGATGGTGTCGACTGGGCTGGTATTGACAATTCGGTAATGGCCAGAAAGTTTGGTATTACTCCCTTCGAATTCAATGGTAAGAAATATATTGCCTATGTGAAGAAGGGTATGTACAACAATGATGGAAATGCTGCGCGTGCCCGTGTTAAAATTATCGAGGACCAGGGCTCTGCAGAAACGTTCCTTGCTTCAATGGAAGCAGACAAAGTCCTGTATGAATTCCCTCTCCAGAACAAGAACAATGCTACTACAGAAGCCGAATTTAACGAAGTGTACTTCACCGATTCTCCTTCTATCGCTGGCCAGGAAATGGCAAACTGCTCTGTAGTTCCCGGTGAAGACTGTGTCTACATTGTAGGTCACCTGTTCAACGTTGGCGTTTCAGTATTCAAGATGTACATGAAATAATCCTTGAATAAATATTGAATCATTCAGGGCAGCCCCACGCGGGTTGCCCTGTTTGTATCGGGCAGGTTGGAAGTGAAAAGGCGCAAAAATGGGCAAAAATGCGGGAATCCAGTTGAAGTTGGAAGTGAAATCCCGCAAAAATGGGCAAAAATGCGGGATTTGAGTACGTAATTTTGTATCTTTGGGTAGAATGAAAAGGATTATCGTATTATTTGCTGTGGTGGCCCTGCTATGGGGCTGCAGCACGCCGGCGGAAAAGGCCGCGAGGGGCCTTGCGGGGCGCATTGTGCCAGGGTATAGCATATCTTTCAAGGAAAAGGCCGATACAACGGAAAGTTACTCCTTCTTCACAAAGGGCGGAAGGCTTGTGATTGAGGGGGCTTCGGCAAATGCAATGGCCGTGGCGCTCAACAGGTACATCAAGGATTACTGCAACGCCGATGTCTCCTGGTACGCATCAGCCCCGGTGGAGGTGCCCGCGGTACAGCCCGAAGTTACGGAACCTGTGAGCGGCCACGCACTTGTTCCCTACAGGTTCTTTCTCAACTACTGCACGTTCGGCTACGAATTGCCGTGGTGGGACTGGGCCCAATGGGAGCGACTCATAGACTGGATGGCCCTTCACGGGGTGAACATGCCGCTGGCAATAACCGGCGAGGAAGCAGTGTGGCAAGAAGTACTTCGGCATCACGGACTTACGGATGCTCAAATACGCGCATGGTTCACGGGCCCGGCCCATCTTCCCTGGAACCGCATGTGCAACATAGACGGAGTGGACGGTCCCCTGCCGCAGGAATGGATAGACGGCCAGGTGAAACTCCAGAAGCGAATCTTGAAGCGCGAAAGGGAGCTTGGCATGAAGCCTGTTCTCCCCGCATTCAACGGCCATGTTCCTAAGGCCCTGAAGGAGATTTATCCTTCGGCCGGGATAACGGACGTATCGGGATGGGGAGGTTTCCCGGAAGAGAACCTCTGCCACTTCCTATCCCCTACGGACTCCCTTTTTGGCGTGATGCAGAAGGAATTCCTGGAGGCGCAGGAGCGGCTTTTCGGCACGGACCACATATACGGAATGGACCTTTTCAACGAGGTCGACGCCCCTTCCTGGGACCCTGAAACCCTTGCAGGGATAGGCCGAAGCGCCTATGAGTCCCTTGCCGCCGCAGACCCGGAGGCCGTATGGCTCCAGATGGGGTGGCTGTTCCACTACGACAGGAAACACTGGACTCCGGAAAACGTGAAGGCATACCTGGAGGCCGTCCCCAAGGGGAAGGTGATCCTCCTTGACTACTACACGGAGCACACTCCGGTGTGGACATTCACTGAGGGCTTCTACGGGCAGCCGTACATCTTCTGCTACCTTGGAAACTTCGGCGGGAACACCAGGCTGGCAGGGCCTTTCAGGAAAGAGAGCGCACTGATTTCGGAAGCCCTTTCCGCGGGCGGCGCGGCCGGGATCGGTTGCACGCTGGAGGCTTTCGGCATAAACAGATGGCTGTATGAATATGTGATGGAGCGCGCCTGGGGGCCGTCTGCCATGGACGACGAATGGCTTTCCGGCCTTGATGCGCGCCGCGGAAGCCCGCAGGGTTTTTGGAAAGAGATGGCCGACAGCATCTATGTACGCGGCTCATTCTCAGAGGGCATGCTTTTTTGCGACCGCCCGTGTGACGAAGGCTACAGCAGCTGGAGGGTGATTCACAAAACGCCCTATGACCCCGCCACGCTGGAGAGGCTTTACGAAAGGCTAATGGCCAGCGCTTCGGGGAAATCGGCCTGGAAAGAGGATGCCGTCACCATTGGCATTCAAGTGCGTGGGAACAGGTTCCCGGCACTGCGGGACAAATTTGTGGCGGCGTGCCGGGCCGGGGACACTGCCTTGGCCGAATCTTTGGGGGCATCCATGAAGGAGCTTATGCTGGAGGTAGATTCGCTAGCTTTTGAACTTCCGCAGTTCCGGGCCGAAGACTGGCTTTCGGCCGCGGATTCGTGGGGCGGATTCCGGGACAATGCCTTGCATCTTATAACTATTTGGGGAGAAACGGAAAGCCTTCGGCTCAATGACTACGCAAACCGCGCCTGGAGCGGCCTTACGCGTCAATATTACTTCCCACGCTGGGAACTGTTCATAGACACTCACCTTGACTGCCTGAAGCGCGGCGTACAGTTTGACCCCGAGGCGTTTGCAAAGGACTGCAAGGCACTTGAACTGAGCCTTGCCCGCCATGCTCCGCAGTTCAGGACCGCCACGGTGATGACGTATAACGTTGGTGCGTTGTCAAAGACCCCCGGTCAGGCCGGGGGTGACGTCATATCCGACCCCTCCGTCATACCCGGCCCCGACCGGGTATCTGAAATAGCAGCAGTTTTGGCCGATGCCTCCCTTGCGGCCCTTCAGGAACTTGACAGTTGCAACCGGCGTTCTCAGGTTTTCCAATTGGAGGAGTTGTCTAAGGCCCTTGACGGCCGGCCTTTCCACTTTGCCAGGGCATTCCCCTTTGCTGGCGGCGCGTACGGAAACGGAGTGCTTTCCCGGGAGCCTATAGTGGCCTCTTTCACCGTTCCGCTTCCTAAGGCCGATGGTGCCGAACCCCGCTCAATGGCCGTGGTGGAAACTGCCGAACTTGTGTTCGCTTCAGTGCACCTTGACCATGTCGGCATGGAGGCCAGGCTTCGGCAGACTTCGGCCATAAACGACTGGTTTTCCACGCATTACAGCGGAGCCCTCAAGCCGGTCATCCTTTGCGGGGACTTTAATTCCAAACCGGATTCAGAAGTAATCAGCCTTTTGGGTCAAGACTGGCAGAGGCTTTCCGGAACGGACTACACTTACTCCACCCTGGCACCTCACGGCTGCATAGATTACGTGTTCTCATGGCACGACGGTGCCCCCGTTAGAGTCATTTCCAGCACTGTTGTCACTGAGGCAGGCCTGTTGTCAGACCATTTTCCCGTTTCCGTGACAGTGGAGTACTAAGCCCGTGGAGGCAACGCATTGACATTCAGCACATTACTCAAAAACGTCTGCCCGGTTTTGGGTAGACGTTTTAACATAACAATCACACAATCAATTACTTAATTCCACGGCCAAATCCGGGCGGTTGGTGGTGATAACGTCTACGCCAAGGTCTTTGAGGTACTTCATTTCCTCAGGGCTGTCTACTGTCCATACATTGACCGTGAGGCCAAGGGCATGGGCGCGCTCCACCCAGTCATGGTGCTTGTGGAAGGCCACCCAGTTGTAGTCTATGCCGTTAATGCCGTCTGCGTGAATTTGTTCCGGCTCCACCACACCTTCAAGATACTGGTTGCCGAAGCCGGGAAGATTTGCGGCTATCCACTTGCAGGCGTCGTAGCTGAAGGAGATGAACATCACGCGCTCAGGATCCAGAAGGCCGTGGGCCCTCAGTTGCCACACGCAGCGCCGGGTAAGTTCCAGAGTAGCCTCCACGGTGTCCTGCGGCTTTACCTCCAGCACCATCATACAGGCCGATTTTGCCCCCTGATGCAGGTATTCGTTAAGCGTGGGGATGGTTTCTCCGTTTGGAAGACGCGCCCCAAGAAGCTGCCTGTAAGTGCTTGTGTGGATGGGAATTCCGGCAATTGAAGGGTCGTGGTTTACAACCACCACGGAGTCTGCGGTAAGGTGGACATCAAACTCGCTGCCCCAGAAACCGCCCTCCTGGGCTGCCTTCAGGGAGGCAATGGAATTCTGGGCATAACCGGCCTCCTGGCACTGCCAGTAACCGCGATGGACACATATTTTCTGGGCTTTCACGGGCGCTGCCGCCAGCGCTAGAAGCGTAAAAAACAAAACAAGTTTTTTCATAGCGTGAAGTTACTAATTTTTTTGTACCTTTGAAAATTATGGACAAACTATTACTCATAGACGGCCACGCGCTGGTATTCAAGATGTACTACGCGTTCCTCCGCAGGCCCATGATAAACTCCAAGGGACAGGACATGTCCATCCTCTACGGGTTCACCAAGCACCTCCTGGAAATGTTCCAGAGGGAAGCCCCCACGCATGTTGCCGTGGCCTTCGACCCCCCGGGAGGCACTTTCCGCAATGAGATGTACCCGGAGTACAAAGGCACACGTCCGCCCACCCCGCAGCTTATCATAGATGCCCTGGAGCCCCTCACGGAGCTTGTGAAGGCCATGAACATCCCCGTTGTGATGGTCCCCGGTTTTGAGGCCGATGACGTAATAGGCTCCATTGCCGCCCGGTATGCCGGAGAGTCGCTTGACGTTTTTATGGTTACCCCGGACAAGGATTACGGCCAGCTTATCGGCCCGCACGCTTTCCAGCTGAAGCCCGGCAAAGCCGGCTCCGAGTCTGAACTTGTGGGCGTGACACAGCTCTGCGAAAAATGGGGCATCTCCGCGCCTTCCCAAGTGATAGACATGCTTGCCATCTGCGGAGACTCCGCCGACAACGTCCCCGGCGTAAAAGGCGTTGGAGAGGTTGGCGCCGCAAAGCTCATAGCCAAATACGGCACGGTTGAAAACATCTACGCCCACATCCAGGAGCTCACTCCCCGCATGCAGGCGCAGTTTGAGGAAGCCAGGCCTCACATGGCCCTTTCCAAGGCCCTTGTGACCATAAAAACAGACATGGAGCTTCCCGTAACGCTGCAGGACATGCGCTACACCGGAGAGTTCCAGGGCAAACTGGCGCAGCTCTTCGACCTCTATGAGTTCAGTTCGCTGAAAAGGTTCTTGCAGGGGCATGTAGATCCCTCGGCTACGCTCGGGATGACAAGGGGAACGCCCCTCGGGATCACCGGTGCAGGCACCATAACCCCCGTTTCCGTGTCCGAGACCCCTCAAAATGCCGCCGCGGGCACCATTACCCCCGTTTCCGTGTCCATGGCCGAAGTAATTGCTGCGGCAAGGGCCGCCGGGGAGCTGGGACTGTCACTGAACGGCCAGCGGCTGGCGGTTGCAGCCACGGGGAAATCCGGGCAGTCGCTTGTTGGCATCATCCCGGCCACAGAATGGCAGAAAGCCCGTGAAGTACTTGAGAGCAACTCCATCGCAAAATTCGGCCCGGACCTGAAGCATATAGCCAACGTCCTGGCATCAGAGGGAATAGGCCTTGAAGGAAAGTGGAACGACATCCAGCTCATGCACTACGTCCTGAATCCGGAACGCAGCCATGACCTCCAAGCCCTTGCGCAGACTTACCTGGGGGTGTCGCTGGAAGAATCGGCCCCTCAATTTACGGGTTCGCTTTTTGACGAAGCCCCGGAAGAGGACAACTCACCGCTGGAAAAGGAAGCCGCCATAATGATTCCTCTTGGCAAGGCCCTCAGGGCAGGCCTCCCGGACTTCTACGACAACATGGAAGAGCCTCTGTCCAAGGTACTTGCAAAGATGGAGCGGGATGGCGTAAAAGTAGACCTCCGGCAACTTTCTCATTTTGCCGATTCCCTTAGGGTGGAGCTCACGGAGCGCGAGGCCCGCATACGGGAAATGGCCGGGGAGCCCGCCCTCAATATTTCCTCCCCCAAACAGGTGGGAGACATCCTCTTTGAGAAACTAAGGCTGGACCCTAAGGCCAAAAAGGGCTCCAGGGGCCAGTATTCCACGGATGAAGCCACCCTTCAGGAAATAGCAGACCGCCATCCAATAGTAAACGAAATTCTGGAATTCAGGGCCGTCAAAAAGCTCCTTTCCACATACATAGAGCCTTTCCCGTCGTATGTAAGTGAGGCCGATGGCCGCGTGCACACCACGTTCAATCAGGCACTTACAGCAACAGGACGCCTGTCCAGTTCCAACCCCAACCTCCAGAACATCCCCATCCGCACGGAACGCGGCAAAGAAATCCGCAAGGCCTTTGTGCCCGGGACGCCAGACGGGGTCATCGTTTCGGCCGACTACTCCCAGATTGAACTGAGAATCATGGCTCACCTAAGTGGAGACGAGCACCTCTGCGCTGCATTCAGGGAGGGTGTGGACGTCCACGCCGCCACCGCCGCCAAGATTTTCGGGAAACCGGTTTCGGAGGTGACAAGGGAGGAAAGAGGACAGGCCAAAACCGCCAATTTCGGCATCATGTACGGGATTTCGGCATTCGGCCTGGCCCAGAGGCTGGGGCTTTCCCGTGGCGCTGCAAAAAGCCTCATTGACGACTATTTCGCCTCGTTCCCGGCCATCCGCAGTTTCATTGATTCGTCCGTGGCCTTTGCCAGGGAGCACGGGTATGTTGAGACTCTCTTCGGCCGGCGCAGGTACCTCCCGGACATCCATGCGCACAACGCCACGGTGCGGTCCCTGGCCGAACGCAATGCCGTCAACGCCCCCATCCAGGGGACATCGGCCGATATAATAAAGCTTGCCATGATTGGCGTGGCGGCGCGCCTGAAGGAAGGCGGATTCCGCTCCCGGATGGTGCTCCAAATCCACGACGAACTTGTGTTTGACGCCATTCCCCAGGAGGTTCCCGCCCTCAAGGCCATGGTGAAGGAAGTGATGGAAAACGTTATTAAACTGTCCGTGCCGCTTACCGTGGAATGTTCGGCCGGCGCTAACTGGCTGGAGGCCCATTAGCCTCCCCCTGTCATTCTGAGCGAAGCGCAGCGAAGTCGAAGAATCTCATCATGGAAAACGATAAAGACCTCATACAAAGAGCCCTTGCCGGAGACCAGATAGCCTACCGCATGCTCTACCAAATCCACGAGCCCTCTGTCCGGGGGCGCGTGAGCGGCTATTTCAAATGGAAGGCCGATGTTGACGACGTTGTGTCCGAGAGCTTCCAGAAGGCGTTTTCGGCACTTTCGGCCTTTGACACGTCAAGGGAATTCCGGCCGTGGCTAATCACCATTGCCACCAGAACGGCGCTGGACCACCTTTCCAGCATCAAGAGGGAAGACAACAAGAAGGAGGGAATCCTGAGCAAGGCTTCGCAGGGAGACCCCATGGGCGCGGAGCTCACGGACACCACCCCGGAAGAGGAGATTATCCAGGACGAGGTCCATCAGAGGCTCATGCAGTATATAGACGAGCTTCCGTCGCTGTACAAGGACGTTATGATAAAATATATGATAGAAGAGCTTGAGTACGAGGAAATTGCAAAGGAACTGGGGCTTGAGCTCAATACGGTGCGCACCCGCATCAGGCGCGGCAAGCAGCATCTTTCGGAAATGATGTTAAGGGGGGAAGTGGAATGACGTTTGAAGATTTTATAGGTTTTATTGAGAAAGACTTTGAGCTTACTCCGCTTCAGAGGGAGCGCTTTGCCGCCCTTAACGGGCTGTACCGTGAGTGGAACGCCCAGATAAATGTTATCTCCCGTAAGGACATTGATGGCATTTACGATCACCATGTGCTTCATTCGCTGGCCATTGCGCGGTACATCATGACGGTGCCGGGCCTGTGGGAAGAGTTCTCTTCGGCCTCCATTCTGGACCTTGGCACCGGCGGCGGATTTCCCGGAATTCCGCTGGCCATCCTGTTCCCTTCGGCACAGTTTGTACTATGTGATTCCGTAGGGAAGAAAACCAATGTGGCGTCTGCCGTTTCAAAGGCGCTGGGGCTTTCCAACGTTTCTGTAGTCAACGCCCGGGCCGAATCCCTTGGCCGCACCTTTGACTTTGTGGTATCGCGCGCCGTCGCCTCACTGCCGGACTTCTACCCCTGGGTCAAGGGCTGCTACTCCCGCGGCATCCTGTACCTCAAAGGCGGGGATGTCAACGAGGAAATCGCCGCCGTGATGTCCCGTCACAAGCTCCCCCGCGGTTCCGTGAGCACCTGGCCCGTCTCCTCTTGGCTCCAGGATCCTTACTTTGACGGCAAACTTGTAATCCATATCAGGAAATAATTACCTGTCATTTCGAGCGAAGTCGAGAAATCTCAAAAATATTTGGGATTTTCACTTGGAATTACTACCTTTGCAGTCCCTATTACGCGAAAATATAAAAAACACATATCATGAAAAGAACATTTCAACCTTCCCGTCGCAAGCGCGTGAACAAGCACGGCTTCCGCGCCCGCATGGCTTCCGCCAACGGCCGCCGCGTCCTTAGCGCCCGTCGCCGCCATGCACGTAAGAAACTCTCCGTCTCCGACGAAGACCGCTGGTAGTTTTCCGCGGCCGGTCCGGAATCTGGCAAGCGCCACTCCAACCGGTTCTTACAACAATCGCCTAACGCAGACCGCTCCTTCGGCCTGCGTTTTTTGTATCCCGCATCCCCCACTTCATTCCCCTCCGCATTTCTCCCCTATCGGCTTTTCTTCCCCCTCGGCCCGCTCTGGCGTTTTGCCGTGGCGGTGCGACGTAAAGCACTAGCAATCAACAACTTGCACGGTTCTTTGGGAAAAGCGGTAATCCCAAACAACCCAGCAAACACCTCACAATCAACACTTTAACTGCCACCGACCAACAGGAGTCTTTGTACATTTGTGGCAAAGATAAACTACATACCATACGTCCATGACTTACTACAGCCAGCTTCTCCTTTATTACTTTCTCCATAGCGCAGGAACCATTCTGGAAGAACCAGAGCAGGAGTACTCTGGCCTTTCAGAGGAAACCGAGGCCACGGAACTGTCCGGCTTCGTGAAAGAGGCTTCGGCCGGCGGGCTGGTCCCGCCTCCGCCGCATGAGGTCATACGCATAACTCGTGGTTACAGGATTTATTATGGAGGAAACGAACTCAAACTCCGGCCCATGTCAAAAGCTGTCATGCTCCTTTTCCTGCGGCATCCGGAAGGAATTGCCCTTAAGGACATCGGGGATCACCGCGAAGAACTCACGCGTCTTTACTCCGGTGTTGCACGCACGGACAACCCTGTCAGGATAGCGAAAAGTATCGGCCGAGTCCTTGATATCTTCTCAAATGAGCTTAATGTGAACCTTTCCAGGGTTAACGCCGCTCTTTCGGCCCTTGAAAATGAAGGCCGATACCACATGAAAGGCCGTGCCGGGGAGCCTATGGCCCTTAAATTTTCAAGGGTAATCGTCATTTGGGAATAGTCGTTTACCCGTACTCCTTTAAAACAGCAAAATGTTTCACGTGAAACAACGCTATTTGTTACGGGGTTATTGCATAACGGCCGCATAATGCATAATTTGGCGACAAAAAAATGCATATGAAACGTAGAGTCGCAGAGGGTGAAGTTCACCACATTTACCAGAAAACTAAAGGCGGAGTTGTTATCTTCTATTCGCTCAGGGACTACCTTGTATACTTTACCATTTTCTGTACCCTGGCAGAGAGAATGGATGTCACGGTGCTTGCTTTGTGCCCTATGCCGGACCACCTTCATAGCGCTTGCCGGTTCGCAAGTGCAGAGCAGATGGTAAGGTTTGTGCAGCAGTACACAAGGATTTTTGTAAAAGAGTGGAATCACTCCAGAAAGCGCAAAGGCTCCCTTGTACAGGAGCACTTTGGAAGTGCACCCAAAATTGGGAACAAAGCCGTACGTACCACCATTAATTACAACAACAATAATCCAGTAGAACGCAAGATAACGGCCCGGGCCGAAGATTATCGGTGGAATTTCCTCAAGTATTTTAATAATCGCCATCCTTTTTCCAAACCTCTTGATGAATCGCATTCATCTCATAAGCTTAGGAGTGTACTTCAAGAAGTGAGAGCAGTTTACAAGAATGAACAATGGTTGCGGTACTCTCAACTTGATCTCTGGATGAAAGGGCTATCATCCGGAGAAGTGCAACAACTGGCCGACTACATAATAACAACTTGGAATGTAATTGATTATGTAGGGGCTATCAGCTACTATGGTGAATACGCCGCAATGCTACGAAGCTTCAACGACAACACCGGCGGAGAATATGATATTAAAGAAGACAAGGACAACTATTCAGATGCCGTCTATAATGACTGCACGCAAATACTTATTCGTGAAGGATACATTTCCAGCGTACGGGAGATACCTTGTATGTTCCTAGACAGGAAAATGGAACTATACAAGTTGCTTCAGTCCAGAACAGCAGCAAAACCATCTCAAATTAAGAAATATCTGCATCTGAGTGGAATATAGAGGTGTCAACTATATAATTGATACTCAGGCGTTTGCAGAATCATTTGGGATTACCCGTTTTCCCAAACAAATGTATAAACGCCTGATAATAAACCGATTAGCTGGCACCAACACGGCAAAACACAAAGGGGGCAACGTGCAATAATGTGCTAGTTAGCTTGCACCACCAGGGGAGAAAAATAGGGGGCGCAATGTGCAGGGCAAGCGCAGGGCACAAGCCCGGGGCACTACTTCTCTATGGGGTAGAGCTTCAGGAGCAGCAGGATGAGGAGGGCGATGGCGGCCGGGAACAAGGAGAACAGGGCCCATATCATGGTTTGGACGGAGGACTGGTTCACGATTGTGACCACGGTTTCTCCGGTTGCGGGGTCTGTGCCGGAGATAAAGCCGGCAAGGCCAAGGAGCAGGGCCACAAGTGCACCTGAGATGGCCGAACCAAACTTCTGGGACATGGTGCCGGAAGAGAAGATAAGGCCGGTGGAGGAGGTTCCGTTTTTCTCCGTGGCAAAATCCGCAACATCTGCGTACATGGACCAAAGGAGCGGAGAATATATGCCGATACCAACAGAGGTGAGGATGACGGTTGCAACCATTAACCAGATATAGGCGGGGTCCATTGGGATGAAGAAGAAGCCGATGGACGTAACTGCGCAAATGACCGCTGCCCAGGCAAATGCCTTCTTCTTGGAGCCCACCCACTTTGTGAAACGGGGAGAAAGGCCGCCGAAGACCATGCAGGTAACCTCACCGAAGGTCATGAACACGGTGTAGTTGATGATGAGGCCCGACACCGTCACGTCTCCGTGCAGGCAGTATTCCAGAAGGTAACCGGCAACTGCATAGCGGAATCCATTGAAGAAGTTGGTGCAAATGCCAATCAAAGTCAGATAGATCCAGGGCTTGTTGCGGAAAAGGTCTGCGAAAGGCTTGAAAGAGAATTTCTCTGCGCGCACGGGCTTCAGGCGTTCACGGGTGAGAAGGCCGCAGGCAAGGGTGCCAAGGGCGGCCACGGTGCCAAGGACCACGCCCAGAACCGCATACTGGTGCTGAGGGGTGCCGCCAATCATTTTCTGGAGGTAAGGGAAGGAAAGAAGAGTGACGAAACCCATGGCATAAGCACCCACCATGCGGTAAGACGAGAACTCGTTCTTCTCATTGTCGTCGTCTGTCATAACGCCAAGAAGTGACCCGTAAGGCACGTTCACGGCCGTATAAACCGCCATCATGAGAAGGTACAGGGAGTATGCCCATATACGCTTTCCAACCGGGCCGAAGTCCGGGGTAAAGAGCAGCAGGGCAAACACCACCCCAAGCGGAATGGCGCCGAAGATAAGCCACGGCCTGTAGGTTCCCCAGCGGGACTGGGTACGGTCTGCGATGGCTCCCATCATGGGGTCCGTGACAACGTCGAAGAGACGCGCCACCAGCATAAGGGTGGCGGTATCTGCAACCGTAAGGCCGAAGATGTTGGTGAAAAACAGCGGAAACGCAATTGACATCACTTTCCAGGTGATTCCGCCAGCTGCGGCATCTCCCAGACCATATCCTATTTTCTCAATGAGTTTGGCCATAGTTTTCAGCGTGTTTAATAGACAAATATAACAATTTTTTTCAGTATATTTGTGTTATGAAACAGGGATTTACACTTTTTTTGACGGCACTCTCACTTGCCCTCGCAACACCTTCAACTGCACAGACCATAACCCGGCTCGAAGACGGCTGGAAGTTCGCCTTCGGCAATGCCGCAGATCCCGGAAAAGACTGGGGGGCCGGCACAGAGTACTTCAACTACCTCACAAAGGCCCATTCCATCCACAATGAGGGCCCGTACACGGAGACCTTCGACGACTCCGCCTGGCAGGAAGTCTCCATCCCCCACGACTGGGTAACCTCCCTCCCCTGCGATTCCCTGGCCAGCCACTCCCACGGCTACAAGACCGTTGGCTGGGAATACCCCGAGACCAGCGTTGGCTGGTACCGTAAATCCCTGACCTTCGGCAAAGGGCAGGAAGGCCGCCATTTCACCATAAGGCTTGAAGGCGTTTTCCGCAACGCAAGCGTCTGGTTCAACGGCATTTATATGGGCACTGAGCCCAGCGGATACGCTACGCAAACCTTTGACATCACCCCTTACATAGACTTCAACGGCGGCCCCAACGTCCTTACCGTAAGGGCCGACGCCACCCTTGAAGAAGGCTGGTTCTATGAAGGCGCCGGCATCTACCGCAACGCCTATCTCATTGAAACAAAGGGCTCTTACGTGCCCGCAGGCAGCTTCTGGGCCAGCTGGGACGGCTCCAAAGTCACCATCCACTCTGAAATCCCGGAAGCCACCCACCGCATCCTTGACAAAGAAGGCAATGAAATGACCGAGCCTCACCTCTGGAGCCCTGAAGACCCTTATCTCTACACGCTGGAATCAACTGTGGGAGAGGACGTTTACCGCACAAGCATCGGCCTCAGGACCGTTGAATGGAACGCCCAGGAAGGCTTCCTTCTCAACGGCAAAAAGCTTACCCTCAAAGGCGTAAACCTGCACCAGGACCACGCCGGAGTTGGCGCCGCCATGCCGGACGAACTCATAGAGTGGCGCGTGAAGGAACTTAAGAAACTGGGCGTCAACGCCATCCGCTGTTCCCACAACCCGGCCTCCCCCGCCCTTCTTGACATCTGCGACCGCGAGGGCATCCTCCTCATAGACGAAAACCGCCTCATGGGCGTGAACGCTCACCACCGCCGCCTCCTTGAAAACATGGTCATGGAAGGCCGGTCCCACCCATGCGTCATTCTCTGGAGCGTAGGCAACGAAGAATGGGGCCTGGAAAACGATGTAAGGGGCATAAAGATAGTGAAGGAAATGCAGGAGTATGTCAGGAGCCTTGATCCCACAAGAAGGACAACCGCTGCAAACGCCGGCGGCGGCACCCTCATTGAGGGCCTGGACATCCACGGCTACAACTACATAATCCAAAACGACGTTGACGGCCGCCACGCACGCCACCCCGAATGGATAATCTACGGCTCCGAGGAAACCACCGGCTGCGGCACGCGCAGCATCTACAAGGCCGAAAATGGCAGGATGCCCGCCATCAACCGCACAGAAGAGCCGGAGAATGTCATTGAGCGCGGCTGGAAATTCTACGCAGAGCGTCCCTGGACCGGAGGCGTGTTCTTCTGGACGGGCTTCGACTACCGCGGAGAGCCCAATCCGCTCAAGTATCCCGCAACGCTCTCAGAATTCGGCATACTGGACTACTGCGGCTTCCCTAAAGACGAAGCCTGGTACCTCAAGTCATGGTGGACCAACGAGCCCACCATCCACATCTGCGGCGCCACCAAAGATATCTGGGTTTATTCCAACTGCGACGAAGTACAGCTCAACGTTAACGGAAAGAACCTCGGCCGAAAGAAAATGCCCCGTAACGGCCATCTCACATGGGAAAACGCCTACTCAAAAGGCCGGATCAAGGCTACCGGCTACATTAAAGGCCGAAAGGTGGCAACGGACATCATTGAACCCACCGGCCCTGCCACAACCGTGGAAGTTGCCTCTGAGCGCATCGGCCGCCTGCAGGTTTATACCCTCACCGCCAAAGATGCCAAGGGCCGCACCGTCCCTGACGGCAATGTGCCCGTACAGGTATCCCTGGACGGCCCCGGCCGCATCATCGGCTTTGGGAACGGAGACCCCGCCGGCAGCGAAAATGAGCAGAGCGCAGACGGAAAAACCTGCGCCCTCACCACATTTGGCGGCTTGGCGCAGGTCCTAGTCCTTGGAGAAGGCTCCCTTACTGTGACTCCAGCACTTTAAGTGCCTCAAGGCACATGCGGGAGTTGTGGTAGGGGCACTTCCAGAAGCCGGCCTTGGGGTTGGCGCGGTCAATTGAGCCGTCCGGGAGGATGGCCCACCACCATTCGCCGCCTTCAAAGTCCACAAGCTTTTCACGGATGTAGTCCCAGGTGCGCATGGCAGTATCGTAGGCCGAAGTCACGCCGTGGTACTTCCACAGCCAGAGGTTGCCCACAACGGTTTCGGCCTGGACCCACCACTGGCGGGAGTCGTCGAATGTGCCGTCCGTGAACTTCTCATAACGCATTGAGCCGTCCGGGAGGAGGCCTTCGTTGCCGGCAATGCCAAGCCGCAGCGCATAAGGCTTTACAAAACCTATAACCTCCTCATCCCCAACGGCTTCTGCACATTCCAGCATGAGCCATGAGGTCTCGATGTCATGGCCATAGGAAACCGCGCCGGGAATCACCGTCCAGTCATTCTTGAAATACAGCTGGAGATGCCCGTCCGGGGCCATCACCTTTCGGCATATAATATCTAGAAGGCTTACCACGGCCTCCCTGAGCTCAGGATCCGGCCACACCCTGTAAAGGTTTGCGAATGCCTCCAGGATGTGAAGGTGGGAATTCATGGTTTTGTCCGCGTTGATGTCATGGGCCGAAAGCGACATGTCCTCAAGTGGCGAAAAATCCCGGGCCAGAGCCTCTGTGTATCCGCCATTCCGGCGGTCTGTAAAATGCCGCTGACATACCCTGAAAAGCCCTATGGCCGCTTCCAGGGCCTCCTTGTCGCCGCATGCACGCACAAGCTCCGACAATCCGTAGATTGCAAACCCTTGGGAATAAAGCTGTTTCTTGCTCTCAAGGGGCTCTCCGGATGCCGACACGCTCCAGTACACCCCTCCGTTTTCGTGGTCCACGAAATTCTTCAGGAACCACTCCTTGGCCCATAGCGCAGCATCCAGGTATTCCTTATTGCCCAAAGCCCTGTAGGCCGCCGCAAACGCCCATATGATACGTGCATTGAGGATCACCCCCCTGGGGGCATCCTTCAGTACTTCCCCATCGGCCGAAACTTCTCCGTAGAAGCCGCCGGCCGGGTCTTTAAGTTTAAGCCAGTACTGAAGGATATTCCCCTCAAGAACCTCTTTTAAATATTGGGTGTTTCCCATACTTTTGTTTCGGTGCAGTTAACCATTACGCCAAGGCCGCCGCAGGAGATGCGGAAGTCGCCTTTTTCAAGGCGCCAGCGGCCGTCGGCACCAACAAATGCAAGGGCCGAAGCCGGGAGCCGGAACTCCACGGTCTTTGTTTCACCGGGCTCCAGGGCCACTTTCTCGAAGCCGCGAAGACGCTTCACGTCAGGGATGAGGGATGCCACAAGGTCCGAGCTGTAAAGAAGCACGGCCTCCTTGCCGGCGCGGTCTCCAACGTTCTTCACGTCTACAGTGACTTTCAGGACATCTGCGGGGCCGAAAGATTGCCGGTCATTGCCGGCAATGACGTCATGCCCGACCTGATCGGGCATCTTGCTCACACGTAAATTGCCATACTCGAACTTAGTATAGCTGAGGCCGAAGCCGAAGGGCCACTGGACATCCATGACGGCGTCGTAGTTGTAGGAGCCTTCCATGGTTTCACGGTGCTCGGAGACCTTGTAGTCATAAGTATGCAGCGCGTTGATGTGCTTGGAGTAAGTGAAGGGAAGCTTTCCGGAGAAGTTTTCGTCGCCGGCAAGAAGGGCCGCAAGGGCGTCTCCGCCGAAGTTGGAAGGCAGCATCACATCCACAACGGCCTTTGCAAGGGGCTCGATGTCACCGATGAGGCGCGGACGGCCCTCGTTAAGTACCAGGATCACGGGCTTTCCTGCAGCGGCAACGGCCTTTACAAGTTCTTTCTGGTTTGCCGAAAGATTGAGATCGTCCATATTGCCGGGAGTCTCGCAGTAGGTGTTTTCACCAACGCAGCACACAACTACATCGGCCCTGCGGGCGGCGTTCACAACTTCCGGGAGGCCTTTGACGACATCCGTCTGCCAGTTGTCGCCCTCATACACTACGCCGGGAACATAGCTCACCTTGCCGGGGAACCTCTTCTCCAGGGCTTCCTTGATGGTGTTGTACTGAGGCACATAGTCGTCGGCCGAACCCTGCCAGGTGTAGCTCCAGCCGCCGTTGAGGGTGCGCATGGAGTTGGCGTTGGGGCCGCATACAAGGATGCGCTCGGTGCCTTTAAGAGGCAGCACGCCTTCGTTCTTGAGAAGGACCTCGGACTCCAGGGCTGCCCTGTAAGATTCTTCGGCAAAGGCAGCCGAAGCAAACTCCGGATACTCGTGCTCCCAGACAGGGTTGTCAAACAGTCCAAGGCGTACCTTCAGGCGAAGCACGCGGCGAACGGCGTCGTCAAGGCGCTCCTTAGAAATGAGCCCTTCATTTACGGCCTCAATGATTGCGGTGCAGCACTCGGGGCTGTACGGGTCCATGATCATGTCTATGCCGGCATTGATGCCCATTGCTACGGCCTCCTTCTTGTCTGCGGCAACGTGATCGCGCTGGAAGAGGTTGTCAATGTCGGCCCAGTCCGTTACAAACAAGCCGTCCCATCCAAGCTCATCCTTCACCCAGCCGCTCAGAAGCACTGCGTTGGCATGGGTGGGGATGCCGTTGACAGAGGCCGAATTCACCATGGCGGTGAGGGCGCCTGCGCGGAAGCACTCCAGGAAGGGAGCGAAGAACTTCTCCCTGAGGTCGTTTTCGGCAATGATGGCCGGGGTGCGGTCCTTGCCGGTTACAGGAACGCCGTAGCCCATGAAATGCTTGATGGAAACGGCAACGTGTTCAAGGTCAATGTGATTGGGGTCTTCGCCCTGAAGGGCAAGAGTCTCCTCTCGGGCCATTTCGGCCTGGAGGTAAGGGTCTTCGCCGAAGCTTTCCCAAATGCGGGGCCAGCGTGGATCGCGGCCGAGGTCCATTACCGGGGAGAACACCCACGGAACACCCGCCGCACGGGTCTCATAAGCCATGGCATGGCCCATCTGACGGGCAAACTCACGGTTGAAAGTTGCGCCAAGGTTAATCTCCTGGGGATACAGGGAGCCTTCCGTAATATAGGATGCGCCGTGTATCATATCAAGGCCGTAGATGCAGGGGATGCCTATTGCCTCCATGGATTTTTCCTGGATCTGACGCACCATCTCTGCGGTTTCGGCCCTGGAGTGAGCCTTGTCATGCATCACATTGAGAATGGAGCCCACCTTGTATTCACCTATGATCTTGTCAAGTTTGGCGGGGTCAAGGGCCTCGCGGGTTTCGTCCTCAAGGACGGAGATGTTAAGCTGCACAAGCTGGCCGGCCTTCTCTTCAAGGCTCATTCCGGCAAGGACTTTCTCTACCTTTGCCTCTACGGCTTTGTCCTGAGGAATCGCCCTCTGGGCCTTGGGAGAGCCGCAGGCTACAACGCAAAGAGCTGCGCTCAACACAATCAACAATCTTTTCATATAACAGGTTTTAATATAGTCAAAGCTTTATTTCCACATCCTTGGTTCCATCGTACTCCACGGAGGCCACGCCTTCGGCATCCGGATCCCAAGCAAAAGGATGGGACTCCGAGCACACCGCTATCCTGAACCTGCGGTCACGGACCATTCCGGGGAAACTGCCATCGCGCTTCCTGATGGTGAGTTTCCTTTCCCCGTCATTCCAGTCAAAGGCAATCTTGGAGCACTCTCCCCTTTCATAGCCGAAGGTAAGACCGTCGTCCTCATAGAGGGTGAAGGAGGCATCGGCCCCGGCGTAAACCACAATGAGAAGGTTGTCCGGGCGTTTTTCGCCGGTCCACTCAATCTCCGGGCCCACGGGGATTATGCTTCCGCCACGCACATACAGCGGCATGCGGCTATAGGGGGCGTCTACGGTAATGCGGCCGCCCACAGATGCCCGATCGGGGTCGGGCATGACGGTGTTTCCGTCATTCCCGGCTTGACCGGGAATCTTACCGGTATAGAAGTCGTACCACGTTCCTTCCGGGAAGTAGACGCTGCGGCTGCGGGCCTTGTACTCATACACCGGGCAGGGCATGAGTGCCGGGCCGAAGAGCCACTGGTCACTTAGGTCTGAAACCTCCGGATCACTAGGGTAATCCATGGCAAGGCCCCTCATCATGGTGTAGCCATCGTAATTCACGGCACCGGCGAGGGAATAAATGTAAGGCATGAGCCTGTAGCGGAGGCGCATGTAGTAAAGGATGCTCTCATAGGCCTCGGAGCCTTCCGGGGCGATATTCCAGAGTTCTCTACGGGGCCACTGGCCGTGAGCGCGGAACAGTGGCACAAAGGCGCCAAACTGGTGCCAACGGGTCTGCAGTTCCTGCCATTCGGCCTCGGCGGCCTTGGAGTGGAACTTGCTCATTACGGAGAATCCGCCAATGTCCATGCCCCAGAACGGAAGGCCGCTCATGGAGTAGCCAAGACCCGCGGCCATCTGCATCCTCATATCTGTCCAGGAGGTGCCGATGTCTCCGCTCCAAGTGGCCGTAGAATAGCGCTGAAGGCCGGAGAAGCCGTTACGGGTAAGGAGGAACACGCGCTTGTCGGGGTCTACGCCGCGCTGGCCTTCATAGATGGCCTGGGCGTTTACAAGGGCATAGGCGTTGAAATACTCGGTGGCCGACCCAAGGGCGTTAGGCGTAAGCAGCCACTTCATGTAGTCCAGCGGCAGGCAGTCCCTGAGGTTGGGCTCGGAGGCGTCCATCCACCAGGCATCGATCTTTCGGCCGAAACGGGTGTACAGGGACTCGTCCATCTGCCTCCAGAACATCTTTCGGCCACCATCCGCATAGGCATCATAGAAAGACTGAAGATGGCCAAGCCAGTCACGAAGGCTGTCGGCCTCCGGATGGGTATATGCATAGCCGGCCTCTTTAAGCTCCTTGTAATGGTCTGTGTTGGTGTAGAACTTGGGCCACACGGAAATCATGAAACGGCCGTGCATTGCGTGTACGGAGTCAAGCATGGCCTCGGGGGCAGGATAGCGGGTGCTGTCAAACTCATGGCTGCCCCACTGGTCGGCTTCCCAATACTGCCAGTCCTGGACAATATTGTCTACGGGAATGTGGCGGCGACGGAGCTCCCTCAGAGCCTCCACAAGCTCATCCTGAGTGGAATAACGCTCACGGCTCTGCCAGAATCCAAGTGCCCACTGGGGAATCACGGACGCCTTTCCGGTAAGGCTGCGGTAAGCCTTTATGACATCGTCCATGGAATCCCCTGCCATAACGTAGTAGTCGGCAAAAGGTTCGGCCTCGCTCCAGAAGGTAAGGCGGTCTTCAACGGCACCTGCCGGAAGGGCCCTGAGGCCTATGTAGGACACGTCTCCGTCCGGTTCCCACTCAATCTTGACGGGCGTGGGAACATCCTTTTCCAGATGGACGGTGAATTTGTAGCTGTTAGGGTTCCAGGCCGGACGCCAGCGGCGGCTCATGACTTCCTCTCCGCCTATTTCCGTCCTTTGGAAGCCGGCATAATACTGTATGAAGTGGTAGTCTCCGCTCTCCGGAGCAGTGATTGTGCCTTCATAGGTTACGGCAGCTCCGTTAAGGGGGACATCAGGGAGATTCTTTATAGCCCATTCGTTCTCATAGTAAAGGCTGTCCTCCTTCTGGACAAGTTCGGCTCCGTCCTTAGTGCGGTAAGTACCTTTAAGGTCCAGGCCGAACACCTCTCCAAGCTGCCTGTAGGGCTGGTCCGTGCCCCATCGGCTTAGGGAATAGGCGTCAAAGAGAATGCCGTATCCTTTGTTGGAGACCACCATGGGAACGCTCACCTTGGTGTTGTACTGGTAAAGCTCTTCCGGAAGGCCGCGGTGGTCAAGTTCCCCGGCCTGGTGCTGTCCAAGGCCGTAGTAGGATTCTCCGCGGGCGCTTTTATAACTTATCGTAGTGCTCCAAAGCCCGCTTTCGGGGGCCTTGGCAAAGGCGGTACGGCCGCCTGTGAGGATTGGCGTTCCGTCGGCCTTGAAAAAGCTTATCGTGCTGTCTTTGAGAGACACTTTGAGGGCCGAAGTCGTGAGGGTGCTACCGTCAAACTTGTAGTCCGTGCAACCGTCCTGAGGAAGCACCACAAGGCTTTCCCTGTCCTCAAACTCTCCGGCGGGGACGGCGCTTACGTGGATAATTTCAGGGCTCACAACTTCAAGACGGAGCTTGTAGCCGTCAAATGGCACTGTGAAACTGTTCTTCTTGCCGCAGGAGATGACGGCAAGAAGAACCAGGGCAAGGCAGGCGTATTTCTTAACTTTCATAATCAATATTCCCAGTCATCTGAACGGAAGGGCGGCACGGGGATGCCGCTGCTCTTTGCAAGGTTTGCGCCCATCCAGTTGCGGAAGCCGTAGCGCACAGCAACGGGCTTTGAGACCTCCGGGCAGCGCACTATTATGGTCTCCCCGTCCCAGTCAATTTCGGCCTTGGCAAGGTGGAATTCGCGGTCTTCTCCGGCAAGTTCAAAGCCCACCACATCACGGGAAGAAATGGAACCGAGGTTGCTCCAGACATTGGTAAGGCGTACCTTCACGGTGCCGTCTTCCTCTACGTTCCACTCTTTGAGGCGGGCCGGTTCAATGGAAATGCCGGTAGGGATGCCGTACACGTTCTGAAGGGCGGTAAGTTCCATCATGTCGGCCACCTCCTTCTTTTGGGAGGGATGCACGGTAACTTTGTTGCCAAGGGTTTCGGTGCACACATACCATGCGTTGGAGGTCATTGAGGCCATTCTCATCTGGGCCTCAACAAAGTGGGGACGCCAGCGGCCGTTAGCATCGCCGTGATCATAGGGCGCAAGAAGGACGTAGATGAAAGGCATGTCGCCGCGGCCCCAGGAGTCTCTCCAGAGCTGAAGCATGGATGCCTGAAGCTTGTCGTAGCAGCCAGGCTGACCCATGTTGGAGCATCCCTGATACCACAGGAAGCCCTTTGCGGCATAACCCACAATGGGAAGTACGCGGCCGTTCCAGATAAGTTCCGGAGTCTCCGGCCAGCGGTCCGGCTGTTCCTTGACGGAGTAGAGCTCGTCAAGCTCCTTCTGGGTAAGTCCCGCACGATTTATGGCTTCGCGGGTCATCCAGGGCTCAATTCGGCTGCCTCCCCAGGCGTTTACAATAATGCCTACGGGAATGCCCAGATTCTTTGCCAGCCTTTTTGCAAAGAAATATCCCACGGCCGAAGTACGTGACACCACGTCTCCGGTAGAATAAGCCCACTTTGCATCCACATCCTTCTGCGGTTCTATGCACTTTGGAGCCTTGATGTCAAACACGCGGATCTGTTTTGCGGTTTCGGCAGCCTCCAGGATAGCTTCTGTAGCGCCTTCAACTTCCTGAAAACCAAAGCCGCCAATGGGCATCTCCATGTTGGACTGGCCGGAGCAGATCCAGACTTCACCGAACACCACGTCTACAAGCTCTATCTTCTCTTTCCCGGACTTCACCACCAGGCTTTGGGAGCGGCCATCGGCCTTGAAAGTCTGTAAATACACGCGCCAGGTGCCGTCTTCATTAACCGTAGCTGCCATCGGCTTCTTGAGCCAGGATGTAAAAACCTGCACCTTATTGCCGGGTTCTCCCCATCCCCATACGGGTACGGTGGTTTCCTGCTGCAGAACTGCGTGATCTGAGAAAATATGCGCAATCTGAAGCGGCTGTGCGTACAAAGCCGCGCTCAGGAAGAGGAGCGCCGCCACGCAGCGTGGACGTAAATTACTCATTGTTAATTCTTTATGCATTTTAGGGTGCCGAAAAACAAGCACCCTCTTTTAATTAACTCACTTATATTCAATTACTTGTCTCCACGGCCTTCATTGGCGTCAATGAGCCGGTTGATGGCCTCAACGGAAAGACCGGTGCGGAAACCGTCCGCGGGAGTGTTCATGCAGTAGTCCACAAGGCGGTCTACAGTTGATGTTGCCACGTGCATGCGGGTGTCTGAGGAAGCGTAGTAAATGAACACGCGGCCGTCGGGGTCAGCAATCCAGCCGTTACTGAACAGCACGTTCATCACATCTCCGATGTACTCCCAGCCTTCCGGTACCATGAAGAAGCCGCCGGGCTCTGCAATAACGCGTGAAGGGTCTTCAAGGGCGGTCATGTACATGTAAAGGACATAGCGCAGGCCGCTTGCACAGCCGCGTACGCCGTGGGCAAGGTGCAGCCAGCCCTTAGGGGTCTTGATGGGATGCGGGCCTTCTCCGTTTTTCACTTCCTTGATTGTGTGGTAGTGACGGAGGTTGATGATCTTCTCCTCCTTTATCACGGCGCCGTCCATGGTGTCTACAAGGGCCCAGCCGATGCCGCCGCCGCTGCCGGCGTCAATGAAACCGTCCTGGGGGCGGGTGTAGAGGGCATACTTGCCGTTCACGAATTCCGGATGAAGCACCACGTTGCGCTGCTGGCTGGTTGACTGGATATCAGGAAGCCTTTCCCAGTTCACAAGGTCCTTGGTGCGGGCTACACCGGCCGCTGCTGTTGCGGCAGAGAGGTCCCCTTCGGCCGAATGGTCCTTGCGCTCCACGCAGAAGATGCCGTAAATCCAGCCGTCTTCGTGGGCGGTGAGACGCATGTCGTACACGTTGGTGGCGGGCTCTCCCCACTCCGGCATGGTTATGGGACGGGGCCAGAACTTGAAATTGTCCACTCCGTTGGGGCTTTCGGCCACGGCAAAGAAACTCTTGCGGTCATTGCCTTCCACGCGAACTACAAGGACGTATTTCCCGTTCCACTTAATGGCGCCGGAATTCAGCGTTGCGTGCACGCCGATGCGCTCCATAAGGTACGGATTACGCACAGGGTCAAGGTCAAAGCGCCACTCAAGGGGTGCGTGATCGGCCGTGATTATGGGATTTTCCCAGCGCTCGTAGACGCCGTTTCCTTCAATGGGGGAATTTTTCTTTTCAATCAGTGCCCGATGGTTGTTCCTAAGCCAATCAAGCCTCTTTTCATAATTCATATTTAGGTTATATTAGTCAAGAAAAAGTATGTTATCAAGTTCACTGAAGGCCTTCATGTCGGCCTCATTCTCAAAGCCCTTCCAAGCGGCATAGAAATGCTCCGGTTTGTCGTGGGCGTTACGCCAGGTAAGGAGGTAGCTGATGGGGTACTCCCTCACGGCAGGCTCCAGGATCTCTGTCCACCAGGTGGGGTACTTGATGCCTTCATAGCCGGTTTCGGAGAGGCACATGAGCTTGTTGTGCTCATAAGAAAGGGCCGTAAGGAATGTAAGTATGCGGCGGAGTTCGCCCTTGAAACGGGCGCTGGCATCGGCCACGGTGCCATTTCCCACATATTCATAGGAATCCACGCCAAGGATATCCACAAACTCGTCTCCGGGATAGCGGCTCATGTATTCCTCCGGCTTTACGTCTCCGTTGGGGGAATAGCACCAGAGGATGTTTGTAAGGCCGCGGTCTTTGGTAAGGTACAGCCAGGTCATGCGGTAAAGTTCCTGATACTCCTGGGCCGAACAGAGCTTGCCTCCCCACCAGAACCAGCTGCCTATATTCTCATGCCAGGGGCGGAAAACGACGGGGACATCCGGGCCGATGGATTCCAGGAAATCGGCCACACGGGACAGCCAGGTGCGGAATTCACGCTCCTTCTCACCGCCCTTCAGGATGGATTTCACCACCTGGTCGGAGCTCACATCCCAGGCGTCGCCGCCGGTAAGGGGATTGCGCGGATGCCATGAGAAAGTGACTATGCCGCCGCGCTCCACCTGTTTTTGAGCCGCACGGCGCATAAGGTCGAAGGGCACACCGTCAAGGTTCTCGTCGGCCCCCAGCTCAATGCCGCCAAGGTCACAGCCAAGGATAACGGGATACTTTCCGGTAACATCCTTGACATCCGAGCGCTCCAGGGGATCATTCTCCGCGTCCGTTACCAGCCAGTTGTGGCCGTAGAAAAGGTCGTCCTGGTGGCCGTAGGCAATCTTGCCTTCTTCGGCATAGGTGAAAAGCCTGTGCACAAGCTCATCTTTTGGCGTTTCCATGGGCTTTTTGTCGCGTGGACCGCACCCGACGCACAAAGCTAAGGCGGCCAGAAGCATAGCGTTTTTTCTAATCATCTCATTCTCAATTATTTATACATTTTACTCCCACCCATTTAGCAAGGAGCAAATGTTGTATTTAACTATAAATCAATTAATTAACAAAAACGGCATCAGAAAGTGGGTGCGCTGTTGTAAACGGAATCAAGGGTGTAGGAGCTGGTGGAAGTGTTCCAGGCCTTGACCATAGCCTTCACAGGGTCCGTTCCGTTATCCGTAACCTTACCGTTTCCGTGATCTATGTAGCCGTGTTGTTCCTTGCCATAACCATTGGCTCCGTTATCCCACAGGAATGGAGCGAAGCCGTAGGTTTTGGCAGCCTTTACCACATATTCCAGATAGTAGCAGAAATATGCCCAGGCCTTTGCGTCGTTCTTGTTACGCATAGAGCAGCCGAACTCACCCATATATACGGGGACGTTCTTTGCAATATACGTATTGAATATATCGGAGAACAGAGCCCTTATCTCATTCTCTCCGTTCTTGTATGAGGTTCCGGTATGGCCCCAGTCAGGGAGCTGCTTGTCCCCGATGGTATAGTCATAGGGGTCATAACAGTGGAATGCCAGCATAATCTTTCCGGCGGGGTCATTGGGGATGGTCAGGGACTTCAGATAACCGGGATTGGCGGCATATCCGGGAACGCCCAGCCAGCGGGTGGCGTTATTGCCTCCCGTTGCACGGACGGCATCAACAAATACTTGATTCCATTCATTGATAACAGCGCACTTCTTCTCTGTGTTGGAAGAAGAAGACCACTCATTGCCATAGATAAGTTCGTTGAAGGATTCAAGCATAAGGAAGTCTCCCTTGTCCTTGAATTTGGCGGCAATCTGGCCCCATACGGCAGAAATCTCCGCCTTCACCTGAGTGTTGATTGCGTCGCTGTTCACTGCTCCCCTCAGGTCCTGCCAATGGTTTCCGTCACCCTCACCGTGGTCTTCGTCGTGATGGGTGTTAAGGATTACCTTGAGGCCGGCGTTTTCTGCATAGCCCACCACCTCATATACGCGGTTGAGCCATTTTTCATCAAGAACGTAATCCGGAGCATCTCCAATATGTCCCATCCAGGTGACGGGGATGCGGACGCTGGTGAAACCAGCCGCCTTCACACCGTTGAAAGTGGCCTGTGTTGCCGATTTTCCCTGCCAGGCGGTCTCATTTGCCACACCGTTTGCGTATGCGTCGAAGTGGTTTCCCATATTCCAGCCAAGACCAAGTTCCATAGTGCGGGCAATGGCATCATTGCTCACGGTACCGGGATCTACGGGTTCTTCCTGTCCATCCTGGCTGACCGCCACGGATTTATCGGCCATTCCCGTTGCTGAAACGGTAAGGGTAGCCGTTCGGCTGGAGTACGTGGGATTGGCCTTCACCGAAAGAGTGAAGGTTATCTTGTAGTTATTGAAAACCCCGTCTTTCATAGTGATCCAGTCCGGGAGACCTGAGAGTTTAGGACGCACCGGGGAATTGACGGTAAGTTGATACTCGGAGCCTTCTGCTGCGGCCGATATAGATTCCGGAGATACCGTGATGGCCGTAGGGGCTTCAGTTTTAGTGGAGTCCTTATCCTCACCTGCGGGCTTCTGGCAGCAGCAGGCTACGGAAACGAGGAAGAGGGTAAAGAGTTTGGAATGGTATTTCATAATTAATCTATTTCAGTGAAGGCATTTCCTCGCGGGTGAGAACATTCTGCGAACTCATCAGCGTTTTCCAGTAAGATGTTGTATTCAGGGAATATGATTCAAGGTCCCACGCCATGAACCAGCTCCATTTCTGGCCGCCCGCAAGGCACTTTGAAGGGTCCGGGATGTTTCCGCACTCGCTCACAGTCACCATTTTATGGCCGGCCGAAAGTGCAGCCGCAGCCTTGTACTGGCGTGCCTTGGCATCAGTGTCGTCGGCATAAATGTCCACGCCAACTATGTCTACGAGGTCGTTGCCGGGGTACCAGGAGCCCCACTCGTTCTCTGCGCCCTGGGTGGCATCCAGCGTCCATACCCAGATGAGGTTGTCAAGGCCGTACTCCCCTTCCAGTTTGTCACGGAGGAGTTTCCAGAGCTGCTTGCAGGCAGCGGCCCCGCCACGGCCCCACCAGAACCAGGCGTTGTTGGTTTTTCCGTAGAGGTTGTAGTTTCCGGCGGCTTCGTGAAGCGGACGCCATATTACCGGGATTCCCTCATCCTGGAGAAGCTTGAGGTATCCCGCCACCTTCTCTATGTCCTTCAGGATGAATTCGTTCTCCCAGGTGCCGGAGGTAATGGCATTCTGGATGCTGAAGGAGGTCTTGTCGGAATAGAAGTTATAGCCGGAGAAGTCTCCGTTCTTGCCTTTTTCCCAGTCGGCCTTGGTGGAAGGGACGTTCCAGTGCCACATCATGGACACAAGGCCATTGTTTTTCCACTGCTCCTTCTGGGCCGATATATCCGAATAGTTCACCACCCAGTTCCATCCCTGTGGAGTGGGAGAATACTGGAGGAAGATGTAGTCATAACCTGCCAAGGCCGGGTGCTTTCCGGTCATCTGGAAAAGCTGGTTCACGCGGTCGTTGTTGTTTGCCGTACCGCCGGACTGGACGCCACTCAGCATCTTCTCCCCGGCTATGGAAAGGAGGAATTCATACACGTTCTTTGCCTCAGCAGATGCATTGGGATTGGTCAGAGCCGCGTCATATTCATCGGCGGGGATAATGGGATCCTCAGGGTCTACGGGTTCGACAGGATCTCCTCCGGCATCCTGAGACACTTTCAAGCTCCCTGAAAGGCTTCCGGCAGAGAATACAATGGTTCCCATTTCCGGCTCACAGGAATAATTGCTATTTGCCGAAAGGGTTGCCGTCATCTTATATTTAGTCTTGTCATACGCGCCCTCCTTGAACGTCACCCAGGCGGGACAATCCTCCAACACAGGGCGTTCCGGGGCGTATATGATCAGAGATACGCTGCCTCCAGCTACAGGGAATACAACCTCTGCAGGATCAAAAGAGATACTCTTCGGGACCTCTGGGATGCCTTCCCCGGATGTACCAGGTTTGGTACAGGATACTGCCAGACCCACCAAAATAGCCAAAGCCGATATAAGATAACGTTTCATAGAGTCAGTTTATTGGAACCCGGAGGGAGGGTCGGCCCCCTCCGGATTAAAAGAGTTTTACTTCTTAAGGCCGATGCCCGTGATGGTGTAGCCGGTGCCACAGACCACAAGGCCGCCGTTTGCCGTAAGTTCATCGATATCGGCCTGGGTGAGTTCTATCTCGTGGCCGCCGTCCTGAAGCGGGAGGTTGCCGTCCGGAGCAAGACCGGCCGTGCTGGGAATTGCTGCCCAGCTGCCGTTACCGAAGCGGATGCAGCCTTCGGGATCATCGATGGTGTAGTGGGCGCAGAGGATGGTTCCAGCCTCAACGGTGGACCAGTCATAGCCGCCCCAGGAGAGGGCTGTCACTGCTCCGCCGTCCCAGGTGACCGTTGAAGTGTCTTCCCATATAAGAGTCTCCTGAGGGCCGGCAGACTCAACGGTGACAAGGGCTATTTCAGTGATGGTGAAACCGGTTCCGCAAACCACCAGACCACCATTGTTCACAAGTTCAGCCAGGTCTTCTGCTGTAAGTTCGAATGAGTAGCCGCCGTCCTGCAGAGGCAGGTTGCCGTCTGTGGCAAGACCGGCCAGGCTGGGCAGGGAGGCCCAGCTGCCGTTGCCGAAGCGGATGCAACCGCTGGCGTCGTCGATGGTGTACACGGCGGAAAGCTTGGTTCCGGGCTGTACGGTGGACCAGTCATAACCACCCCATGAGAGGGCTGTCACTGCTCCGCCGTCCCAGGTAACCGTGGAGGAACCTTCCCAGATAACGTCGCGCTTTTCAGCAGCGCCGAACTGGATGAGGGAGATGCCGGTGATTTCCACATTACCATCACCATTGATGATGAAGGCGCCGCCCCAGCCCACATCTTCAGTGAGTGAAGCAAGGACTTCTTCGGTGATTTCGAAGGAGAATGACTGGGCTCCGCCGGGGAATCCGGCATCCTGCTTGATTTCGTTACCGCCACCAAGTTCATTCAGGGAGAGGTTACCCCAGTGGCCGTTCACAAGTTGCAGATCCCACCATCCTTCTTCGGGAGCGGTGTAGTAGATACGGACCTGATCACCTACCTTGGCGCCAAGGGTTGCCCAGATAAAGCGGTCGTCACCGAATGTCACGCCTGCCCAGCCATTGATGATCTGGCTGCCCTGCCATATGAATGTCTCCGTGAACGGAGCGGTGATGGCAAAGGGAACGGGCCAGGTAAGCTCTGTACCGTCAATAAGGACAATAGCAAGACGATATACGCCGGGGCCAAGGCCCTCAGGTATACCAAACGACATTGCTGTATCTGTACGGACAGCGTAGGAAGTCACCTTCTTGCTCTTCACGAATATCTGCTCTATCTGGAGAAGGTTCTTACCGGTAATGGAGATATTCTGGCCAAGGCCGAATGAAGGAGAGTCGAACTTGATGGCAACGGCAAGATCATAGGTTACCGTGATATTGTCGGTAACAGTCTCATAACCACTGTCGGCGGTAAGGGTGATGGGACCGCTGTAAGCCTGCTCAGGGATGGCTACCCTTACTACCAATGCATCATTCTCGTCCTTGCCGAACTCGAATTCGCAGTCGATAAAAGACTGCTCCTTGTTTCCAATCTTGGCGCTGGTCACAAGGTCAAGGTCTGTACCGCTCACAACAATCGTATCCACGCCTGCGACAGCCTCGGTCTTGTCAATGCCGGTTGCAACGGGTTTCACCACTTCGATATCCTCGCTGTAGGCCTGCTTGCCGGATTCAAGGGTTACGGTGATGGCACCGTCCTTGGCCGCAGCGGGCTGGGTGGCGAAGATCTTGCCGTCCTTGAGGTACCATGAAGCCTCGGCGTTGGTGAATTCAACCTTGGTCACAAGGTCAAGGTCCTTACCGGCGATCTCAACCTCGCAGCCTGCCTTGTAGCGGGCGTCTTCGGCAAGTGACTTGACCGAAAGCTCGGTTACGCTCACGGTAACAATCTCACCTGCATCGAAGTCCTTGCCTGCATAGGAAGTGAGGGTGATGTTGCCGTCCGCAGCCTTGGGAGGAAGGTTAAAGGTGATGGACTTGGTGTCCTCGGAAACGGTGTATTCAACATCGGCAACCTGAGGAAGGGCCACATTCTTGATCATGTCAAGGTGATCGCCGGTAACCGTAATCACATCACCGCTCTTGTAGGTTGTCTTTGCAGCCTTGGTAACGGTAGGATCTCCTACGGTAAGCTCCGAGGGAGTGTAGATATGATTCGGGATTGTGTTCTGGTCCTCAATCTCGTTGACGTCGGAAAGGATCACGGGACCGCTGATGGCATTGGCCGGAAGCTTTACCTTGAGTTCATGACGGGACTGACTCTCAAACGCTACGGAAAACGCGTCCTCACCGCTGAAGATGATTTCCTTCACTACGTTGAGGTACTCACCCTTGATGGTGATTACGTCTCCGGACAATGCGGTTGTGGGAGAGAAAGAGGAAACCTCGATGGGCTCAGTGAATTCAAGATTGGACAGAGAAGTGATCTCGCGGCCGTCTTTGGCTACGATGGTCACCTTGCCAACCTCAGGGCCCTCGATGGGAACAACCAGCTCCAGGGTGTCAAGCTTGGCACCCGTGGAGACTTTCTTGAACTCAGTGACAGTCACATCACCCGCAAAGCGGACTTCGCTGACCTGATCGAGGCTGCGTCCGTAAATACGCAGCACGCCGCCGCGCATGACCGGATTAGGGGCCAAACCGTTGAAAGAGAAGTTCTCTCCCATGGGGTCCACATCCATCTCCTTCTGGCAACCGGCCAGAGAGACCAGTGCAGCGCAGAGAGAGACGATGACAGAAAATCTAAATATCTTTTTCATATGCGCTTCTGATTATTTGATTGGTACAACACGGACGTTGTCAATCCTGATGATAGGTGTGCAGGAAGCCTCGGGGAAACTCATTCCGCCATTGCAGATGAAGAACCAGATGCTGGAGAAGCTGGCTTCTGTAACCTCCTGGGTGGCAGGGGTACCGGACCAACCCTTGTTCACTTCCGTGAGAGGAATTGTAACGGTAATCCATTTGTCGGCAGTATCAAAAGTACCGGTTTCCTCCCAAGGCATATAGAATGCGCGGGGAGCGGCTTCACCGTTCATGTATGTGTTGTTCTGACCTGCAACGGTATTTCCGTAGATATCCTGGATACCGGCATTTCCGAATGTGATAAGGTCTACACCGCCAAACACTATCTGCATGGGAGTGTTGTTCCAGGGATTTGCCGAAGGGACACACATCTCAAACTTGAGGCCCTTGTTCTGCCAGCCGGAGAAATCGGCGATATCTATAAGACGCGGTGCATCGGCATAGTCTTCGGGGGTATTCCAGGTGCCAGGCCAGTAAACAAGGGAGAAGTTGGCTTCTTCCCAGGAACCGTCAAGCACAGCAGTACCGTCACCAAACTGGAAGTAGCGGCCGCTGATACCGTTTCCGTCGTCGTCCTTGCTGCTGTGGCCGTTCCAACCGTGGTTGTCAAGGCCGGTGAGGCCGTCGAAGTCGAACAGCATTCCGCGGGAATCCTTGTACATGAACACCGACTGGGCAGTTCCGGAAGCGGTTGTAACCTTGATCTTTCCGGGCTGTGCGCCGGCAGGGACTACAACGTTGAAGGAATCGCCGGTAGAAGATGTCACGTCAACAGGATCTGCGCCGGGGAACTGGACTGTGAGAGGAGCAAACAGGTAGGAGCCCTTCACGGTAACGGTTTCACCCACAGGCGCCCATTCGTTGGACAGGGCGGTAATCTTGGGAACCGGAGGCAGCACCTTGAAGTCGTAGAGGACTACGGAGCTGTCACGGGTAACGAGATGAATCTTGTCATCGGTAACTGTAGGGAGAGTCTTGGGGACGGAAACCACCATTGTGTGGGCAGTGATGTAACTGGTGTTAAGCACTGCCGGCTGGTCGTTGAAGTAAAGGTCGTGAACGCTGGTGAGATTGTCACCCACGATGCAGATGGTCTCCTCCATAGCAGCCTGGTCAATGATGAGGTCCCTGTCGGCGTAGCGAACATAAGTCACGGAAGGAATGCCGGAAGTAGGTTGGAACCTGTCCGGATAATCCACCTTCTTGCAAGATGATGCCAGCACGGCCAGACCCATGACAATACCAAAATATTTATTTATAGCTTTCATGGATTCAGGAATTAAAAGTCATAGGAATAAGTTGCGCGAACATCCACGGAAACAGGCTCGGCGTCGGATCCTACGTTAGGATTCATTACCACGTCTTCTGTGGGGAATGGAATGGTGAACATTTCGGGCTTTACGTCCTTGAGTTCGTCGGAAGCGTTGTATGAAATCTTGGACTGATCCCAGGTGTGGGCACCGGGGCCGGCATAAGAGCCGTCATCACCAACTACATAATCCTTGTACACGCCGCTGATGCCATCCCAGTGGGAACGGCGCTGTGACTTGAGTTCTGCGATGCAGCCATCTACGTCATAGTAGGAACGGCGTACGTAGTCGTACCAGTTGTCGCCTTCAAGGGCAAGCTCAAGACGGCGCTCTTTCCAGATGTCGTTGATGGTAACGGTGGAAAGGGCTGCAGCATGTGCGCGTGCGCGCACTTTGTTCACATACTCAAGCGCACCGGCGTTGTCGCCTGTGAGAAGGCAAGACTCGGCATATACCAGGTAGATGTCGGAAAGCCTGAGGATATGGGTGGGAAGCTGGTAGCACATGCGGTCGGCATTGATGCCCAGGGCGGCCACATGGTCTGAGCCGCAGCCATACAGGTGCTTGGCATACATACCACCGGTCTGGCAGCACCACTCGTGGTTGGAGCCGTTGGACTCCAGGTTGGTGGGATAGTAATCCGGATCAAAATAGAAACGGTACATGTCAAGGCCGCCCTTGTCCCTCCAATACTGGGGATACTTGTCTCCGAACATCATGATGGTGCCGTGACGGCGGTCATCAGTGTCTACGCGGAGCGTAGGTTCAACGTCTGCGGATACGCCGAAGAGGTCCATGAGGTTCACGCTGGGGCCTTTCCAGTCTCCCCAGGTGTTACCGAACTCGTCGATACCCGCCATGCTGACGTCTGACTGGATGGAGTTCTGGGCGGTCCAGATACCGGTACCGGAAACCCACTGCCATGAGAAGAGGTTTTCACCGGTCTGCTGGAAAATGGTGGGTTCCATGCGGAAGACATCCTCATAATTGGGAGTGAGGCTGCGGCCGGAATTGTCAATGACATCCTTTGCGTAAGTCTTGGCCTTGGCAAGGTCTGAGAGAGCCTCTTCAGAGGTGATGGAGCCGTTTACGCCGGCCTTTGTGAGGTAAACCTTTGCCAGAAGGCCCATGGCGGCATACTTGTCAATACGGTTGTACTTGCCGATATTGGGATCTGCGGGAAGAAGCTCGATGGCTTTTTCCAGAGTCATGACAATGTACTCGTAGACATCGGCCTTCTTCACCTTCGTCTGCTCATTGTAGGCTGCGTCCTTGATCACCTGGGTGTTGTCGTGGATGATGGGAACGTCGCCGAATGTGCGGACAAGGAGGAAGTATGCCATGGCTTTCCATGCCAGGGCTTCGCCGATAGCCTTGTTCTTGGTGGCTTCTGAAGCCGTGGTATTGGCATTACGGATATTGTTTATGACGGTATTGCACTGCGCGTTGACGGCCCACAGGGAGTAGGACATGTTCTTGAGGTCCTGGTCCGTGCCGTTGACGGTAAGGGTGGAATAGGCGTTGTTACCCTGATAGACATTTCCGCACATGGTCTCTGAACCGTAAATGTAGAAACGGATGACGTCGTACCAAGGTGAATTGTAGAGGTAGTTCACGGACTGCTCCACCTGCATGTCGTTCTGGTAGTAGTTGGCCGTTGTGTAACGGTCCTCTGCAGGACGGTTCAGGAATTTGGAGCAGGAAGCGGTTACGGCCACTACGGCTGAAACTGCAATAATATATTTAATTGTGTTTTTCATCTTGCTGTCCTCCATTTTAGAAAGTAATGTTGACACCGAAGGAACAGGTCATCGGGGAAGGATAACGGCCGTTATCCACGCCGAAGGTAAGACCGGAGGAATCCTGAGTGGATGCACCCACCTCAGGGTCGTAGCCCTGGTACTTGGTGAAGGTGTACACATTCTGGATGTTCATGTACAGGCGGATGTTCTCAATCTTGGCTCTCTCAAGGACCTTCTTGGGGAAGGTGTAACCAAGGGTGATGTTCTTCACGCGGAGATAGGAGCCGTCTTCGACGTAACGGTCGGAGAGGCGGTCGTTGTCGTTAGGGTCGGCGATGGTGGGACGGGGAGTCTTGGTGTCGGGGTTGGACACGCGGACGTTTTCGACATCCCACTGCCAGGTTTCACCAGCGGTATAAGGCTTGTCAGGGTCTATGACCTCAAGACGGGCGCGGTCGGCAATGGAAACGTGCTGGTTTGTCCAGACGCTGTTCATGTGGACAAGACCGTTCCAACCCTGACCCATGAGGTTGTAGTTGAGAACCTTGTTGCCAACGGAACCGTTGAGGAAGATGGAGAGGTCCACATTCTTGTAACGGAAGGTGTTGGTCCAGCCGAAGGTGAAGATGGGAAGCGGGGAACCGATATTGGTACGGTCGAGCTCGTTGATCTTGCCGTCATTGTTGACATCGGCGAACTTGAGGTCACCGGGCCATACGGTGGTGTTGCGGTTGAACACGCCGTCAGAAGGATATTTCTCGGCCTTAGGTGAATTCTGGATGTCTTCGAAGTCCTTGTAAACTCCCACTACCTTGTAACCGTAGAAGTTGTAGAGGGACTCGCCGATTTCGGTGACGGATACGATGTCGCTCCACTGGCCGTAACCTACAAGCTGCGCGTTTGCACTGCCGTCAAGGGCAAGGAGCTTGTTCTGGTTGAAGGAAATCTGGAAGTTGGAATCCCAGCTGAAGTTCTTCTTGTCAATAGGGTGGGTGTCCAGGGTGATTTCCAGACCGCGGTTGCGGATGGTACCGTAGTTACCCTTAGGAGCGGCAAGAGCTGAAGAGCCGTTACCCTGAGTACCCATATAGGAAGGAAGGGTCATGGACATTAGCATGTCGGAGGACACCTTCTGGTAGAGGTCGATGATGAGGTTCAGGCGGTTCTTGAAGAAGTTGAGGTCAAGACCCACGTTGAACTGTTCCTGTTTCTCCCAGTGGATACCGGTATTGGAAATATTGGAAGGGCGCTGGCTGTCACCGAGAGCGGAAGGCATCTTGCTCATGCCGGATTCCCATGCGCCGGAGCCGATGTTGGCATTACCGGTCTGGCCCCATCCCAAGCGGATCTTACCGTCACTGAGGATATCCTTGGCCGATGAAGGGAAGAATTTCTCATTGGTGAAACGCCAGCTTCCTGCTACGGAGTGGAAACCTGCCCAGCGGTTATCGGGGCCGAAGTTTGAAGAACCGTCGTAGCGGAAGGTGTAGGTGAGGAGGTAGCGGTTGTCGTAGTTGTAGGTTTCACGGGTGAAGAATGAAGCCATGGAACTTGAGCCGAAACCGCCGCCGATGGTAGGAGACTTGCTGGTAGCAAGGCCGATTGAGTGGATCTCATCCGAAGGAAGGTCTGTGCTGGCGGCCCTGAGATAATCCCAACGGGACTCCCATGCTTCCTGACCTATCATGGCGGTAATGCTATGCTTGCCGAACGTGTTGGAATAGGTGAGGTAGTTCTTCAAAGACCAGTACACGCTGGAGTTGCGCTGCTGGCTGATGGAGTTGCTGCCCTGCTGGAAAGTACCCAGAGAGATCTTCGGCTTGTAAGTGTCGGCCTGGGAAGAGCTGATGTCAAAACCAACCTCACTGCGGAAAGCGAAGTGCTTGATAGGAGTGAGTTCGGCATACACGTTACCGGTGAGTTTCTGACGTTTCAGGGTATTCTCATTGTACATTGCAAGGGCCACAGGGTTCTTGGTGGAGTAGCCTTCGCGAACAACGGTGGAATAGTTGCCGTCAATGTCGTAAACGGGGATGTCGGGGAGGGATGCCAGGGAGTAGAATATGACACCTTCCTGACCGTCGGCCAGTTTAAGTTTATCGTGGGTGATGGCGTAGGTTGCGTTCACACCCAGCTTGAACCACTCCTTGAGCTGGGCGTCCAGATTGGTACGGAAGCTCAGACGGTCGAAGTTGGAGCCGATGATAGTACCTTCCTGATTCATGTAGGAACCGGAAACATAGTACTGGACTTTCTCGGAGCCGCCCTGCGCGCTCACCTGATGCTGATGCTGGAGAGCGGTGCGGAAGACTTCGTCCTGCCAGTTGGTACCCTTTCCAAGGATGGAAGGATCCGTGTAGAGGGGATTGGCCTCCACCTCACCGATATTGACCATGTCGTTGTAGTACTCGGCGAATTCACGGAGATTCATCATCTTGATGCGGCTGGTCTGGCGGCTCACGGCAAACATGCCGTCGTAGGAGAACTTGGCGTCTCCGGCCTTACCGTGCTTGGTTGTGATGAGGACAACACCGTTTGCACCCTGGGCACCGTAGATGGCGGTTGCGGAAGCATCCTTGAGGATTTCCATGCTCACGATATCGGCGGGGTTGATGGTGGACAGAGGGGAAATGGTGGAGACGCGGCCGTTACCAAGGGCATCTCCAAGACCGAAGTCTGAACCGGAGTTTCCGCCGCCCTGGACGATTACGCCGTCAATGACATACAGAGGTTCTGCGTTGGCGTTGACGGTAGCCTGGCCACGGACGCGGATTGATGATGAGGAACCAGGGGCACCGGAAGTCTGCACTGCGGTAACACCGGCGGCGCGGCCCTGCAGGGACTGGTCCAGGTTGGTGATGATGGAACCCTTCAGGTCTTCCTCCTTCATGGAAACGGAAGCACCGGAGAGGTCACTCCTTTTCATGGTACCGTAACCCACGACGACGACTTCGTCCAGGAATTCGGTATCTTCTCCAAGAACCACGTTGATAACCTTCTGGTCACCCACGGGGATTTCCTGGGTTGCATAACCGATGGATGAGAACACCAGCGTTGCGCCGGGGCGCACGGTGATGGTGTAGTTACCATCCAGGTCTGTGATGGCACCGTTATTGGTGCCCTTCTCCATGACAGATGCTCCGATGACGGGGCCGACGTTGTCGGTAACCGTGCCAGTAACCTTGTTCTGTGCGAACAGGGCCGTGGTGGCGAGGAGCGCCAGCATGAAGGTCACAAATTTTTGTCTCATGCTTTAGTTGGTTAAAGGTTAATATTATTATTGGTTTAGATTGTTTATTGCGTTTTTGATGATGCCAACGGTGCTGTCCGTGACATATACGCCGTTAAGCCCCTGGGCCTCCTGGGCGGGGTCTCCGGTGTAAGGGTCTCCGCTCACCCATTGCTCGTGAAGGGGCTCCGCAAAACCGCTCCAGCCCCAGAAGTTGGCGCCCTGAAGGGTTTTTCCAACCTGGCCGAAGAGGTACTCATAATAGGAATCGCGTGCGTGTGTAGTAGCGCTTTTTTCGGCCTTGAAGCCGTCACGGGGGAAGCCGAATTCCTCACAGACTACGGGAAGGCCAAGTTCCTTGGCGAGTTCGGCATGCACCCTGAGGTATTCAGCGGTCTTTTCTATTGCGGCGGGGATATCCTCCTCAAGGGATTCGGCCTTTACCCAGCTCCAGTTGTAGGGCCAGATGTGGATGGTCATGTAGTCTACGCCGGGGATGGTGTTAACCCTGCGGAGGAGTTCAGCGTCTTCCTCGGAGCCCATGAGGCCCTCGTTGCCGGTGGAAAGGAGGTGGTTGGGATCAAGCTCCTTGACTATCCTTGCGGCCTCTGTCATCCAGCCGATGAAACCGTCCTGGATTTCTTTTTCGGAGGAGAAGCAGCGGGGCTCGTTGCCTATTTGCCAGGCAAAGATTGCGGGGTCTTCCTTATACGGCTTGCCGGTGATGGAGTTGGTTCGGCCCACGATGTTGCGCAAATGATTGAAATAGAGCTCCTGAGACTCCTTGGAGGTTTGGAACTTACGCATCTGCTGCATGAAGGGCCAGTAGCCGTCTATGAGCGGGATGAGGGTTTTTTCTCCGGTTGCCCATTCAAGGTACTGACCGTAGCCGCCGCTCCATTCCCAGGAGTTGTTGATGTAGAGGACGGCCTGCATGTCACGCTTTCCGAGTTCCACAAGATAGCGGTCCAGGCCCACCAGGAGGGTGTCGTTGTACACTCCGGGAGCGGTTTGGAGGGTGGGCTCCACGCGGGAGAACACGCCGTCTGCGCCGTCTCCGCCCACAAGGGTGCGAAGATTGGTGATTCCAAGGGCCTTGAGGGTGTCAAGCTCCCTCTGGAGGCGCTCAAGGTCACCGCCACGGCCATCCGACGCCAGGATGGGGCCGTACCAGAAATTGGTGCCCACATAGGTGTAAGGCTTGCCGGTACGGATAAACTGACCGTCTTTGACGGTAACGAATTCAGGGGTTTTGCTGCAAGAAATGGCGGCAAGGGCAATAGCAACCCCTACCACGGTTTTAAGCGTTATTTTCATTATGTTGGCCGACATAAATTTTGTACAGTACAAAGTTATGGTTACGGCCTGTTTCGGACAAATGAATAAATAACAAAAACCGATACTATTTTAACATTGGCTATACAAACACCCTGTTTTTGGTGAAAAGAGCCCTGAAATCGCGGGGCGTATAGCCGCGCCGGTTCTTGAATGCGCGGTTGAAATTGGAGAGGTTGTTGAAGCCGCAGGCATAGCAGATTTCACTGATCCCGGTGGTGGTGTCCACAAGCATGCGGGCAGCCCTTCCAAGCCGCACGTCTATGATGTAATCCTGGAGGTTGCGGGTGGTGTGCTGCTTGAAAAAACGGCTGAATGCGCTTGGGGCCATACCCACCATTGCAGCAAGGTCGTCGAGCCTAAGTTCCTCTGCGTAATGTTCTGATATGTAATCCTTTACCTTGCGCACACGACGGCTTTCACTTTCTCCGGTGATGTTGGCGAAAGAGGTGGAGGCAAGGATCCGTGCGCCTTTGTCCTGGGAGAGTTCATAGAGAATCTTGAGCATGTTCAGGAATTGGTCGAAGCTGTCTTCCAGAGACGATATTGTGTCAAGGTAAGTGTACACTTTGGCAATGGCGCTGAGGGAAAAAGCCACGCCGTGGCGGGCGTTTTCGAACATCTTTTTTATGGACAGGAACTGGTTTCGGCCAAGGAGCCTGGAGTCCAGGAGGTCCGGGGAAAACTGGATGGTGATTTCCCGGATATCGGCCGAAGTGCAACTGCCCTGCTCCCAAACGTGCTCCAGGCCGTCACCGGTAACAAGGGTGAGCTCAAGGTCTCCTATTTCCTCTATGCTGTCCCCCACGATACGGCGCACTCCCCTGCCGTTTTCAATGAAATTGAGCTCGTAAACGTTATGGCTGTGGATGGGGTACTGGAACTCAGTTTTATGGCGTTCCACAATATAAAAGCAGTCACGGTCTGTGATTGGAGTTACTTCCCGGAGTACGTTTGACATTTCTTATGCAGTTACATGTACAAAGATAGTGAAATTTTGATACTTTTTAAACAATTTTTCAACATGTCGGCCAAAACGTCGCAGGCCTGGCGTTGAGCCGTCGCAGGTCTGCGTTTTTCGGCCGAACTGCAACGCAAATCTGCCATAAGAGACAAAAAACGTCGCAGGTCAGAGCTTTTTGCAGACCCGCGACGTTTTGCAATGCCACCTGCGACGGCTGAACTACTGCGCCTCAAGCACGAAGACGGCGGAGGAGTAGATCTGCGGCAGGACGGGGTTGAAGCCGCCTTCGGCAAGGAAGGAACCGGAGAATACCTTGCCGCTGCCCCACCAGCAGCTACGGTCTACGTTCTGCTCCGTGACCTTGTAGCTGCGGGAAGGATCCAGGCCGATGAGACGGAAGGCTTTGCCACCAACTGTACGGGGCTCAAACTCAAGGCAATAGGTGAACACAACGGCGCGGGACTTGTCCTCGGAGACATACATTACGCCGTAGTAGCTGCCGTCGTAGGGCGATGCCAGGCGGTATGCGTCTCCTGCAAACACAAGGTCACGGTACTTCTTGTATGAAGTGATGCAGCGGTCGGCAAGGGCTCGGTCCTCAGGGGAGAAGTACTTAGGCTGGAGTTCCATGCCAAGGCGGCCGGAGCATGCCATGTCGAAGCGGAACTTCAGGGGCGTCACGTTGGATGTCTGGTGATTCGGCACCGTAGATACGTGGGAGGCCATTACGCAGGCCGGATAAATGAGGTTCATGGAGTACTGGATGAAGGCGCGGGTGCGGGCGTCGGTGTTGTCGGAGGTCCAGACCTCGTTGCAGTAGCGGAGCGCTCCGTAGTCCACGCGGCCGCCGCCGGAGGAGCAGCACTGCACGATGACGCGGGGGTATTTCTCCCTTATTCGGCGCATTACATTGTACAGTCCCTGGACATACTCCACAAAGAAGCGGTCCTGCTGCGTGCCAAGATAAGGGCTGCCGAAGCTCTGGATAACCCTGTTGCAGTCCCATTTTATGTAGTCGATGCCGGGGGCAAGCTGCATGGTTCGGTCAAATATGCCGAACACGAAGTCCTCTACGGCAGGGTTGGAAAGGTCCAGCACCCACTGGTTTCGGCCCTGATAGATTTCACGGCCGGGGCTCTGGATAACCCATTCCGGGTGCTCGTGGGCAAGATTGGAGGCCGGATTCACCATTTCAGGCTCTATCCATATGCCGAATTTAAGCCCTTTGGAATGCGCGTAAGAAGCCAAGTACTCAATGCCTTCCGGAAGCTTTGAGGTGTTCACCTCCCAGTCTCCCAGCCCGGCGTTGTCTCCGTTGCGGGGGAAGTCGTTTCCGAACCAGCCGTCGTCCAGCACAAACATCTCAAGGCCCATTGAGGCGGCATCGTCTATCATTCCAAGAAGGACGGGAGTGGTGAAGTTGAAATACGCTCCCTCCCAGCTGTTGAGGAGGGTGGGATTCACTGCGCCGCCACCATAAACGCAGTACTTGCGGGCCCAGCGGTGAAGGTTGCGGGAAGCCCCGCCGGCACCTTCGGCAGAGTAGGTGTAAACCATTCCGGGCGTCACAAATGTGGCCCCTGCCTCAAGCGGATATGCCGAAGCATAAGGGCTTATGCCGGTAATGATGTTCAGCCTGTGGGCGTCGTCTTTTTCAAAGCTCATGCGGAAATTGCCGCTCCACTCAAGGGCGCCGGCAATGACTTCGCCGTCGTTTTCCCGGAGCTCCTTAGTGCCCAGCGACAGAAGGAAGGATGGGTTGTTCCCCTGCGTAGCCTGCACTCCGCGGCGGGACTCGATAACCTTGGTGTCGTGGCCAAGGACCTCGCTTTCCATGAGCATTTCCTTTGCCCACGCCCCGTAAAAGTGCGTGAGAAGATACTCAGGGGCATCCACGTAAAGTGAGGCCGAAGCATAGTTAAGGAGTTCCACGGCCTTCTTGCCGCCGTTCAGAATCTCCGAGTGCATCTCAATCACGTCTTCCTTCACATAGGCGTCGTAAAGTAGCTTCACCTCCAGCCCCGTCACATAGTCCTTGAGGCCTATCTCCGTTCTCTCAAACCCTTCTTGGGCCGATTTTTTCACTCCCGTGAAATAAAGCTCCGTGTTATGCGAGCCGTCCGGGTATTTGACGTGCAGTGCGGGCTCCGATATAAACCTGCCGCCCGTTGCCGGATAGGTGAGAGACCTGCATCCGTTGTAGTCTTCCGAGCTGCCGTCCAGTTGCAGCCATGCACCAGGATCCTCTATCTTTGCCCCATAGTGAAGTGTTTGGAGCTCACCTTTTTCCGTAACCAGAAGGTTAAGGGAGGTGGAGACGGTTTCCACGGAAATAATTTCACGTTCCACCGCCGGAACGGCTACGGTTTCATGGGTGAATTTGGGTTTTTTCCTGGCCTCTGAGGGCATGGCGACTAGCAGTACGGCTGCTGCAAGAAGTAGTGTTTTTTTCATAGTGGCTTACAAAATTTCACTGCAAGATAGCATTTAAATCCCGGATTATGAAAAATTGTTAACGTATTTCGCGTCTTTTCCCCCCGTGGATAGCACGGTGCGTCGCGGGTGAGACAGGCGATCGTCGCAGGTAGCATTGCAAAACGTCGCAGGTAGCATTGCAAACTGTCACAGGTCTGCAAAAATGCTCTGACCTGCGACGTTTTTTGTCTCTTATGGCCGATTTGCGTCGCAGTTCGGCCGAAAAACGCAGACCTGCGACGGTTTCTCATAGGACCTGCGACGGCTCATGGCCGGACCTGCCACGCAGCACCCGCCCGAGCACAGAAACGGCCCAAAAACGTGGACGGAGAGGGCGGGTATCGGAGAAATGCGAAAAAATTACGATATTTGCATAAATTAGTGCAAGAAGATGAAAGTACTCATTGTAGACGACGAACGCGCAATCCGGTATTCCCTGAAGGAAATCCTGGAAATGGAGAATTACGAGGTAGAGACCGCCGAAAATGGCCTTGAGGGCCTGCAGAAGGCGGGCAAGGAGAAGTTTGACGCAATTTTCTGCGACATCAAGATGCCGGAAATGGACGGCACGGAAATGCTTTCCAAGATAATTGAGGAAGGCATTGAGACCCCTGTGGTAATGATTTCAGGGCACGCCGACATCACTACGGCGGTAGAATGCATAAAGAAGGGGGCGTTTGACTTCATAGAGAAGCCTCTGGACCTCAACCGTATCCTTATCACCCTCAAGAATGCCACGGACAAGGCAAACCTGGTAACCCAGACCAAGATACTGAAAAAGAAGATCTATGGCCGTGAGATGATTGGAGAGTCCGAGTCCATGGGGCACATAAGGCAGATGATAGAGAAGGTGGCGCCAACCGGTGCCAGCGTGCTTATCACCGGCCCCAACGGCTCCGGAAAGGAACTGGTTGCCCAGAGCATCTACCAGCTCAGTGACCGCTCAATGATGCCGTTCGTGGAGGTGAACTGCGCTGCAATTCCGTCGGAACTCATTGACAGTGAGCTGTTCGGCCACAAGAAAGGGTCCTTTACATCCGCAATCAGGGACCATAAGGGAAAATTCGAGCAGGCAGACGGCGGAACCATCTTCCTTGACGAGATTGGAGACATGTCCCTGGCCGCACAGGCAAAGGTACTGCGCGTGCTGCAGGAGAAAAAGCTCACGCCCGTTGGCGGAGACAAGGAGATTACTGTGGATGTACGCGTAATTGCCGCCACCAACAAGAACCTCCAGGAAGAGATTGCCGCCGGCAACTTCCGCGAAGACCTCTATCACCGCCTTAGCGTGATTGTACTCAAGGTTCCCGCCCTTGACCAGCGCAAGGAAGACATCCCCCTGCTGGTAAAGCACTTCACGGAGCAGATTTGCGCCGAAAACGGCAAGCCCGTACGCGAATTCCAGAAAGAGGCCATGGCTCTTCTCACAGGAAGGTCCTGGCCCGGCAACATCCGTGAACTAAGGAACGTGGTGGAACGCCTCCTCATCCTTGGCGGCAGCCCCATAACCGCCCAGGATGTACAGGATTATGTAATGTAAACAACTGAAAACCCGCAAGATATGACAATCCCGGACATTACCATAGCCGTAGACGGCTTCTCCTCTACTGGCAAAAGCACTTTTGCAAAGATGGTGGCAAAGGAATTCGGCTTCCTGTACCTTGACAGCGGAGCAATGTACCGCGGCGTAACCCTATTTGCAATGGAAAACGGCATGGCCGAAGGCGGTAAAATAGACGAGCCCGCCCTCAAGGAAGCCCTCCCAGGCCTGGACCTCCACTTCCAAAGGGAAGACGACAAGACCCTCCTTTACAGCGGCTCCCGCTGCATAGAGTCCCTTATCCGCACCATGGAAGTGAGTTCCCTTGTGAGCCCAGTGAGCGCCATCGCATTTGTCCGCGCGTGGGTTGACGACCGCCTTCACGCCTTCTCCAAAGGCGGCCGCGTAATCATGGACGGCAGGGATATCGGCACCACGGTGTTCCCCAACGCCGAAGTCAAGATTTTCATGACGGCGGCCCCGGAGGTACGGGCGCAGCGCCGCTACGACGAACTTGTGGCAAAAGGCCAGCCCTCCAGCCTTGAGGAAGTCCTTAAAAACCTTCAGGAAAGGGACTACATAGACTCCCACCGCGAAACTTCACCCCTAAGGCAGGCCGAAGACGCCTTTGTCCTTGACAACACCCACATGACCCTCCACGAGGAACTGGTGTGGATGCTGGGCCTCCTCCAGGGCAAGTTCGGCCTACTTGAAACTCCCGGCATCACGTGGTAAAAGTAGAGACAGACCCCGGCTCCGGTTTCTGCGGAGGAGTAATCCGTGCCATAACCCGCGCGGAGGAATACCTCAGCACAGGCGGCACCCTCTATTCCCTTGGCGCAATTGTGCACAATGAGGCCGAACTCTCCCGTCTCCACGAAAAAGGCCTGGTCACGGTGAATTCCCTCCAGGACGTCCCCGAAGGCGGCACCGTCCTCATAAGGGCCCACGGTGAGCCCCCCTCCACCTACACGGAAGCCGCCGCGCGCGGGCTCTCCGTCATAGACTGCTCCTGCCCGGTGGTCCTGAAGCTCCAGGAGCGCATCAGAAACGCCACCGGCCAGATAATAATATTCGGCCGGGTTGGACACGCCGAAGTCCTTGGCCTCATGGGACAGGTAGGCGGCAACGCCCTTGTGGTGGAAAACGAAAAAATGCTCCGAGAAGCTCTTAAGAACGGCAGCATAGACCTCTCAAAGCCGGTTGTCATCTTCTCCCAGACCACCAAAAGCCCCACCGAATACGACAATATATGCCGCATGCTCCGGGAAGCCGGCGCCCGGCTCACGGTAAACAACACCATCTGCGCGCAGGTTGCCGGCCGTCATGAAAGGCTGGCGCAGTTTGCCGCATCCCACGACATTATTCTCTTTGTTGCAGGACGCTCCTCCTCCAACGGCAAGGTGCTCAGCGACCTATGCCGAAGCGTAAACCCTGCAACCTACCTCATAGGCTCCGAAAAAGAGATTGATTTCTCATGGATCAAGGACGGCCAGTCCGTGGGAGTATGCGGAGCCACCTCCACGCCCAAATGGCTCCTTGAGAAGGTGGCCGAAGAAGTCAGATCCTGGGGTAACGCACGGTAAAGCAGGCACCTCCAAGCGCAAAAGAACGGCTGTAGGATATGCTGCCGCCGCAGTGGTCCACAATTCGGCGGCAAATGGCAAGTCCAAGGCCGCTGCCGCTGGTTTTGGTGGTAAAGTCCGGCGTAAAAATCTTGTCTTGGTTGGCCTGGTCCACTCCCGGGCCGTTGTCCTCCACCACAATCTCATAGAAGGAGTCGTCGGAGGCCTTTCTCACGGACACCAGAAGCCGTTTGTCCCCGTCATTGCCATCCACCGCCTGAATGGCGTTGGTTATAAGGTTCACAACCACCCTTGTGAGCTGCGGACGCGGAGCCTCAACCATGGCTCCCGGCAGGCCGAAGTATTCCACCACAATGTCATCGCGGGAATCGAAGAGCTCCACCTCCTGCCTTACAAGGGCGTCCAGGTCTATTGTTTCGGCCTTTTGGTCGTACATCTTGGCAAACGTGGAGAACTGGTCTGCGGAGTCTGAGAGGAGATCCACGTGGTATAGGACAGTCTGGGCGACTTCGTCGAATTTGTCCTGCCAGGCCGGGTTCCCGGTGCTCTTCATCCTTATAAGCATCTGGAGCTGAAGCTTTATTGGCGTAAGAGGATTCTTGAGGTCATGTGCCACGCGGCGCGCCATATCCGTCCAGGCCTTGTCTCTTTCGGCCTGGGCAAGGCGGCGGGAGCTCTCTCCAAGGTCCTTCACCATGCGGTTGTAGGCCTCAACCAGCGGGGTAAGTTCGTCGTCCTGGTGATAGATGAGGGGCTCCAGATGGTCTACGTCCGTCACCGTCATCTTCCGGCTCATTTCCGTAAGCGGCCTGAAGAGCCTTCCAACCACGGCAAACGTAACCAGACGGGATATGAGAAGCAGCAGCAGGAATATTGTTATGACGGTTGCAACGTGCAGCACGGCCTCCGTCTCAAAGTCATGCGTGAGGTCCGTGAACGGGGCCGAAGCAATGGCTATCATGGTGCCGGAACTGTTGAAGACCGGCACATACTGGGCGTAGAAACGGCGCCTTCCCACCTTCTCCTGATTGAGCCAGAAGCGGTTGTGGCCATACACAATTGCATTGTAGGCCGAAGGGTCCATCCGGCTTCCGAGTATCATGCGGTCATATACCTCCGGGGTGGTGCTCATGACCTCCGCGCCCGAAATGTCGAAGATGGTGATGTCGCAGCGAAGGTTGTTGCCAACGCCCTCCACTGCCGCCACGGCCTGCGGAGAGCCAATCTCCTGAGGCGAAGCCACCATCCTCAGGCGCTCTTGAAGCATGGCCTGAAGGGTATTAACGCGGGAAGCCATGACGCCCCTCATATCCGCATTGTTGCGTTTCCAGACAAACCACACGCTGAATCCGGCCATGGCAACAAGCGTGACTATGAGGGAGATGTTGACCACAAGGCTTATGCGGGTTTGGAAATACCGCCTTCCCTGAGTGCGGAGGCGCCTCCTTGAAAGGGTGCTCACAAGGAAGAACGCGGCAAGTGCAAGAAGGAAGCCTTCCACTATGTAGTACAGCCACTCTGTAGAAGGGCGCGCCAGCATAATCACCTCTCCTTCAGACACTTCCCTTTCAAAGAGCTCCCAGCCGGCAAGCTTGCACTCCCCGGTATAGAGCGTAGGGAACGGATACTCTCCCTTGTACTGAAGAAGATGCCCGTCAATATACTTAGCCCAGGAATACACCGGCGGCAGTGATACCCTGCCGGGGTCCTGGATTCCAAGGAGACTCAGATATCCGCGGTCTTCCCTGTTGTGCTTAGACTCCACCGTAACAAAGATGGACGACGGCCCGTACTCTGAATAATAGGTGAAAAGACCCGTATATGCGGTTCGGCCATTGCCGATGGAGCTGTAGAAGAAGTGGGAGTTCTCTCCAAGCCGCACTCCGCCGCGGATGCGCTCCAGGAAAAGGGGATGGCTTCCAGGGCCTTGAGGGCCGGATTTTACCACGGAAATGTCATAGTCCTGGGCTATCCTTACCATATAGGCGCTGGCAAGCCTTCCGCCAAGGATGGCCTCCCCGCCGTCCAGGGCGGCAAGGGCCCCGATCATGGGGTCGTCGGCAATGGCGGACTCTACGGAGCGGAGCTGGATCTCGAGGCCCACGTCACGGTCCATGGCAAGGCGCCCTGCCCAGACATCTACCCTCCGCTGCTCCTTACGGTATCCAAGGACAGCCGTAGTGACCACGAAATACACTCCCAGCACCAGGCCGAAGGACATTCGGCCGGGAATGGAGAAGACGTCGTAGCGCGCTCCAAGAAGGCTTTTTGCGAAGGGCTGGAGCAGCTGCAGGAGCATGGGAACGGAAAGCGCCAGGGCAAGGAAACTGAGATATACAACCCCGGTGAAAGGACTTATAAGTATTACCTTATATAATTCCAGGTTGATGCTGGAGTTTTCCAGGATGCTTGTAAAGCTTATGTGGAAGTAGGCGCAGACTGCAATGATGGAGGTAACGATAAGCCCTGCCAGAACCCACTGCACGCCCCGGGAGCTCTGGCGCGCGACGCGCTTGAGGAGAGTCCACCTTACCACAAAAAGGTCCAGCACAAGGATGTCTATGGCAAGGTTTACTATGAGGATGGCGCCAAGGGAATAGAAGAAGGGGCCGTCTGCGTAAAGCAGCGGAGAAAACAGCTGCGACACCTGCCCCAGGCCGCGGCCATAGAGGAAAAGCCAGGTGAATATGCCGGTTTGGATAATGGCCGTACCCGCAAGGAAAGGAAGCGAGGGATGAACCGACAGCAGCAGCACCAGGCCCGTCATGAAAAGCGCCAAAGACACCCAGAGGAGGAAGGGATGCCTTTTACCGCCGGTGTCTATATTGTCCGAGGTAAGCTTGAAAAGCGGCACGCCGTCTACGTACACCGCGGTGCCGGTACTGGACGAGAGCGGACTTACGCCGTAGCGGTCGTCGCGTCTCAGGCGCGGATTGACGCCCGTAAGGGAGCCCGGCCTTAGCTGGTTGGCTATCTCAAGGCCCGCGATGACCTTGCATCCGTTGCCTTCTACAGCCTTCTCAAGGTACCACTTGGGCCCGTGGTTCACGTAGGAAAGGTGCTCCGTGGCATCTGCGAGCGGCGAAGTTACCACGGCCTTTGCATCCGTGAGGCGGGAGCTTACGGGACGCACCCTTATGTCGTCGTTGCGTATTGGGAACTGCCCCGCCCAGCTTTGGAGGGTGTCTTCCACATAGCGGTACACCACCATGTCCTCCGGAAGCCCGGGAAGTTCCATCCAGGCCGAAGGATCCTGCGAAAGGGCACTGTCAATGTATTTATCCAGAAGGGATATGCGCGCCCCTGTCTTTTTGCCGAAGTCTTCCGCGGCGGCCTCAGGGTTGTCCCCGCCCGCTCCGGTAAAAAACGACGCGGCGAAGACTATGGCCGAAAGGGCCATAATGACTATTGAGGCGCTTTGCCGTATGAGACGGGACTTATTCATTGTGGTAGGGCTCTCCGCGGAGGATGGTAAACGCCCGGTAAAGCTGCTCTGCAAAAACTGTGCGAACCATCTGATGGGTGAACGTCATTTTGGAAAGGGACATCTTGGCGCTGGCCCTGGCATGGACGGCGGGAGAGAAGCCGTATGCCCCTCCAACGGCAAAAACAAGGGTTTTGGTGCCCTGAAGCATGTATTTTTCCAACATTCCGGCAAACTCTGTAGAGCGGTATTCAATACCGTGCTCGTCCAGGAGAATCAGGGTGTCCTGGGGCTGCAGATGCTTAAGGATAAGTTCTCCCTCCCGCTCTTTTATCTGGTCACGGCTCAGGGCCTGGGCTTTTTTGAGCTCCGGAATTTCCGTCACCTTGAACGGGACATAGTGCTGCAACCTGGCCACATATACGTCCAGGCCTTCTTTCACCCATTTAACGTCCGTTTTGCCAACGGTGAGAAGCTCAATGTTCATACGGCAAATGTAACGATTCGGCTCGGAATTTGCAAGTAAAGACAACGGAATGAAAAAGCATATTCTAAAGATTGTCTTCCCGGCGGTGCTGCTCCTCACCATGGGGCTGCACCTCACTGCCCAGACTCCGGCAAAGCCGGTCAAATCCTATATGTCCTCCCCTTCCCCGGAGGGAGAGTTCTCCGTATTCACTTCCATCACAAAATATCTGGCCGCAGGGGATGTTGCATCCCTTTCCAGCTGGTTCGCGGACAACCTTGACATCAACGTCCTGTCGTCTTCGCGTAACTGCTCCAAGGCTCAGGCCAGGCAGATTCTCCGCAATTTCTTCGGCACATATACTCCCCGCTCCTTCGAGGCCACCCACAAGGCCTCAGAGGCCAACAAAAAGTACCTCATAGGCATCCTCAACGCCGGCGGAGAGAACTTCCAGGTTACAATATATGCCACCTCTTCGGGAGGCGGCACATATAAAATCCAACAGCTGGGTATTACCAGAAGTTATTAGCTTCCAGACTTATTTAACCCTCTGGCCGTAAGAGCGGTCCGTGGTATTTACGGTAATGATTTCTCCGGTTTCGATGAACAGGGGAACCATGATCTTTGCACCGGTTTCAAGGGTGACTTCCTTGAGGGCGCTGGTGGAAGCGGTGTTGCCTTTGACGGCGGGTTCACTGTAGGTAACCTGCAGGGTTACGTAGGTGGGAAGCTCGCAGGTGAGGCAGCGTTCTTCGGGCTCTGTCATGTACATCATCTCCACCCTCTGGCCCTCTTTCATGAGGTCTGCGTTTTCAACGACGTCGTGGGGAAGGGTGATCTGCTCATAGGTTTCCTCGTGCATGAAGTTGAAGGCCTCACCATCATCATAAAGGAACTGATAGGGGCGGCGCTCCACGGAAATGGTGTCAAGCTTTACGCCGGCGGTGAAGGTGTTCTCCAGGATGCGGCCGTTTTCAAGGTTGCGGAGCTTGGTTTTCACAAAAGCGGGGCCCTTGCCGGGTTTAACGTGCTGGAAGTACACTACAACGCAGGGTTTGCCGTTGAACATGAGGTACATTCCGTTTTTGAGATCAGCAGTTGTTGCCATAAAATTGGTATGTTTAGTTAAATATTATTTCCAAAAATCTCACAAAAATAAGAATTTGTGACTTTTTCTGCAAATTAAAATGTTATCTTTGTATGGATGAAAGCGGGAAAAGTAATACGGAACGTAGTTTTGGCGGTGGCAGGGCTGCTTGTGGCACTCCTTGTGGCGCTCCAGATTATCCTTCGGCCTGCGGTCCTCACGAGGCTTGTGGGGAAATTTGCCGCAGACTACGTTGAAGGAGACATTTCCTTCGGAAACATAAAAGCCCACGTCCTGAAGAGTTTCCCCTTCCTAAACCTTGAGGCAAGCGATTTTGCCCTCACCTACCCCCATGAGCGTTATGCGCAGTTTGACACCATTTATCCGGACAGTGGCCGAAGGTTTTCCCTCCTCAAGGCCGGCCGCGGAGAAACGGTGGATACCCTGGCAAGTTTCCGGAGCCTGAGCGTTTCCATAAACTACATGGACATAGTGCGCGGCACGGGATACCACATTCGCAAAGCGGAACTTGCCCATCCACGCATTTTCGCCCACTACTATGACTCTTCGGCCGCAAACTGGGACATCCTGCCCATTGGCGGCCCCAAGAAAGACACCACCCAGAAGCCGCTTCCAAGGATAGTGGTGGGGAAGGTGCAAATGACAGAGAGGCCCTTCATTGTGTTCACAAACCCCCAGGACACCATTCACGGGATGTTTACAATGCGGCGGCTGGGCCTGGACGGCCACATTGACACCCAAAACCTCCAGAAGGTTGCAACTGAGCTGGAGATAGACTCCCTGTTTGTCTCCGGCAGGCTCCCCGCAGACACCGTGGCGGTAGGGCTCCAGTCCCTAAGGGCCAAAGGGAAAGAACGCCACCTGGAACTTGACGCCAAGGCCCAGGCATGGCTGGCAACGGGGAGTTTCGGCAGGCTTAAAGTGCCAGTAGGCATATCCCTGGACGGGGATCTTCCGGAGCGCGCAGACGACTCCCTTCAGGTGGTCCTCAACCGCCTTGGGCTGGATGTAAGCGCCCTTCACCTGGATGCTGAAGGCAGTGTCACGGCCGGGAAGGGAGCGTACAACCTTGACATTGACGCCCGCATAAAGGACTGTCCGCTTGGGGACATTATCAGGGAATACCGGGACAATGTAGCTATTTTCAAAAAGATAAAGACGGACGCAAAGCTCTCCCTCGATGCCACCATAGACGGCGTTTACGGCGGCGGGAAAACTCCGGCGGTGGAGGCAAAGCTCCTGGTTCCTCCGGCAGCGCTTGACTACGAAGGCCTTGGCCGAAAAGGGCAGGTGGCGCTGGACGCAACTGTCACAACCGATGACCTCAAGGCGGTGGACGCCGATATCAAAAAGCTCTTCTTGGACTTCCTTGGGGCAAAGGTCAATCTAAAGGGCGGGGTCCGGGACATCCTTGGAGAAGACCCCCTCATTGCATTTGACGGCACGGCAAGGGCCCGCGTGGATTCCCTCACAAACGCTTTCACCGCAGAGCGCGGCATTTCCGGCACCGGCACCATAGACGCTCAGCTTCATGGAAAGGTGAGGCTGTCCCAGCTTGACATGAGCCGGATTGGCTCCGCGGACATCCTTTGCAAGCTTCAGGGAACGGACCTCTCCGTGCAGGACGCCCCGGACAGCATAGATGCCGTAATTCCAAAACTGGACGTGGAGCTTGCCACAAAGGCCAACAAGATAGACCGTAACATCCGCCAGGGGGCGCGCGTGCTGGCCCTGAAGGTAAATACAGACTCCCTGAAAGCCCAGTACGGGAACCTTAGGATAAATGGCAAGGACGTCCTTGTGCTCCTCCAGAATTCGGCCGATATCCTCAAAAAGCGAAAGGAACTGACCCCGCTAATGGGCCTTGCAAAACTTGGAAACCTGAGGCTCAGGGACTCTGAGGGCATGAGCGTGCAACTTGCGGAGAACACGGAGACTTTCCGCATAAGCCCTGCCACGGCTTCCCGGCCCACTCCAAGGCTCAGCCTTACTTCAGAATCCGGCCGCATAAGGTTCAGAAGCGGACATAACCTTTATATCCTGAGGTCCCTGAAATTCGATGCCGGGGCATCCAAGCACCAGTCCAGAAGGGCGGGTTCGGCCCGCCGGAACCGTATCCTGGACTCCCTCCAAAGGGTGTATCCGGGTGTGCCCAGGGACTCCCTGTTCAAGAAAGCCAGAATGGAGCGGATGGCCCGCGCACTCACAGACGACTTTTCGGCCAACGACATAAAGATTAGCCTCTCCAAGGCCATCCAGGGCTATGTGAAGGACTGGGACATTGAGGGCAACCTTAGCCTTGCAAGCGGCAGGGTGTTCACCCCGGCGTTCCCGCTAAGGACCGGCATTGCCAACGTAAGCGGCTCATTTGACAACGACACCCTTGACCTCCAGAACATTACCATAAAGGCCGGGCAGTCGGACGTTTCGGCAAAAGCCCTTCTCACCGGGCTTAGGAGGGCACTCATAGGCCGCGGAAAGAGCCATCTTAAACTTAAGGCCGATGTCTCTTCCAACTACCTGGAGGCCAACGAACTTATGAGGGCGTACGCCTACTACAGTTCCTACGAGCCTGAAAAGGGCCTGGACGATGCCTCGGATGAATCGGTGCAGGCGGCAGCGGCAACGGAGCTCCCGGATTCGGCCGGCAGCAAACTCATTGTGATACCCTCCAACCTGGATGTTGACTTCACCCTGGAAGCCAGCGGCATCAAGTACGACAGCCTTCTCATTAACTGGGCGGCCGCCGACATAGCAATGAGGGACCGCACCCTCCAGGTGACCAACGCCATCGCGGCCTCCAACATGGGAGACCTCTACTTTGAAGGATTCTACTCCACGCGCAACAAACGGGACATTTCGGCCGGGTTCGACCTCAACCTTGTGAATATCACCGCCGAAAAAGTGATTACGCTGTTCCCGGCCGTAGACACTCTCATGCCCATGCTCACAAGCTTCGACGGAGACCTTGACTGCGAGCTTGCCGCTACAACGCAGATAGACACCAACATGAACCTGGTGATTCCGTCCGTGGATGGCATCCTGAAGATTTCCGGCAATGACCTCAATCTGCGTGACAGCAAGGACTTCACCAAGATTGCCAGGCTCCTCATGTTCCGTGACAAGAAGAAGGCCCACATAGACAACATGTCCGTGACGGGCATGATGAGAAACAACCAGATAGACATCTTCCCGTTTGTTTTGAAGGTAGACCGCTACATGGTGGCGGCAAGCGGGGTGCAGAAACTGGACGAATGGCTGGATTACCACATTTCCGTGATAAAGTCGCCGCTCCTCATAAAATTCGGCCTCAATGCATGGGGCAAGGACTTTGACCACATAAAGTACGGGCTTTCAAGGGCCAGGTACCGCAATGCCAATGTCCCGGTGTTCACCAAGCAGATGGACACCGTGCAGTATTCCCTGCTTGCCGCCATCCACAATATTTTTGAGCTTGGAGTGGAGAAAGCCATGGCCGAAAACCGCGCCGCAGAGTACCTGAGGCAGCAGGGGCAGGCTTCGGCCACGGAAGAAATATCGGAGGAGGAGCTTGAGAGCGCCGCGGAGGAGATGGCCGGATTCCAGGAGGGCGTGCTCTCCGGTGTTGAAGCCCGCAGGGAGGCCCTGAAGCAGGAGATTCTGAGACTCCAGAAAGAAGTAGCCGCAGCAAATGAACAGTGAAGAATATATTGAAGTAAGCGTGAGGCTAAGCCCGTTTTCAGAGGAGACCGCCGAAATTATCATGGCCGAACTCTCTGAACTTCCTTTTGACTCCTTTGTGACGGAAGAGCCTTTCCTAAAGTGCTACATCCAGAAAGATTCCTACCGGGCTTCGGATGTAAAAGCCGTACTGAGCGGCTTCCCTTCGGCCTCGTTTACGGCAGCCCTGGTGCAAGGGCAAAACTGGAACAAGGCCTGGGAAGAGTCGTTTGAGCCCATTGTGGTGGACGGAGTGGTTACCGTGAAGGCGCCGTTTAACAAGGATGTCCCCCGCACCCGCTACAATATCTGGATAGACCCCAAGATGGCTTTCGGCACGGGGTATCACCACACCACTTATATGATGATGAGCCGGATGATGGGGCTGCCGGTGCGTGGCGCATACGTCTGCGACGCCGGTTGCGGCACAGCCATCCTGGCCATCCTGGCGGCCAAAATGGGGGCGCGGAAGGTGTTCGCCTACGACATTGACCTTGTGGCGGCCCGCAGCGCTTGGGGCAATTGCAGGTGGAACAAGGTGGGCACAAGGGTGGAGACCGCCTGCGGGGATGCCTCGCTGCTGCAGATGGGAACCTACGATGTTCTTCTTGCCAACATTCACCGAAACATTGTGATAGAGGACATGCCCACATATGCGCGGTCTCTTCGCCGGGGCGGGCATCTTCTCCTGAGCGGTTTCTTTGAGGCCGATGTCCCGCCTGTTACCGCCGCCGCCCTTGATGCCGGGCTTGTTCCCGCCGGAGAGTCCTTCCGCGAGGGCTGGGCGTGCCTTGAATTCCGTAAGAAATGAGTAGCATAGTTAGCGCAGAAACCATGCACAAGGCCATATTGGAGTATGGTCTGGTGCCGTTTTTCGGGAATCCCATAGCCGGTTATTCCATAGAGGAGATGACTCCCCGGGAGTACTGGTTTGACGGTGAGGCCGACACCCTCGGCCCCTGGGACTGGAAGATAGACTGCGTTGAAAGCGGAGACATCCTTTACGGAAAGTTCCTTTGCGGCGGCAAGGCTGCGTTTGCTACGCCTGAGTGGTACCGGGAACTTCGGAACTACAGGCAGTCACTGGAGAAATACGCCCTTCAGCCCGGAGCGCAGACTGCCGTAATGGATTATGTGAGTGAGCATGGCGCAATTACCGTAAAAGAGGTACGCGCCCTTCTTGGCATTAAAAAGAGTGCGGCCGATGCCCTCCTTACACGGCTCCAGATGCAGTGCCGGATAGTGCTTGGTAACATGACGCGCGTTTATCGCGGCCCTGATCTCAGCTATAGCGGCTGGCAGGTAGCATCCTTCTGCCGCCCGGAGGACCTTATGGATTCGGCCGGTTTTCCAGGCGCCCCCGCCGGCTTCCCCTTTGCCTCTGACGGCGGGGCCCTTGAGTGCTCCCACTCCCCTTCCGAGTCTTATGAGATGCTGTCCCAGCACATAATTCGGCTCACCGGTGAAACTTCTCCCGGGCTTATTGCAAAGATTTTAGGATAATTTTGTATCTTTGCAATCCAATCCCGCGGGCGTGTTGGAATTGGTAGACAACCCAGACTTAGGATCTGGTGCAGCAATGCGTATGGGTTCGAGTCCCTTCGCCCGCACTTTAGTTGCCTGGCTTCACGCCAGGCTTTTTTCGTTTGCGGCTGGGGGACTCCACCTCTAACCCCTGTCGAACATTTTATAAATAAGTTGCATATTTCTTAAACTATTCTTATATTTGCGAAAAAGATGGATATGAACGAATCTATAAAAAGGATGCGAAAGTCAAGGGGAATGACTCAGGAGCAGGTGGGAATATTGGCCGGTATGAGCAAGTCACAGATATCCAGAATGGAGAGCGGAAAGCTTGGAAGTCCTGCCACGTACGCTCGTGTACTTGATGCCCTTGGTTATAAGGCCGTCGTACATTATGAGGATGTCAGAGGTGGCAATAGACTGGGTAGAGATCAGATACTATCAATGCTTAAAGTTTACTACTTATGCAACAAGTCGGCTTTTGGAATTGAAAGAATCGGTCTGTTTGGAAGCTTTGCCAGGGATGAAGGGCGTGCAGACAGTGATATCGACATCATCATTACGCTCTCAAAGCCAGATTTATTTCTATACTCCACCATTGCAAGCCAATTGGAGACCGTTTTCGGAAGACACGTAGACCTTGTTTCTTCCAAATCTATTTTTCCCGAAAAATTTGCCCGTCGTCTGAAGGAGGAGACAATCTATGTATCCTAAAAAAGAACGCGTTCTTTCCCTGCTTGATGCCGCATTAAAGGAGATGAACCTTTTGCTAGAAATGAGCAAGGACATTAATGCGCCCGACGACTTTGTCTCCAGCACTCCCGGGCTCATTGTTTTCCGTGCCTGCGGAATGAGCCTCCAATATATAACCGAAAGTCTCGTCAAGATCCGCAACATTTGTGGCAGTGACTTCTTCAAAACATACTCATCTATTCCCTGGCCTGCCGTCTTTGGGATGCGTAATTTCCTGTCTCACGAATATGGAGACGTTGATGCTGAAGGCATATTCAACACCGTTAAGACAAATATCCCCGAACTTTTACAAGTCTCTAAAAAAATTCAGCATGACGTGATTAAAGGAAGTCTGGATGCCTTCTTGTCAGATTAGTCTTTGAGATGTAAAACAAATAGATATATAGCGTCGAGATCTTCAAAAATGGTTAGATAATTGTCCCATTGCCCGCACGAGCCGGCCTCTTCGAGGGCCGGCTTTTTCGGTAATGATGCAAAAAACAGTTGGTGACGGCCGCCGCAAAAGACAAGGCCGGGCAGCGAATTACGCAAAAAACGCCAAAAACGTGTTGGTCGTTGCCCCTGGAGCCTCTGGAAACCTAACGTGTTATCACCTGGTACTCGGCGCACACAAAGACGCAATTCCATGAAGGAATTAAGGCCGAATCCGGAGAAATTGATTATATTTGGGATAAATTACCTGAAAATGAAAAGATTACTACTACTTCTCAACACTGCTCTTCTACTGATGTGCTGCCAGGCCCGCCAAGGATGGGTGAAGGTGGAAGGCAACAAATTTGTGGACCCTCGGGGAAAAGAGCTCGTTTTCCGTGGCCTTTGTTTCTCGGATCCAGTAAAACTTGTGAATGACGGCCAGTGGACGGAGCGATATTTTGAGGAGGCCGCATCCTGGGGCGCAAACGTGGTCCGCTTTGCGGTACACCCTGCAAACATCAACAAGATGGGCTGGGAAAAGACTTTCGAGGTCATGGACCAGGGCATAGAATGGGCCGAAAAACATGGGATGTATGTGATAATGGACTGGCACTCCATAGGCAATCTCAAGGAAGAGCTCTACACAAATCCCATGTACAACACTACCAAGGAGGAGACTTTCAGATTCTGGCGCACGGCTGCCAGCCGATACAAGGATACACCCACCGTGGCGCTGTATGAGATTTTCAACGAACCCACCGTCACCGGTACGGGAGAGTGCTCCTGGACCGAATGGAAAGAGCTTCAGGAACAGATAATAGACACTGTGCGCACCTACAATCCCAATGCGGTGTGCCTTTGCGCCGGCTTCAACTGGGCTTACGACCTTACGCCCGTAGCCAGTGAGCCCATCGGCCGTCCAAACGTAGCCTATGTATGCCACCCCTACCCCATGAAACGCCCACAGCCCTGGGAAGAGCAGTGGGAAAAGGACTTCGGCTATGTTGCAGACACATATCCCGTAATATGCACGGAAATCGGCTATTGTCTTGAAAATGAGCCGGGCGCCCACATCCCCGTCATTTCCACGGACGTTTACGGAGAACATATCACCAAGTACCTTGAGAGCAAGGGAATCTCCTTCACCGTATGGTGCTTTGACCCTCACTGGGCCCCCACCCTCATAAGCGACTGGGACTTCACCCCCACCACTCAGGGACGCTTTTTCAAGCAGTACCTGCAAGGACTCTAAGAAGTCCGGGGCCAATGGTTTTTGTTTTTCTCGGAACTCTTTCTTATATTTGACCATTAAAACCACATGATAATGAGAAGCATACAACCACTATTCACACTTTTGTGCGCCGCCCTCCTGCTTTTCATGGGCGCCACCCGGGCCGGAGCCCAGACAACTGAATCTTTACGCCGCCATGCCTGCTGATGAGCCCATATTTGCAATTGCTCGCCACAGGATTGGAAGAGACGGAGACGGAGTCACAACCCTTGTATGCTTTCCTTCTTGTCCGCTACATTGCAAGTATTGCCTTAATCCACAGTGTTTTAAGGACGAGGGGACATACCCAAGATACACTCCGGTGTCACTGTATGAAAAGGTCAAAGTGGACGACCTTTACTTTCAGGCCACGGGCGGCGGCATTACATTTGGCGGCGGAGAGCCGGGACTACGATCCAGTTTTATTGCCGAATTCAGGAGCGTTTGTCCCCAAAACTGGAAAATCAATCTGGAAACGTCTCTAAACATTGACGAGGCCAACCTGGATACACTTGAAAGGTGCACCAACCAGTTCATCATTGACATAAAGGACATGTCTCCGGACATATACAAGGCTTATACGGGAAAGGACAATGCCCGCGTAAAACGGAACCTTGAATGGCTGAGCAAGGCAGGCCGGGCTTCGGATTGCACCATTCGGGTGCCGATTATTCCCGGTTATAACTCTGCCGAATGTGTGGATGACTCCATTTCCCAACTGAAAGCCATGGGATTCGGTAATTTTGACAAATTTGTGTACGTAACTGACAGATCAAAAAAATAGCATACTATGGAACGTGGTAAAAAAACTTGTATAATTCTGAAAGACATTCGCCAGCAGATTGCCCAGCAAAATGACATCAAGTTCATTACCTCTGAATGCAAGCACAAGGGAGACTGCGCAGGGACTTGCCCCAAATGCGAGGCCGAAGTCGCCTATCTGGAGCGCCAACTTGAAGAAAGGCGGCGTCTTGGCAAGATTGCGAAGGTAGCCGGCATTGCCGCATCCGTAACCCTTACAATTGCGTCCTGCACTCCTATCACCAATCCGGAGACTGAAACCAAACAGCCAGAAGAGCAGTTGCAGGGAGATCCTGTGGAGCCTAATGACACCGGTTCAGAAGATGGCGGAGAAGCATTGGGAGGAGATCCGGCAGAATAGGGCCGTAGAATGTAATCGCCCAACATACAGCGAATTACGCAGTTATCCTACAATATATTTCCCAACGCGCGGAATCTTCTGTAAAAGGACGCAGAGGATGGCCGATGCCGTAAATGAAATGATGGCAATGGCAAGGACCTCCACGGGGGTGGTCCAAATGCCAAGTAGACCTTCGGCCCCGCGGCCAAGAAGGGAGCATATCCATGTGGCAACGCTGCCAAGGATGAGCATATGGCCAAGGTACATGCCGTAACTGGCCTTGGAAACGGGCAGGATGATATTTTTGTAGAATGCGCTTTCGGCCTTGATTATACGGAAGAGGAGTATCCAGGCAATGGTCATGAGGGCAAGGCCAAGGGTGTCGTTGAACCAGGTGGTTTCCCAGATTGCGGCGCTGCCTACGGGGCCGGAGACGGGGAAAGTGCCTTGGGCATCGGCCTGGACAAAGGAGTAGAATCCCGTGGCGGCAATTGTGAAGCCGGCGGCAAAAAGCGGCAGCGCAATGGCAAGGGTTTTACCCCAGCTGAGTTCCCCAACAAACTTCCGGAAATACAGTCCCAGAAGGAGATACCCAATGAATCCGCTCATGTAGTAGAAGGTGCCGTAGGTGTTCCAGCTGGCCTCTCCCCAAAGCGGATATTTTGCAAGGTTGGGTATGCCGAATGGGCCGTAAATGACCTCTGCCGGCCCTCCCGCCCACATCCGGATGTAAGGTATGATGGTGGTGAAAAGCCATATTCCAAGGTAAACCTGGAGTTCGCGCTTGCCCACTTTTTCGGCCCAGGGGGAAAGAAGCGGCATAAGAAGATACACGCCAAGGAGCATGTACACAAACCAAAGATGCCCGGCGGCGTAGTTGAAATTGAGGAGGAAGTCCTTGAAGTCATGCACGGGGTCTCCCCACACAAAGGCATAGACCAGGGTCCAGACAATGAAAGGGAAGAGAACGCGAATTAGCCTACGCTTGAAAAACACCCCGGCCGAATAGTGTATGGGGAACTGAAGATAACTGGATGCTACCACAAAAAGGGGCACGCAGGCCCTTGTGAAGCTATTTAGGATGGACACCCAGATTGCGTCTGTCTTGGTGAGGATCTGCGCACCGCCGTCCCCAAAATAAAACACCTCACAGGCGTGAGTGCTCATAACAAACAGACAAGCCACAATCCTTAGCCAGTCTATCCAAATTTCCCGCTTATTATCCATGGTGTGTTCTTTTATGCAAACTTACAAAATAATCGGGAATCTTTTGTGTAAATATCATTATCTTTGCACTAACACTAAAACTTAAGCTTCAATGACAAACAATAGCAAAAGGCGCCAGTGGAGGCCTATTATAGAGGCCATTGTGTTTCTGAGTGTCATTTTCCTGGTCTTCGGCCTGCTAAGTTGGAAGATGGGTGGGGCAAATATGCTCAAAACCCTCATGAACACGGCCCACGACCTTCTCCTGAATACGGTGTTCTACCTGATGGGAATTACGGTTCTTACGGGTGCGCTGTCAAAACTGATGTCGGAGTTTGGCGTAGTAACCCTCCTGGAAAGGGTTCTGAGGCCGCTCATGAAACCGCTTTACAATCTTCCGGGCGTGGCGGCCCTTGGCGGTGTCATGACCTTCCTTTCCGACAACCCTGCCATCATAGCCCTTTCAAAGGACAGGAAGTTCGCATCATATTTCAAGAAATACCAACTGATTTCTCTCACCAACTTCGGGACGGCCTTCGGGATGGGCTTTGTGGTTATTATCACCATGATAGGCTACGGGCAAATGACCGCCGCCCTGATTGGACTTGCGGGCGCCATCTGCGGCTCCATCATCTCTACCCGCCTCATGCAGCGCTCTTGCCTCAAGGCTTATCCGGAACTGGACAGCCCCGCGGTGGAGGATAGCGTTGCCCTTGAGGCCGAAGATGAGTCTTCGGCAGATGAACCCAGCCGGAGCATATTCATGCGCTTCCTGAATGCTGTCCTTGACGGCGGAAAGAACGGCGTGGACCTTGGTCTGCAGATTATCCCGGGCGTTCTTATCATTACCACCGCGGTTATAATGGTTACCTTCGGCACAGGACCTTCCGGCGTTTACGACGGCTCTTCCAGCCAGGGTGTCCCGGTTCTGCCGTGGCTTGCCGAGAAAATTCACTGGGTGTTTGAATGGCTATTCGGCTTCACTCACATGGAGCTCATCGCCTTCCCCATGACGGCCCTTGGCGCGGTTGGGGCGGCCCTCGGGCTTCTTCCCACCTTCGATGCCGCTGGCATCCTTGACGGGAATGCCATCGCGGTCTTCACGGCAATTGGAATGTGCTGGAGCGGCTTCCTCTCCACCCACACCGCCATGCTGGACTCCCTTGGCTACAGGAAGGCCATCTCCAAGGCCATTGGCGCTCACGCAATTGCCGGCCTCTGCGCGGGCGTTATCGCCCACTTCCTGTTTCTGCTGGTGGGGCTGGTCTGACCGCGCACGTTTTTTAGGCGGGTAACTATCTTTGTGAATATGAAAAGGATACTGGCAATAGCGCTGCTTTCCCTATGCGCCCTCGCCGGATGGGCGCAGGAGGTGTTGGTAATAGAATCCGCGTGGCTGCACCGGACAGATTCCGTCCTGGTGGTTTCGCCGGAAGGCAAAACCTGCCAAAGGGAACTGCCCACCCTTATCCTTCTTCACGGGTTTGGCGGAAATTACAGGGACTGGAGCACTCACGCAGACCTTCAGGGGCTTTCCAACAAGACCGGATTCAGGTTCGTGTGCCCGGAAGGCTTTGAAAGAAGCTGGTATCTCAACAACGCCAACCCCGCCGGCATGCAGTGGCGGCGCTTTTTCTGGGAAGAGTGCTGGCCGGCGCTTCAGGAGAGGTTCGGCCTAAATCCTGAGCGCACATTTGTAGACGGCCTTTCGATGGGAGGGCACGGCGCCATGAACCTGTTCCTGGACCACCCAGAGCGCTTCAAGGCGGCAGGAGCCATGAGCGGAATACTGGACCTTCGGCACTCCGGAGGCTCACGGGAAATAATCCCCGGCATATTGGGGGCCGAAGACATTGAGGCCGAAGTGTGCCAGAAGGAATCGGCCGTAAACAGGCTGGGAAGGCTACGGGAAACAGGCTCAGAAGGCAAGCTGATGGTGGTTTCCTGCGGCACCAAGGACAAATTCCTGAAGGCCACGGAAGGTTTTGACGCACGCTGCCGGGAGGAAGGCCTCAGGTGCGTTGCCATCTACTCCCCCGCCGCCCACCGCTGGCCATACTGGGTGTGGGCGCTGCCGTATCACCTTCAGTTCTTTATGGCCGAACTGTAAGAACCACGTATTCGCTGCGGGTGCCAATCCTGAACTTTCCGCCCCAGATTCCAAGCCCGGAGGAAATGTAATACCGGGTATCCCCTTTTTGATACGGGCCGAACGCCTTTTCAAACATTGCGTCCGTGACCCAGTTGCCGGGCCAGACCTGGCCGTGGTGGGTGTGGCCGGAGAACTGGAAATCCACCCCGGCCTCCTGGGCCTGCCCAAGGTTATACGGCTGATGGTCAAGCACTATGGTGAAGGTACTGTCTGGCTGGAACAGTTCCCAAAGGGCGGCACGGCAGGGATTGGAGAGGTCGTCGCGGCCGATAATCCGGATGCCTTTATCCATTACCGCGCGGTCTTTCAGGAGCGTGATTCCGGCGCTGTCAAGGAAACTCCGGGCCTCATCCGCCCCTCCTATGTATTCGTGGTTCCCAAGGCAGGCATATACGGGGGCCTTGATCTCCTGGAATATGCTGCTGTAGTTCCACGCCATCACAGGCTTCATGTGGCCGTCTACAAGGTCCCCGGCAATGAGCACAAGGTCCGGATTTTCGGCATTTATGAGCCAAACCCAGCGCCTTAGCTCCTTGGCGCGGTTGTGATAGCCGGCATGGAGGTCACTGGCAAGCACTATCTTAATCGGCTTCTCAAGGGTTTTATCCGTCTGGATTGTGATCTCCTCCCTGTATTTGTGATGATAGTGGATTCCGCCGTATACAAGGATGAGAGTCACCAGCCCCACAACCGCTGCAGTCCCCTGCAACGAATTGAACATGAAGGTCTTCGGCACAATATGGACAAGCCGTCCAAGGTCCAGCGCCAGGAAAATGAGAAGGACATATAGGAACGCGATGAGCCAGGATGTCCATACCTCATAGGTTACAGTCCCAAGCACAAGTGGCATAGTGTCCCTGAACTTGAAAGACGGGAACATAAGAAGGAAACACATCACCCACAGGCACGCCACGGCCCATTTCCACCCCTTAGCAAGCGGAACGATATGCCACAGCCGGAATGCGGTGTATCCAATGGCCGCCCCTAGCAGCAGGAACAGCAGTACAAACGGAACAAGTCTTTGCATAGGCTACAACAACCCGGCGCTCCAGGCAAGTTTGCCCTTGCCGGTGTGAGAGACGGTTTTGCTGGAGTGAGGAGGCAGGGAGAAGAAGTTGTCTGACCACAAGGCCTCAGGAACCAGTTCTCCGTTACGGTCCAACATCTTGAGGACAATCTGCCAAGCGACTGTATCTGAGTCATTGGTAACCGTCACGTTGCCGGCTGCGTCTTCCGTAACCTTGAGGTCCGGAGCGGGAAGGCGTGTCACGTACTGGAGCCCTGCATACGTGCTGATGGGGGTCTGGAACCAGATTGAATGCTCGTAGTCGTGGACATTGCCCTGAGCGGGGACGGCGTAGAAGTTATCGGCCCCGCCCTCCACAAATACAAAGAGATCCTGGCCCGCAGGAAGATCCAAAACGGGCACAGATGTGCCTTCAGGCACCGTAACGCTCACGGGAACGGTCTGGATTTCATGGGATGCGGCATCAAAGATGCGCACGGTGCACTCAAGGCTGGCATCCTTTCCTCCGGGGGCGGTGCCGTTCACGGCGTACAGTTTTCTCTCTTCCCACTGGAGAAGAAGCTGCACGGGCTGCATGGCTTTCTTGGTGCCGTAGTAGCCTGCCGTGGGGATGCCGTACCAGTCGTACAGCTGCCAGTAGAGCATGGGAACGGCCGAATTGAGCATCCACTGCACAACGCCGGTAGCCTTGCCGATATTAATGCGGAAAGCCTCAAACATGCCGCGGGTTCCGGTGTAATCGGCCGCCTGGGCACGGGAGACAAACTGCTCTATGTTGGAGGGCTCTCCGTACTGGCGCTCAACCACTTCCTTGATTACGTGGGTGTCGTGCATGCCTTCTCCGGCAACGGTGCACAGGGCGTCCCATGCCTTTCCAACCGGCCAGCGGTCTGCGGGTGCAATCATTTTCACCACAGACTCATACTGAGGCATATTGAGGCCGATACCCGTTTCCGTATTGAAGCCGAGCGCGCCGCCCGCAGCCTTGGGATTTACCCAGTATTCCGGGCCGCAGTACTCATAGGGGCCGGTCATCTTGTTGCCGGAAGGACCTGCCAGCGACACCTTTGAAGCGGCGCTGCAGATATAAGAGAACTCCAGTCCAAGGGCCTTGAATTCCTCCAGGTAAAGGGGCTCAAGCTGGGGATTTGCAATGCGGTCACTGCCCGTGAGGAAGGAAGCGATTGACGGATGATTTCGTATCCAGCGCATCTGGTCCTTGAAGTAGCGGAATGCCAGGGCGTTGCGCTCGGGGTCATTGATGCAGCCGTACATTTCATCGTGGGGAATGCCGCAGTAGCCTTCCCACTCCCACTGGCAGCTGAAGCCCGTAATGGCCATGATGCCCTCGCGGTCGCAGAGGTCGTATACATAAGAATCCTTTCCCCAGATATTCTCAAAGCGGATGCAGTTGAGACCCATGTCCTTTACCATGTTCACCTGATGCTCAATGCTTTCATGGGTGTCACGGAGATAGCGGTCATCGGCCCAGCCGGCACCGGCCACAAGGATGTCACGGCCATTGAGGGTGTACTGCCTGTGGCCGTTTTCATTGAGGCGGGAGGTGAATTTCCTTATGCCGAAGGTCCTTGATGCATCATCTGTGATGGCGCCGTCAATGAAGGCGCTTAGGTTCATGCTGTAAAGCTCCGGGGTGCCGAGGTCATGAGTCCACCATAGGCGGGGATTTGTTATTTCAAGGGCGTCAAAGATCTCTTCCCTGGTTTCACGGGCGGCAAGAGCTGCCTTGTGGGTGAATTCCAGGCCTTCCACCACGCCCTTCAGAACCACCTCCGCGGGAGCATCCGAGTGGTTTGCAAGAAGGGCCCTCACCTCAATGCGGGCATTGTCAAGGGTGTTGTTAAGGATAGGATGAACGTACATGTCCTTGATGGACACTGCGCCGTGAGAGCGGAATGTAACGCCCCTCACAAGACCCATGGAGGCGTCTTCCGGAGCGGGGCTCCAGTCTACCCAGCCATGGTTGAGGTCTCCGGGCCTGGCCCTTTCAAGCCTCACCTGGAGGCGGTTGCTCTTTTTCACAAGGGGCGTGACATCGAATTCACGCACTGCAAAAACGCCGAAGGTTGTATCCTTGGATGCAATCTTCTCTCCGTTGAAAAATATATCGGCATAATATCCAAGGCCGTCAAAGCGAAGCGAGTAATACTTTGAAAGGTCCTGGGCCTTGAGCACCGTAGAGTAGGTAAAACTGCCCTCAAGTGCCTCAGGGGTAAGTTCCTGGCCATTTTCAAGAAGCACCGCCGCCACAGTGGAAGGAACCTCTGCGGGGTAGGATTTTCCAGTGCTGTCCTGGGTTAATGTCCAATCCGAATTGCCGGCGCAAGATGCTGCCAAAAGAATTAAAGCCGATATAATTACGTTTCTCATAGCGTAAAGATACGGCTTTTATTTGTTAATGTCAAATGCTTACCAGGCAACTATTGTCCTATCCTTGGTGAAGATGTGGCCGGAAGGAGTGGAGTAAAGCTCCGTCCCCGCAGGAATCTCATACACCAGGACGGCTTTCTTTGCCGGGACAGTAATGCTGCAGTCCCCTGCCGCATCCCTTGCGGCATAGTCACGGGCTACGGCGTCAAAGAGATCATAGGCGGCAGCGCCGCAGGCCTTGTAAGTGACGCTGCGGTCATCGGCATAAGGATTATACAGGAGATGACAGGGGAAGGGCCTTTCGGCATAAAAATCCGTCACGTTGCAGTCCAGGGACAGGATTCCCTCAACGTCCGTTGTGGAAATAATTGAGCCGAAGATGCCGATTGGCGAAGTGCTGTAAAGGCTGAACATAGTGCAGTCTGGCATACCCTGAAGCCAGCTGGGGCCGTCTCCTTCGGCCACCGGTTGGGCCGACATTTTTCCATAGCGGTCACGGTTGCGAAGGCCCTCATAGCCAATGACATTGCCGGTGATATCCTTGATGCCGGCACAGAACTGGTGTTCATCGTCAATCTCCATGGGGAAGAAAAGCCTGGAGGCCGATGCATTGTTGAGCATCCACTTGCCAATTGTAGTTGCAAACTTGGGCTCATACTTTACCATAGGGACAAGCGGCCAGGCCATCTCGTAGCTATTCATCTGAAAGGCGTATCCGCCGCCGTCAGTTATGCTTCCCTGGAGGCCTGAAACATCGTAGGGGCCCCACTGACCAACAGTTACAGCCCAGCCGTTCCGGCCGTTGCTCTTGTTGCCCTCGAAAGTCCAGCGCAGGATTTTGCCAATCTCATAGGAGGTTCCGTAAACGGCGTTCATTACGGCTCCGACATAGGCTCCAAAAGGCAGTACAATCTCATAGAAACGGCTTTCCGTAAGGGCGTCAATCGCATTCATGGCGCTCACCGCCCGCGTCATGTAATTCACGTCTCCAAATTTACGGTAAGCGTTAAGAAGCACCCAGGCGTGACCGGCGGCGGCGTCTTGCTGACGCGGAATGCCATTTGTCTTGCCCGTCATGGTGTTGTAATTGAACCAGCTCCAGGCGTAGTTGCCGGCCATGGTTTCATCGGCCTTGGCAAACTGGTCTGCAATTGAGCGGAGAATGGGGTCTGCGCCCTCAACACCTGGGAAAACGTCTGAAACGCCCCAGTAGAGGAGGTTTGGAAGCATGTTATACCACCAGTCCTGACCGTATCCGGAAGTACCGTTAACCATTATCTTCCAACCGTTTCGGCCTGCAAAATAATTCTGAAGCATCTGGGGGTAATTGTAGCCGTCCTGGGACGTTTTGTCTATACCCACAAGCCCGCCGCCCATGACCGCCGCCATGGTGTTTATGGCCTCATGGCCGCCTGGATTCTGAGGCCCCTGACGGATATCGCCGAGGGTGGTATAAAGGCCGAAACCGTCGTACTCCGAGTTTTTACCTGTCTCATCAAGCCATATCAGGGGAAGGTAATCTCCCGTAGCATTCCAATCAAAGACATAGGCATCGTAGTCCAGGGCCTTCCGCTTCCAGTCCAGCATCTTGTAAGTGGCGGGAATATCCGGCATCAGGTCTACACGGGATATGGACACCTGCTCACGCGCACCGGGAGATACAAACGGCGACAGAGCCTCTTCCTCCGGAATCTCCCAGGGCTTGTCTTCCGGCTTATCCACCGTATCATCAGGATCCTCGTTCTGAGTATCGTCCGGATTCTGTTCCTGAACCGGCGCAGGAGCGCAGGATAAGAGAAAAGCGCCCGCTGCAACAAACAGACTGAGTATGAGTGAATAATGCTTTTTCATAACGAGGACAAATATAATAAATATATGGAAACCGGCGGCAGGGTCAGCCGCCGCCGGTTTAATTACACGGAAATTACTTCTGGTCGTTGAAGAGCTTTGCAACCTGACCGCCGTCAAGGGCGATGGTGTAGAAAGCGAGGTCATCAAGCTTGCCGGTGAAGTAGCCGGTAGCGGAGTCGGGCTCCTGAAGGCCAAGAAGGAGTTTGGTGCCTTCCGGTGCGGGAGCGAAGGTCTTGTTGGTGATGTCAAGTTTGCCTTCATTCTCTTTATTCCACAGCATGGTGAGTTCGCCGTCAAGATAGAAGGCCATTGCGCCGTTGGTGAGGTCACAGGTAGCCACTACGTGATGCCACTCGTTCTCAGGGATCTCGGTGTTGCCGTCGTGGTCAATCCATACATCGCCGAAGTGAATGGTGAGGAAAGCCTTGTTGGTGCTCTGAGTCTGGAATTTCCAGGTATCCCACTTGTTCCATGAGAGGATATAGTTGTTCTCATAGATAGGAGTGTTCACCCAGCAGGCGATGGAGAATGTCGGAGACTCAAGGACTGAGGCAACTGCATCCTGGAATTCACCATGAGAAGTTGCGCCAAACTGAAGGCCCTTGCTGCCGGCCTTGTGACCGTCCACGAACTTGGGAGCGCCTTCTTCACCTGCGAACAGCTTCACAGTCCACTCATACTTACCGGTGGTCTTGAGCTCTGATCCGCTTCCTTCCTCAAAGTTGAGGGCCCATGCGAGGGCGTCTGCAGGAATAGCGCCAATCTCAGCTGCAAGGAAAGCTTCCTTTGCGGTCTTGAGCTGGGCAGCCAGGTTATCTACGGCAGCCTGAGTGGTTGCAGCAGGAATGGCCTTCTCAACAGTCTCGATAACGCCCTTGAAGTCATCGATAGCCTTCTGGGGCCAGCTGTCGGTAGAGGCGTTCTGAAGGAGGGTCTTGCACTCTGAAAGGAGGGCATTGACTTCCGTAAGGTCTACATTGGCCTTGGTGTCGTTTTGTTTGTTGCAGCTCACAGCGAGGAGGCTGAGAACGATAGCTGCAAATGCGATGATTTTTTTCATTGCTTGTTTGTTTTAGTTAATGGATTAATGTAATTGTTTGGTTTTAGTATTTCTTCTATTTAAGAGCGGAATTGGCGTCGGTCTCACCCTGGGGAATAGGGAAATAGTACCTGCCGGAAGGCCATGCCGCGTCTCCGAGGGCGGCCACGGCGTATTCCCTGCCGTAACGCATCACATCAAAGAAACGGTGGAATTCAAAGCCAAGCTCACGGCGACGCTCCTTGCGGATTGCATCCCTGAGGGCTGCCTGGGTGGTTGCCGTGGTGGGAGCCAGGCCTGCGCGATTACGGACTTTGTCAAGTTCCGCGGCTGCACCTGCAGAGCCGGATTCGTTGAGGGCTTCGGCCTTCAGGAGAAGGACTTCGGCGTAACGGATACGGTGCTGGGGAACGGTGCTCTGGGCTTTTGCCTGGTCTTCGACGTCGTCTTGGTCGTACTTTTTCACAAGGTAACCGGTTGCCCCGCCCCATTCTTTCTTGAAGGTGGTTCCGTTGAACCAGGGCTTTCCGTCACGGCCGATGGATGCGTCAAGACGGGGATCGGTGTCTCCGCCGGCGGTGAGTTCGTCAAAAACGCTCACGTAAGACTCCGTGGGGGCGTTGAAATTGTATCCGCCTTCCTCGAAGGGAGCGAACCACACGCACAGGTTGTTTCCAAGTGAAGCGGTCTTGTTGTTGCCATACCTGAGTGCGAAGATGCTCTCTACGGAGTCCTCTCCGCCGGGGCGGAAAAGATCAGAATAAACGGGCTCCAGGTCATATCCTGCGCCAACGTCCTCAAGGGACTTGATGGCGGCGAGGGCTTCGTCCCACTTTCCCTGGAACACCTTGCTCTTTGCAAGGAGGGCATAGGCGGCGGTGCGGTTCACGTGACCGTCCTTGAGGTCACCCACCCCTGCGGCGGCATCGGTAAGGTCGGCGTCAATCTGGGCATATATGTCCTCAATGCTGCTAAGGCCCACATGGATGTTGGCAGCAACGTTCTGAGGCTTTGTCTTAAGGGGCACCTGGCCGAAAATGTTAACCAGATTGAAGTAGGAATATGCACGGAGGAACTTTGCCTGGCCGATGAGATCGGCAGCAACTTTTTCCTCCAACCCCATTGAGCCGATGGCGTCAATCGCGTTGTTTGCACGGGTGATGGTTTCATAGGTATCCTGCCAGAAGGTGCCGATGTTGCCGTGGTCTGCGGTTGCGGTAAAGTTATCTATCTCGTTGATCTGGGGCTGGTCTCCGTCGGAGCCGCCCTTCACGGAATCGTCCGAGGCCACATCTCCGAACATCCAGAGGATATTGCCATAGAGGCTGTTGTAAACGGCATTCACAGCCATTTCGGCCTTACCGGCGGTGGTGTAATAGTTTTCTGCGGAATATCCGCCCTTGAGGTTTTCCTCCAGGAATTTCTCACAGGAAGATGAAAGGACTGCTACGGCGGCTATCGCTATGATGATTCTTGCTTTCATATCTCTAGAAGGTTAAATTGAGACCAAGGGTAACACTCTTTGCAACCGGGTATGTGCCCCAGTCGATACCGTTTGCGCGGTCTCCTTCACCGGAGGAGTTGGCGTTCACCGTCATTTCAGGGTCAAGTCCGGGATATGAGGTGAATGTAAGGAGGTTGGAAGCTGCAAGGTAAACCCTGCAGGTAGCTACGTTCCAGGATTCGGGCAGCTTGAATGAATGGCCCACCTGGATGTTCTTGAGACGGAGGTAACTGCCGTCGTGGAGGAAACGGGTGGAAACCTTGCGGTTGTTTGTGCCAACCCAGGTTGCGCGGGGGAATTCATTGGTGCTTCCCTCCCCTGTCCAGTGACCGTCGAAGTAACGCTTGGTGGCGGGGAATCCGCGGTAGAAGCCTTCGGAATCATTGAAGAACTGGACATACACCTTCTGGCCGAATGCACCCTGGAAGAACATAGAGAAATCCCATCCCTTGTAGTTTGCCGCCAGGTTGATACCGGTGGTGAACTTAGGGATTGCGCTTCCCACGAAAGTGCGGTCATTTCCGTCAATCACGGTGTCCTCTACAATATTACGGTACTTCACGTCACCGGGCTTGATGCCTGTTCCCTGAAGGGGAGACATCATAACCTCAACGTCGTTCTGGAAGATGCCTTCCATCTCATACATATAGAAGGAGCCGATAGGCTGGCCAACCTCCGTGCGGGTAACGTAAACGCCGTCGTTTACCAGACCGCCCAGGATGGGAGAATCCAGACGGAGGACCTCGTTGTGGAGGTATCCGCCGTTGAGGGTAATGTCAAAGCCCCAGTCCTTGAACTGGCGGCGGTAGAAGATTTCAAGGTCTACGCCGGTATTGAGGACACTGCCGTTATTGACCCAGCGGCTGGCGTTTCGGCCCACGGATGTAGGAAGGGACTCCTGCACCAGCATGTCGTCGGTCACTTTGTAGTACCAGTCTACGGAACCGCCAAGCGTACCCTTAAGTACCTCAATGTCAATACCCGCATTAAGCTGGCGGGAAGTTTCCCACTTCAGTTCGGAGTTGCCGAGGGATGTCTGGGTATAACCGTCGGCAATATTGTTTCCAAAGGCATAGTAATACTTTCCGGAATAGCGGTCGGAATATGCGTAAAGGCCGATATTCTGGTTACCGATGGCGCCATAGCCCACGCGGAGCTTGAGTTTGTCAAGCCAGTCGGCATCTTCCATGAATGCCTCCTGGTCTATGTTCCAACCTGCCGAAGCGGAGTAGAACAGACCCCAGCGGTGACCTGCGCTGAAGCGGGAAGAACCGTCCAGACGAAGGATACCGGACACATAGTAGCGGCTGCCGAAGTTGTAGTTGGCATTGGCAAAGAATGACAGCAGCGAAGAAGCGCTTTCTCCCTGGCTGGAAGTGAGGGAGCCCTGTCCAAGGCCTATGTAAAGGAGATCGGGATCGTCTGAAGGGAAATCCTCGTTGGCCGATGAGATAACTTCCTCGCGGTTGTGGATGGCTTCCATACCAACAAGGTAATTGACATGGTGCTGGCCGAACTCAAGGTTGTGGTTGAGGGTGGAGTTGACGGTCCAGTTGCTGTTCTGGTTGTAGCGCACCGTGAGGCCGTTGGTCTCGTTGATACGGTCCTTGTCGCCCCAGGTCTTGTTGTAAAGCCTGTAGGTGTTGTGGCGGTAATCCAGACCCATTGTGGTTTTCCAGAACAGGTTCTTGGTGAAATTCACCATGATGTTTCCGGTCACAAGGAGCGTTTTGGTCCTGTTGGTGCGGTCTGTATACTCGGTGAGGCCCTCGGGGCTGTACCCGTCTCCAAAGAAGCTGTTGTAGACGGCGGCACCGTAATATGTGCCGGGCATGTCTACATAGTTGCCGTCATTGTCGTAAACGGGAATGGCGGGGTTACGGAAAAGGGCGTAACGCACCACGCTGCCGCCTTGGTCGTTCTTGTAACCGTCTCCGGACGAGGACAGCATCTTGTTGTTGGCGTAGGAGCCGTTTACATTGAGGTCTACCTTGAGCCAGTTCTTGATTTGGGAATTGATGCTGGCGCGGATAGAGGCCTTGTCATAGGCCGAATTCCTGATAATACCCTGCTGGTTGAAGTAGTTTGCAGAGATGAGGTAGCGGGTTTTGGCATTGCCGCCGCTTAAGGTGAGCTCATGCTGGGTGATTGGAGCCACGCGGAAGATTTCCTCCAGGTGGTTAACGTTGGGGAACTCTTTCAGATACTCTCCCTCGATGAGTTTGCGCTTGATGGAGAGGACTTCGTTGTCGGCTCTTGCCGCTTCATTGTAGAGGCTGATGTATTCCTCGGTAGAAGTCATCTGGGGCAGCTTGCCGTGGAACTGGATACCGCTTTGCATATTGTAGGTAATGCGGGCATCCCCTTCCTTACCGCTCTTTGTGGTGATAAGGACAACGCCGTTGGTGGCACGTGAGCCATAGATGGCGGCCGATGAAGCGTCTTTCAGGATGGAGATTTCCTCAATGTCGCCGGCAGACAGGGAGTTCAGGGCTCCTTCCACCGGAATGCCGTCTACAATATACAGGGGTTCGTTACCGGAAGAAATGGAACCGGTACCGCGGACACGCACGGAAATATCAGCACCAGGAGCACCTGTCTGGTTGGAAATGTTCACACCTGCCACACGGCCCTGCAGGGATTCCTGCACACTGGCCACGGGGACTTTGGTGAGCTGCTCGTTTCCAACCTTGGAAACGGCTCCAAGGACGTCACGGCGCTTCATGACGGAGTAACCCACAACCACAACCTCGTCAAGGAACTGGCTGTCTTCCTCCAAGCTTACGTTTATGACTTTCTGGCCGTTCACCGGGATGGTGACAGTCTTGAATCCAATGCAGTCAAATACCAGGACTGCGTTTGACGGTACGCTGATGGAATAGGTGCCGTCAAGGTCTGTGATAACACCAGTGGTGGTACCCTGCACCATGATGCTGGCGCCAATAACAGGCTCGCCGTTTGCGGCTTCTGTTACCGTTCCGCTTACCGTGTTCTGGGCCATGGCGGCCAGCGGAAGCAGAATAACGGCCAATACACTAATTAGCTTTTTCATTGTATGCAATTACGTTATTGTTTACGCTCAAGTTTCCGTTTTCTTCGGCAGTGATCACGCTGCCGGCGGGAAGTTCCACAATCACTGCCGATGAATCCGGTTCAATGGCAACCCTGGCGCTCTTCCTCACGGAACGGGCCACATACCTGCGGGAGACAATGTCAAAGAGGTCCTTGGGGCCGTCTTCCACGGCATAGGTCACTTTCTTCACCTTATCGTATGGATTGTAGAGAAGATATACGGGATAGGGTTTGGAGGCATAGAAGTCCGTAGCGTTGCAGTTGAGCCTCAGGATGCCTTCCACGTCAGTTGTTTTCACAATGGCTCCAAGGATACCTACGGCCGATGTGCTATATACGCTGAACATACTCTCCATGGGGTTGTTCTCGTTCCACAGCGGGCCGTCTCCAAGGGCCATGGGGTGAATGCCCTTGTGCTTTTCGGGCTCAAAGATCTGGTCCTCATAGCGGAGGCCTTCGTAGGCAATGATGGAATTGGTGTAGTCCTGCATTCCGGGGAGGCACTGGTTCTCGTCGGGAAGCTGGTCCGGGAAGAACAGGCGGCAGTTGTTGGCAACGTTCAGCATCCATCGGCCTATGGAACGGGCCCACTTGGGTTCATATTTCACAAGGGGGACAAAGGGCCATGCCACGTCTATGGAGTTCATCAGGAAGGCAAAACCGCCGCGGTCTATGAGGCTGCCCTGGAGGCCGCTGATCTCATAGTCTCCCCACTTTCCGGCGGTGATGCCCCAGCCGTTACGGCCGTCGGGAGCCTTGCAGCCCTCGAACACCCAGTCAAGCATCTTGCCGGTGTCGAAGCTGCAGCCCTGCTCTGCATTCAGGCGGGCGGCGGTGTAGATTCCCATTGGGAGGAGAATCTCATAGAAACGGCTTTCCTTCTGGGAGTCAAGGGCCGCCATTGCGGTTTTGGCGCGCTCAAGGTAGCGGGGGTCTCCAAACTTCTGATATGCGCTGTAGAGCACCCAGGCGTGACCGCCTGCTGCGTCCTGCTGCTTGGGGATCCAGTTGTTGCAGCCCTTCATCTGGGAGTAGTCGAAGTAGGTGAAATCGTAGTTTCCGTCAAGCACCTCATCGGCCGCAGCAAACTGCTCCGCCACCGTATGCATTATTTCATCGGCCCCGTCAACGCCGGGGAAGATCTCGCTCATTGCATAGAAGAGGATGTTGGGATATACGTCGTACCACCAGTCACGGCCGTAACCGCCGCCAAGCAGGGCAACCTCCGGGCAGGTGTTGTTCATCACTATGTTCCAGCCGTTGTCGGTGTTGAAATAGTTCTGGGACATCTTCACCCAGTTGTAGCCATTCTGGGAAGTCTTGTCAATGCCGTTGAGGCCGGCACCTATGAGGGTGTGGAGGATGTTGAGGCTCTCGTGGAACTCTCCGCCGTTGTTGTCGGGGCCCTGACGGGCGTCCTTCATTGCGGTATAGAGGCCGAAGGTTACCTGGCCGTTGTTGCGGCCGGCGCCGTCCATCCAGATCACGGGACCAGCGGGAAGGGTGCTCTCGAAGTCATAGACATAGGCGTCAAAGTCAAGGGCCTTCTGGTGCCAGTCAAGGATCTTGTAGGGCTGGGGCATTGCTGCCATAAGCTCTACGCGGGGGATGCTCACCTGCTCAACTGCCGGGCCCCAGGACTCTTCAGGAGTGTTCTGGCAGGCTGTGAGGGCGGCAATAAGGGCTATTACAATGTACTTTCTCATTTTTTGCCGTCTATTTCTCTGATAATGTTCTTTGCAAGGGGAAGGCTGAGCATCTGGATGGCGCCAACGATGACAAGGGCATAACGGAGGGCGATGTCCTCGCTGAAAGCCTTTGCCAGGACAATGAAGAGGACCATCCCGAAGGCCCGGCCCACAAACAGGCCGAACTCATGGCTCATGATATAGGCGTATTCATCCCTGCCTTCAATCTTTGACACTGCATCAATGGTCTTCATCATTGTAGGAAGGTATGCCAGGTCATGTATAGGCTGGAACAGAACTTTGCAGAGGATGAAGATAATTACGCCGGCGGCGCTGAAAAGGATGCTGTTGGCAAGGGTGCCAAGGAAGAACACCAGCAGGCCGAAACCAAATATCTTCATGCGGTCTTCGGGCTTTGAAACGCGGCCAAGCACATACACCAGGATTGCGGTGAGGGCACCTGCGATGCCCTGGATAAGGCCAAGTTCCCCTTCCCCGCCGATGAATTTCATGATGAGGATGGCGGGAGCTGTTACCAGGAAGCCCTGGACCATACCCTTGAGGCCGGCAAGCGACAGGAGCTTGTTCCACAGCCTGTGGAACTTGAAATAGAAGAAGTTCTTGCTTTCCGGGGAACGGAACGTACCGCGGGACAGCGCTATGCAGGCGCAGATTGAAATGATGAATGCAGCCACAGTGATTACCCTGTAACCTGCGTTCACATCCATTGTAAAGCCAAAGAGGGTTTTTCCGTCAATGTAGGCCAGGAAGGCGCCCACGACCACCGGAATCACTATATTCCACAGTGAAAAGAAGAATGACTCAAAGCCGAAGAAGTAGTTGCGGTTGTCGTCATTGGTGGAATAGAGGGTGAGAAGATACCGGTTGGTCCAGAAGAATCCTGTGGAAAGGCCGATGAGGAATCCGGTTGCGCAGAGCATGGGAAGTGTTACGGTACGGATGAACATCATCACCATCAGTGCCACGGCGGAAATAAGGATGCCGAAGGTGTAAAGATGGGAAGACTTGAACCATTTCAGGAGGAGTCCGTTTACCATGGCCGACATCACAACACCCACATACATGCAGAGCTGGTACACCACCACCCAGGAAGGGCTTCCGGTATTGCGCATGATGTATGCCCCCGCAAAGATCTCAATAAGCGGAAGCACCATCGCAAACAGAAGATTGGTAACCAGAAGGGTTCTGATCTCCTTGGGCTGCGACTTGAAGAAAGCGATTTCGTTTAAACCTTTCATTATTTATAGAGGCTGTCTAAGATTTCTTTGATGGAGAATTCTGCGCTGCAGATCACTTCGTCGGAGGCGCCATAGAAAATGCGCACGGTGTCCTCGTCAAGGCGGTAGAAGCCGTTGGTGAAGACCACGTTTCCGAAGAAACCGGTTTGCTCATAAGGAGCGATGGGCTCCATGATAGGTTCCTCGCTTCTGGCGATAACCTTTGTAGGATCCTGAAGGTCCAGCAGAAGGGCGCCAAGGCAGTAGCGGTTTTCCTTGTTTGCTCCGTGGTAAATCTCAAGCCACCCTTTTTCCGTGCGGATAGGAGCAGCGCCTGCGCCCACTCTTGCGCTGTCCCATTTGCCGGGACGGGTGGTGGCGATACAGATGTGCCTGCCCCAGTGGATACGGTCCGGGGATTCGGCCACCCAGATATAGTTACCGCCAAGTTCGGGGCTGCTGGGACGGTGGAAAGCATACCACTTACCGCCTATCTTCTCCTCAAAGAGGGCGCAGTCCTTGTTGTGGGGAGGGAAGATCATACCCTCACGCTCAAGCGTCTGGAAGTCCTTGGTATGGATCAGGCCAACGCCAACTGCCACAGGAGAAACCTCCGTGAAAGTGAGCCAGAAACCGTCCTCCATAGTTGCCACGCGGCAGTCCTCAATGCCGAAAGACTCCTGGAAGCCTTTCCCGAAGATGGGGCGCATAGAGGGGTCCTCGTAGAAATGGACGTCGTCGTCTGAGCAGACGGGACGGAGATATGACAGAGTTGTAAGGTAATTCTGTCCTTTATATCCTATGACGCGGGGATCGCTGGCATCAAGGTCTGGGTCATCCTTGGAAAAGCTCAGGACCTCTATTTCACCTTTATCATTATATACGGGGAAACTGATCACTCCTTCCTTCTGGACGGGGCGTTCCGCAACCCTGAGGAGAAGCCAGGTTTTGCCGTTCATACGGAAAACGCCAGGATTGAGAAGGCAGGTTATTTCCATGCCGTCAATACAGGGAGTAAGATCGGAGGGCCTCAGAAGAGGATTGTTGGGATTACGTTTTGCGATATCCATGTCTTTGAAGTTTTAGTGTGCCGCAAAGATAGCCCACGGACTTCCCTGCGAGGTACACAATTTAAACAAATGAGTGCTCAATTTTGACTTTTAGGGAAAAAGTACTTATATTTGACGAAAATGAGATTACACGTGAAAAAACTAATAATATGCCTTTTAACACTGCTCTGGGCTATTTATGGGCACTCTGCGGTGCCCAAATACAACATAAAGCGCATCACCAACGCAAACGGACTGTCCAACAGTTCCGTAAATGTGATCAGGCAGGACAGTAACACCCTCATGTGGTTTGGAACATGGGATGGCCTCAACTGCTGGGACTCGGAAGGAATGCGGGTATTCCTGCCATCGGCCGATGAAGCGGGATCTCTAAGGAACAACGTCATAAGGGATATAGTGGAGCAGAGTGACACCTGCCTGTGGATTGTGACAGACAGGGGCGTAGACCGTTACAATCCCAGGAAACAGGCTTTCACCAACTATTTTACCGGCCCTACGGAAAGGTCCACCATATCTGAGGACAACTTCCATCTTGCAGTGAGTCCTTCCGGAGAAACCGTATGCCTTGTAAACGGCCGCGGCGCCTATATCTTTGACGGTCATTCTTTCAGGATGACCGCTTCCCTGAGGGGCAATACCGTTGTGAAGGCTTTCTTTGACAGCAGGAACAGCCTCTGGATACACACCTCGGACGGAAAACTGTTCCGCGGGGAGAGCCTGAAAGAGGAAGGCGTTGAATTTGTGCACTACAACAGTGCAGAGGACGACATCTGGATTCAGAAAGGCCGGGAGCTGCGGGATATAAGCAGTTCAAAGGTATTTCAGTTCAGGGAAGGGACGATAAGGGCTTTTGCTACCGACGGGACATCCATCTTCCTAGGAACACAGACTGGCGTTTTTGAAATGGATGCCGTAACCGGCAGCTACAGCCATATCCTGAAAAACCTCCCTGTCCTGTCCCTTTGCTGCGGCTCCCAGCAGATACTGTGGGTTGGGACTGACATGCACGGAGTCTTGCAGCTCTCAGACCAGCTATTTGATTTTGGGAAGGTGACCGGCCTGTTTGAAGACAATGCAATCAGATGCTTCTCTGGGTATGGTGATAATTCAATCCTTGTGGGAACAAAGGGCTCCGGAATATTTGAATTTGATAGCGCGCTCAATCTAAAACGGCAGATCACTACCGCAGAAGGCCTGTCTCACAACTCGGTTTTCGCATTCGCAGAAACGCCCCGCCTTGTGTGGATTGGCACCGATGGCGCCGGAATCAATTATCTGGAGAAAGGAGGCAAGGGCCAGAGGATAAAGTCCTTGTCCCTGCCAAAGGATGCACCTGTCCACAGTGTCTATGCAATTCTTCCACAGGGCGATGATACTCTCTGGGTGGGGACCAGCGGAAGCGGCCTTTTCCGGCTTATTATATCGGCCGATAACCGCCGTGCCGCGCAGGTGACTCATATCCCGGAAGAAGAGCTTGGAAGTAACGTGGTATACAGCCTCCTGTCCGGTGACAGCGGGCACATCCTGGTTGGGACAAGGGGCGCCGGCATTTCCCTTCTGAACACCGGCAGCCTTAAGGCAGAACTCCTAGGCGGCACTAATTCAGACGACATCCTGTGTATGGCGAGAGACTCCCGGGGGCAACTCTGGGCCGGATCCAGCCTGGGTCTCATGCTTCTGGATCCTGCTCGGGGCCTTCTTCGCCGATATTCTCTCAGTGACGGCCTTCCAAGCCAGACCATACACGGAATCCAGGAAGACCCGTCTGGGAATATCTGGGCCAGCACCAACAGCGGTCTTGCAAGCCTTGAGCCAGATACCGGATACATCCTTTCATACTATGCGATTGACGGACTCCAGGACAATGAATTTTCCGACGGAGCGTCCTTCTCCCGTGACGGGCTGTTCTATTTTGGCGGAATCAAGGGATTCAACCGCTTCGATCCCCTCTCCATACAATCTTCCGGCTATGATCCAAGACTTGTCCTGAAAGAGCTGAGGGTAGACAACAATCCTGTAATACCTCCTTCAGAAGGCGGAACACTGGAGCTGGAACCGGATGTCATGTCCGTTAGCTTCACCTTCACGCCTGTAGACTTTGTCTCAGGAGACAGGTGCCTCCTTGCATACAAGGTGGAAGGCCTTCATAAGGACTGGATCCAGATCGGGCAGTCCCGTACCGTAGCCCTGTCCAACCTCAAACCCGGAAAATACAATCTGATAGTGTACTGGACAAATGCCAGCCACCTCCTCAGCACCCGGGAATGGAGGCTTCCCATCCACGTGAGGCAGATATGGTGGAAATCCCGCACGGCCATGATTGTATTCCTCATTATTGCCATCATTGCAGCGCTCAGCACCATCTTTCTGTGGCAGTACGGGAGGTTTACAAGGCGCACCCACGATGCCAAACTGGACTTTTTCACAAACATCGCCCATGAGTTCTCAAACTCCCTGTCCCTTATTTACGGCCCGTGCCAGCAGCTCAGGAATTCATCGGCCATAAACGGGAAGGACATGAGAAGCGTGCTTGCCATAGAATCCACCTCCAACCGCATGCTCACCCTTATCCAGCAGCTCATCTCATTCAGGAAGGCGGAGACAGGGCATCTCAGGATCAGTATCGGCCTGGTGGATATGCCGGCCCTCATATATCACGTCTACGACAACTTCCGCGAGCAGATGGATGCCGCCCGCATCACTTTCAAGTGCGACACTCCCCCGGACGGGCTCATCTGGACGGCCGATGGAGACTCCATGGAGAAGGTGGTTTTCAATCTTCTGTCAAATGCTCTCAAATACACCCCGGAAGGGCAGACCGTGGAAGTCAAGCTGCAGAAAGTAGCCGGAAGGATGGAAATGGATGTCACAAACTACGGCGTGGGTATCCCCAAAGACAAGCAGGCCACCATCTTCAACCGCTACGACGTCCTGAACCGCTTTGAGAAGGCCCTGCAGAAGGGACGCACCAGCAATGGAATAGGTCTGGCCCTATGCCAGAGTCTTGTAGAGTTGCATAAAGGGCACATAGAAATCATCAGCGACGGCCTCACGTATACCTGCTTCCATGTGAGTATCCCCCACCTTGAGCCGGATACTTCGCTTCCGGTTTTCAGCGGTTCCGCCGCCATTCAGGAATCCCGGGCCGATATTCCACCCGAGGAAGAGGCTCCCCTGTCGGCCAGACCGGCCGCCGAGACCGTCCTTGTGGTTGACGACGACGACTCGGTGAGGGAATTCGTCACCGGAATCCTGTCACCAAGATTCAACGTGGTGGCGGCTTCGGGCGCGGAGGAAGCCCTCCGGCTTATGGCCCAGTCCGAGCCCAAGATAGTGGTCTCAGACCTTGCCATGCCGGGCATGGATGGTCTGCAGCTGAGGGCAAAGATGCGTGAAGATGAACGCCTGGGGCATATCCCGTTCATCCTCCTCACCGGAGAATCGGCCGTGGACACCCAGATCAAGGCCCTGGAAGGAGGTGTAGACGCATACATCGCAAAGCCGTTCCACCCCCGTCACCTGCTGGCCAGGATAGAGCGCGTCCTGAGCCGTGACACGGAGGTTATCCGCTACAGCCAGTCCGCTCAGGCATCCGTAGAGAAAGTTGCCGGCAAGGAAATCAAAAAGGCCGATAAAGCCCTCCTCACATCCATCACTGACATCATCCTTGCCAATCTGGACAAGGAATCCCTTAACGCCGACATAATTGCCGGAGAGCTTAACATAAGCAAGGTTCAGCTGTACCGTAAGCTGAAGGCCACCGTGGATATGACCACAACAGAGTATATCCGCAGCGTCCGCCTTGAACAGGCGCAGCATCTTCTCACCACCGGCAACATGTCTGTCCAGGAGATCATGTACGCCTGCGGATTTGTAACAAAGACATACTTCTACAGGGAATTCCAGAAAAAATACGGCGCAACTCCAGGGGAGTTCCGCCGCAGTCAAAAGTCTTGATCACTTATTCTACGCTGGCCTGATACTCTATCTTCTGGCCCTTCACAAGGTGGTCGCACTCAATGGAGGGCTTGGAGGCCTTTGTGGCGGGGCAATCAATTGTCACCCAGGTGGATTCTCCGGGCATGAGGCCGCGAAGATTGTAGCTGCCACGCACGCCGTCCACGGCAACCCAGGCATCCCTGTAAATGGGAGCCACGCCCACATTGGAGATGAGCACAGATGCGGAAACTCCCTCATTGACGCAGAAGTCCTTGATTTCAAAGCTGTAGCCCATGGACATTGCGGCTTCCTTGATGCGGGCCTCGGTCTGCTTTCCGGGTTGGTCGTTGCCGATTATGAAGGTCATGTGCACCTTTGCCACAAGGTCTTCGAATTTTCGGCCATGCATGCCTTCCTTGTCAAGGGCGTGTTTCTGGTCATAGGAGGAGTAATAGCTGAATTCACCGCCGGCAGGGCCTTTCTTGTACCTCTCCAGGCCGAAGAAACGCCATCCGGACCAGTTGTATCCATCCCAGTCCTCGCACATGAAGGAGTCGTCAAAGTTGCCGAACGTTAAGTCCTTGAGTTCAGGATACTTCTGGAAAGGGCCGTACTTGTTGTCTGAAGCGTCAATGGAGATGCTCCAGGTGGTATCCTGGAACCATTCCCCCATTCCGCGCATGAACTCTGCCTGGAACTCCTTGGAGGGGAAAGTCTGGCCTGCGATGAACTTGCCGCCATACACATGGTATTCGGCCCAGTGGCCGAAGCCGGTTTCCACAAACGCAAGGCGGGGGTCTTTGTCATAACGCTCCGCAAATCTCCTGTGAAACTCCATGTGAAAGCGCTGAAGCTCCTCTGAGCGCCAGTCCGGATATTCGGCCTTGCCATCTTCAGAGTTATAGGTTATGCCCTCGTAGCCCTCCATCTTCTTGATGTATTCCGGCACGGCATTGGACGACTGGCCTGGATATACATACCTGAAGCGCACCACCGCCTGATGGCCGCGGGAGGCGACATCGGCCAGAAGATTATCCATCACGGTCCAGTCATACGCGTCCTTTTCCTTGCAAACCTTGTTATACAGCATGTAGGAGAACTCCAGCTGCACATAACTCTTTGTCTTGGCGCTGCTGGTGGTCCAAAGCACTATGCCCGTCATGGGCTGCACGCCGGTAATGGACGCCTCCAGGGGAACGCGTTCTCCCGCATCTTCGGGCTGCTCAGGCTCGCCGGGGTCCTCGGGGGTTTCGGTATCCTTAGGCGTTTCTTCAGGAATCTCCTCCTGAGGCGTTTCGCCCTGGCAGCCGCAGGAACCGAGCATCAGGGCCGATGCACAGAGAAAAAGCAGAATTTTTTTCATATCCTATTCGCGGCTGAAAATGAACACGCAGCTGATTGCCGCCACCATACCTATGACCTGAGGGACCGTAGGGACGGCCGAATAGAGGATGAGCGAAATCACGCACATGATGACGGGGGCGCAGGCATCGGCCAGCGGTGCCACTATCATGGCCTTGCCGTAACGGTTGGCGTAGACCAGCGTAAAGGCGCCTATAGCGTTGAGAATCTGGACGAAGAACACCTTCCAGACCTCCCCTGCACCGTATGCCGACAGCGATTCTCCGCCGCCCATCAGAAGCGCCACGGGAATGAGGACCACGGCCGAAATTGCCATGTACACGAATACGCTTTCGGCATCAGGGGTGGAATTGTTGGCAAGTTTCATCACAAAGGCCTGGATGCCCCAGAAGACGAACACCACGGAGGCGTACAGGATCCAAATCCAGCTTGAGACAACGCCGTCCTTGCTGTCCGGGAGCGCAAAGCACACCAGGGCCACAAACGCCAGCGCAATGCCCACATACCCAAGTTTAGACACCTTCTCCTTGAGGAAAAGGGCCGAAAGAATCACCGTCACAATTGGCGCCACGGAAATCATGGGCATGACAAGATATGCCGGGGCATAGTCCAGCGCCAGGAACAGCACCAGCTGCCCGCCGGCGCCAAGAAGGCCCACTCCCATGCTCAAAAGGGCGGGCTTGGAACGCACGTCCAGCTTGAACTTAATGTTTGCAAGTGCCACCAGTGCAGGCGGAACCATACTCAGGGCCCACATCACATAGACCAGGGTCTTGGGCAGGACAGTCTGGTCTGAAAACGCTCCCCAGATGCCCCAGGTGACCATTGTCACAAGGGCATACAGGAGCCAGGTGTTCTTTTTCTGTGCCATATTACTTTACAAACGATCCAACAAGCTTTCCCCAGTCTGAATTCTCCTTGATTCCAGTAAATTTCTCGCTGCCGGGGCCCCAGGCATAGAATGGAACGGCTATGCCGTTATGGGATTCGGAGGCGAAATGAACGCCAATCAGGCCCTCTTCAAGATTGCCGTCCTGGAGGGTAAGGCAGCCCGTGGCGTGGTCTGCGGTCATGACAACCAGAGTGTGGCCGTCTTCTTCGGCCCACTTAAGGACATCCCCAAGGGTGCGGTCAAAGTCCAGGAGTTCCTCCATAGCCTTGCCGATGTCATTGCCGTGCAGCCAGTCGTCTATGCAGGAGCCTTCTATCATCATTACAAAGCCGTTTTCATTCTCCGACAGTTCATCCAGCCCGCGGGCCACCATGTGCCGGAAAAGGTCTCCCCTCTCCCCTACCACGGGAAGATTGTCCGGGGAAAGAAGGCCGATGACGGGAAGGTCCGCGTCCATAAGTTCTTCCTCAGAGAGAGCCACGGTGTATCCCGCCGCGGCCATTTCCTTTGTGATGTCACGGCCGTCCGTGCGCTTAGTGGTGAACCAGTCCAGGCCGCCGCCGGCAAGGTAATCCACCCCGCAGGTGACATAGTCCGCGATGAGGTCCTCCTGATTGTAGCGGTACTCGTTGTGGCAGCAGAAGTCGCAGGGCGTGGCATCCGCAAAATGGCAGGTGACGGCCACGCCGGTGCTCTTGCCAAGCTTTTTGGCGTCAACTAATATTGAGTACAGGTCTGTGGTATCCGCAGCCGTCCCCACATGGCTGTAGGCGGTCTTGACACCGGCCGCCAGTGCCGTTCCGCCCGCGCCGGAGTCTGTTATGAGGGCATTGGTGCACCACGTGCGTGAAAGCCCCACATGCGTGAAATTGTCCAGGTTGAGCTTGCCCTTATTGAGCACCCAGGCGCAGCTCACCTGCTCAAGGCCCATGCCGTCTCCTATCATGAAGATGATGTTGCGCACCTCATTGGTCTGGGGCGGCTCCTGCACCTTCACAACGTTGTAGGTGTGCGGGGTTTGGTAATACTGGAGCTGCGGCTCTCCTGTTTCCTTGCAGGAGACCAGAACGGCGGCTGCTACGGCTATCAGAATAGTGTTTTTCATTCCGGGCGGTTAATTTTATTATTTAGTCAAGGCTGTCAAACTCATATTTGTACAGATATGACGGAGAGCCGTAGTCGTCGGCAATCCAAACGCAGTTGCGGGAACGGTCCACCACAATGCCTTCCTCGTTGGACTTAGTTTTGAGGGCATAGGTACACAGAAGGGTGGAGGCATCTCCTGAGAACACGAATATCTTGTGGGCCTCGGAGTCAATCATCCACAGCCAGTCGGTGACGGGGTCATAGCAAAGGCCTGCTATCTCCAGGACGCCGGGGAATCTCTTGCGAAGCGAAATGGGCTCCTGGACCAGCGTTGTATACTTGCTGGCGTCAACTTCGGCATTGAGGTCACAGAGGAACAGGTTGGCGTCTACCTGCGTGCCACAGTATACCAGATCGCGGCCTCCGTCCTTCTTGTAATAGGTAATGCCCTCCATACCGGAGTTTCCATAACCCGAAGCCTCCTTTATCTTGAAGAGAATGGTCTGTTTGTCGTTCTTGCTCACCGGGGCCTTGATAATCCCCACGGAAACCGGCTCCTCATTGCCAACGATAAGGTCCCCGGTTTCAGGGTGAATTGTAATGCCCTCGGGGTCTCCGGCCGAGGCCCAAGACTCGAGGACAGTGCCAACATTGTCCGTGATATCAATCCGCCCAAGTTTTCCGTTGTCGTCGATGGCCCAGAGGAAAGACTTGTCCTCGCTAAGGCACAGCCCGGAGAATTCGTTCAGATTGACAGTGTATTTTGTGACGCTTGTCACCTGGGGCATGCGGGGCTGACCTCCGTCATAGGCCTCGAGTTTTGCAGTAAGGTCACCAAGATCCAGGGAAGTACCCGCCTTGATGTCAGCGCCTTGCGGATAAGTATACGACGCCGTCCATGAATCTCCCTTTGCAAAGAAAAGCGTGAAGCCCTCCTTCAGGTTGATGCCGCCGGGGAAGTAGAGTTTATTTACAACTCCGTCTGCAGCAAGTTCTTCCTCGCGGAACGGATACCCGTCATCCTTGGGTTTGGCTGGAGTGCTCCTGGCCGAAGAATACTCGTTCTTATAGTTTGTGAAGCGAAGGCCGGGACGAAGTTTTCCGGCTATGATGAAACGGTCATAGCCGCCGGTAACAGTAAAGGAGATGAACGAAGAAATATCCTTGAAGGCAAAATTCTTCTCCTCAAGGTATGCCTGGGTGAGGAGTATATCGGCAATATCAAACGAAATGACAGGACCCACAAGGCCGTCTTCGCGTTTTACGGCGTGGGCAGGCCATACGGCGTACAGGGGGTCCGGGTCTCCGGGATATTTGAGGATGTCGGCAGGAAGCTCTGCGGTGGCAGTTTTGCCGTCTGCCGAGATTTGGTCCGACGAAAGCGTAATCACCTGTGCGGCGGGGGCGTAGCCGCCGTGAATATAAATCTCGTCTCCCACTTCCCAGGTACCCTTCAGGGCCGATACTTCAAATGTGTAGGTGTCCGGCTTGGGGGTTTCGTCCTCCGGAGTGCCGTTCTGGTTGGGGTTTTCCGGGGTTTCGTCCTCGGGAGGCGGACCCGGAATCTTGGGATCCTCATTAACCTGTGGCTGGGAACATGAAATGCAGCAGGGCAGATAGAGTAGCGCCGCCATTGCAAAAAGGATGGCTAAAACAGTCTTTTTCATCAGGTCAAGCGTTAGAAAACCAGTGTATAAGGGGTTTCCACAATTCCGTCTGCGGAAACCACAAAGTATATAGGTGTCATTTTAGGGTCGAAAACGGCCCTTGACGGTTCTTCACTCAGGTATTCCCATCCGGGAAGGGCGGGAATTGCGCCATAGCCGCAGCAAACTGCGATGCGTCTTGCATCGGCCCATTCTGCGGCCAGGCTGGTAAGGGCTTCCTTGCATGAAGGACACCCCTGGTCAAGGACAAGCACAAGCGTGCGCTCCTTGAAAATTACGCCGGGCACTGTTGCCGTGGCGCCTTTTTGATTATAGCCCATCCACTCTCTTCTCTGGATCCTTGATTCATATTCTGATTGATCAAGAATTCCATCCCGGACCATCCGGTCTACGGCTTTTGAATAGAGGGCGGCATTACGGCAGGGTGAAAGGAGACTGTAGAAAGCCCCGTCCATCCAGTCAGAATAAACATAATAAGCAACCGTGTCCTTTCGAAGCCGGTCAAAGAGAACGTCCAAAGCGGCAAGGGCGTCTTCCTCCGGAGCGGCAGCGGCCTTCTCACAGAAAGCGCCGAAACGGTCTTCAGAGACCTCCAAATTGTTCTCAAGAAGCGGAACACGGTTCCAATAACCGCGGATACCCGATGCCTGGCACCCTGAAAGGAGTGCCAGGCACAGGAATATCAAAGCGGTTTTATTCATCCAACAAATGGATTAATTGTTGGTCTTGATACGCATGAGGTAGCCCCAGCCATTGCCAGCCTCTTCCTCGATGGAGGAGTTAGGCATATTTGAGAACTCATCCCAGCCGTTGCAGTAGAAACGGATACCGGTCTGGAATTCGTCGCCCATGGGTTTCTTGTCCGCGGCGTCAATCGTACCGGCGGCAACGGCATCGTCGATAGCCTTGTTGAATAGTGCGCGGTCAAGTGAAATTTCAAACTCGTTGCCCTTGCCAACGCCATATACCAGGCCATTTTCGGGTGCAAGAAGTTCTACCCATCCACCGATTCTCTGGTGGAGTGTGCCATCGTATTCAACCCATTCACCTGCATCCATGATCTGACCTTCAATGATGAAGTCATAACCCTCAAGGAAGTAGCTGGTGTAACCGGATTCATACTCACCGTCGGTGTTGATGCAAAGGCGGATATGCATGGCAGGGGTATCTGCATCCTTGCACTCCTGAAGAGATTCCTCATCAAACTTCATGTAGTAGAATACATAGTTGGCATCTGCGTAGCAGCGGATTTCGGCAACGCCGGGCCAGGGGGAATCGGGATCATTTACAGCCTTCTTGAAGGTACCGGCCTCAAGTGCCGACCAGTCTGCGAAGTCACCGTCAACGGCGATCTTTGCAGCGGCAGGTGCATCGGCCCACTGGGGAGCTGCATCCTTTGCGCAAACTGCCATCTGCTCCTTGGCGGCATTGTAGTAAATGTCATAGATGCCGTCAAGACCGGGCTTGATGTTGGGACCGTTATGCTCTACGGCAAAGCCCTTTCCAAGTTCGGCATATACGCCACCACGGTTAGGACTGTCGCCCCAGGCCTTATCCTTGCGGATCTTGAATTCATCGGCAGCGGCAAGCTTAACGTTCTTTACCACATAGATATCTCCGTCTGCAGCCATGACATAGTCCTTGTCCCAGCTGGTTTCAAGGAGAGCGCCAATAAGGGACCACTCGGAAGAGCCCTCAACGGGGCCGGCATACTCTTCGGGATTCTGATCATCGGGTTTTTGCTCCTCCTTCTGTTCGTCCTTCTTGTTGTCGTTGGAAGGTTTCTGGCATGCGACGAAACCTACCATGGCAAATATTGCCAGAATTGTCATTAATTTTTTCATACTGAGAATAGTGTTTAATGGTTATTGTTAAAGACTGAAACTATACAGCAGATTGTATCCGGTGTTTTCGTCCCATACGCCTTCATTGGCAAGACGGATGGAGAACAGGGGATTATTATGGATAGTCTCGCAAGGGTCCGGGAGATTGAGATAAAGATTAATCTTGCCCGAAATCCCTTCCGGGAGCGTTATAGTCTTTTCTATTACTGTTTCCTGCTCCGGCATCCAGTAACGGGGGTCACTGTCAAGAGGCCAAGTTTTGGCCACTTTACCGGAAGCGTCACAGAGAACCAGTTCTGCATCTCTGGGGTTCTGTACAGGAGCAAAGCCCTCGTTGAAAATGGAAAGCTGGACTTCGAAAGATTTTCCAGCCACGGGATTCTCCGTAAACTTTCCTTCTTTCAAGACGTAGCGATATCCAAGGCGCCGACGGATTTCATCCATGCAACCTTCATCCTTCCAACGTCCAAGGACACTGGGATGATATCCGTTGTTCAGATAAGTGACATGGTTAATTGCAAGGTCCTCCAGCGCACCATGAATTTTTGAGCTGGGAGCTTCGCAATGGCAATAATTCGTAAGCTCACAGGATTCTCCTCCCATAATTGTGTAAAGGCTTTCCGCGGCCCAGAATTCACGGTCCTTGGAGTTCCTATATGTACCAACGTCATTGGCACTGGAAAGGTAGCAGTCATTATGGCCGCCGATACGTGCCTTGACGGTTGGCTGGTGAGATTCAGCCCTAGTGATGGTATCGGCAAGGGTAACGCCGTAAAGGGCCATTTTATATGCAGGTGTGCGGAGTTCTATCTGCCTTTGCTGAGGCACGGCATCCAGAAGGGCATTCATAAGCGTTCTTCTGGAAGCGTTGTCACCAAAATGATCTGTATAATACCATTCGCCCCAACTGCCCACAAAACCGGCCTGTACCACCATGATTACATCGTAATATTCCTGAATAAGGGGTTTGACCTGTTCTATGTGACGAAGAGCCTGCTCCAGGGTTGCATCCCAGGGTTTATCGGCTTGTGAAAAGCCATTGGAATAGCAGAAACGGAGGATACATTTAGCACCGCCATCCCTGAGTGACTGAAATTTCAAGCGTATTGTCTCAAGGTAATCCTGAGCAATATCACAGTTTACATAATCCTTGAGATGGAACTCAAGGAGAAATAGAGAGCGGCCTTGAAGCTTGTTTGCCCTCATACTGGCATCAGCAATACCTTTCCCATCGGCCTTACTGATTTCTGAAGCAAGGTAAAAGCCACGTTCCGGATTAGGGAATATCTCATCGGTAGGATTATAGGAAACTACTTTAAGACTGCTTACCTGTGAAGCATCCCCGGAATTCTTGCCACATGAGAGAACCAGTACCGGAAGCATGACGGCAAGAATGATGATACTGCTGATTCGTTTCACTGTTTTATTATTTTTAAAAATCCATAGGCGAGTCCTGAGCACAGGACCGCCTATGGAGAAATCATACTAATTCAATTACTTCTGAACAGTAACAGAGAGGCTGTTCACAACGCCGGAAGCATTATCCTCTGAAGGAGCGGCGTTAGGAAGGACGCCAACTGAATCCCAGTTCTGCTGGATGTCAAAACCAATTGAGAAGACGTCCGCCACAGGGAAGCCTAAGCCCTTGAGGTCTGCGCAGCTGATGGAGAGCTCATACTTGCCATCAACGCCGGCACCTTCACAGGTAACATCGCCAAGCTCTGCCCATGCCCAACCGCTTCCGTTAGGATCACCGTTCCATGCGAAAGCACCAGGTGCATATGAGCCCACGTTCGCGCCATCAGGATAAATGAAGCCTTCAAGAAGGACATCGATACTGGCATCGGCATACTGATCTGAGAAACCACCAGTTGCGGTGTTGCCATCGGTATTGATATAGCAGTGGAAAGGAACTGATTCCTTGCCCTTAGGGTCTCCCCATTCATCAAGGTCATTGGGATCACCCGGATCATGGGAAACCTGCTCGACATCCCATTCAACATACACAAAGATTTTTTCTGCGGTTGCATATACCTTGCAGTGGGTAAGTGCAGGATGCGTAGCTTCCTCATCACCGTAGGTCTGGGAATAAGTGCCCTTTGCAAGACCTGCCCAGTCCTCGAAGCTACCGTCAATGGTAAGTTCTACAGGAGGATTGTCATCCGGTTTCTGGTCATCGGGTTTCTGGTCATCGGGTTTCTGATCATCGGGCTTCTGCTCCTCCTTCTGTTCGTCATTCTTCTTGGAGTTGTCGGCAGGTTTCTGGCAGGAAACGAATCCGACCATGGCAAACATTGCCAGGATTGTCATTAATTTTTTCATAACAGTTTTGATTAATGGTTAATGTATAAAATTATGCTTTCAGTTTAGCGGGGGTTCTGTTCAATGTTGCTGGCATTGATTTCATCCTGGGAAATCAGGAGGGCAATCCTGAGGTCTCCGGGCTGAATAATCTCCCAAGTATGATATCCCACATAACGACGGTCCAGAGGGCGCCTGTTGCGGAACACGTCGAAGAAGCGGTGACCTTCGAAGCAGAGTTCCATTCGGCGCTCGTCAAGAACCATGTCCAGCACGCTGTCATAGCCAAATGTTGCAACGTCTCCGGAAGTGTATTCGTGAACACCTGCGCGGCTGCGAATTACGTTCATGTCGGCAAGTGCCTGGGCATCCTGTCCCTTCTTGGCATAAGCCTCAGCGCGGTTAAGGTAAACTTCACCCCAGCGGAGGAATACGGGAGATGTCATCATGGCCAAACCGTCCTGATAGCTGAACTTGGTGTTGTAGTAGCGCATGTAGAAGCCTCCGTTATCCGTACGGCCGATGGCAGCCTTGTAACGTGCATTGGCATCTGCCTGGGTTTCGGGATACTTTTCACCGGTATCGGGATTGGTCTTGTTCTTGGGCTTGGGCTCCGGCGGGCCGGGACGTACCCATACGCGCTTCACGCCGTCGATTTCCTCACCGGGGAAGTTTGCGTCGGAGTTCTCCACATAGTAGACGGAATCACGGCCGTGCTCTATCTTGAGCTTTGCCACATGGTCGTAGTACTTGAATACAGGGATTTCCTTGCCCATGCCGTCAAGAGTGGTGCCGGTCTGCTCTCCCTGGGTCTTGAAATTCACGGAACCGTCGGCATTACGCTTGCAGCCGATTGTGCAGGAACCTGTGCAGTAATCTCCGGACGCGCCCCTCACGGGGAATACGACTGACAAAGTGCCGGGAAGACGCTTGTACATGTCGTCGTAGCTCTTGATGGTAGGCTCCCCTTCCTTTATTTCGGCAGCAGTGGGAGTGGGATCGATCATGCGGAAGTATGCCTTGAAGCGCTTGTCTTCAGGATAGCGGCGGAACAAGTCTATCAGTTCCTCCCTCCAGTAATGCTCACCCCAGCCGATGCCGTCCTTGATATACATGGAAGCAATTGAGGCTTCGCCGTGATCGATGGCCCACTCATGAGTGGGTTTAAGGTGGATGCACCAGATTGTTTCGTCGGAATCATAGGTATGCTTGGGGTAATCGGCATAATCGTATCCGCCGGAAGCACCTGCGGGAGCATACTTAAGGAGTTCCGTGCATTCCTCAATGCACTTGTCGTTTTCCTCCATATAAAGGTAGACGCGTGCAAGGAGGGCCGAAGCTGCATGCCATGACACATATCCTTTGTCGGTTCCTCTTACCAGGCTCTTTTCAGGATCGATATCAACTTTCATGCACTCTTTTGCCTCTATCAGGTCTTTGACTATCTGATCATAGACCTCACCTACTGAAGCACGGGTGGAAGTATAATCGTCATCTGAACCGACGCGAAGAGGAACGCCCATGTTGTCACGGCCGTCGACATAAGGCATCGCAAAAAGCGTAACCATATGGAAATGGCAGAGTGCACGGAAGAAGTAGTTCTCACCCATGAGGTGTTTGTTCATATCCGTTTCCTCGGCGTTCTTGAGTATGTTCAGGTCAGAGTTGGCGGTATTGATAATCTTATAGGCCATCCACCAGGTGTAGTAGATGTTCTTTGCGGTGTTGTCATCCGTATAACGGTAGGGATTTATGAAGGGGTCTTCAGTGATACCGGAAACCGTTACGTTGTCTCCGCGAAGTTCGGCAAGCTGGAAATAATGGCGGATATAGTAGTTACCGCTTTCCCCGCCGGACTGCCCTTTGTAGGCAACCTTGTCCTGAAAAAGAGTATAAATACCGTTTGTCAGAAGAAGCGGTGCATCCGGATCAAGGGCAAGTTCCTCTTCCGTAATTGCATCTGACCTGTACAGATCCATGTTACAGGAAGCCAGAGTCAGAATCGCGAGTACTATTACAAATATTTTTTTCATGGTAGCAATCTCTTTTAGAATTTGACGTTGATACCACCGGTGATGGTCATGGGAATAGGATAGTTCTGGGTGTACATACCGGCATGATGGTATGTATCTCCATCAAGACGGACCTCAGGGTCCATGCCGGAGAACCTGGTAATGGTAAGGACGTTATCGGCAGAAATGAAAACCCTTGCTTCGGACATGCGGATCTTGCCGATAAGGCTCTGAGGCAGATTGTAAGACAAGGTCACGTTCCTGAGACGGAAGAAACTGCCGTCCTCAAGATAGCGGGAGGATGTATTAGCAGCACCATCCTTACGGCCGCTTTCGGGCATGGGATGAGTGGCGATATCGCCGGGCTCCTGCCAGCGCGTCCAGCCCAGGCCGTTGTTGTGGGACATGAGGTTCATGCCGATAAAGGCACCGTCATGGTCTACGGATTCACGGGTTTTATTGTAGATTTTATTGCCCACCACAAAGTTTCCGTTGGCGCTGAGGGTAAAGCCCTTCCAGCTTACCACGGTATTGATACCGCCGCTGAATGCAGGGGAAGCGACGCCTACAATCTGGTTGGTTGCGTTGTCCCACTTGTTGACGATGGATACAGTTCCGTCTTCGGCAACCTTTTCCCACTGAGGAAGACCTGTTTCAGGGTCTACGCCCACCCATTTGGGCATGTACCAGGAGAACACGTCCTGACCTTCCTTGAGAAGCTGGTTCACATCTCCGCGGGTCATGATGATATCCTGATGCCCGGGAAGTTCTACAACCCTGTTGTGATTGAAGCCCATGTTGAAGCCGACGTTCCAGAAGAAATCCTTATTCCTGAGGATGGTACCGTCTACAGCAAGTTCTGCACCCATGTTGCGGACCTTGCCCACATTGTCCATGATGGCATAGAAACCTGTGGACGGAGGAAGGGGTTTCTGGAGCAGGATCTTCTGGTTAAGGGTATGATACAGGTCCAGGGTGATGTTCCAGTTCTTGAGGAGAGTTGCGTCTACGCCGATGCTGGTCATGAGAGCCTCTTCCCAACCAAGGTAAGGATTCTCAAGGCGGTCGAGGGTATAGGCGCCGTCTCCGCTGTCAGAAGGAGAATAGGTCTTCTGCCACTGGAAGTTGGGAATATTGTCATTACCCGTTACACCAAAACCAGCACGGAGCTTAAGGAAGGTAAGGGTAGGGTTATTCTCCAGGAATTTCTCGCGGGACATGATCCAGGCGGCCGAAACGCCGGGGAAGAAACCTCCGCGGTTCTTGGGGCCGAACTTGGAACTTTCGTCGTAGCGGATGGAAGCAGTGGCGATATATTTGCCAAGGTACGAGTACTGCGCCTGCGCCAGGAGAGCCCATGCACGAGTCTCATAATCGTATCCCTCCGGCTTTCCGGGAGTATCGGCATTGTTGAGGGAACGCTTGCCTCTCATGATACTTGTTGCGTCGGCACCAAGAACGCGGGAATAGCCTTCGCCGAATTCCCAGCCCAGTGTGCCGTTAAGGTCATGGTCTCCGAAGGTATGATGGAGTTTGGCAAGGTTTGTGGTTCCCCAACCGTGGCTTTCGGAATCGGAGTTGCTGATAGCACCGTTAGTGGTGGTTCCTTCATAGGAGAACGGGTCTGTGTAACTTTCCCAGAAGGAATTGGAGGTGTCGTAGCGGTTCATGGAAACCAGGGTGAGCCAGTCGGTTACGTTCCAAACCAGCTGGAGGTCTCCGGTGAGGCCGTCTCCCCAACCCCTGCCATAGTTCAAACTCTCGTTGTGGAAGATATTGGACGGGTTCTGGGTCCACCATTTTTCGCCGTTATCCGGACGGATGCTGTTCTGCATGAAGACATACTCATTGGTGAGGTTGCCGTCTTCGTCATATTTATAAGGAATATCCCAAGGCATGGCATAGTATGCATATTCCAGCAGACGCCATGAAGATTCCGAGCGGTCATGGGATTTCTCATAACTCAGGCGGAATGTGAGGTTAAGGCGGTCCGTGATAGGGGCCGACAGGTTCATGCGGGCCGAAGTCTTGCGGAAGCTGGTATTGACAGCCGTACCTTTCTCATTGTAGTGGTCTGCGCTGATGAAGTAGCTCACCTTTCCGGCCTTTCCGGAAACGGAAGCGTAGTAATCCTGGACCACACCAGTTTTGAAGCTGTTGCCCAGCCAGTCGAAATCCTGGCTCAGAAGGCTTTCCGGGTAATTTGCCGCGAAGTCTGAGGGTTTGGTCATGGTACGGGTGAACTCATAGAGTTCCGCGGACTTCATGGGATGGAAACGGCCGGTCAGGGCGCGCTTGATACCCGCGTTTACCTTGAACTCCACATTTGTCTTGTCCTGCGTTCCTGACTTTGTGGTAACCACGATGACACCGCCGGATGCGGCTGCACCATACAGTGCTGTTGCGGAAGCGTCCTTAAGGACGGTGATTGTTTCAATGTCGTTGGGGTTGAAGCTGCCACCGGCAACACCGTCTACAACATAGAGGGGGCCTGCACCTGCAGTGATGGAACCGGTACCGCGGATGCGGATATCGGCGCTTTCACCGGGACGGCCGGAGCCGTTCATGACAACCACGCCGGCAACTTTACCCTGAAGCATATTGCCGACATCGTTGGTGGCGACGTCACGAAGCTTGTCACCGCTCATGGAGACAACGGCACTGGAGAGTTCCGCCTTTTTCTGAGTTGTGTAACCAAGCACCACCACTTCTTCCAGCGACTGGGTGTCGGGGCTGAGGGACACATTGATGACAGTGCGGCCGTTTACCTGTTCAGACACGCTCAGATAGCCAAGTGAACTGAAAGTGAGAGTTGCATTTTTGTCTGCCTGGATGACATACTTTCCTTCGTAGTCCGTAATGGTACCGGTACCGTTGGAAAGAACCACGCCGGCGCCGATCAAGGGCTGGCCGTCGGATGCATCCAGTACCTGGCCAGAGATGGATATCTTCTGGGCCGATGCAGGAATTGCAAGCGCCATGGCTGCAACCGCTGCAAGCAGGTAGGAATAGATTTTTCTCATGGTTAGACCAATTGGTTATTTATTGTAAGATGCTAAAAATTGTAATTTCGTTTCAAAAAATCAAAGTAAGTCATTGATACCTACAAGATTGAACGCCCTGAAGTACTTGTCCATGTCACGTTCTATCCGGCCAAGCACTATTTCTTCCGGGTCAATCCCAAGCCTCTGAAGGTTTGCATACAGGAAACCACGGGCGGCAAGTGTGCGGGGCTGCTGCCAGATATACCTGCAGCAAGTGGCCACTATCCAGTCCTGGCGCTCAGGGGTAAGGGCGTGGAGGGCTTTGCCAAGCTCATCCTCATGGAGCCATTTTTCCCAGCGGTGGCTGTCCTCAACTTCCTGAAGGAGAACTTCCTTCATGTGGGAAAGAACGGCCACGCGGCCTTCTGCGTGGTGCTTTTTCTCCAGCTCCTCAAGCTCGCAGAGGGCCCTGTATTCTGACATTGTGAATTCCGGGCCTACGTTGGCGGCGCCCATGCCGCATAGAGGATACTCCTCAGGGTTAGCTACATCGTCGGTGTAATGACCCTTGATGTAGCTACCCAGAGGACGTACCTTGGACGTCAGCCGGCGTGCGACCTCTCCATCGAAGATGGTGGTGTCCAAATCGGTTCCAACCTTACCTACGATGAAGCATGGCCAGACGTCGGAGAGTCCTGCAACCATTAACCCATTTTTTAAATCACTAATGAAAGTGTCAAAAGTAGTTTCGTCGGCAAGCCCGCCGTGCACTTCTTCCGTCCCTACCTCATAGGAGATGGGGGCGATGCCGTGCTCCTTGCGGAATTTCTCCACGTGGGAGATGAGCTCCACGGTGCGGGCTGCAACAAGATGAATATCAATGATCTGTCCTTTAGGGACATTGATGTCTACGGTAGGGTCTACGTGGATGAGGTCATAGCCTGCAAGCACAGCGGCCTCGAAAGACTTCTTCACGCCGTTCATGGCGTCTTCCACGCTCCATTTTTCCACGCGTTGCTTGTCCTTGAGCCAGGGGCCGCCGTGGTCTATGGCTATGATGACGTCACCGGTGAAATTGACCCGCTCCGTCTCGAAACGCACTGTACGCACAAAATCCTCCTGGGTCATGCCGGTGTATCCGCCGTCGCAGTCTATCTGATTGAGGGTGGCGGCAAAATAGATGGGCGCATTGTTGCGCTTTGCAGCCCTCAGGGACGCACGGATAACGGTGGGCGAATTGGGACAGGCCGCGAAAATGGTACGGGGAATACCGGTCTTTTCGCGGATTGCATCAAGCTTGTGAAGAAGATTCTCGGTTTTCGGCATTTCTTTAATTATATAAGGTAACACCCTCAACCACTCTGGAAATGTTTCCGGAGATGGAAGGAGAGTCCGGATTGAGTCCAAGGTTCAGCGATTTGAAGAATCCAAGCAGCTGGCCAAGCCATGCAAAGCTCACGCAGCCGTAGCACGGAGGCATAGAAGGAGTCATGCCGGTAATTATGGCAAGGTCGTAGCAGGAGCTTTCAATGGAGGGTTCATCGGCCGAAATCACAAGGGTGCCCATTACCTTGTTGTTGGACTTCACCTGACGGATGAGGTCCAGCTCATAACGGCGCACACGGGGATTTGGCGAAAGGAGGTATACGAGGAGCGAATTGGGCTTTACCACAGCCTTCGGGCCATGGCGGAAGCCAAGGAACGAGTCATATGCGCACATCACAGCACCGTCCGTAAGTTCCTGAAGCTTGAGGCGGCATTCTTCGGCAACACCCTTGAGAGGGCCGGAGCCAAGGAATACGGCGCGGTCGAAATTGCGGGAGGCCATTTCACGGATGGCGTCCTCGTATTTGTCAAGGGATTTTTCCACGGCCGATGCAACTTCCTCGATGAGAGCCCGGTCCTCTTCAATGTGATCTATGTTTGCAATCATGGAGCACGTGAGAAGCATGGTGGAGTAGCTGCTTGTCATGGCCAGGGAAAGGTCGTTGGTTTCAGGAGGAAGAAGCACGCAGAGGATATTCTCCCCTTTCATCTGGGCAAGCTCACCGTCCTTGTTGCAGGTGATGAAGATGTGGGCCACCTTGCCGGCATTCTTTTCCACGGCCTTGATGGCGCCAACGCTTTCCGGGGAATTGCCGCTGCGGGCGAAACTCACCAGAAGGACCTTGCTGGAGGAGTCGAAGAACATCTGGGGGTTTGTGATGATGTCCGTAGTGGCAATTGCACGCGCACCCTTGAAACTTGTGGTGTACAAGGCAGGCTCAAGGGCATCTCCGATGTATGCCGAAGTTCCGGCTCCTGTGAGCACAATCTCATATCCGTCGTTGAGATACCTGTCCTTGAAGACCTTGATCTCATCCTTATGGGAACAGACAGTGTCCATGGCCTTCAGCCATACGCCGGGTTGCTGCCTGATTTCTTTGTAGGTGTTATAATCGTAATTCATTTTTCAGTGTTATCGTTATGCAAAATTAGTTTTTTTCATCAAAAAAGTTTCGGTTTGTGTTTTGAATTTTGAAATTCACACAAACCGAAACACTATCAATATTAGGTTAAGCTATTGTATATCAGTAATTTATGCCACGGACAAATTTTGTTTCAAACTGTTTCGTTTAATCTATGGGATTACGGTTTCAACATTGATTTTCATGGCTTTCAACTGCCGCTTCACATTGGCCGGCAGATTGTTGTCCGTAACTATGGTGTTTATCCTGTCCACTTCAGAGATGAAGGCAAGGGCGCGCTTGTTAACCTTGGAGGAGTCAAACACACCTATAACCTCACGGGCACGCGAGATCATCACCTGGTTGGTACTGGCTTCGTCTACGCTAGGCGTGGAAAGGCCGGTTTCCACGGAAAAGCTGTCAACACCAAGGAAAAGTTTGTCGCAGTAGAACAGCTTCAGGTTGGATTCGGCCAGCGGGCCCACCATGGACATGCTGGATTCCCTTACGGTACCTCCAAGGAGGATAACGTTAAAGCGCTTGTACTTGAGGGCCTCCATCATGGCGCTGATGGAGTTGGTGATAATGGTGAGGTCCTGGAAATGATGGAGGTTCTTCACCACCTCAAGGGCGGTTGTGCCGGAATCTACCAGGATGGTGTCTCCTTCCTTGATATACCGGGCCGCAGCACGGCCTATGGCCTCTTTCTCCCTCATATTCACCATCTTCTTGAAACTGAGGTGACGTTCCTCTGCGGCAGGCTCCGACGCTACCGCAGCGCCAAGGATGGCGCCGCCGTGAACCCTTACAAGAAGTTTCCTTTCCTTTAATATACGGAGGTCTTTTCGGATGGTGACTTCCGAAACACCGAATTTTTTGCTTAGTTCGGTAACATTTACCGACGAATCGCTCTTTAAAAGCTGAAGAATGGCAGACCTTCTTCCCTGAGCGGAATCATATATATCCATAACGGCCTTTAGTTATACTTCGCCGCAAATATATAAATATTTTTATACGAAACAAAACGAAATGAAATTTTTTAAAGAGAACGAAACATCATGAAACGTTTTTTATACATATTTAGATGCGGATTCACGTCCAAACGAAACTTTTTTTTGTTACATTTGTCTCATTAACAAACCACATTAAGCCATGAAAATTCGTTATTTCTTACTTTCATTATTGATTCCTGCACTGGTGCTTTGCACTCCGCAGCAAACTCCGGAGCAGGGAAACGAGCAGGACCAGCAGAAAGAGCAGAATGAAAATCCCAATGATAATCCCGGACCATCAACCGAAGAACCGTCAGAGGCTGATCTTGAGGTGGCCACTGAAATCAAGAACGGAGACGGGATTCTGGTCACGAATGAAATTGTCCAGAAATTTATCGAGGAAATCCAATACCCCGAAAGAGACTACTCATACTCTGCAATGAAGAAAGGTGAGGAAGCGGATTTTCTAAAGGAAGAATATGTAGACGAGGACGGTACCACCAAAACCCGCCTATACATTTCTCCCGGCAAGTGCGACCTCCCTCCAAAATACTCTTTCAGGTGGCCCAAGGACGAAACAAGTGACAAATACACAGTAAAACTTTGGGAAGGAGACTGGAGCGCAGAGTATTCTGTGCCTGCAAATCCGAAGGAAGACGTATCCTTCGGTTACTGGGAAGTACGCAATCTGCGCCCCAACGCACACTATCACTTTGAAATCAAGAACGGGAGCGCACTTGTAAGCAGCGGAGAATTCGACACATACGGCCATCTGCATCAGTTGGTGTTCAAGCCCGGTTCCGCCGCAGGCGTAAGAAATGTCCGTGACCTTGGCGGATGGAAAACCAAAGACGGAAGCAAGAGTGTCAAATACCGCAAGATATACCGCGGAGGAAGGCCCGACGCAATTAACAAAAACGGACGCGCAGAAGCACAGGCCGAAGGAATCATGGCCGAACTGGACCTCAGGGGACACAGCGACGTTCTCTCTGAAACGGCATTCGCATACGAAGGCGTAGACTTCTGCGCACCTGTCATTGAAGAAGGCTATGCCCAGATGCTCCGCGACGACAAGGAGAAGACGCGTCAGGTAATGCAGTTCATCATTGACTGTGTCAAGGCCGACAAACCCGTTTACTTCCACTGCTCGCTGGGCCGTGACAGGACCGGCACCACCGCCCTCCTGTGCCTTGGCATCCTTGGCGTACACGAAGGCGACATCTCAAAGGAATACGAGCTTACACAGTTCGCCCCGTCCGGATATAGCATTTCGAGCGGTGAAAAAACCAGGATGACCCGTCTTAACGGTGTCGACTATGACGGCGCGGCCAAATTCCTCTGGAACTACGGCAAGCATGAAGACGGCTCCTACGACGAATTCAAGGACTGCGTAGAGAAGTATCTCCTTGAAATCGGCATCAGCAAGGCCGACATTGACGATTTCCGTAGCAGGATGCTTGAATAAAAGCGAAAAAGAGATATGAAAAAGTATCAGATTGCCGCCATCGGGGAGCTTAATGTGGACATAATCCTCAACGGAATAGAATCGGAGCCTGAAATCGGCAAGGAAAAGTTCTGCAAGGACATGACGGTTACCCTTGGCAGTTCTACGGCCATTTTCGCGGCAAACGCTGCCGCCCTAGGAAGCAAAGTGTGCTTTGTGGGCCTTGTGGGCAAGGATTCCTTTGGAGAACTAGTAAAGTCATCGCTTGCCGCCAAGGGCGTTGCCACGCACTTTATCGGCACGGGAGAAACCCCTACCGGCGCCACCATATGCATGAATTACGGAGAAGACCGCGCAAATCTCACATACCAGGGCTCCATGGACGTCATGGGCTTCGAAGACATTGACAAGAGCGTCTTTGACCTTTCCCAGCACATCCACCTGTCGTCGCTCTTCATGCAAAGCGCCCTCCTCCGGGACATCCACAAGGTCCTGGACCTTGCGGCCGAAAAGGGCGTTACGGTATCCCTGGACACCCAGTGGGACCCCATGGAAAAATGGGCCCTGGACTATAAGAGCGTCCTACCTAAGATCACCGTCTTCATGCCCAACGAGAAAGAGCTTTGCGCCCTTACGGGCAAGGGCACCCTTGAGGAGGCTATCCAGGAAGTGCGCCCGTATCTTGGCGGCATAATGCTGGTAAAATGCGGTTCAAAGGGCTCCCTCCTTGTAAAGAAGGACGGCTGGCAGAAACTGCTTCCGGCCTTCCTCAACAAGAGCGTAGTGGATGCCATCGGTGCCGGCGACAGCTTCAACTCCGGCTTTATCAGCGCCTTTGTGAAGGGCCTCTCTCCGGAGGAATGCCAGAAGGCCGGCAACCTTACCGGCGCGGTGAACACCACTGCAGCCGGCGGCACCGGAGCCTTCACCTCCCTTGAGGATGTACGCAAAATATGCAAGGAACGTTTTGGACAGGAATTACCTCTCTAACCATGAAAAAATCACTCATACTTTCGGCCGTGGCGGCGCTGGTGCTTTCATGCACCGCTCCCGCCCCGGAAAACGCCGTCTTTTATAAAGGAAAGGCCGTCAAGGGTTTTGACGTCATAGTTGAAAGCATCCCCGCCGAAGGCCATGAGGGCATGACCCTCAAAAACATCGGCTTTATAAATGTCTCCGGCAAGGACCTTCGTGTAGATGCCATTGAAACTTCGGCCATAACCCTTGAGGGGAAGGAAATCTGGTCTCTCCAGCCCACCTCCACGGCAGAGCGCCTGGACTGGGTGATGCCTGTCCCGGACGGCTTCTCCAAGGACAATTACCTTGGCATGAACAATTCCGATTACGGCGGAGGCATCCCCATGATAAGCCTTTGGAATGCCGAAAAAAACGTGAGCGTGGGGCTTGCCGAACCCTGCCTTGAGACCCTGAGCATGCCTGTAAGTCGCAAGGGAAACACGGCAAGGGCTTCCATCCTCATGAACCTGGGAGAGCCCGTTGTCCTTGAGCCCGGAGACACCCTCTTCGCCCTCAAGCAGTTTGTGTACAATGGTAAAGGAGACTTCTTCGGCCCGCTGAGGGCTTTCTCGGAGTACATGCAGGAAACCTACGACTGGGAGGCCCCGGTATCTCCGGAAGACGCCTATGAGCCGGTCTGGTGCGCTTGGGGATATGAGCGCACGTTCACCGTGGACGAGGTTATCGGCACCCTTCCCAAGGTTGTCGAACTTGGTTTCAAGTGGGTGGACATAGATGACGGCTACCAGATCTGCGAAGGAGACTGGACCACCAACGACAGGATCGGCCCAGAAGGAATGAAGCGCATGACGGATGCCGTACACGCGGCGGGCCTGAAGGCAAAGATATGGTGGGCTCCCCTGGCCGCAGACCCCGAAAGCTCCATTGCAAAAGAGCACCCGGAGATGCTTCTGGTACAAAAGGACGGCTCCCACGAGGACATCTCCTGGTGGGACAGCTGGTACCTCTCCCCCGTCAATCCCTACACCTGGGAATATACCCTTGACCTTGTGGACATGTTCCTGGCCGAATGGGGCTTTGACGGATTCAAGCTGGACGGCCAGCACCTCAACCTGAGCAATCCGGACTACAACCCCGCCAGCGGCCTCAGCTACCCCGGAGAGGCCCAGGAGCGCTTCCCGGAGTTCTTCCAGCACCTTTATGAACACGCCCAGGCCCTGAAGCCCGGCTCCGTTGTCCAGATCTGTCCCTGCGGCTGCGCCGTAAACTTCTTCAACATCCCCTACATGAACCAGGCGGTGGCATCCGACCCCACGTCCAGCGCCCAGATACGCCAGAAGCGTAAAGTCTATGCTGCGCTGGCCCCTGAACTGGCATACTACGCAGACCATGTGGAGCTCAGTGACGGCGGCCTGGATTTCGCCTCCCAGATTGGCGTGGGCGGAGTCATCGGCACCAAGTTCACCTGGCCAAAAGCCAACCCCGACGCAACGGAAAACGGCGGAAGCCTCCTTACCCCTGAGAAAGAGGCGCTCCTGAAAAAATGGGTGCCAATTTACAAGGAAAAGATGCTCTCCAAGGGGCTTTACCGCGGAGACCTCTATACCTACGGCACAGACAAGCCGGAGGCCCACGTAATTGAGGCCGAAGGTGCCACATACTACGCCTTTTATGCCGAATCCTGGAACGGGGAGCCTATTGAGCTCCGCGGCCTTGACCCCACCCGCAGCTACTATGTGACGGAATACACCAATGACATTCCAACCACCTATATCATAGATGGCGCCCATCCTGTAATCACCCCCACCTTTAAAGGAAACTATCTGATAGAAGTGAAATAAATAAAAACTACAGAGTCATGATAAAAAGAATTGCATCTTTACTTCTTATTCTTCCGCTTCTAGCCTTTTGCACGCCAAAGCAGGAGATAACAGATGAAGACAACACGGAGCAGCAGACTCCTGACGATCAGAAACCGGACGAGCAAAAGCCAGACGACCAGAAACCGGACGACAACCCCGGGGAAGAAGAGGACATTTACGCTAAAGCAGCCGAAGAACTGCACAACGGCGATGCCGTCCTGGCCACCAACCCCAATGTGGAGAAATTCCTCCAGGAAGTGACCTACCCGGACAAAGACCTCTCTTTCACAAAGGTTCTGGACTATTACGGCGGCTTCAACGGCAAAACATACAACGAGAACGGAGAAGAAGACCCCAATGGACAGATTTTCGACTGGAACCATCAGCCGAACTCCGACAGGCCGTGCAGTTACAGTATCCGCTGGAAGAAAGAAGACCTTGACGGCGACAGCGGGATGAAACTCCTCCTCAAGGACAAACTTGGATGGGAAGCAGAGACTGCAATAGCCTCGGAAGCCTGCTATGTGAACATAACCAACCTTGTTCCCAACGACAGCTACACCTATAGCGTCACTTCAGAAAACGGCAAGGAAATCGTCAGCGGCAGCTTCACCACCACCGGCAGCCTGCACCAGGTGTTCTTCAAGGGTTCTTGCCGTAACGGCCGTGACCTTGGCGGATGGAAGACCCTTGACGGAAAAACCGTCAAATACCGCAAGCTTTATCGTGGCGGCCGCATGCAAAACGGAGAAACCGTCAACGCCGTGGGCAAGAAAGAGATTATTGCCGAAGGCATCGGCGCACAGCTCGACCTCAGGGGCAGCGACAGGATTGACCAGTCTCCCGTCAAGGGCGTAGACTTCTTCGCCCCCAATATCGAGACCGGCGGCGTTTGGATGCTTACACACGGCAATGACAACGGCAACTTCGGCAAGCAGTGCTTTGAGTTCATCGTAAACGAACTCCGTCAGGGCAAGTCCACATATTTCCACTGCTCACTGGGCCGTGACCGCACAGGCACCCTGGACATCCTCCTTCTTGGCATTCTTGGCGTACGTGAAGGAGACATCTCCAAGGCTTATGAAGTCACTTACTTCGCCCCCGTTGGCTACAGCGTCTCCTCCTCAGAAAAAGGCAGCAATCCCACACCTATTTTCAAGAATACGCGCATGGCATGGGCGTACGCAGACGTAGCTCCCTACTTCTGGGAGATGGCCGGGGAAAACGGCACCTTCGCGGAGGGCGTGGAGAAGTACCTGCTTGAGGTTGCAGGCGTAAGCCAGGCCGACATCGACGACTTCAGGAAACTGATGCTAGAATAACTGACACATTGTCTGCTCCCCCGGCCTCGCAGGCCATGGAGAGCAGGTCCGCAGCAGAGGAGCCGCCTTCAAGGGCGGCTTCTACTGTTTCCTCCGGAACCATGTCGGTAAGGCCGTCGGAGCAAATGAGAAGAGAATCGCCGGGAAGGAGTTTCCCGTCCAGGGAATCTATGACAAGGCGCCCCTCGCAGCCGGCTCCTATGCAGTTCAGGAGGTATTTTGAGGCCGAAGGATCTCCGGTGATTCCGCGCTCGGTTTCATCCTGGGTAAGCTGCCGCAGAATCCCTTCCCGGAAACGGTAAGTGCGGCTGTCTCCGGCGTTTACAAGATATATTCGGCCATAATGCCATATAACTCCCGTAAGCGTACAGCCCATGGGATGCACCTGACCTTCGGCATAGGCCCTTTCATTGAGGGCCGAAGAAGTGTCAGCAACAACCCTCCGCAAATCCTCCTCAAAGGTTTCCGGGCCTATTCTTCCGCCCTCAAAAGCCTCCCGTATCTGCGTGAGAGTGTACTCGCTGGCCTCCTCCCCCTTTTCATGGCCGCCCATGCCGTCGCTGACAAGAAGGTAAAACCAGCCTTCCTCCGGGGTGGTTACGGTTAGCGCCGCAGAGTCGTCGCGGACAATGAGCCCGCCCACCGAAACCGCGTCTTCGTTATTGTCCCTTACCATTCCTTTATGGCAGAGGGCTTGAATGTCCAGTTTCATTGCACGGTAAAATCAAGGGTTGCTATTCTCACCTTGTCCCCGGCCTTGATGGGCGTTGCCACCCCGGCCGAAAGACGCGCTCCGTTCACGTATGTCCCGTTTGTGGAACCGCTGTCGGCGATGGTCCAGTTGCCGCCGGACTTCCCGATAACCCCATGATTTCCAGACACATACTGGCAGGCCGAAAGTTCTGGCCATATCCCGCCCCTTCGGCCGAATGCACCTTCCTGAAGGGTGAGGACATAACCGGAGCCAACCAGTTTCAATACCTTTTGAGATTTCTCGACTACGCCTTCGGCTCCGCTCGAAATGACAGGGCTGGGAGAGGGAGACGCCTCTCCCAGTCCTGCTTGCCACTTGCGGCCGGGAATGAGGTCGTTGCCGCAGACGGGGCAGGATGTGCCGCGTTTGGGGCGCCGGCACTCCGGGCACCACATGAGTTCCTTCCCGCACTGGTCGCAGAAAGCGCTGTCGTCGGGGATCATCTGTCTGCAATTTGGGCACTGAATCATAGCACATCCTCCATCATTATGGTTTTACGCTCTTCGGGGGTATGCACGCCGCCTTCTTCGGCAAGGCGCGCGGCAAGATTGGACTTCACCTCGTCAAAGAGGTTGCGGGCTTCGCGGGCGTTGCCGAATGTTCGGCCCCGGGCACCATAAAGCTGCGCCAGCTTTGCCCTTACGGCATTTTCGGCCATGGGATCCAGGGTATATCCGCCCTTACGTGCATAGAGGCAGAATATACGGAAAAGTTCGTCGGGGGTATAGTCCTCGAAGATTATCCAGTTGCGGCGGGGGAACCGGGACTCTATGCCGCTGTTGGCATCTATGAAACTCTGCATCTCATGGCTGTAGCCAGCCGCTATGCACACAAACTTGCCGCGGTCGTCCTCCAAGCGCTTAAGAAGAGTCTGGAGAGCCTCGTTGCCATAGCCCTTGAAGCCGCCTTCATCAGATAACTGATAAGCCTCGTCTATGAACAGGATGCCTCCCATGGCCGAATTTATCACGTTGGTGGTGATAGCCGGGGTGTCGCCGAGGTACCTGCCCACCAGTTTGCTCTTGTCCACTTCCACAACCTTCGGGGACGGCAGGGCGCCCATGGAGTAGAGAATCTTTCCCATGAGCCGCGCCACTGTGGTTTTGCCCGTGCCAGGATTTCCAAGGAAAAGATAGTGTCCCAGCGGGATTTCCGGCCTTCGGCCTTCGAGGCGGGCGCTCTCAATCTCATTGTTAATGGTATGGGCAAGCTTTGTGAGGCTTTCCTTCACGCCCTCAAGGCCCACAAGTTCATTAAGTTCCTCCAGGCACTTCTCTACGGAAACCTTCTCAGGCTCTTCGTAGGGAATGTCATCGGCGTAGGCGACGCGCACGCTTGCAAGCACTTCCGGAGTCCACTGGTCCGGCGGAATTGCCGCAATGCGGTTGTTGATGTTGGTCTTTGTCTGCGCCACCTTCTTCACCGCCTCCCCGGCGTTGCCGAATTTCTCATCCTTCATGGCCACCATGCCCTGGAACATATTGAGGGCCTTGGTGCGGGCGGCGTCATCGGCCAAGGTGAAATTGTACTTCCGGGCCTTGGCCGTGCGCTCATAGATCTCCAGGAGCTCTTCGGCCGAATAGTCATCAATATGGATGAAATGGGAGAACCGGCGCTTGAGCCCCACGTTGGAATTCAGGAAGGCCTCCATTTCCTTGGGGTAGCCGGCGCATATCACCACAAACTTCCCGGCGTCGTTTTCCATGCGGGTGAGGAGCTTCTGGATGGCGTCGTGGCCCTCCGAGCTTGTGCTCTGGCCCGCGGCGTCCATGGGCTCAATGTCGTAGGCCTCGTCCAGGAAAAGCACGCCTCCCATGGCCTCGTTTATGGCCGATTCCATGTTCTGGGCGCTCTGGCCCTTGATGGAGGAGATAATCTGGGCGGGGGTCTTTTCCGTAACCCTGTCTGTGGAAGTTACGCCAAGGGCCTTGAAAATCTTTCCGAAGGTGCGGGCCACCGTGGTCTTGCCCGTTCCGGGATTTCCGGTGAGGATGAAATTGAACCTTGTAAGGCCTTCCCCAGCCTCTCCAAGCTCAATGAGGCGCTGCTGAACCGCCACTTCCTTCGCAATCCGCCTTATGGCATCCTTCACCTGAGACATTCCCACAAAGGAATCCATCTCCTTCATCACTTCCTCCACGGAAACGCCCTTCACGGCATCCTCTCCGGCAATGTCGGCATAAGTCAGGACATTGTTCTTCTCTCCGCGTGCGGATGCGTTCTTGACTGCCGCATCAAAGAGGTTCCTGACCTCGCGGGCATTGCCGAAGGTATCCGTGCGCTTCAGGTACATTTTCTCGCAGACGCGCGGCAGCATTTCATCGGCCTCGGGGTCCAGGGTAAAGATGTCCTTGAGGTCGTTTTTCTTAAGCATCAGGCGGAAGAGCTGCTCCAGTTCCTTTGCGTTATAGTCAGGGAACTCTATGGTAACGTTGCAGCGGGAAGGAATGCCGGGATTGGTGCGCACAAACTCTCCCATTTCCTTGGTGTAGCCTGCCATTATGCACACGAACTCTCCGCGGCGGTTTTCAAGGATGGGAAGAAGGGTGTTTATTGCATCCATGCCAAAGCCTCCGCCGTTGATTCCGCCCGTAGACTGGCTCAAGGCATAGGCCTCGTCTATGAAAAGGACGCCGCCCATGGCCTTGTTAACGGCATTTCTCACATTCTCCTCCGTGTGGCCAAGATACTGCCCCAGAAGGGATTTTGCCTCTATCTCCACAAACTGGCCGGTTGGGAGGGCACCGATTGAGGCCAGAACCTCCCCTAACTTACGCGCGAAGGTGGTTTTTCCGGTGCCGGGATTACCCGTGAAAAGAAAGTGGTCACGGATGAGCATATTGGCCGGAAGTCCCCTCTCCCTGTTGTCCTTTACGGACTTTACAATGGCGCGGATCCGGTCCTTGACGCTCTGAAGGCCAATGTAAGCATCCAGTTCCTGCAGGATTTCGTCCTCGGATTTGGGAACAAAGCATTCCTGAGGATTAATATCCGCGGCGCATACGGACTTGCTTCCCCTAAGGGCCGCCTTGACAGATAGGGCTTCAGCCACGCGTTCTGCCAGGTGACCGTTGTTGTGGCCAAGATCCGGCTGGCGCATGAACCAGGTGAAATGGCCCTTGAGGGCGGCCGGAAGGTCTTCTTCGGCCTTCATGCCGTATTTTTCGGCAATAAGCTCTATGGTAAGGTCTGTGAGTTCCTTTACGCCAAAGGCCTCCAGCTTGAATTCAAACTCAAACAGGCGGTGGACGTCCGGATTGTGCCCCAGGAAGTCTTCCATGTCGTTGAGAATGCCGCAGAGAATCACTATGGGCGCGCCTTCGGTGGTGCGCATGCGGGCAAAGAGCTTGTCCAGCTGGTTGACGTCCGTGGCCTTTGTGGTGGGGACCAGTTTCTGGGCATTGGTAATGAGGAGGATACCGTCTTTCAGGGCTCCTATGTTTTTGTCGAAATCTCCGGCAAATTCGGCCCAGTCGGCGGCGTCTACGATTTTGGGCGGCAGTTTGGAGACCCCGGACGCCACCATTTTGGCAGCGAGAAGGCCCGCGACGAAAGTTTTGCCGGTACCGGAGTCGCCAAGCACCAGGCAGTCCATTCCAAGGCGTGCACCGCCTCTGGAAACCATGGCGGCCACTTTGAGGCGGGCATCCAGATCGTCCAGTACTGACACTATGGAATCCTTGCCGATAAGCCCTTTCTGCGGAATTTCGCTTGCGATGACTTCTCCGCAGAAGCGGCAGTATTTGGCTTCGGGGCGGTTTTCCTTACCGCATTTACTGCATTTCATGGGCAATCTTGTTTATCAAATTTATGGTTTCGGCATCGGCCACGCCGGTCTCCTCCAGGCCGTTAGCCTTCTGGAAAGCCTGCACGGCCTTTTTGGTTGCCGGGCCGTAGTTGGGGCTGGGCGTTCCCTTGAAAAAGCCCTGCTCCTTGAGGAACTTCTGCATGGTAAGTACCATCTCTCCTTTGTCGCCGGGGGCAAGGGATTCAACGTCCAGAAGCTTCGGGGCCGGCGCCGGAGCCACTTTCTCAATGAAAGGGGATGCGAACCTGCCCAAGCGCTCGCTCTTGGGGATGAAGCCGCTGAAAATCATCAGCACCCACACCGTCACTATAAAGATTATGGTGCTGCGGCGGCGGTACTTGAGGTCTTCCCTCCAATTGTCTATGTCGTTGTCGTTGAAGGCGCCGTTAAGCGAAGAGTCAAAGTAGGTGTCCGTTGAAAAGGCATAGTAGAGAGGTTCCAGGACTTTTTCGTCGAACCCCGGCCTGGTAAATTTACGCGCCGCCTTGGCAAAGGGACTGTGGTTGAACACGGTTTTTATGCTGAACCAGACAAGCACGCCAAGTACCACGGCCGCATAAATGTACAGGATGAAACTCCCCAGGAATTTCACCAGCACCATAAGTATCGCGGCCACTATCACGCCGCCTATAAGCGCTGCTATGAGGCTCCCGTCTGTGTCTGTAGTGAAATAAATGACAAGGCCGATGATTATGCCAAGGGACCATATCCAGTTGCTTATCTTCATGCCGGAAACATCCACCAGCGGATTCTCTATGATGGAGAAAATGAGCATGGCAAGAAGAATCAGGGACGGGACAATGGCCAGCACTATGGTAAGGATAGTCTGGGTTATGCTGCGGGCATTCAGCCTCCGGATTTTGCCGCGGCCTTCCGACAAAAGATGCTGGGCTTCATCCACGGCGGAGTCGAACCTCTTCACGGCGTTGTTGCCGGGGTCTATGTCCCTCACATCTTCAAGATAATCTTTCAGAAGAGCCTCATAGGCAAATTGTTTTGAAAGATCCGCATCAGGGTTTTCCTGGTGCAATACGGCCAGGAAGCCCTTGAGGCCGCGGTTTTCAAACTCCTGCCGAAGTTCCTTGCGGGAGTGGGAGAAGAGTTCCTTCCGGCTTGCGGCTTTTTTGCCGGAGTCCATAAACTCATATTCCGGAGTATGCCCAAAGCCTTTTATGCACTTCATCCAGGCAGCCTGGACGCGGAAGGCGTCGTCTTTGGGGCCGGCTTTATTTACGTAATCGTCTGAATTTCTGTCCGTGCAGTACACAAACCACTGGCGCTGCTGCTGGAAACGCCCTCCCTTGGTGTCAAAGAAGGCGGTAATGTAGTGGTAGTCTTCGGGGGCCTCAAAATTCACGGCTATGTTGGCCGCCACGGCTTTGAGGATGCGTCCGTTTTTCCAGCCGCCCAGCATGGCTTTCAAATCTCCGCCGAAGGTGTTCCAGTATATGGTGTAAACCTCATTGAGAAGGCGCCCTATGGCTTCTCCCGTCATGGCATAATCCGGGTTTTCGGGGTCGTTGATGAGGTTTATGTCACTGAGGGGGTCTATTGTCTGAATCCTCAGAAGGAACGTGGCCGAAGAAGACTCGGCCGTGGGGAGCTTCTCTGCAAGGTCCTTGCTTCTCACCCTCACCCACTCCCGGAAAAGCTCCGAGCAGATGAAATCCGCGGATTCGGCATCGAAATCTGCCTTGCAGGCAAAGTTGCTGACGTCCTTGAGGGTTACGGCCGAAAAGTGCACCTCTTCCCCGGTTTCCCTTGAGAAACCGGCAATTTCGATGGGGAATGTGGGATGCAGAAGGCAAATGGCAGCGTAAACGCCGGCTTTCTGGTCACGGGGGAAACGTTTCTCCACAATGTCCTGAATCTCTGCGACGAGCTCAGGATAAGGCTTCAGCCACTTTTCAATCTGGCCGCGGTAGAGGTACTTTGTCGCAAGGTCCAGATCGTCGGCCATGCAGGCGGCAAGCTCCGCGGGGGTATCGGCCTTAAGGTGCTTGGAGGCATTGTAATTGATGCCCAGGTCTTCGTTTATAAGGTCTTCCTGAACCTCTACAGGCTCTCCCTTCACCGCCTTTTCAATCTCGTCAAGGTTCCAGCGTTTTTCGGGGTCTCGGATAAGGAGGCCGCGGCAGATGCGGGCAAGAGGGTCCGGGATATCGGCCGGTATGGTAATGCGGCCTTTAACCTTATCAAGGGCCATTTCATGCTCCTTGGCCATGAATGCGCCTTCTCCCATCCAAAGGGAGAGGATGGTCATGCCAAGGGAATAGAAATCGGCCTTATGGGTTAGTTCACAATAGGTTAAGCCGTCTTTTACAGCGGTATTCTCCTGGGCGTACACCTCCGGGGCGGCGTAGATTCTGGTGCGGGACTGGAGGGTTTTTGACAGGCCGTCCGGGCCGATTATGTCGGCAATTCCGAAGTCGCAGAGCACAACGTCCCAGCTTTCCTTGCTCCGGATGAGGATGTTGGCGGGCTTTACGTCCTTGTGAAGCACCCCGGCTGCATGCATGCGGTCAAGGGCATAGGCTATTTTCACAATTATGGCAAGGATGGCCTGGGCATTGCCCTTGAGGTTCTCCTTGGCAACGCTGCCTGCCGGGATATACTCCATCAGCTCATAGTCCGGGCCGAAGGACTCTATCCGGGGGATGAGGTAGTCCTTGTCTTTCATTTTCCCCAGGGCTGCAAGAACTTTCTCGTTAGTCTTGAAGCCCTTGTGGCACAGCTTGAGGGCGTATTTGCGGTTATTGGCGTCCTTTACAACGTAGATGTCACCTTCGGCACCGCTGCCTATGGGCTCAACCACGGTGAAGGTTTTTCCGCCGGCAGTTACGGTGTCCCCGGCCTTATGGCTTGTAGCCGGGGCGGGACTTTTCAGGCCGACAGGGGCCGCAGTCTTTTCCGGAGCAGCGGCCGTATTTTTCGGAGCCGTAGCTGTCTTCTCCGGAGCCGTAGCCGTCTTTTGGGGCGCCACGGCGGTTTTTTCGGGAGCAGTTGCAGTTTTTTCTGGGATCATGGCCTCTTGTAAACTTTTCGTTCTACGTTGGTTGTGTAAAGCTCACCGCCTTCCTCAACTACCTCGCAGAGGGTTGCAGGCACCCACTTTCCGCCAAGATCCTGGCGGGCACACTGGTGAGGGTTATCGTGAAGCACATGGCAGTAATTGCACTCCCAGGCCATGGTTTCACGGAGGGGAACTCCACGCCAGGTTTCCTGGACGGTTTCCATTACGGCAATTTTACGGGCGGTGTAGTAGTTGCGCTGCTCCTGGGGGGTGCTGCCGGCCGGCGGAAGCATGTCTTCCAGAAGTTTCTCCGCTTCCTTCACGGCTTTTTCATATTCGGCCATGATTTCGGCCCTGGAGCGGCCTACGCTGCGCTTAGAGGGCTGAGGGATGGAGGCGGGAGTGAAGCCCACCTTGGCCATCAGTTCACGGTAGCGTTTTTCAGTTTCCGTGGGCTCCAGTGGGGCCTGATCTTCAGGCACTTCCGCGGTTTCAAGTTCGGCCTCAAGTTCCGCTATCTGCATTATGAGACGGGCGGTTCTCTGTACCGCAGGGTCTTTCTTGGCTTTGTCTACGGCAGCCCTGGCGGCGCGCGATAGGGGCTGGCCGCACTGGCCGCAGAACGCCCTCAGACCACGTTTCCCGCAGGTGGGGCACTGCACGCCGTCTGCGGGCATGCCACACTCCGGACAGTCTATGTCTTGAGGGTCCATGTGGGCGCCGCAGAATGTGCAGTAATCCACAAGCTTGTGCCCGCATACCGGGCAGAACTCATATGCGGCGTCAAGGGCGGCCCCGCAGTGCGGGCATCCGCTTCCAACCTTTGCTTCCGGTTTTACGGCCGGTTTTGCGGCGTCGGCCTTCCGGGGCTGGGGCTTCTCCTGTGCAAGAACTTGTGACATAGGCTCACGGAACTCTTAAATGGTGCTTGTGCTGTTATGCGGTTATTCTTTCGACAAAATTAGCAATTTATTTCATATCCGCAAGTTAGCCTCCTGTCGCAGCTACCGGGACGGAAAGCTCGTTTTGGGCCGATAATGCGCCCTGCGTCCGTCATTCAGGGACGGAAGGAGCAAAATCGGCCCTTTTTGTTCCCCCCGTCCACACTTATGGGACGGAGGGAGCACCGGCCCACCCACCGGGGAAGACCGAAAGTGGGATGCCTAGTACAAAAAGGGGTGGTTCTGCACCGGAGGACGGCTCGGCGGCCAGTATCATAGGGCTACAATAGTTCCAGAAGCCTGCAAACTTCTTCATAGGAGAGTTTGCACACCCTTGCAAACTGATTAGGATCCGAGGAGAAACGATATCTGAGTTGACGTACTAGTTCTGACTTCTGAGAATCTGACAACATGCCCATTTCATTTACCTGGAACAATGACACGCACAGATCCTTGAGTCCAGCCAGCACCGACTGGTCTTTGAATGAAGGTCCTTCCTTCATTCGTTTTGCTTTGGAAGATGACCTTAAAAAGTAATTCATTCGATTTGGTGTCCTGAATATGGTCTCCACATACTCCACAGGCACGTATGATTCCGGAGCAATAAATCCCCTCTGGTCTATCAGATAATCCGGTGGAATTGGCATTTTGCTGTGCGTAAGCCTGGTCAATGCTCGTGCACTCATGCTGCCGGCTTTATGATATGGAGGCTTGTGCTCTTTGAAAAAGGTGTCACCTGTCCCCCATGCATATCCACCCGGTTCCAGACATATGTTGGCTGCCGGTGGATTCATCTGGACATAGGCTACAGCCCTTTCAAAGGATTCGTCATTTATTGACAACTCCCTGATATCAATATCATTGTTCCTAAGGAGTTCGGAGTCGGAGTATTTCAGGGTGCAGTAGCGTGAATACATTCCCTTGAACTTGCTAATGAAATCCTCCGCTTGCTTCCTTGTGCATTGCAACACAAAATGCACATGATTTGACATAAGGACAAAACAGATAATCTTGCCCGGAAAACTCACGGACAATACTGCCACAAGGTTCATGGCATACTTGAAATCTTCATCATCTCTGAACCAAAGCCGGTCTTCCAAATGGCTTGTGGTGACCAGCCAAAAAGAGTAAGGACAGTACATAACAAAAAAACACTCTTTTAAAGTGACTTGCGATGTTATCCTGCACGACAAAAATACCCAGGAAAAACTTCTTTTCAAAATTTTTGACCTGTTTTTTTTGCCGACTGTTCTTCCCGTCCAAAGTTCCGGGACGGAAGGAGCAATATCGGCCCTTTTTGTCCCTTCCGTCCACACTTATGGGACGGAGGGAGCACCTGAATTCCATAAACCCAAAAACTTGAGTATATTTGTGTCCGATATGAGACCGGACCTTAAATTTTATCTGGATGGGGAGGTAATCCCGCGTTATGCTCAGTTTGACAAGGCGCACCGTGAAGACCATGCCCGCGCGGTGATTTCCCGAGCACTGGAAATGGCAGCACAGTACCCTGAAATTGACATTGAGATGCTGTACACGGCAGCAGCCTGCCACGACCTTGGCCTGGCGGTGGACCGCAAGACCCACCATCTGGAGAGCGGCCGGATAATCAGCGAGGACGTGAGACTGCGGGAGTGGTTCTCGGCGGAGCAGATAGAGGTGATAGCGCAGGCGGCCGAAGACCACCGGGCATCGGCAAAAACCCCTCCAAGAAGCCTATACGGGTGCCTGGTAGCCGAGGCCGACCGAATGATTGTGCCGGAAACCATCATACGGCGCACGGTGCAGTTCGGCCTGTTCCATTACCCGGAACTGGACAAGGAGGGGCACTGGCAGCGCACGCTGGAACATCTCCATGAGAAATACGCGGAAGGCGGGTATCTCCACCTCCTGATTCCTGGCTCCCCCAACGAGGCTCCGCTGGAGAGGCTCCGGGAAATCATCCGGGATAAAGCCCAACTCAGGTATATTTTTGATACGGTTTACGCCGAAGAAAATTCCTGACTGCTCCCACCGTCCCGCCATCCGGGACGGAAAGCGCATTTCGGGCCGATAATGCGCCCCGCGTCCATCTTCCCGGGACGGGAGGAGCAACATTTAGCTAAAAAAGTGTATATTTGTAAGTTAAATATTCCGGAATGGTAAAAATCTGGCATATAATCACAATCATGGCTGCGGCAGCCGTAGTTTCGGGCTGCGGTTACCGTGGGGCCCTGCATGCATCCTATATCCCGGAAGTTACCACTCCCTATGAAGGCGTAAAGCCTGAGTATCAACAGCTTGCCGCGCTTATGGAAAAGGATACCGGGATTCCGCCAAGCACTGGAAACACCGTGGGATTCATCCCGGACGGCGCAGACAAACTGAAGCTCATGCTCCAGGACCTCAATGCGGCAAATTCGGCCATCTACATGGACTACTACCGCATATGCGCAGACTCTGCCGGAACCATAGTCCTGGACATCCTTAAGAACAAGGCCATGGCTGGGCTGGACGTAAGGGTGATGGTGGACAAAGCCGCAGTTACGCCCAAGAACATGAAGGCCCTCAGGAAACTTCCGGATGCAGGAGCCCTTTTCAACAGCTTCTACAAGCCCGTATGGTTCTTAGACGGCCTCGTGCCCCCTGCCGGGACTCACCGGGACCACCGCAAGATACTCATGATTGACGGCGCCACAGCGTATCTTGGCGGCCGAAACATCCAGGACAAGTATTTCACCTCCTGGAGGGACGCCGACATCCGCATCACCGGCCCGGCCATCGAGCAGATTGCCACCGTGTACATGGAAAACCAGCTTAGGCTGAACCCCAAGGCCAAGCCTCTCCTGACAGCCCCCAACCTTGGGCAGGCCGCAGCCTCTGACAATGTTCCCGGACTCACCCAGTACTATGGCAAAACCGTCCAGGTGGTCCACGACTCCCCCACGGACAAAAAACTCCCCATGCGGAACCTCTTTGAGTGGGCAATCGGCAACTCAAAGCGGTATTTCTGGATTTACTCCCCCTATACGCCGCCGCCAAAGTCCACCATCAAGGCCCTGAAGGACGCCGCCGCGCGCGGGGTGGATGTTCGCTGGATAGTCCAGGGCGTCTCCGACGTTTTCTTGGAGGAATACATTGCCGAATACCTCTACAAGGACCTCCTTTCTGCGGGTGTCCGCATATATGAATGGCACAGCGGCATCATGCACGCCAAGCAGTTTGTCTCCGACGACTACCTGATGGCCATAGGGTCCGTGAACATGGACAACCTAAGCTTTTTCCTCAACTATGAAAACGAGGCCATAGTCTACGACGAAGAACTTGCCAAGGTAACGGCCGGGCAGTTCCAGCAGGACCTCGCTGCCCACTGCCGGGAAGTCACCCTTGATGAAGTCAAACGCTGGAACATCTTCAGGCGCCTACGCAACTGGTTCTTCTACACCTTCGGCGGCCCTGTAGCATAATATGAAGCACATGAAAAAGAAATTACTCATTGCTATAATAGCCATTTTCGCGCTGTGCCTTGAGGCAAACGCCCAGTGGTACGTTGGCGGCTACATAAGGATGGATTCGTATATCTCTAATGAAGGGGTCTCCACCGTAGACATTTCTCCGGACGTAGGCTACACCTTCGGAAGGTGGAGCGTGGGCGTCGCCTTCAATTCCTATGTTTCCTTCTACTTTGGGAAAAGCTTCACCAGCTACAACATAGGCGCAGACCCTTATGCCGAATATTACTTCCCCATCAACGACTTCCTGTCATTTTTCATAGAAGGCGGCCTGGGGCTGAGGTACCACAAATATGTTGAAGAAGGCTTTGACTACGGCTATTTCAATTTTATTCCCTACGTCGCCCCAGGCATAGAGTTCATGCTCTCAGACCACTGGTCCATCCTTGGCCACATAGGGCGCCTGCAATGGGACAACCACCAGAAGAACATCAGTTTCTCCGCAGAAGGACAGGCCCTTTCAATGGGTCTGTACTACAATTTCTAGGTCTTGAGGAAGCTTCGCGTCATACCGGCCGAAACCAGGAAGCTGTTCCTGAGCACCATGTCCGTTCTCATCATCGCAGAGATGGCCGATGCCCTCTGCGGTGTCATTGACGCCATGTACGTGGGCAAGTTCCTGGGCTCCGAAGCCATGGCCGCCCACGGTGTTTCGGCCCCGGTTTTCACTTTTCTTTGCATTTTCAGCTACCTTCTTGCCGCCGGAATCCAGCACTCCTGCTCCTTGGCCCTGAGTCAGGGGCGGCCGGCCGAAGCCAACGGCTACTTCAACATGGCCGTCATCATCATACTGGTCCTTTCGGCCGTCTTTTCGGCAATAGGAATTGCCGCGCCGGAGTGGGTTGCCGCAATGCTCGGGTCCGGCGGCGGAGACATCAACATCCTGGCGGGCCAGTACCTCAGGGGAGTTGCGCCCGGAACCGCACCGCTGCTTCTTTTCCTTGTCATGGTGCCCATACTGCAACTGGAGGGGAAATGGAGCCTCATTCACGCCGGAAGCATTGTGATGGCGGTCTCTGACATTGCCCTTGACTATGTCAACATCCACTTCCTGAACGGCGGGATGTTTGGGATGGGAATGTCCACAAGCATAAGCTACACCCTTGGCTTTGCCGTGTTCCTTTTGTATTTCGGCCGAAAAGATCGCAGGTTCAGCCTCCGCTTCAAGGACGCCCGCGGCATCCATCTCCCGGGCTTCCTCTCACAGGGGCTGCCCGCAGGGGTCCGGATGGTTGCACGCATGCTCTCGCTTGTCATCATCAACCTCCTTACCATAAACCTTGCAGGCGCCACGGCAATGGCCGCCATGGCCATCCAGAGGAACGTCTCCACCGTTGTCCTCAGCGCCGTAGTGGGCCTTTGCGGAGCCGTCCTTACGCTTACGTCAATAAGTTTCGGCAAAAACGACACCGAAGGCATGGAAGATGCCTTAAGGCTTGGCTACCGGCACTCTTTCGGGGTTGTCTCCATCTTTGCGACGGTCCTGTTTTTAATTGCCGGGCCTCTCGTTTCCCTGTACATCGACACCTCGGATCCCGTATTTCCCATGGCCAAAGAAGCCGTCCGCTGGCTTGCCGCCTCCATGCCGCTTCTTGCCTGGAACTGGAGTTACGGAAGTTTCCTTCACGGGATAGGCCAGATAAGGCTTTCAACGTCCCTTTTCATCTTCGGAGAACTGATTGTACAGTCCTTTACAGCAACCGTAATGGGGCTCATCTGGGCCGAAAGAGGCATTTTCTCCTCATTTGTTGTAAGCCAGGCCATCATTCTGCTTCTCCTCATTTTATACCGTTCCAAATTTTTCGTACCTTTGTCAGATAAACATCCAAAGGAATGAAAGTATTTCGTGCGGCAATAACGCTCTCACTCGCCTTGCTTTTGGCACTTCCGCTTGCGGCCCAAAAGGCCGCGCAGCAGAAAGAGCGTCTTGTGTTTACGCCGCAGTGGACGGCCCAGGCCCAGTTTGCCGGTTATTACGCCGCCCTTGAAAAAGGATTCTACGCCCAGGAAGGCCTGGACGTAGTGATAGAACATCCCAATGCCTCCAGAAGCGCCATAGACCGCGTACGCCGGAACCAGAGCCACATAACCACCCTTCCCGTCACGCAGGCCATCGAGGCCCTGGACCATGGCGTGAAACTGGTGAACATCCTCCAGACATCCATGAACAGTTCCCTCATGATAGTGTCACGGCGCGGGGCCAATCCCCTGTCACAGAAGGGCGCCACGGTGTCTTGCTTCAGGGCCGGGTACTCCCAGCTTGCAAAATGCATGGCCCAGGACAAGAACCTCCAGTACCAGTGGATAGAATCGGCCGGAATGCTCAACCTCTTCATCCCGGGTGCCGTAGACGCATCCCTTGCCATGAGCTACAACGAATACCTGCAGTTCCTCCAGACCGGCATCATAGACCGCAATCCAAACATAGTATTCCGTTTCCGCGACAACGGCTACAACATCCAGGAAGACGGCCTGTACATGACCCGGGAAGAGTACGAGAAAAACCCTGAGCGCGCAAGGAAATTCGCGCGCGCCAGCATGAAGGGCTGGGAATGGGTGGCCGAACACCCGGACGAAGCCATGGAGATTGTGATGAAGCATGTGAGGCGCAATCACATTGCCACAAACCCCATAATCCAGCGCCTCATGCTGGAAGAGATACTTGATCTAATGGAAGACTACGAAACCGGCCTCCGTGAATACGAACTCCGCGAAGACATGTTCAACCAGGCCGTATTGTTTCTCATGAGAGGCGGCATCATCAAAAACCAGCACACAATAAAAGAACTGCGGCCATGAGTATCCTGGATAGAATAAGAGGGTCCCTCTCCACCCGTCTCAGTCTCTGGACCGTGGTATTCGCGGCGCTGGTTTTCAACCTGTCCCTGGCGCTTGTCGCCATACGCTCCCGTGACACCATACGCCAGGAAGCCATAAAAACCGCCAACCAGGTTCTGGACAACACCGTGCTCCGCACAAACTACATCCTGGAAGACGTAGAATCCCTGGCCGACAACCTTGAGTGGCTCATCTACAAAGACATCGACAACCCCGATGCCATGCTAGAGCTCTCACGCAACATAGTGCTCAACAACACCTTCCTAAACGGCTGCTCAATATCCTTCGAGCCCGATTTCTATCCCCAGAAGGGAAGGTATTTCAGCGCCTACTCCAACAACAACGGCCGGTACGTATATACCATGCAGGAAGGCTCCGACGACTACCAGTACTTCTACCTCAACTGGTACATGCTCCCGAAGCTCCTCATGCAGCCGTGCTGGACAGAGCCATACACAGACCAGGAGGAAGGAGATGAGGCCACCATGGACCTTGCCATGAACGTGTCTTACTGCAAGCCCCTCACGGCAGCAGACGGATCTTTCATAGGCGTGGTTTCCCTGGACATATCCCTCAAATGGCTCTCCGAAACCATTTCTTCCGTAAAGCCCTATCCCAACTCATACGCCTTCCTGGTGGGCCGCGGCGGCACTTACCTTGTTCACCCGGACCCCGAAAAACTCTTCTACCAAACCATCTTCACGGAAAGCCTGGTAAACCGTATTTCCCCTGAGCAGATGCAGCTTGGCCAGGACATGCTGGCCTGGAAGGAGGGAATGTCCAACTTCAACATTAACGGAAAATCCAGTTACATCACCTACAAGCCCCTCATGACAACGGGCTGGAGCCTTGCCATAGTGTGCCCGGAATCCGACATCTTCGGCGGCTACAACCGCCTCAGGAACGTCCTTCTTGTAAGCATCATCCTTGGCCTCACCCTCATGTTCCTTGTGATGAACTACCTCATAAGGCGCCAGCTTGAACCGCTTTCACGCCTTGCAAAAAGCGCGGAGGTGATGGCCTCCGGAAACCTGGACGCCGACATCCCCCACATGGAACGGAAAGACGAGGTCGGGACCCTCAACAGGGCATTCCGCTACATGCAGGTGTCCCTGAGGGATTACATCGACAAACTTACTACGGCAACGGCAAAGCGTGAAAGGATAGAGGGTGAACTCCAGATTGCCCGAGACATCCAGATGGGCATGGTTCCCCGCAACTTCCCCGCATTCCCGGGCCGAACCGACATCGACCTCTATGCGTCAATGTCCCCTGCAAAGGAGGTTGGCGGAGACCTCTACGACTATTTCATCAAGGATGGCAGGCTGTATTTCTGCATCGCGGACGTAAGCGGCAAAGGCGTTCCGGCCAGCCTTTTCATGGCGGTTGTGAGGAATCTTTTCCGCGTTGTGGCATCCGAAGGCCAGCCCCCCGAGGAAATTGCCCGCCGAATCAACGACACCGTATCCGAGGACAACGAGCAGCTCATGTTCATCACCATGTTCATCGGCATGGCAGACCTTAAGACCGGGGAGCTGAGCTTCTGCAACTGCGGCCACAACCCTCCGGTGCTGCTTGGCGGCAAGCCCGGCTTCATGGAATGCGAGCCCAACGTGCCACTGGGAATTGCTCCCGGATTCACCTTCAAGGGCCAGAGCATCAAGGATTTCCGCGGCACGCCCATACTGCTTTACACGGACGGTCTCAATGAGGCCGAAAACTCCGCCCACGAGGAACTCGGCAACGACCGCCTGATCCAGAGCCTCTCAGAAAACCCGTATGAGAACGCCCAGGCCACAATTGACATACTTCTGGATACTGTGGCAGCCCATGTTGGGGATGCCGAACAAAGCGACGACCTTACCCTCCTGTGCATTAACCTCAAACCATGAAACTCACACTTATCTTAATTGCCACCCTGTCCCTTGCCTTCTCCTGCGGCCCTTCAAGGCTCACAAGGGAGGCTCGCATTGAGTCGGCCGTAGATTCCACACTTTCTTCGATGACCCTTGAAGACAAGGTGTGGCAGCTTTTTACGGTGGGCACCCACGAGCTTCCAGATTCGGCCCTGGGCCCGGTTGGAGGCGTTATCCTGTTTGCCTATGACATCAAGGATTCGGCCCAGCTCCGTCACCTTACGGACAGCCTCCATACGCTTCCGGGAAGCCCACTCATCTCCATTGACGAGGAAGGCGGAAGGGTTGCCCGCATAGGCCGAAACAAGGCTTTCAACGTGACGCGGGTTCCTCCCATGGCCCAGGTCAAAACGCCCGCGGAAGCCTATGAAAGCGCCTTTGCCATTGGAAGTTACCTTGCCCTCTACGGCATTGACATAGACTTTGCCCCGGTGGCCGATGTAAACACCAATCCGGAAAACGTGGTCATTGGAGACAGGGCATTTTCGTCGGACCCCTCTGATGCCGCTCCCAAGGTGGTGAAATATCTGGAAGGCCTTTCCGCTGCCGGCGTTTACGGCTGCATCAAGCACTTCCCCGGCCACGGAGACACCTCCACGGACTCCCATCTTGGCTACTCCCAGAGCCTAAAAACCTGGGAAGAGCTGCTTGAGTGTGAGATGATCACCTTCAAGGCCGGAATTGAGGCCGGGACTCCGCTTGTCATGAGCGCCCATATTGCTGTTCCCGCCATAACCGGCTCCGGAGTGCCCTCCACGCTTTCTCCTCTTATGCTTACGGAAAAGCTTCGCGGAGAGCTTGGCTATGAAGGAATCATCATCACGGATGCCCTCAGGATGGGCGCCATCTCAAAAGAATATTCGGCCTCGGATGCCGCTGCGCTGGCGTTTATCGCCGGAGCGGACATGCTGCTGTTGCCGGAAAATCCCGTTGAAGCATTTAACGGCGTCATGGCCGCCATTGCGGACGGCCGAATTAGCCCGGAGCGCCTTGACGCCAGTGTTCGCCGCATATTATATCTAAAACTATCCAAATCCATAAACTAACATGTCAGAAAAACTTTTTAGGGTCGAGAGCGACCTTATTGGTGAACTTCAGGTTCCCGCCAACGCTTACTACGGTGTCCAAACCCAGCGTGCAATCAATAACTACAAGATCTCCAACACGCACATGTGCGACTATCCGGAGTACATCATTGCAATCGCCTACGTGAAAATGGCCGCCGCAGAGGCCAACGCCCGCCTGGGCGTCCTTGACCGCAAAATTGCCGATGCTATTGTTGCTGCCTGCAAGGAGATTGTGGACGGTGCGCTCTGGGACCAGTTCCCCGTGGACATGATGCAGGGAGGCGCCGGCACCTCCGTGAACATGAACGCCAACGAGGTCATCGCCAACCGCGCCCTTGAACTGATGGGCCACAAGAAGGGCGAATACCAGTTCTGCTCCCCCAACGACCACGTCAACTGCGCCCAGTCCACCAACGACGCCTACCCCACCGCATTCCGCTATACCTTCGTGCGCATGAACCGCAACCTTGTGAAGGCTCTGGAGGAACTCATCGATGCCTTCAGCCGCAAGGGTGAAGAATTTGCCGGCGTGCTCAAGATGGGCCGCACGCAGCTCCAGGACGCCGTTCCCATGACTTCCGGCCAGGAATTCCACGCCTTTGCAACCAACCTCAAGGAAGAGCTCGCAAACCTTGAGAGGAACGTGGTTCTCCTCAAGGAAATCAACATGGGCGGCACGGCTATCGGCACGGGCCTCAACGCCGTTCCCGGTTTTGCCGAACTTTGCACAAAACTTATGAGCGAATTTACCGGAGACCACTTTGAGGTGGCCGAAGACCTTGTTGAGGCAACCCCCGATACCGGTGCTTATGTGAGCTATTCGGCCGCACTGAAGAGGCTTGCCGTGAAGCTCTCCAAGATTTGCAACGACCTCAGACTCATGGCTTCCGGCCCCCGCTGCGGCCTGCATGAGATCAACCTGCCCGCCATGGCTCCAGGATCGTCCATCATGCCCGGCAAGGTGAACCCCGTTATCCCGGAGGTTACCAACCAGGTGTGCTTCAAGGTAATCGGCAACGACACCACCGTAGCATTCGCCGCCGAGGCCGGCCAGCTCCAGCTCAACGTCATGGAGCCCGTCATCGCAGAGAGCATCCTCGAAAGCCAGACCTGGCTCACCAACGCCATGAACACCCTCCGTGAAAAGTGCATAGACGGCATCACCGTAAATGCAGAGCACTGCTACGACATGGTGAAAAACTCTATCGGCATTGTAACCGCCCTCAACCCTTACATTGGCTACAAGGCCTCCACCAAGGTTGCCAAGGAAGCCCTTGCAACAGGCCGAAGCGTGTACGACCTTGTGCTTGAGCACGGCCTCATGAGCAAGGAAAAGCTTGACGAGGCCCTTGACCCCGCCGCCATGACCGCACCTCATGCGCTGATAAAATAGTTCTGTCCAGCAAACGCCTGATTTACAGCTAATTACGCAACCCCGGGTGCACCTGCAGGTGCACCCGACTTTTAATAACGCGCTGATTAGCAAGGACTTGCCGGGCAGGCCCACCTTGTTTCTTTTTTTATTATCTTTGCAACATGTACAAATACAAAGAGGTAAAGGACAATGCGTTTGTCCTTAGCATAGACAATCACGCAGAGGTATCGGCTGCGCTTATGGAGTTCTGCAAGGAAAAAGGTATCCTTGCCGGTAACATTACCGGCCTTGGAGCAGTTTCTGAGGCCACTTTCCGTTTTCTGAACCCTTCCACGCTGAAGTACGTGGACAAAACCTTCACGGAGCAGATGGAAATAACCAACCTTACCGGAAATATCTCCGAGAAAGACGGGAAGCCTTACCTTCACCTTCACATTACGGCCAGCCGTCACGACTACACCTGCATCGGCGGGCATCTTCTTTCGGCCTATATCAACGGCGCCTGCGAGCTTTACGTAGAGGCTTTCCCCGGAGTGAAGGTGGGCCGATACCAGGACCCCGAAACCGGACTTAACCTTTACGAATTCTAGGATATGGCTATCAGGATCAAACTTGAGGAAACTGAGCAGGAGCTCTTCTGCTGCTCAAAATGGTGGGGAGACCCTGACCTTCCCGCCGACATGGAATATCCCCTTGCAAAGGCCCAGGAAGACGGTGAGGAGTTTGACTACCCCCTTACCTTCGTGTGCCAGATAGACTGTGCCGACATTGCCCCCTATGACCCTGAGGGCAGGCTTCCGCACGAAGGGATGTTCTACATCTTCGCGGGCCTTGACGAATACCTTGGCTTTGACAGCCCGTGGCATAACGGCATTGGGGAATGGCCCCGCAAGCAGGTGGTGGTGAAGTACACCAAGACCGTGAACATGGAAACCTTCCGCAGCGCCATCCTGGTAGACGACGAAGACCAGCCCCTTACCCAACCTGCGCTCAAGATGAGCTTCGAGGCCTGCGCAGACACCGATGACTGCACCAAACTCCTTGGCATTCCGTTCTTTGAGGAAGTGCGCCAGGAAATGGAAGGCTGCATCAACTTCCTCCAGATAGACTCCGATACCGCCGGCCTGCGCTTTTACGACGAAGGCCAGCTTAATCTCCTTTACACAAAGGCCGATTTCGAGGCCGGCAAATGGAAACTTGTCAAAGCCTACATGAGCTCCTGTTAATGAGTAAATGACTATGAAAAAGCTTTCGGCAATAATACTGGCAGCAGTTTTGGCCGCCGCATGTTCCGGGCTTGGGAACCCCTTCGGCCTGGACCTCAAGATGGAAGACTTTGAACTGGAGGGCCACGTTTATGAAGTAACCGGCTTCAAGGGCCCTTATGGCCAGCAGGAGATAGGCAGGTTGCACTACAAGACCTCCGACGGCACAGTTATTTCGGCCGAATTCACTTTCAAGGACGGAAAGGCTACGCTTGTGTTCCCCGGCGGCGCATACCGCACGGTTGGCTACACGCTGGACACCAAAGCCCGCACCATCAGCTTTGATGCGCCTATCACTTACGGCTACGAGGTCCGCTATAACGGCCAGACGTATGTGGGTGAAGACATAAAGTCCGGCAAATATGAGATGATGACGGCCGGTGCCGCCGGGGTAGACGGGAAGGACCTAATGTTCTCATTCTTCGACCCTTCGGCCCGGACTTACTCAGATTTAAGCCTTGACAACCAGCAGTGGGGCATTTCCATGGTAAGCAGGGAAAAGGCCTCGATTATTCCGGTTTATGAGATTTCCGGAGAGTACGGCACCATGGATTCCGGCAAAAACGCATTTGACAACGGCACCATCTGGGCCAATAGTTTTGTGTATGGCGATGCCCTTTTCCCGTGGTTTGACGCCGCGGACCTTTCAACTCTCCACTACGGTCCGCTGTGGCGCACCCCCTCCGAGGCCAATGCCCAGTGGCTCCTTGACAACTGTAAGCTTGTCCGCGTAACCGAGACCACAAACGGAGAGCAGAGCATGGCCTTCATGCACAAGACGGAGCACACGTACATTTCCCTCCTTCTGCCACCGGCCCTAGGGGAGGAATACGGCTTCTGGCTTTCCAACGGCAAAGCCCTTGTGTACAAGTACCTTGACCCTAAGGACGACACCAAAACCGAGGCCAGGATTATAACTCCGGAAGCCGGAGCAAAGTACTTCCTTTTCCCCGTGAAGAAATAGGAATCCTGCCGTAAAAACGCTATCTTTGTAGACTAAACAATTAAACCTGATATGGCCGAATTCAAATACGCGCCCATGTTCCAACTGGGCCCCGACACCACGGAATACTACAAGATTCCCGGTTCTGAAAAACTTGTGAAAAACATCAAGGCTGGTGACAAAACCCTTCTGGAAGTATCTCCAGAGGCCCTCACCCTGGTGGCACAGCAGAGTTTCCATGACTGCCAGTTCATGCTGCGCCGCGCCCACAATGAGCAGGTGGCCGCAATCCTCAAGGACCCCGAGGCCTCCGACAACGACAAATATGTAGCCCTCCAGTTCCTCCGCAACGCGGAAACTTCCGTAAAGGGCGTCCTTCCCTTCTGCCAGGACACCGGCACCGCAATCATCCACGGAGAAAAGGGCCAGCATGTATGGACAGACTTCGAGGACGAAGAAGCCCTCAGCCTTGGCGTTTTCAACTGCTACACCAAGGAAAACCTCCGCTACAGCCAGAACGCTCCCCTGGATATGTACAATGAGGTCAACACCAAGTGCAACCTCCCGGCTCAGATTGACATCGAGGCCACCCAGGGCAGCGAATACCGCTTTGTAATGGTGGCAAAGGGCGGCGGCAGCGCCAACAAGACCTACTTCTACCCCATGACCAAGGCCACCATCCAGAACGAGGGCACCCTCATCCCCTTCCTGGTGGAGAAAATGCGTTCCCTTGGCACAGCAGCCTGCCCGCCTTACCACATTGCCTTTGTGATTGGCGGAACTTCGGCCGAAAAGAACCTCCTTACCGTAAAACTTGCCAGCATCAAGTTCTACGACTCCCTTCCCACTACCGGAGACGAAACCGGCCGCGCTTTCCGTGACATAGACCTTGAGGAAAAACTCCTTAAGGAAGCACAGAAGATAGGCCTTGGAGCACAATTTGGCGGCAAATACCTTGCCCACGACATCCGCGTAATCCGCCTTCCACGCCACGGCGCCAGCTGCCCCATCGGCATGGGCGTAAGTTGCAGCGCAGACCGCAACATCAAGTCGAAGATCAACGCAGACGGCGTGTGGATTGAGAAGATGGACTCCAATCCCTCCGAGCTTATCCCCGAAGAACTCCGCAGGCCCGGCGAAGGCCCCAAGGGCATCGAGATAGACCTTGACAAGGGCATTGACGCAGTGCGCGCAGAGCTCACCAAATACTCCGTTGGCACCCGTGTGAACCTGAAGGGCACCATCATCGTGGCCCGTGACATAGCCCACGCCAAGCTCAAGGCACGCCTTGATGCCGGCGAGGACATGCCCGCATACTTCAAGGATCACCCCATCCTCTACGCAGGCCCCGCAAAGACCCCTGCAGGCTACCCCTGCGGCTCCATGGGCCCCACCACGGCCAACCGCATGGACCCTTACGTGGACGAATTCCAGGACCACGGCGCATCGCTTGTGATGATTGCCAAGGGCAACCGCTCAAAGGTTGTCACGGACGCCTGTGAGAAACACGGCGGCTTCTATCTAGGGACCATCGGCGGCGTGGCTGCAGTCCTTTCCCAGAGCAGCATCCGCAGCATAGAATGCGTGGAGTACCCGGAACTTGGCATGGAAGCCATCTGGAAAATCACCGTGGAAGACTTCCCGGCCTTCATCCTGGTAGACGACAAAGGCAACGATTTCTTCAAAAGCATCGGCCTTTAATGGACAGCATTGACACCTTACTGAGGGAGCTCGCCGAAAAATACGAGACTCCCTCTTTCATTGAAGGAGACCCCTCTTTCTGGATGCACCAGGTTTCCGGTGCGGCCAACCAGGAGGCCATGGCGTTTGTGGCCCAGGCGCTTGCATACGGCTCCCGCGCACAGTTTATGCCGAAGATAGGATGGCTTCTGGAGCGCTCTGGCGGCAATATGGACCGCTGGATACGCTCAGGGGCGTTCAAGGAGGATTTACCTTCAGGCTCTTCGGCCTGCTATTACAGGCTTTACACCGTGGCCGACATCCACGCCTTCCTGGAGGCCTACCGCAAGCTGTTGGACCATTACGGCACGCTTGGGGCTTATGTGGGCTCCTGCAGCACTCTGAAGGCCGTAGAGGCCATCACGCGCTGGTTTGGAGACACCGCACCTGTGCCGAATGATACATCTTCGGCCTGCAAGAGGGTGTGCATGTTCCTCAGATGGATGGTCCGTGACGGCTCCCCCGTGGACCTTGGACTCTGGGCTTCGGAGATTGACAAGCGCACGCTCATCATGCCAATGGACACCCATGTGCTTCAGCAAAGCGTCCGGCTGGGGCTGCTGTCATCCAAAACCGCGTCCATGAGCGCAGCCCTTCGGCTCACCGCCCGCCTTGCACAGATTTTCCCGGAGGACCCCCTGAAAGGAGACTTCGCCCTGTTCGGGGAAGGCGTAAATCAGTGATTATTTTGTATCTTTGTGACTGCTAATTGTATAACAATATGAAAAAAGCGTTTATCCTTATGATGTCATTCCTTGCAATGGCGGCGTGCGCTCCCAAATCCGGAGCCCCCGCATTGGATTTGACAGACCTTGACACCACCACAAGTCCCAAGGTGGATTTCTATCAGTATGCAACCGGCGGCTGGCAGGCCAAGAACCCCCTCAGGGCCGAATTCTCCCGCTACGGCAGCTTTGACGCCATCCGCGAGCAAGCCCAGGAAAACCTCAACGCCCTGTTCCAGGAGATGACAACCCTGAAGGCAAAGCCCGGCACAGTGGAGCAGAAAATCTCTGACCTCTACAAGATGGCCCTGGATTCCACCACCCGCAACGCCCTTGGCGCACAGCCCATCCAGCCTTATATTGCCGAAATCCAGGCAGTCCAGACTAAAGACGAACTTGCAACCCTTCTTGGCAAGATGAACCTCTACGGAGAAGGCGGCTTCTATGGCGCCGGCGTGGAGGCAGACCTCACTAACTCTGACATCCAGATCCTCTACATGGGCCAGGGTGGCCTTGGCATGGGAGACCGCGACTACTACCTCAAGGCCGAAAATGCCGCTCTGAAGGAAGGCTACAAGGCTTATCTTGAGAAGGTTCTCACCCTCTCCGGAGTGGAAGGGGCAAAGGAACTGGTGGAAAAAGACATGGCCGTTGAAGACGCAATCGCCGCCGCTTCTTGGACAAGGGAGCAGAACCGTAATATGGCTGCCATCTACAATCCCATGTCCACCGCAGAGATTGTTGCAAAATGGCCCGGAATCGGCTTTGACAAGGTTTGCGCCGCAGCCGGAATCCCCGCCCAGGACAAAGTCATCGTCCAGCAGCCCTCCTACTTCGACGCCCTTTCGGCATACATGGCAGAAACAGACCTTGAGACCCTCAAGGCATATCTCCTTTGCCAGTTTGTGAGCGGACAGGCAGGTTCCCTGTCCGATGAATTCTACACCGCACAGTGGGACTTCTACTCCCACCAGATGGCCGGCGCACAGGAGGAAACTCCCCGCTGGAAACGTGCCATGAGCGTACCTAACGGCATCCTTGGAGAGGCAGTTGGCGAGATGTACGTTGCCCGCTACTTCCCGGAAAGTTCCAAGAAGAAGATGGTTGCGCTGGTAGAGAACCTCCGCACCGCCCTTGGACAGCACATCGACGAGCTTGAGTGGATGAGCGACTCCACCAAGGTCCGCGCCCGTGAAAAACTGGCCGCTTTCACCGTTAAAATCGGCTACCCGGACAAATGGAAGGACTACTCCACCCTTGACATCAACCCTCAGAACTCCTATTATGAGAACCTTCGCAACGCCAGCGCATGGTATGTGAAGGACAACCTTGACAAGCTTGGAAAGCCCACGGACAAGACCGAATGGGGTATGACTCCCCAGACGGTGAACGCCTACTACAACCCCACCACCAACGAGATCTGCTTCCCGGCAGCCATCCTTCAGAAGCCTTTCTTCGATCCTGAGGCCGACGACCCCGTGAACTACGGCGGAATCGGCGTGGTTATCGGCCACGAAATGTCCCACGGCTTTGACGACCAAGGCTCAATGTTCGATGCCACCGGCAACATGGCAAACTGGTGGACTGCCGCCGACAAGGCTAAATTCGACGCCCTTGGAGACAAGCTTGCAGCCCAGTTCGATGCCGTTGAGATTCTCCCCGGCGTACACGCCAACGGCCGTTACACCCTTGGAGAGAACATCGGAGACCACGGCGGCCTTTCAATTGCCTTCACCGCAATGGAGAATGCCACCAAGGGCAAGAAGGATCCCATGATTGACGGCTTCTCACGCGCCCAGCGCTTCTACCTCAGCTACGGCGCCATCTGGGCCCAGAACATCACGGACCAGGAGAAGGCACGCCTCACCAACATGGATCCCCACTCCCTGGCCGAAAACCGCGTAAACGTGAGCGTACGCAACTTCGAGACCTTCTTCGAGGCCTTTGACATTAAGGAAGGTGATCCCATGTTCCGTCCGGAAGAGGAGCGCGTCCATATTTGGTAGCGGAGTCCTTCATATCGCGTAAAATCAAGTTCAAAGGAAACATCGCGGCCGTTGCTACGGCCGTGAGTTTCTTTGTTATAATAGTTGCCGTGGCGGTAAGTTCAGGCTTCCGGCACAGCATCAGAAACGGAGTCGCAGCCATGACCGGAGACATAAGCATAAGCCCTTATGCCTCCGGCGGCTCAGACCCTGTCCCTATGCCCCGGCACCTTCCCTCGGAGGATAAGATTCTCTCCATTCCCGGGGTGGCCGATATCGTCCCCGTGGTAAGCCGCGCCGGCATTGTCAAGAACGGGGAAATTGTGCACGGGGTCATTGTGAAAGGTTCTACCCAGAAATCTCAGCTGCAAGTCTCAATCCCCCACAGGTTGCAGGAAATCACCGGCCTTGGGCCCGGGGAAGACCTCACAACATATTTTGTTGGGGAAAAGGTGCGGGCGCGTAAATTCCACATCACTGATACTCACCGTGACATCATAGAAACCGACGACAACCTCCTTGTCTATGCCGGCCTTCAGGACATGCAGCGCCTCAACGGCTGGGATTCAACCATGGTTTCACAGCTGGAAGTAAAGGTGAAAAACGCCTCCCCTAGAGCCCTGAAGGACATAGAAGCCCGCATAGGATTCATCCTCACCACCAGTGAACACGAGGAAGAAAACGGCCTCTTTGTCATTTCTTCGGCCCGGAGTTATCCGCAAGTTTTCGACTGGCTGGGGCTTCTGGACGTAAATGTCCTCATTATCCTTATCCTCATGATTCTGGTGGCAGGATTCAACATGATAAGCGGCCTACTTGTGATGCTACTAAGGAACATCCCGCTAATAGGCACGCTCAAGGCCCTTGGCATGCAGGACAGGGCCATCGGCCGGTTATTTGTTCGGATAGGGGCCGAAGCCGTGCTTAAAGGCATGCTCATCGGCAACGCCCTGGCCTTCCTTTTCTGCCTTGTTCAGGGTACGACGCACCTCATCAAGCTGGACCCCGCCAACTACTTTGTCTCCTATGTTCCGGTGAATCTCCCCGTCTGGGGCATCCTGGGGGCCGACCTTGTGGCCTTTGCGGGCATAGTCCTCCTCATGTGGCTTCCTTCCCTCTACATCTCCAAGATAGACCCTGCAGAGACCGTCAAGGCCGACTAATACCGTCTGTAATAATCGGCATAAGTGTCCAGCACCTTCTCCACGTAGGCAACTGTGTGGTGGCCCTTTGGAAGCTGCGTGGAGGCAACGGTGTCCCATCTGGAGGCGTCCAGGCCGGCTTCTTCGGCCTGACCGATTAGACGCCACACTTTACCCTCCCCGAAATTGTACGCCGCAAGGGCGAATTTAAGGGCCTCCGTGGGGTTGGCGGCCTTGGCCGAAAACATGTTCTGGAGGCGTTTGAGATATCTTGAGCCAACCCTAAGGTTGTTTGCGGGCTCCAGAAGGTACTCCGGTGAATAGCGGGTGCTGAGAACCTGCATAAGCCCCACGGCGCCGCGGCCGGATTCGGCCTCGTTGTGGAAACGGGATTCGTGGTAGATAACGGCCGCTATGAGGTGCCAGTCAAGGCCGATGGAATCGGCGGTGGCTTTTATCACGTTGTCGTATGCGCTGAGGGGCTCTCCGGAGCGTTCTTCGGCCATTATTTCCTCAGGGCTCTCCCCGCCTGGGATTCGGCCCGGAAGGGGAATCAGGAGAAGAAGCAGCGTAAGTACCGCGTATATAAGGGGATGCGCCTTCATGGCTATCGGCCTCCTCCGAGCATGCCGCCAAGGCCACCGCCCAAACCGCCACCGAGGCCGCCGCCACCGCCCATGCCGGTGCCGGAACCTGCCCTTGACGACAAGGTCTTGTTCTGGCCAAGAGGCGGATAGAAGGGCCATGATATGCCGAATTTGAAGACTGCCGGCGGCTCTATGTAATGGTGGGCGCTGAAGTAATTGTGCTTGTCCAGAGGCCAGCCCTTACCCATGTTCTCTATCTTTATGAAGATGCAGGCCTTCTTCCACTGCAAGTTTATGAAGGGGTCGAAGGTGGGGGCGTTGCCGTAAAGCTGCTGGTTCTGGGCCATGAATACGCCCGCCACAGGGTTGTACGCGGGAGCATACCAAAGCGTTGTGTACCTGAGATTTACGCCTGCCTGGAGTTTCATCACCTTGGGATCCACCACGTTGAACTGGAGGTACCACCTGAGGTTAAGCGCAACCGTAGGCAGCGGGACCACATTCTGGTTGGAGGACAGCTGGAACAGCACCTTGTTGTCAAGATGCACCGGGCCGAACTTGAAGTTCTTGGTGAGAGCGGCCGTGAGGATGCTCATGGGCACGGTGTTCTGACGCGCTATGCCAAGGGTGTCGTAGTAGACGTTATTTGCAAGGAGGGCATATCCGGCTTCGGCCTTGAGGTCCCATCTGGGCACGCTGAACGTGGCGTGAATCTTAGTGGTGGACACCTTCTGGAAATTGTTTTCCCAGATATAGTGGTTGGAGTAGAAGTGCTGCTGATAGAAATCCGGTGCCTTCAGGGAGGTTTCAACTGCGGCCTCCAGTGTCATGGGGCTGGAGGGATGGCGCCTGAAGGGGAAGACATTCAGTTTTATCCGGCCTCCAAGGCTGAAGTCATTGGCTTCCACCCCGGTAAAATGGTATCGGCCGGTTGCGTCCCATTCCATGTAGCGGCTCAGGCGGCCTTCGGCCCCAGCATACACATACATGGTGTTCCAGACGGTGTTGACGGGTTTTATAAGGCTGTAGCCGGGCTGCCTAAGGTAGAAAGTCTGGAGCCTATCACCTACGCCGCCCTCAATCTTTGACACAATGGCGTCCTCCTTCCAGGGCTGCAGGCGGAAGATTATGCGGTTGTCAAGGCGCATCGTGCGGAGGGAATCCGAACTCTTGGAGGGATTCACGTAAAAGACGTCGTCGTAGAAGTCCGACAGCGTGGTGGAGGTATTGTCCACGTACTTCTTGCTATAGGTGCTCCACTCCGTTCCGGTGCCGACAAACGCGGTGGTGGTATTGGTGTTGAGGGTATCCGACGGCACCCAGGTGGTGTCCTTGCGGTGCCTCAGCTTCTCTATGAACTCGAACGGGATACGGTAGTTCTGGTCAAAGAACACCGTAGTTTTCCTATAGCGGTTTGTGGCCGAAGGAAGGTTGACGTCTATTTCCCTGATCTGCACCGACGTATCCCTGATCCAGAAATTGTCCACAACGCCGCCGCTCTCCTGACGGGTGATGCTGTTGGAGATGAAGCCTGCGTGGGCAAGCCACTTCTTTCCAAGCCAGTTGGCGGTGACAAAATAGGTGCGGTTGTCGGTTTCCTCGTTCTTGAGGTTGCCGGCGCCGCCGTGCCGCTTCATTTCCAGCGACAGGTTAAGCTGCGGCAGGATGTTTTGGGTTGTGAAAATACGGAAGGCGTCGCTTGCCTCGGTGCCGCTGGAGAACAGGGAGCCGTAGTATTCCCACTCCGTGTAAGGGGTCTTGGTGTTGAAGAAGCGGATGTTGTCGGCCGAATATGTCCAGCTTTCCATGGCGTCGTAGAAACTTGGAGTGAGTTCACGGCCGCGCCTGAAGAAGTTGTAGTGCTGGACGGCCGAACCGCCAAAGCCAAGCCAGGTGGCGCCTACGTCCTCTTTCATGAAGGGGTAGTCGTAGAAGCGGTAGTTGGCCGTGGTGTCCCATTCCTTGTACTCTATGCCGTTGTAATTACGGTCACGCTTCCAGGAGATGAGGCGCTTGTAGTACAGGGTGTCGGGGAGGAATGCGGTTTCAAGTACCCTTGGGGTGCTTTGCCGGATGCTGTCCTTCACGCGCTTGATGCTGTCCTTGCGTTTCAGGATGGAGTCCTGGCGGTGAAGGAGGATGGGAAGTTTCTGCTGGTAGTCGTAGCGCTTGCGTTCGGCCTTAGAGAGCCCGGCGTACCACTTCTCGAATTTTTCCTTGGCGGTGCGGGTGGAGTCGTCAAGGTACAGGGAGTCAATGCGCGGCCACAGGAGGGAGTCTCCTTCGGCCTTAAGGGAATCCACCACAAGCCTGTGCGTAAACGAGTCTTTTACAGCAATATACCACTCATAGAGGAAGGGATCCGTGAGCTTCAGGCTGTCCGGGACCTTCATGGTGTCACGGGCATAGACCTTTGGCATGGTGTCTTCCGGGGGAATGGCAAAAAGATCGAAGTCTTCTTCGTCGGCAATGCTGTCAAGAGGACTCTTTGAGGTCGAATCCAACTGCAGGAGGATGCTGTAGAGGGAGTCCATGCGGGCGGTGTCGGCCACGGCCTTGAGGCTGTCGATGACGCTTTGCAGGGAGTCTTTGAGGTGCCTGAGGCTGTCCTGGGCGGCGCCGAGGGTGTCTACGGCGGCGGAGTCCGGAGCGACTGAAGAGTCTTTCAAGATACGTGTGGCGGGGCCTGAGGCAGGAGCCTTGCCGGAATCGGCCTCTGTGCTTACCGTATCCTTTACGGCCGCAGGGAACCACTTGTGAAGGCGTGCGGCACGGCCAGCCTCCACGCCAACGGTCTGGGCCAAGACCAAACCGGCCACAGCTATCGGCAGAAGTATGTTCCCTATCTTGGACATAGCCTACAAATATAACGTATTTTCCGCATTTTCCCAAGCCATGCTCCCGCATACCCCTCTTCCCCATCATTCCAATAATCCACATTATTCCCGTGCCTCACTTAGTATGCCCCATATGATCCCCATTACTTTCCCACCAGTATAGTTCTTCCATTTATGGTTCTCCCCTTGTGTTTCTCCCCTTGTGGTGTTAGCTAACTTGCTGTAGTTCAAATGTTTATAGAAAAGTCTACCAGAAAAAGTTCTGGTAGATACTTATGTAAACGCCTGAATATCAGCAAACTAACCTCCACCGCTTCGGCATTGCGCGAAGAGAGTCACGGCAGCACGGAGGAGAAATGCATGCCGGGGCAACGAGCCACGCGTTTTTGGCGTTTTTCGTGCAAATCACTGCCCCAATGGGCAATGAGTCACGCGTTTTTGGCGTTTTTCGTGTGAGTCGCTGCCCCGGGAGAGACATTATCGGCCCTGATGCTGCTTACGGTAGAGTTCCCAGCTGTTGAAGAGGTTTTGCCAAATGGCGTAGAGGCCGCCGGCTACGGATGTGACGGGGGTCATGTAATTGTAACCCAGCCAGATAAGGAAGCCGGTGTTCTTCTGGCCAAGGGCCTGGCCGGCGGTGAGGCTGGCTGCTTTATCGGCCTCCATATGGCGGCCGGCAAAGAACTGCACAAAGCAGCAGAGCACGGACACCAGCACAATTCCGGCAACGGCCGCAGCGCCAAGGCCGCTTTCCATGAGAGCCCGGGTGGCCAGAATCATTGCAAGGGTGAGTCCCACGCCCCACACATAGAAGGAATTGCCGCTCCATCTCATGAGGCGCCGCTGGAGTCCGTGGGTGGTGTAGCGGATAAGCCATGCCAGAAGTCCTGGGAGCACCAGCACGGGGAAAACCTTAAGCGCGATGTGCCCAACATAGGCCCAGAAGCCCATTGTGGCCGAAGGACTCACCATGGGAATCACCAGCGGGATAAGGAAGGTTCCGGCGAGGTTTATCATTACAAGATAGGTGACGGTGCCGGCTAGGTTCCCTCCAAGTTTTTCCGTAATAACCCCCGCGGCCGATGCCGTAGGACATATCATGCACAGCATGGCGCACTCAAGGAGCATTCGGCCCACCCCTTCCGCGACCCTGGAAACCGCAAAGGCCAGGATAAGGAAGGAGCCAACCTGAAGCGCCAGGGCCAGGGCGTGCCACCGGGTGAGCCGAAGGTCATGGGGGGAAATCTTCACAAACTGGAAAAACAGCAGGACGGCTATCACAAGCCGCTGGCCCTCGGAGGCGCAGATATGCAGCGTGCGCTCATAACTGTGAAGCCACGGGGTGAAGTAGTAGAGAAGGTACAGGCTCACTCCCAGCACTATGGCGCCGGGCAGCATCCAGTCGTTAAGAACTTGCCTGGTTTTTGGGCTCATTTTTTAGAGAAGATGCGGTCTATCAGGGGATCCGTGAATCTCATGCAAATGCCTGTGAGTATGGCAAGTATGAGGGTGCCCTCGCGTATTACTACGGTGTGACCATTGCCGTCCAGAAGGCCGAAAACCACCAGTGAGAATGCCGCCGTAATGGCAACCAGCACAATATCGAAAACCACCTTTACCCGGCTGAAGGGAGAGCGCGTAACCTCCGACAGCACGGCAACCAGCTTGTCTCCGGCCAGAATCCAGCCGTCTCCCACAACCTCCAGTTTTATGCCAATAGCCGTAAGAACCACCGCCGCCAGACTTAACAGTATCTGTACCAGATAGTTGGTGGCGGGAGCATCTATGGCGTTGAAAAGCCATATTGAGGCGTCGCACATGTAGCCGAACACAAAGGCGGCGGGAATCTGCATGAGATACCTAAGCTCGAACCGTTTTCCAAGCAGAAGCCATTGGGTGAGGATATACACAATGTGGGTTATCCAGGTGAATGTGCCCACGGAGAGTGCGCTCCATTTAAGTGACAAAATGGTTGGAGGACACGACGGCGGAGCAATTCCCAGGTTACTCTTTATGGAAAGACCAACTCCCAGGGCCACAATGATGAGCCCCAGTGTGGATATTGCATATCTTTTAAGTAAACTTTTCATAATCGGCTGCAAAGGTACGAAATTTTGGCCGAATATTTCCAATGTGGCTCTTCGCTATGCTGGACCAGGTCCACCTCCGGGCAGCGACTTACACAAAAAACGCCTAAAACGCGTGTCTCGTTGCCCCGGCATGTATTTACCCTCAGTGCTGCCGTGACACACCTCGCGTAATGCCGATGCGGTGGAGGTTAATTTACTGATATTAAGGCGTTTACACAGCAGTCTACCAGAACTTTTTCTGGTAGACTTTTCTACAAACATCTGAGCTACAGCAAGTTAGCCTCCACCACAAGGGGAGAAACAAAAAGGGGGCGCTAAGAAGAGAGAGAGAGAGTGAGTGAGGGAGGGAGGGAGAGAAATGGTGGGCTAGATCCTGGCCTCGCGGAAGACTTCCACTATGGAGGGATAGGTGTTTTTGAGGAAGGGCGGCAGGGAGGATTTGGCCACCCAGGCGGCCTTGGTGATGTCTTCTTCGCGCTGGGGCGTGAGGTTGGTGGGGTCTGTGTAAAGCATGTCGTACCACCACGTGTGCTTTAGGTGCCAGAGGCCGTCACGAAGATACACGTGGTCCGTTATGCATATTAGCCGCCGAAGTTCAAGCTGGTCTACCCCGGTTTCCTCCTGGACCTCACGGACGGCACATATCTCAATGTCCTCTCCTGGCTCCTGATGACCCTTAGGAAGGTCCCAGAGGCCGTTACGGGAGATGAGAAGGAAGTCTCCGCGGCGGTTGCTAACAAGCCCGCCGGCGGCGTTCACTTCCTTAAATTCTGCACATAACCGCCTATACGTCTTCTCTTCTTCCGTAGATGGAATATATATGCGTGAAAGCGTGTCCTGGACCTCGAACATGCGCACAAGGTGATGGATGTCCAGTTTCTCCCCCACATGGAACTCCACGGAGTTGGGATCTGACAGTGATTCGTCCAGAGGAGAACAAATAATGATGGTACGCTTGCCGAAATATATTTTATGCATAGTTTTTGTTATCTTTGTAACCGGCAGTCCCTTTTCTGCCGAAACATACAAAGATACAAACTTATGACAACAATAGAAAGCAAACACGGCATAGTTTCCCGCCAGCCCCATGAACTCTACATGTCTTTCACGGACCTCCAGAACTTCAAGGCAATGCTCCCTGAAGACAAGAAGGACATGATAGAGGCCACCTTTGACACCCTCCAGGCCACGGTTCAGGGCTTCAACATTGGCGTAAAAGTGCACGAAAGGGTCCCCTACTCCCGCATAGAACTTGTGGATTACGGCGCCCCCTTCGCCTTCCACATTGTCCTTCACTTCGACCCCGCCGCGGAGGATCCCTTCAAGACTGATTTCCACATAAAAGTGGAGGCAGACCTCAATCTCATGATGAAGATGATGCTCTCCGGCAAGCTCAAGGAAGCCCTTGACAAGGTTGTGGACGGCATTGCCGATGCCTCCAACGGCAAGATGCCGGAAGGCTTCGATCCCAAACAGTGGATGAAATGAGATTTCTCGACTCCGCCCTTCGGGCTCCGCTCGAAATGACACCCCACCCTGTCATTTCGACCGAGCGAAGCGAGCGGAGAAATCTCAAATATTATGACAGAGGAATTCAAAAGGTTACTGGCCGAATCAATTGGAGCGGAACTTGCCGCCAAAGTGCTTGAGGCGCTTGGCGGGGAGCCCTCCGTATCTATCCGCCTTAACCCGGAGAAACTCAAGGATTGTCCGTTCCCGGAGGCCGAAAAAGTGCCCTGGAGCCCGTACGGATATCTTCTAAAAGAGCGGCCGTCGTTCACCCTGGACCCTCTTTTCCATGCCGGATGCTACTACGTCCAGGACACCAGCGCAATGTTTCCCGGCCATGTGGCCCGGCGCTTCATGGACACTCCCGGAATGACCGTGTTGGACCTCTGCGCAGCACCCGGCGGCAAAACCACAGACCTTGCGGCATCCCTCAGGGAACGCTTCGGAGACAACTTCACCCTCCTTTCCAACGAAGTAATGAAGGCGCGCTTCGGCATCCTCAAATCCAATATTGAAACCTGGGGAGACCCACGCGTGGGCGCCGTATCACGTGACCCTTCGGCCTTTGGTGGCAGCCCAATTTTTGACATGATTGTGGCCGATGTCCCCTGCTCCGGAGAAGGCATGTTCCGAAAAGACCCCAAAGCCGTGGAAGACTGGTCCCTCCAGACAGTGGAATTCTGCGCCTCCAGAAGCCGCCGCATCCTTGCCGATGTCTGGCCCGCGCTGAAGCCCGGCGGCATCCTTATCTACTCCACCTGCACCTTCAACCACTTTGAGAACGACGACACCGTGGAGTGGATTTCAAAGGAACTCGGGGCCGAAACAATCCCTCCGGAAGACTTTCCTCCTGCCGTAAGCACCCGCTTCGGTCAGCTTATGCTGCCGGGCCTTGTGCCAGGCGAAGGACAGTACGTTGCCGCGCTAAGAAAGCACGGCAGCTCTGACGGTGTGCGTACTGGGAATCCGCTGAAAATCTTCAGGGCCGAGATGCCCGGTCAGGCCGGGCATGACGATGGCCTCCCCCACGTGAACGTAGACCGCAAGACGGCGCTACGATACCTCCACGGGGATGCCCTGAGGCTGGAAGATGCGCCCATCGGCCTTATAAAAATATGCTACGAAGGCCACCCGCTTGGAGATGCAAAAAACCTTGGGACAAGGTGTAACAACCTCTATCCCAAGGCTAAAAGAATAAGGATGCAAGTTATCCTAGACTAACGCATCTCAGTGTAAGGAATCTTGTCCATGTCTCCGTAGTCAAGATTCTCTCCGGCCATACCCCAGATGAACATGTAGTTGGATGTGCCTGCCGCAGCGTGGATGCTCCACTCCGGGCTCATGATGGCCTGCTCGTTGGCAAGCCACACAACGCGCTCCTGCTGGGGCTCGCCCATCAGGTGGCAGATCATATTGCCCTCAGACACATTGAAATAGAAGTATGCCTCAATGCGGCGAGCGTGCGTATGGGCGGGCATGGTGTTCCACACAGATCCGGGCTTAAGTTCCGTAAGGCCCATCTGAAGCTGGCAGGGGCCCTCTTCCAGGACATTGTTCACTATGAGCTGGTTAATCACGCGGTCGTTGGAGTCTTCCATCTTTCCGGCGGCAAAGGAATTTGCCTTGAGGGAACCCTTCCGGCCGTCAATTGTGATAAGCTGGGTCTTGTAGGCCTTATGTGCCGTGGCCGAATTGAGGTAGAACTTTGCGGGCTTTGAGGCATCTTTGCTGCGGAAAGTTACGTCTTTGTTGCCGCGGCCAACATAAAGGGCCTCCTTGAACTTGAGGACATACTCCTTGCCGTCTACGGTCACGATGCCGTCTCCGCCAATGTTGATGACGCCAAGTTCACGGTTGAAGAGGAAATACGGAGCCTTCAGGGGGTCTATGGTTTCCAGCTTAAGTTCATGGGTTGCAGGGAATGCGCCCCCGAAGATGAAGCGGTCGTACATGGAGTAGGTGAGGCGGATTTCATCGGCCACCATTACCTCATTCATCATGAAACGCTCACGAAGGGTCTGCGTGTCATAGCCCTTGACATCCGAGGGATGACAGGCTGTCTGGATTGTGTACTTTGTCTGTGCGCTCATTGCAATTGTACTAAGCAGCAGTGCTGCCGTCAGGATTTTTTTCATATGATGCTTTAATGATTCTGCGTCTGTTGATGATAGCCAAGACGGTGGTTCCGGCAACAAGGATGCCTGCGCCAACCCACTTCAGGTCATGTACAAGATGGAAGATTACCCAGGAGAAAATGCTGGAGGCAAAATCCAGCGCTCCGCCCTGGAAGCCTTCCGGAATGGCCACGGCGGCGTCTCCGGTGCGGGCATAGACGTCCTGTGCGGCCTGGGTGAAGTACGGGGCGAGGTCCGTCACGAAATAGAGGCCCACGGTAAGGGCCACAAGGCCGATGATGAAGGTTTTCACCACATTGCCCTTTGTGACGGGAAGCACTGCCGGGAACACGTAGAACATGCCGGCCAGTGATGCGAGGGGCAGGAACTGGTTGCCGGGCAGGACAACCGCCAGAAGAAGGGTGCAGGGGATAAGGAGAAGCGACACCACCAGCGTTGTGGGGTGGCCTATTACAAGGGCGGGGCTCATGCCGATATTGATTCCCGCGGAATTCTTGAACTTCCGGGAAACAAGCTCCTTGGTGGCCTCTGCGATGGGTTTGAGACCCTCGATGAAAAGGCTGGTGATTCGGGGAATGAGTTCCATCACGGCGCCCATCTTGATGCCAAGGCCAAGGATGGCGGGGATGTTGGCCACAATCTGACTCCATGAAGGATAGCTGAGGCAGCCTATGATAAGGCCCACTATCACACCAAGGAAAAGAGGTTCTCCAAGAAGGCCGAACTTCTTTTTCATTCCTTCGGCATCAATGTCAAGCTTGCTGAAGCCGGGGATACGGTCCATGCACCAGTTGAGGCCTTCGGCAAAGGGCACGAAGCCCTGGCAGAAAGGCTGGGGGATGGAAATTCCGTCAAGGTCTTTGTAGTAGCTTTGGAACTTCCTGGTGGTGAGGTCTGCCATCACAAGGGTGATTACAAAGCAGATGATGGCGGCGAAAAAGCCCCACCAGATGTTGTCACAGGCAAAGTAGACCACCGCGCCGATGAAGGCGTAGTGCCAGTAGTTCCAGAGGTCTATGTTGATGGTGTTGGTGGCTTTGCAAAGCAGCAGCACCACGTTGATGGCAAGGCACACCGGGATTATGAAAGCACCCACGGTGGTGTTGTACGCCACGCTTGCCGCCGCCGGCCAGCCCATATCAAAGATGCCAAGCTGCAGGCCGTAAATCTCCGTAACCTGCTTCAGGGGGCCTCCAAGGCTGGATGTGAGAAGGGCCGTAACAACGCTGAGGCCCACAAAGCCCACGCCCACCAGAAGGCCGCTTTTCAAAGCCTTTCCGGGCTTGATGCCGATGCACACCCCAAGGATGAAAAACAGGATGGGCATCATCACCGCCGCCCCCAGACCGATTATGTAACTGAATACTTGTTCCATTATTTAGGTTGTTTACCGATGTATGCCAGGATACCGCCGTCCACGTAGAGGATGTGGCCGTTGACGGCATCGGAGGCCTTGGAGGCCAGGAACACGGCAGGGCCGGCAAGTTCGTCGGGGTCCAGCCAGCGGCCTGCGGGTGTTTTGGCGCAGATGAAGGAGTCGAAGGGATGACGGGAGCCGTCCGGCTGCCTTTCACGCAGCGGAGCGGTCTGGGGCGTTGCAATGTAACCGGGGCCGATGCCGTTGCACTGGATGTTGTACTCTCCGTATTCGGAGCAGATGTTGCGGGTGAGCATCTTGAGACCGCCCTTTGCGGCTGCATATGCGCTTACGGTTTCACGGCCCAGCTCACTCATCATGGAGCAGATGTTGATGATCTTGCCCTCACGGCGCTCCATCATTTCAGGCACCACGGCGGCGCTGCAGATGTACGGGCCCACAAGGTCTACGTCTATCACCCTCTGGAATTCGGCCCTGGACATCTCATGCATGGGGATGCGCTTGATGATACCGGCGTTGTTCACAAGGATGTCAATTTGGCCGATTTCCTTGTGGATGCGTTCCACAAGAGCCTTCACGGCGACTTCGTCGGTTACGTCGCAGACATAGCCGTGGACATTGGTGATACCGGCTTCCTTGTAAGCCTGAAGGCCCTTTTCCATGGAGGCCTCATTGGATGTATTGAAAATGATGTTCTTAACGCCTGCTTCCACGAACGCCTTTGCAATGGCAAAGCCAATTCCGTACGCAGCACCTGTAACCCAGGCGTTTTTTCCTTCGAGTGAAAATATGGAAGTCATAGTCCTACTGTTATTTCTGCAAAGATACAAACGTTTGCACAAAATTCAAAATTAAAAAATATGCATATATTTGTAAATTGAAAATAGTTTGGCCATGAAAAGAAGAATCCTCACTCTCCTGATACTCCTCACACCCCTCCTTGCCATGGCGGGCGAGCCCAAGGGCGCTCCCCGTAGCCAGGTGCGTCTTGGATGGGGCGACATGCTCTTTGAAACCCTTGCGTTCCACCCCGGAACAGGGCTCGATGGGAATGTAAGGAGCAATTTCGGCTATACCGGGCACATTTTCTCCGAGTACAGTTATAGGCTGAGCAAATTGATCAGCGTTGGCGGAGAACTGGATTTTGAGGGCATTTTCTGGCAGGAAAACGGGAAGCCGCTTAACAACTACAACCTCATTGCAATGCCCACAATCCGCTTCACATATTTTGAAAGGGAGTGGGTGAGCTTCTACTCCGGCTTTGGATTTGGAGCGGTAATGGCGTTTGACAGCGCCGGGAACCGTGAATTCGCCCTGGCCGGCAACCTCAATTTCTTCAGCGTCCAGGTTGGGAAAGGGCCTTGGTCCGGCACCTTCAGCCTTGGCGCCCTGAACGCCATAAAAAACGCCAACAGAGTTTACATGGTAGGATCCCGCCTGTTTTCAATAAGCCTTAACTATGCATGGTAATATGAAGATACTCAGATACATAGCTTGCGCCGCCGCGGGGAGTCTCCTCCTTGCCGCGTGCCAGCACCCGGAGGTCCAGATAGTGGATTTTGACACCTTCCACCCGTTTTCGGTAAAATCGGCCGATACTTTTATGGAAAACGGGGAACTTAACCCGGACGTCCGCATGATGGACATCGGCGACGAAGAGTCCGACACCAAAATTGCGGCCGCAACGGGCCAGGGCATTGTGAAGGAGCTTCTTGGTAGCATCAACAGCAATTCCCTAATACACATTGCGGGCACATACAAAGGACAGGACGCAGACGGGAATCCCCTCACGCTTTCCGGAAAACTCCTTGTCCCGGCCAAAGGGCCCGTAAAAAACCTTGTCATTGTGAGCCACTTCACCATTGGCGCCAACTTCGAATGTCCCTCGGAGAGTTTCCCGCTGGAAGGCATAATTGCCAGCAAGGGCTACGCCGTGGCCATTGCCGACTACATAGGCTTTGGAGTTACTTCCCACATGGTTCACCCTTACATGCACACGGCCAGCACCGCACAAAGCGTTGTGGACATGGCGCTTGCCGTGAAACCTTACCTTGAGCATATAGGCCGCGCCCCCGAAAGCGAAAAAGTTATCCTTGTGGGCTACTCCCAGGGCGGCTCCACCACCATGGCCGTAATGAAACTCCTCCAGGAGCGTTACCCTACTGAACTTCCAATTGAGAAAGTCTACGCCGGCGGCGGTCCCTACGACCTCAACGCCACCTTCGACCTCTCAATGCAGGAAGACATCACCGGCATCCCCTGCGCCATCCCCATGATTGTCCAGGGAATCAGCGTGGGAGAAGCGCTGGACCTTGACATGGCCGACTTTTTCCAGCCAAAGCTGCTTGAAAACTATGAGGAGTGGATAAACTCCAAGAAATACACCGTTGGGCAAATCAACAAACTCATGGGCGCCAAGGCCTTACATGAACTAATGACAGAGGAAGGCAGGGACAAGTCCAGCAGCCAGACAGCCCTCCTGTACAAGGCCCTCCTGCACAATTCCACCCTCAATTTTCAGCCGAGGGCACATATTTACATGTTCCACAGCCGGGAAGACAAGACCGTTCCCTTTGTAAACGCCCTCAAGGCCGAACAATACTTCAAACACAGTAATATAAGCTTTGATTTCGGGGAATACGGCAGCCACTCCATGGGCGCCTTACGCTTTATCTTCAACGTAGCAAAAGACCTGTAGCCATGAAAAGAATAATCCCCATCCTTCTCCTTTCACTGGCCTTGGCGTGCAGTAAAAGACTGGACCAGCCCACAAGCTTCTCAATCAAAGTCACTTATATATCCCCCACCAGGGTGGAAATCTCCATAGATCCTGCCAACCCGGACGTTTGGTATACTGTTACCGGAACATCGGAAGGAGACATGACTTTCCCTATGTCCGATGAAATAATTGCCGACGGCTCCTTGGATCAATTTGAGATGATCTACTCCTCCTATCAGGAATTCCATGACTACCGCGCATCATTCAGGGACATGTTCTGCTATCAGGGGCATGTAGACTTCCGGCTCAAGGAAATACAGCCCGGCAAGAAACACCGCCTCATAGTGTGCCAGGTTCACCCCGACACCCACAAGAGGATAGGAGAAGTGTATACGCTTGATGTAGAGACCCCATCTATCCAGAAATCCGACCTTACCTTTGATATCAAGTTTGAAGGGAGTTCCGTTACAATCACCCCTTCACGTGAGGGAGAGTCCTTCTTCTGGGATTACGAGAAAAAAGACCTCATTGACGCCAATTACGGCATGTCCGAAGACCGTTTCCTGTATTCCCTTCTGGACATGTACAACCAGTACGGCTTCATTGACCACATGGTTTATTCAAGCACGGTCCTCTGGGATTTTGCCGCACAGGACCGCGACCGCCCCACGGAAGGACAGACGTATACCCTTGCGGTAGCGGGAGTGGACACCAATGGCGAGTTGACAACCAGGGTCTACTATGAAAGGTTCGTCTATCACCAAAACGGGATAGAAGTGCTTCCAAAGGAAGAATGGGAATTATAACACTTCCAGATCTGTCACATCCACGCAGCCGGAGTCGTTTTTAGGACTGAAGCGGTTGCAGAAAAAGCCCCATTTTGCGCCTATCCAAAGTTCCGGCCGGGCCACGAACTCTACGGGGACGGTTGTCCATTCAAGGCCGTCCAGGCTGTAGGAGAACCTGCACACGGCGTCAGGGACATTCCCCTCCACCGGCTTTGGAGCCACCTCAAGTTTTACGTAAAGCACGGCTTCCTGCCTGTCGGGATAGTCTACCAGCGGGACGTTCTTAGACTCGTACTCATGAGGCTGGGGATGGGCCGAATACGGCAGCACGATAAGCGGGATTGCCGTTTCTTCGGCACCTTTGGAGGCACCCAGGCAGCTTATGTAGCTGAGAAGCGCTCCTTCACGGGTGTCTGTGAGCCTTAGCCCGGCATAGTCATTTCCCATCACCACAAAACCAGCGGTTTCTCCCCTCTGTTTCAGCTGGGGATTGGGGCAGAACTTCATTTTGGCCTTTACCGCGAAAGTTTCGGCCGAAAACTTCTGCTGAAGCACGTTGGGGCAGTCCCAGAGGCTCCGGTAAGGCCATTTCTGCTCTACGCTGTAGAGTCTTACGCCGCCACCGGGAAGCGCCATGTGCCAGTACGGGCCGGGGATTGCAGGGTATTGCCAGGCCCAGTCAAGGCCGATAGGAGATTGCCGGTCGTGGCCGGCAATGACGGAGGCGTCATGGCCGACTTGATCGGCCATCTTGCCGCCGCGGACCGGCTGCCCAACGCCGTCACCGTCCGGGTCCTCGCCAATGAGGGGCCAGTCGTCGGAGCGCCAGGTCATAGGCTGGAGATGCAGGATTCGGCCATAAGCGCCCTTATCCTGGAAATGCAGGAACCAGTCCTTGCCGTCAGTGCCTTCCACCCATGCGCCCTGATGGGGACCGTTGATGGTGCCGGGAGCCCAGGCCATCACAATCTTCTCCTCATAAGGGCCGAAGGGATCCTTTGCCCTAAGGACAGTCTGCCAGCCTGTGGCAACGCCGCCCGCAGGGGAGAAAATATAATAGTAACCGTCTCTCTTATAGAACTTTGTACCCTCAATGGTGGGCTGGGTACTGTGGCCGTCATAGACTATGCGTGACGGACCTGTAAGAGAAGATCCGTCCGGAGACATTGGCGCCACAAACAGCACGCTCTTGAGCCCGGCGCGTGAACCGGCAAGGCCGTGGGACAGATAGGCGTTGCCGCCATCGTCCCAAAGCGGGCAGGGGTCAATGAATCCCTTCTGACGCACCACCCAAACGGGCTTCTCCCAGGGGCCTTCGGGCTTTCTGGCCTTAACCATGAATATACCGCGGTCCGGGTCTCCGACATAGATGTAGAACCAACCGTCATGGTGGCGGATAGCCGGAGCCCACACGGCGTTCCCGTGCTGCACGGTGGTGCGGAAATCCGCATCAGTGCCGTCACAGGGATAGTCCATGAGGGCGGCGCCAATCTGCTCCCAGTGAACAAGGTCCATGGAATGCAGGATAGGGAGCCCCGGGAAGCAGTTGAAAGAAGATGCCGTAAGATAGTAATCCTCCCCCACCCTGCAAACATCCGGATCACTGTAATCCATGTGCAGGACTGGGTTGGTATACTCAAACTGCCCCTTTGGGCTGCAACCCATGGCCACCGCGCAAAGGGCAAGGAGGGTGCGTCTGATGCAATTCATAATACTACGGTAAAACCTTTTCTTTTGAAGAGTAGGCCTCTGCTTCGGCAGCAGTAAGTATTTTGCCATAAGAGTTGCGGGATGCCGTGGAAACACCCTTGGTGCCATATTCCTTCCAGCCGTCGGTGGCAGTGGGAGTGGCGGGAGTGGGCGTTTTTCCGGTGTGCCATCCGGCAGGGGCAATGGCATCCGTCATGGAGCAGTTCACGTAAGTGACGTTGTCGTTGACTGAAGTGTCTCCGCCTGAGCGGGCAAGCCATACGGAACCGTTTGAAACGCCGTCTTCGGCAGTCAAGGAACAGTTAAGGAACACAAAGCCCTTGGAGCCTGCCGGGCAACGGGCCTGCACAATGTAACCGCCTGCACGTGAACGAATTTCGCAGTCTTCAAAGAGGCAGGCCTGGGGATAGCCCCAGATAAAGTCCACATGCCCCGCTATGAGGGAATTGTGCACCCACACATAGCCCTTGCAAAGGAAGGTGTCCTGCCAGGATATGAGATTGCAGTTTTCAACAGTGAGTTTCTTGTTGTCTCCGTTGAAGTAGATGGTTTCGGCCTGTCCCTTGTGGTCACTTGCCCAGAAGGTGTTCTCTATGGTAAGGTTCTCTATCACAAGGTTGTCACAGCTTTCGGCAAGGAAAAGGCAGCGGCCGCCAAGGACACCTACAGTGGAGCCGATGGACGGCTTGGACGATGCCGCGGCGCCGGAGCCGGTTGCATAGCTTTCGTTGTTGGGATAGGCTATGACAGTCTTTTCGCGGGATGCGCCCTTTAAGGTGAGGTTGTTCTTGTCCCTAAGGTAAAGGAGTTCGCGGTAAGTGCCGTCCGCCACCTCGATGGTAACGGCGTCGTTTTTCCCAAGGGTTGTGGCGTAGCTTAGGGCGCCCTGCACGGTGCAGAAGTCTCCGCTGCCGTCCGAGGCCACCTTCAGGGTGGTGCCGGAGGGTTTGGCCTTGGTGGTGAATTCGGCCTTTTCAACGGCCTTTCCGGCAACGGAAGCGTCTACGGTAAAGTAGTAGCTGCCGCCAAAGTCAAGGGCCTCGTTGTGGAGCTTGATCACAAGGTTTCCGCCTTCCAGCCGAACCGGCGTGTAGTGCACCGGACGATACTTGGTGCTGTGAAGTACATCCATGAAAGTATGGAGCTCGGTGCCATTGTTTATGGTTTCTTTGGGAACCATGGTGCCGTCTTCAAGGATGTTCACCTTGGCAATATCGGCCATGTCAATCTTGTCCACAATGGTGCCGTCGGCCTTGAACACCTGGATGAGGCCGGAAGTGCCAAGGGTGGCGCCGGAGCCCACCTCAACTACAAGAGGGGCATCTACGCACAGGGCCGAAGTTCCCGGCTGGTCAGGTCCCGGGGGCACCGGTTTTGAACCTTCGGTGGTGCCATCCACAGGAGTGCAGAACCCGGACTTTCCCACAGCGTTCACCGCCTGGACGGAGAAGCTGTACGTGGTGCCTGCAGTAAGCCCCTCAACCGTGACATTCCTTTTTGCCGATGTCCCGTTCTTTGAGAAAGACTCCTCTCCGGTGAGTTTCCATTCGTACGTAGCACCTACAACGGCGCTCCACTGGAAGGTGAGGCTGCTTTCAGTGGAGCTGTGCAGTTTCAGATTCTGCGGCACAGCGGGTATTTCGGCCGAAGGCGACTCCTGCGCCGGTTTAGCGCAGGCCGCTGCAAGGACCAACAACATGGCCGTTTTAGCTAAGCTTCTCATAATCAGTTAACAAAAACGTCCTAAACCTCAACAGGTTTGTACTTGGGCACAAGGGCCTTCATGATAATCCAACCGGTGAGGTAAGCCAGGCCGCAGAAGCAGAACATGATGAAGTAGCCTGCGGGCTTGCCCTCAAATCCCATGAAGTGGAAAGCGGCGCCCTGGGCTTCGGCATAGGTGAAGAGGTTACCGGCAACCTTCTGGATAATCATGGAGCCGATACCGCCGGCCATTGCGCCGATTCCGGTGATGGAAGCGATGGTGCTCTTGGGGAACATGTCACCCACGGTGGAGAAGATGTTGGCGCTCCAGGCCTGATGACCTGCGCCCGCTATGCCGATGAGGATGGCCGGCCACCAGGGGCTGTAGGCACCCAGCGGCTGGGCGGCCAGGGCCACCAGCGGGAAGAAGGCGAAGATGAGCATGGCCAGCATTCGGCCGTTGTAGGGATGCATGCCCTTTTTCTCTACAAAGAGCTTGGGAAGATATCCGCCGAAGAGCGACACCACGGTCACGATGGCATACAGGGTGAAGATGAGGCCCTGGCCGAGGGGTGACGATGCAGGGGCGTTGAACTGGTCCTGGAAGTATGCAGGGGCCCAGAACAGGAAGAACCACCACACGCCGTCGGTCAGGAATTTACCCACTATGAAGCTCCAGGTCTGCTTGAAGCCGAAGCACTTCATGAAGGGGATTGACTTTTCCTCAGACTCCCGGTCGGGGCCGGGAGTGACGGGTGTCTTGGCGTCATTGCCGGCCTGACCGGCAATCTCATCATCCTGATGGATATAGGCAAGTTCGGCCTCATTGACGTGCTTGCTCTTTTCGGGCTTGTCGTACATGAACTGCCACAGGAACATCCAAAGGAAGCCCAGGCCGCCGATGATGATGAAAGCCCACTCCCAGCCAAGGTTCTTGGCAAGCGGGGGTATCAGGAGAGGTGCGGCAAGGGCGCCTACGGATGCACCGGCATTGAAGATGGAGGTTGCAAACGCACGGTCTTTCTTGGGGAAATATTCGGCCGTGGTCTTGATGGCTGCCGGGAAGTTTCCGGACTCACCAAGTGCCAGGATGCCGCGGCAGAGGAGGAACAGGTACACGCTAACCGTGGAGATGGTAAGCGCAACGTTGGAACCAGCCTCCACGGCCCTGAGGGCTGCAACTGAATCAACTCCGTCCACAAACCAGGTGGTGGCAACGCCGCAACCGGCGTGCATCACGGCGCCAAGGCTCCATACGCCGATGGCGATCAGGTAACCCTTCTTGGTGCCCATCCAGTCCACGAACTTACCTGCAAAGAGGCAGGCGATTGCGTAGAAGATGGAGAACAGGGACGTGATGGTGCCGTAGTCGGCATCCGTCCAGTGGAACTCCGGAGCGATGAACTCCTTGTATGTGAGTGAAAGTACCTGACGATCAAGGTAATTCACTGTAGTAGCGATGAACAGCAGGGAGCAGATCCACCACCGCCAATTGGTCATAAGTTTTTTCTGTGTACTCATGAGATTTCTCGACTTCGCTCGAAATGACAATTAAAGTATCGATTTGACGGCGGCGCGCATACCTTCGGCCTGGATGATGGCAAGGTCTGCGGCAAGGAGGTCGGTGAGGCCGGGGATCGCATTGAGGTTTTCGCCCCAGATGAAATCGTCGGCGAGGACGCCTTCGGCAACCTTGCGGACATCGCCGGTGGCCCAGAGGTTCTTCAGGAGCTCCATGATCTTGGGATCGTCGTTGGGGACGATCTCGTCTTCTCCCCTCTTTCCGCCCTTGTAGTAGGTGCAGATACCGGCAAGGCCAAGGACAAGGCCTTTAGGGAGTTCGCCCTTGCGCTCCAGATAGGTCTTGAGGCCGGGGAGATCGCGGGTCTTGAATTTAGGGAAGGAGTTGAGCATGATGGAAGTCACAAAGTGCTTCACGAACGGGTTGCGGAAGCGCTCCACGACATCACCTGCAAACTGAAGGAGTTCGGCCTCAGGGAGATTGAGGGTAGGAAGAAGCTCATCGTACATCACCTTGTGTACAAACTGGCCGATTTCAGGGTCTTCGCAGCACTCTTTCACGGTATTGAGGCCGCTGAGGTAGCCTACGGGGCTCAGGACGGTGTGGGGACCGTTCAGGAGGGTAACCTTCCTCTCGTGGTAAGGAGCCTCTGAAGGGACGAAGAGGACATGGAGGCCTGCTTTGTCGGCGGGGAATTCTTCGGCCACTTCCTTGGGAGCCTCGATAACCCAGAGGTGGAAGATTTCGGCCTTGTCAAGAAGGTGGTCGTCGTAACCGGCGCGCTCGCAGAGTTCGGCGGCGTTGTCACGGGGATAACCGGGCACAATGCGGTCTACGAGGGTGGAGTATACACCGCAGGCGTTTTCGAACCATGCGCAGAACTCTTCGCCGAGGTTCCACAGCTTGATGTACTCACGGATGCATTCCTTGAGGTGCTTGCCGTTCTCGAAGATAAGCTCGCAGGGGAAGATGATAAGGCCCTTGTCTGCGGCGCCCTTGAAATACTGGAAGCGGTGATAGAGGAGCTGGGTGAGCTTGCCGGGATAGCTGCTTGCGGGTTTGTCGGTGAGCTTGCAGGCGGGATCGAAGGCGATACCGGCCTCGGTGGTGTTGGAAATCACAAAACGGATTTCGGGCTGTTCGGCAAGTTTGAGGTAAGCCTCAAAGTCCTCGTAGGGGTTGAGGCCGCGGGAAATCACGTCAATGAGGTCCAGGCTGTTCACGGGCTCACCGTTCTGAAGGCCCTGGAGGTTGAGGTGATAGAGGCCGTCTTGCTCGTTGAGCCAGCTTACCATACCTTTCTCGATAGGCTGGACAACCACCACGGAACCGCCAAAGTCCGTCTTCTGGTTGGTCTTCCAGATAATCCACTCGATGAATGCACGAAGGAAGTTTCCTTCTCCAAACTGAATCACTTTTTCAGTGTACTGCTTTGCCTGAGGCGCAGATTTGCGGTTTAGTCTTTCCATGTTATATTATTGATTTATTCTGTTTCGGTTACTATTGCAAGGATGAGAGCCTGCTCTCCGGATTTTTGTTTAATTGTATATTCCGTACCCTTCTCAAGGGTTATCACGCCGGAATACACATAGGTGTCGTGAGGGGTGTCGGCCGTAAATATGGGATCCGCCCCGGTAGGGATAAGCTGGATTGAAGCTGTGCCATCGGCCTTGCGGCGGGCGGCGTAGAACTGCACGGTTGTGCTGAAAGTGGCCGATGTCGTGAACTTCACATAGCCCTTGCTGTCAAACTTGAAGCCCTGGGAATATGTTGTGCCGTCAATTGTGAAACTGCCGGAGTAGTCCTTGGAGAAATCGGCCACGGAAGTGCTGGTTTCAAAATAGCTGGCACCGCTCACGCCGTCCTTTGTCTGGACAGGGGCCTTTGACTGCATGCTCACGGTATAGATGTGGGCGCTTGTGTCGGGGACTACTGGATCGTCTTCGTCTCCCTGGTCGGGATCCACAGGGTCGTCACCAGTGCCGTTGAAGTCGTCTATTCCGGCGTTGTCCACAGCGACAGGAGCCTCCGTAAAGCCAAGCTTTCCGTAGCCTGCATTGGCCTTGACAAGGGCGGGAACGTCCTCTGCGGCCGTTACGGTGTAGTCATACGCGGGCTTGAAATCGGCATAAGTGAGAGGCTCTATGGTGCTTCCGTTATACTTTGTGTACTTCACGTTTGAAAGCGGATACGGGTCCTTGGCCTTAGCCGGACGGTTCACATAGATGTTCTTAGTGGGATAGAGGTAACCTGCCACGGAGCCCTGGAGGTTGGATTCTCCGCTTTCCTTGGCGGGATAGGTGCAGATGTCGGTGGGCAGCTGCACGCCGTCAAAGTAGTTGTATTCCACAAGGACCTTTGCACCGTAGGCACTTCCTGCGCCATAAGTGGTGCAGCCGTCATAGAGGTTGTTGTACACATGGGCCTGGCCAAAGCGTACGCGGGGGTGACGTGAGGAGGAGTTGTCAAACCAGTTGTGGTGGAAGGTTGCGGTGATCTGAGTATCGGAGCTCTGGCTGTTGGAATGGCCCACTAGGCAGCTCTTCTGGGTCTTGATGTACCGGCACCAGGAAACGGTGACGTTCTTGGAGCCGTGAGTCACATCCGTGGAGCCGTCTTCGTAGTCCTTGGTCTGGTTGAGGGAGGTGAAGGTGCAGTGGTCTACCCACACGCCGTCGCATCCCTGCATTGAAACGGCATCGGCCCCGTTATTGGCCTTGGGCTGCTGGAAGTTGATGTTGCGGATGATGATGTTGCTGGCGCGCACGCAGAATATGCCTATACGGTCCATCACAAAGCTGTCCGTACCGATAAAACTCAGGTTGGACACGTCCTTGACGTCAAACCAGGGATGGGCGCTTGAGAAATCGCGGCCGTCGGTATCCGTGAAGGTGCCGCTGAGCCAGATGGTCACAGGGGTGTGGTCTCCCTTCTTCTCATCCTTGGTGCGCTGCAGGAGCCATGTCTGGAGGGCCTTGCCGTTATTGAAATGGTAGGTCTTGGAACCTGAGCCGGAACCGCCGGTCACGCCCTTTGCAGCAGCGTATCCCACCATCTGAGTAGGATCCACGGTGCCAACTGTAGGAGGGGTAGGGCAGGTAAGATCGGCCGATTCTCCGGGAGTGGGATCGTCGCCAGGCTCCTCGGGCTTTTCGGCACCGGCCTGGACGAAGGTAATTGTCTCACTTCCGGCGGCCGATTCAAACTCCACATGACCGGTACGTTCATCGTAGGTCTCGTTGGCTGCCACCACAACGGTGAAGGCCTTTTCTGTGAGGGCCTTAGTCTCTGCCACAGTGATCCAATCCACGTCCGGAGTGGCTTCTATTGCCACGTTTGACATGATTTTTATCTCATGGGAAAGGCCTTCGGCGGGGACTTCGATTGTGGCGGGTGCAAGGACCATAGCGTTCTTCTGGAGCTGCACCACGGGCACTGTGACGGTGGATTTGTCGCAGGTAAAAACAACACTTGCCGTACGACTGTCGGGCTCGGTATTCTCAGTAGCCGTTACCGTTACCTTGATCTTATCGCCGGCTTTTCCGCTGGCGGGGGTGATGGTGAGCCAGTTCTCAGTTGCCTTGGCCGTCCAGTCAAGTGTAGCGGCAAATTCAAGGTCAATGGGTTCCGGCTGCGCGGCAAAAGCCAGGCCAACGCTCAGGGCGTCATCGGAAACGGTGATCTTTCCTTCAACCACCTCCGGCTTCTTACCGTCGTCCTTCTTGTCATTGTTTTCCTCCGGCTTGGCGCAGCTGAACGCCACCAGCGACACCGCCGCCGTGAGGAGTATTGGGATGATGTGTTTGATCTTCATATTGTTGTTTTATTGGGTTCCCCCATAGAAATCGGCCTCCAACATCACTCCCCCCTACAGTGTTACACCCTGTTTGAAAATGGCGAGTTCACGGTAGCCGTTCTTTTCGTTGTTCACGGGCTCGCCGGAGGCAACGGCAAGGACGTAGTCGCGGAAGCGGGCGGCGACTTCGGCCATGGGCTCATCCTGGGCGAGGACGCCGGCGTTGAAGTCTATCCAGCCGGGTTTCCCTTCAAACAGAGGGGTGTTGGTGGATATCTTCATGGTGGGCACAAAGGAGCCGAAGGGTGTTCCGCGGCCGGTTGTGAAGAGCACTATCTGGCAGCCGGCCGAAGCAAGGGCGGTTGATGCCACGAGGTCGTTGCCGGGGGCGCTGAGAAGATTGAGGCCCTTCACCTGAAGGCGCTCACCGTATTTGAGGACGCCGCGGACTATGCTCTTGCCGCACTTCTGGGTGCAGCCCAGGCTCTTTTCTTCAAGCGTGGAGATGCCGCCGGCCTTGTTGCCGGGAGAAGGGTTCTCGTAAACGGGCATGCCCTGCTTCATGAAGTACTCCTTGAAGTCGTTGATGAGGTGGACGGTCTTTTCAAAGGTGGCCTCGTCCTGGCAGCGGTTCATGAGAATGGTTTCGGCCCCGAACATTTCAGGGACCTCCGTGAGGACGGTAGTGCCGCCCTGCTCCACAATCCAGTCGCTGAATACACCCAGGAGCGGATTTGCGGTGATGCCGGAAAGGCCGTCGGAGCCGCCGCACTTGAGGCCAACGCGTAGTTCGCTCACGGGGACATCCTCCCTTACGTCCTTGGACGCGACGGCGTAGATTTCACGGAGCTGCTGAAGGCCGAACTCTACCTCGTCCTTCACCTTCTGGGTGATGAACATGCGAACGCGGGACTCGTCCACGGGACCACAGAGCTCACGGAAAGCGTCCAGCTGGTTGTTTTCACAGCCCAGGCTTACCACAAGCACGCCGCCTGCGTTGGGGTGGTGCACCATGTCCTTGAGGATGGTGCGGGTATTCTCATGGTCTCCGCCAAGCTGGGAACAGCCGTAGTTGTGAGGGAAGGCCACAATGGCATCCACGGAAGATGCCCGATCAGGTCGGGCATGACGGCTGTCGTCATTGCCGGCTTGACCGGCAATCTCTTCCTTGAAGCGGCGAACAATCTCTTCGCAGATGCCGTTCACGCAGCCCACGGTAGGGATAACCCATATCTGGTTGCGTACGCCCACCTGGCCGTCTGAACGGCGGTAACCTTTGAACGTATATTCTTTTACGCCGGAGTCAGACAAAACTTTTTGCGCATTTTCAGCGCAAAAAGTTTTAGTCTGCGAAGGCGTATCAAAAATAGGTTCATACTTATACTCAAGAAGGCCCTCAAGGTTAGTCTTGATGCACTCATGGTTGACCATTGTGCCGGCCTTGGCGTCTTTTGTTACATGGCCGATGGGAAAGCCGTACTTTATCACGTTCTCCCCTTCCTTGAGGTCATTGAGCACTATCTTATGGCCGCGGGGAATGTCCACAAGGAGGGTCACGCCCTCAACAACCTCACCTTTCTGGAGGTCCTGGAGCGCTACCGCCACGTTGTCGGCGGGGTTTATCTTGATGTACTTCATGTTCTACTTGAGATTTCTCGACTTCGCTCGAAATGACAATTAAAAGTTAAAGTAGTTTTTGGCGTTGTTGTAGGAGATGTCTTCCACCATCTTGCCGATGAAGTCGATTTCGCTGGCGGGGAGCTTGCCTTCCTCGATGTCCTTGCCAAGGACGTCGCAGAGGATGCGGCGGAAATACTCGTGGCGGGGATAGGAGATGAAGGAACGGCTGTCAGTGAGCATACCCACAAAGCGTGAGAAGAGGCCAAGGACGCTCAGGGCATCCATCTGGCGACGCATGCCAACCTCCTGATCCAGGAACCACCAGCCGCTGCCGAACTGCATCTTGCCGGGAACGGTGCCGTCGTTGAAGGTGTAGAGCATGGTCATCATTACCTCGTTGTCCTTGGGGTTGAGGCAGTAGAGGATGGTCTTGGTGAGGGCGTCCTCGGAGGCAAGGCGGTTGAAGAACTTGTGGCCTGCAGCCGCAATCTCTTGGTCGTGAATGGCGTCAAAGCCGGTGTCGGGGCCAACCAAGTTGAACATCTTGGTGTTGTTGTTGCGGATGGCGCCAATGTGGAACTGCTGCGCCCAGCCTGCCTTGCAGTCCATGACCGCCTGGTCGTGGAGGAAGGCGCTGCGGAACTTGTTAAGCTCCCTCTCTGAGGGACGCTTTCCAAGAAGGACAAGTTTGAAGATGGCTTCAATCTCAAGCTCAGTGTAATCTTCAGAGTAGAAGTTCTCAAGGCCGTGGTCGGAGAGTTTGCAGCCGTTGGCGGCAAAGTAGTCGTGGCGCTTCTGGAGAGCCTCGCAAAGGTCGGCATAAGAGTCAATCTCCATATCGGCCGCCTCTCCAAGCTGCTTCAGGTATGCCTTGTAGGCCTTGGGATCTTCAATTGCCATGGCTTTGTCCGGCCTCCATGCAGGGATTACCTTTGTGCCGAAGGGCTCTGCGGCAATCTTCTTGTGCCAGCGGAGGTCGTCGGCGGGGTCGTCGGTGGTGCACACGGTCTCTACGCCGAATTTACGGATGAGGGCCTGGCCGCGGAACTCGGGGGTGGCAAGTTTGGCGTTGCACTCGTCAAAGATTTCGCGGGCTGTTGCGGGGCTCAGGAGCTTATCTATGCCGAACACACGGCTCAGTTCCAGGTGGGTCCAGTGGTACAGGGGGTTACGCATGGTGTAAGGCACGGTCTGGGCCCATTTCTCGAAGGTTTCCCAAGCGCTGTATTTGCCGCCGGTGAGGTAGTCCTCGCTTACGCCGTTTGCACGCATTGCACGCCACTTGTAGTGGTCTCCGTAGTGGCCGTCCACAAGCCACAACTGGGTGATGTCACGGAACTGGATATTCTCTGCTATCTGCTGCGGCACAAGGTGGCAGTGGTAGTCGATGATGGGCATCTTTTCCGCGTGCTCGTGGTAGAGCTTCTGGGCAGTCTTTGACTGCAGCATGAAATCTTTGTCGATGAAAGCCATAGTGTTATAGTGTTTTATTTGTTTCTTGGAAGGGAGCCGGGGTATCACCCCCGGGTCCCTTAAAGAAGATTACTTGGATTCGAAGACAATCTCGTAAATCCAGGGTGAGGTGGAACCTCCAACCTTCACAATCTGGATCTCCTGTACATCTCCACTTGCATTGTCTACTGTAAACTCATAGGTCTGGGCATCCAGAACAGGCTTGTCAAGTGCATAAGGTGCAAGGTCAACATCCTGGTCGGTCACAGAAACACCGCCCACCTTGATTCCAAGTTTGCAATCCTTACCGTCTGCTGCAACCTTGCCCTGAGTGGCAACGATCTTGAGCTTACCGGCCTTGGCAGTCTTGAAGAAGGCATAGGCAGCACTACCGCCAAAGGTGATGGGCTTGTATGCGATGTTGTCTGCGGTGCTGGTCTTACCTGCTGTCTTGATGTCCTTACCGTTAGGTGAGAAGTAAAGGGTCTCGGTAGCATCGGCAGATGTAACAAGCTCAGTGGTACCGGCTTCGTACTTGTAGGTGTTGTTGTCGTTCACGCCGATATTGGCAATGTACTCTTCGGTGAAGTTCCACTTATAGACGGGAGCTGCAGCTGCAGCCTCGGAATAAGTGAATTCAATCCTGTAGATCCAAGGTGAGGTGGAACCTCCAACCTTCACAATCTGGATCTCCTGTACATCTCCACTTGCATTGTCTACTGTAAACTCATAGGTCTGAGCATCCAGAACAGGCTTGTCAAGTGCATAAGGTGCAAGGTCAACATCCTGGTCGGTCATAGAAACACCGCCCACCTTGATTCCAAGCTTGCAATCCTTACCGTCTGCTGCAACCTTGCCCTGAGTGGCAACGATCTTGAGCTTACCGGCCTTGGCAGTCTTGAAGAAGGCATAGGCAGCACTACCGCCAAAGGTGATGGGCTTGTATGCGATGTTGTCTGCGGTGCTGGTCTTACCTGCTGTCTTGATGTCCTTACCGTTAGGTGAGAAGTAAAGGGTCTCGGTAGCATCGGCAGATGTAACAAGCTCAGTGGTACCGGCTTCATACTTGTAGGTGTTGTTGTCGTTCACACCGATATTGGCAATGTACTCCTCGGTGAAATCCCATACAATGGTCTTTTCTACCGGAGGCTCTTCACCACCCTTAGGCTGGATGGCCACAGAAGCTGTACCGTTCTGAGATTTGGTGTAGTAGATGTCATCCTGGGCCGGAAGTGCCACGATGGAGAAGTAGTACATACCTGCTTCCAGAGCTGCGATGGTCTCGGCGGGAACGGTATATTCAGTTGCGCCTTCCTCAAGCTCCACGGGCCTCTTGTTGAACTTGAGTTCATAAGAAGCGGCATTGGGAATAGCAACCCAGCTTACCTTTACTTCAACTGCATCGCCCTCGGTGAGAGTTACAGGATCAACGGTGAGTACAGGTGTTTCAAGGACCTTGTTACCGGCAATGGTGTCAAGGCTCCAGGCCAGTTTCTTGAGTGAAATGGCTCCGGTTGAATAGATGTACACAAGGCCTTCGCCCTTGATCTCAGGGAGAACAACCTTCTGGACACCGGCGTTAGGCGATGCCATTGCGCCGCCAATCGCTTTGAATCCGTTGTCGTCCTGAACGGCAATCACCACTGAAGAAGCACCGCCGTTCTCTACCAGGAGGTCTACGGAACCAGCGGTATCCTTAACCTTGAATGCGGCATAACCCTCTGTGGGAACGCCCTTCTTAGTAAGGGGAGATGCACTGAGGAAGTTGATTCCGCCGTCGGCATTGAGAGGAGTCTGCTCAGTACCCACAAGGAGGAGTTCATCACGGACGCGGGAGTTCTTCACTTCACCTGCGAAGAGGCTGGCATCCTGGAGATTCCAGGTGTGAGCGCCTTCGATGAAGTTCTGGGTGAGGTCCTCGGGCTTCTCTACATAAGAGATCCACCACTTGGAAGCACCAATCTTACCGTCGATCAGATCCTGGGAAGCAAGCTGGAAGAAGTTGCCCTTTGAGTTGTAGCAAGGGTCTGCTGTCAGAATCTTGCAGGAGGCATCGGCAGCGGACACAGCCTTGAAGAAGTCCTTACCGTTTGCATAACTGTAGTTATTGGATGCTGTAATAGTAGGAATAACGATAGCACTGTTGTCACGCACCAGTTGGGTCTTGTCAACTACATCTGCTGCAGTCTCTCCACCGTCTTCCCAGAGGAAGAGGTTGTTCTTGAGGGTAAGGGCGGTTGCAGCCTTGGTGCCGAAGAGGCCCTGGTTGTTGCCGTCATTGATAACGGATACACCCTTGATGGTGTTGTTCTCAAGGACAAAACCTCCAATCTTGATAGCATCTACTGCATCAAGACGTACGAAGGTACGGAAACCATCCCAGATTGTGCTGTTGACAAACTTCACGGTAGTAATCTCGGTGGCTTTACGGATGTCGAAGCCGTCACCGCCGCTACCAAGGATATTGTGAATCTCGCAAGAGTCGAATGTAACCTCACCGATGGTTAGACCACCGTCTACGTTATTGTAGAACAGACCGCTCTTGAATCCGGAGATTTCGCAGTTCACGAATTCTATCTTCTCAAGAGAGACAGGACCGGAAGCGAAAGTTACCAGATGGCCGGTGGTACCGGCATCGGAGAAATGGATGTTCTCAAAGCGGAGAGTGCTTCCTGCAGGAAGTGCGTTGGTAAGGCTCACGGAACCAGTAACAACGGGCTTATTACCGTCGGAACCAACCTCACCCACAAGGCTGAGACTGGATGCGGGAGCGGCTGTACTCATTGAATACTCAGCATCGCTGTAAGCAAGATAGAAGTCGCCGCCGGCAACTGCCGCCTTGAGTTCCTCGGAGGTGGAAATGCGGGTAGCACTGCCCTGGGCAGCCTTAGTCCACACATCCTTGGTTCCGCGGGAAGCGCTGAGGTAGAAGAGGGTGATCTGGTATTCTGTACCTGCCTCAAGACCGTCGATGGTTGCGGAAGCAGCCTTCTTCTCTGCATCGGAGAGATCTTTCTTGACGGTTTTGCCGCCCTTTACGGGAACAGCACTGAGGTTGGTCACCTCCTGGAAATCAGACACCTCGTTGCTCCAGACAAGAGTTACGGATGATTCTCCTATGTTCTTGACTTCCAGATAGAGATTGTCCTTCACCGCATAGGTCTTGATACCGCTCTCGCTGTCAAAAGCTGCCACCTTTGAACCGGTGGATTCAATGGCGAAGCCATCGGCATCTACCCTGAAGGCCTGGACTGTAAACCAGTACTTCTCATCTGCGGTAAGGCGGGTTGTGAAAGGAACGGCCGATGCTTCAAGCTCCCAGTTCTTAACTTCCTTGGTAAGCTCAGCATCATTGTAGACCTTGAGTATGTACATATGGGCGTCCTTGTTGACATCCCATCCGAAGGTCACGTTGTCTCCGGTAGCAGCATCAACGCGTGCGCTGAGGTTCTGCGGCTCAAGGCAACGGGAAAGGGTGATCTCAGTAATCTCTTCGAATTCCTGAGTCTTGGCGCAACCGGCAAAGAGGGCCGCTGCGGCCAGGACTGCCAGTGAGACTTTAAGTATATTCTTGTAGTTCATAATGCGTCAAATGAATTAAAGGTTGTCGTAGCCGTAATCGTTCTTGATCTTGCCCTGGCTGTTTGTCATAGTGGTATTGAAGATGGGCCAGAACATATACTGCTCGGGATCCTTGTCATAAATACCTTCAATCAGGGCATCGTAGAGGCCTGTATCGGCACCCTTGCTGTCTACGATCTTATTGAAGTATTCGGCCTTCTTCTCCCAGGCGCCGGAAGGTTTTACAGCCTCACCGTTGAAGCCGTAGACCACAACCTTGTCGCCGTCAAGCTGCCAGTAGATGTCGCCGTTAAGGCCATTCACACCGGCATACTTTCCGGTAAGATCGCGGAGGGCCTTCATATCGGTCTTCGCCTGGATCATCTTGGTCTTCAGGAGTCCCCAGCGGATAAGGTCGAATTTACGGGTCATTTCACCGCAGAACTCGAATGCGCGCTCGTCAACGATGGCGTCAAACATCTTATCCTTGCTGTTGATGGCATTCACATAGGCCTCTGCATCATCCTCGTGGCCCTTGAAGGCGCGCTTGCGAACCTGAAGGAGGTAATCCTTTGCAGATGCAAGGTCTCCGGTCTCGTTGGCAAGTTCGGCGGCCATAAGGAGGATATCGGCATAACGGAGGACAACGGGCTTGATGCCGTCATCATTACCGCCGGTGTAGGGAACCTTCTCCATCCATTCATAACGGTATTTACCAAAATACCATTTCTGGATGCCAACAAGTTCCTGCTCGTTGTCGGCGTTCCAGCGCCAGTTGACGCAGGTGACGTCACGGCGGACATCATTCTTGTCATAGTTGAACCACATCGTAGGGACGGGGCCGGCATCACCACCACGGGTGACGGTGGAGCCGCCGGCATACTTGGAGCCCTCGGAGCGGACTGCGAATGTGAAGTTCCAGCGGCCACGGCCGTTTGAGAACGGGATCACAAAGAGGGTCTCGTGACCGGGACCTGCCGTGAGGTTGTCCATATTGCTCTGGTTCTTCCAGTACTGCTCAAAGTCCTCGAGGGATGCGTATCCGGAGGCGATTGCATCGTCCAGATACTGGAGTGCCCTGGGATAGAGGACGCTCTTCTGTAGGTCGGGGTCATTTGAGAAGCGGTTCTCACCAAGGTCTCCGGTGCCTTCCATACCGTCCTCCGGACGCATGGCTTTACCGCAGGCCATGAGGACTATCCTTGCATAAAGACCCTGGGCGAACATCTTGTTCACGCGGTCGGTACGGAGAGTAGGGGTGCTCTGGCCGGGATAAGGGAGGTAAGGGATGGCCTCGTCAAGGTCGGCAAGAAGCTGCTTGAAGATGACGTCGCGGCTTACCTTGGGAAGATACACGGTCTCGCTGGTAGTGGGAGTGAAACGTGCGGGAACATCACCCCAAGCCTTTACAAGGTCATAGTAGATCATTGCACGGAGGGTGAGGGCCTCGCCAAGGAGATATGCCATATCTTCCCTGGTGTCGGGACTGCCATAGGTGCGGATGCCCTCGATGCACAGATTTGCTCTCTCGATGGCCTCGTACATCTTTGCGAAGGGGCCGTTGTCCAGATTCAGCTGCTGGTTATTGGGAAGAAGTGAATAAGCGGCAATCTGATACTTCTCATCGGTGGTCTTGAAGGTGTTGTACCACTCGATATCGCTGTTGAGGCCGATCCAGGGAAGGTAACGACCACGATAGTTGTTGGTTTCACCAAAAGACTGGGCGATGGAGAAAATGGTATTCTCCGTAAGTGAATAGTTGGAATACACAGTGGTAGCGTCAAAGGTTGACGATGACTCTGAATCCAGGAACTTTTCACAGGAAACCGCTGTTGCGGCAATTACAACCGCTGAAAGGATATATAGAATCTTTTTCATATTGCTAGCGGATTAGAAAGTGAGGTTGAGACCGGCAACGAAACCGATGCTCTTGGGATAAGCGGAGTAGTCTACGCCGGGAGTAAGCGGAGTTGCACGGCGGGTGTCAACCTCGGGGTCATATCCGGAGTACTTGGTGAGGCAGAACAGGTTGGTACCTGTCACATAGATGCGGAGCTTGCGGATGTGCACTTTCTCGGTGAGTTTCTCAGGGAGAGTGTAGCCGATGGTAGCGCTCTGCAGACGGAGGAATGAGCCGTCCTCGACAGCCCAGTCGGAGAAGACTGCATTGCCGATTGCGGGGTTCCACATGGTCTTGCCGGCATTGACAGCCTTGAGCTGGTCAGGATCGGTGATAAGTTCACCGGTGGTCCAGTCAACGTTGGTCCAGCGCTTGTCAACGTCCATCACATTCAGGAGGTTGCGGTTGTAGTACTTACGTGAAGAAGTAAATTCAATCTTATTGGCGTTGTACACCTGGTTGCCGATCATGAAGTTGAAGTTGGCGCTGAAGTCAAAGCCCTTGTAGTAACCGGAGAAGTTGAAACCACCGGTGAAATCAGGGGCAGCATTGCCGATGACGGTACGGTCTGCAGCAGTGATCTTGCCGTCAGTGGTGTATCCGATCACATTGCCTTCGGCATCCTTCTCTTCAACGTTCTTTGCGATGTCCTTATACTTGGGGGCGCCGGGACGCATATAAGCGGCACCTATGATGGCCGATGCGTCTACCACGCCCTCGTTGAGGACCCACTTTGCGCCATCCCAGGTGAAGTCATCGGTAGTGTAGAAACCGTCCATCTGGTAGCCGTACATGTTGCCAAGGGGCTGGCCCACCTGGACGATGTAGTCGTCGCCGATTTCAGTGGAAGCCCAGTAGGACTGAGCCTTGATGGACTCAAGACCGCCAAGGTCAGTTACCCTGTTCTGGTTGTAAGCGATATTACCGCCGATGTTCAGGGAGAAGTCCTTGGTAGAAACGATGGGAGCATTGAGGGTGAGCTCAATACCGCGGTTACGGGTGGAACCTACGTTCTTGTACTGGCTGTCATAACCCGATCCGGGGATAGGGAAGTTAATCAGAAGGTTCTTGGTGTCGTTCTGATAAACCTCGATGCTACCGCTCAGACGGCTCTGCCAGAATGAGAAGTCAAGGCCGATATTGTGAGTGTAGGTAGTTTCCCAGGTAAGATCAGGGTTATTGAGGATCTTGCCGGCAGTGAATATATTCTGGGACATGGAGATCCAGGAGCTTGTGGAGGAGGCGTACTCCTTGAGCAGCTGTCCTGAAGGGATGTTGTTGTTACCGGCGGTACCGAAGCTGTAACGGAGCTTGAGCTGATCCACCCAGCTGTGAGCGTTATCCATGAATTCCTCATTGGAGATGGTCCAGGATGCTGCGGCTGAAGGGAAGAAACCCCAGCGATGACCGCGGGCGAACTTGGAGGATCCATCGGCACGGAGCGTTACGCCAAGTGAATAGCGATGCTTGTAGTCATAGTTTACACGGCCGAAGAAGGAAAGGAGCTTGTCGTCGGCGCTGTACTTGTTGTTGGAAGAAGCGGGGACGCCGGAAGCCATGAAGTTCCAGGCCATGGTTGCATCGTAGAACACGGGGAAACCGTCAACAAGGTCTGTGAGGGTGTTGCTCTTTGTGATGGTCATTTCCTCACCGAGGAGGGCCGTCAGGGAGTGATCGCTGTTTTTCAGGATCTTCTCAAAGTCGTAGTTGAGGGTGTTGGTGTTACGATAGCGGGTGCGGAAGATTTCCTTGTGCTCTGTTGAAGGAGTGTTCTTCACAGTGGACTGGTTGGCTACATAGTAAGTGGTAAGGCCGTAGAAACGGTCGTCGCCCTGACGGTAGTCTTCCAGGCCGCCTTCAATCTTGAGGCTCAGGTTGTCAATAATCTTCCAGTTGAAGGCTGCGTTTGCATTCCAGGTGGAACGGATGCGCCTTGAATCGTTGTCGGAAACCGACCTGAGCGGCGGAGCGTTGTCGCCAAAGTCCTGCTCAAGGTCTGAATCAGTTGTAGTGGCAGCCACGGGGATGGGTGCATATGAGACTGAATGCTTGAGACGTCCGTTACCGGAAGTGGTGGCGCGGTCATTGATACCGTTGGCGCCGCCGCCGCGGACGTTGATGCGGGAATAACGCACGTTGACGTCTACGCTGGTGGTCTTGGAAGTCTTGAAGTTACCCTTGAAGTTAAGGTTGTCCCTCATATAGTTGGAACCTACCATGATGGCCTGGTCACCCATATGGGCATAACCGAGGGTCCAGTTGTAGTTCTCGCCGCTGCCGGAAATGGAAGCGTCTGCGCTGAAAGTGGAACCGGTGTTGCCGAATACAGCCTTCACCCAGTTGTTTCCGGCGATGCCTGAATAGAGGTCGATGTCCTCGAAGGAGCCGAAGTAAGGGGTGTAGTGACTGGATAGGTCGTCCCTGATGGAACCCAGTTCATACTGGAACTTCACGAAGTTCTCGGGATCCATGGCAACCACGGCACCGGGATTTGCCATCCACTTGAGACCGTAGTAGGTGTTCAGCTTCACGGAAACCTTCTGGCCTTTCTCTGCGCTCTTGGTGGTCACGATCACAACGCCGTTAGCACCACGGGAACCGTAGATGGCGGTTGAGAAAGCGTCCTTCAGAACATCGATGGAAGCAATTTCAGAAGAGGAGATGTCGTTGATGGATTCCACGGGGAAGCCGTCCACGATGTACAGAGGGCTGGAGTCCTGGGTGATGGAGCCGCCGCCACGGACGCGGATCTTGATGTCGGCATCAGGATCACCTTCAGTGGTAACGACGGACACACCGGCCATCTTACCGGAAAGGGCCTGTGATACGTTCACCACGGGCTGTTCCGTAAGTTTGTCGGCACCCACGGAGGAGACGGATCCAAGGAGGTCGCGGCGCTTTACGGTAGCATAACCTACCACCACTACCTCGTCAAGGAAGGTCTGGTCTGCCGAAAGTGTAACATTGATCTCTGTCTGGCCGTTGATGGCTACCGTCTGGTCTGCCAGGCCGATGAAAGAGAACACCAGGTTTACTGCGTCGGCGGGAACGGTGAGCATATAGTCACCGTCAATACCGGTGATGGTGCCGGTTGTAGTTCCTTCTACAACCACACCAGCTCCGATAAGCGGTTCTCCTGTTTCGTCCGTGACTATACCAGTGATGGTAGTCTGGGCGCTAAGGGAGATTGCCGTCACCATTCCAAGCAGCGCAAGAAGAAGTTTCTTTGCTTTCATTAGAGTTGGTTGTTAGTTAATAAATTAGAATGATTATAGTTTTTTGTAATCTGCGTTTTCATTGCCGCCCTTTACGATGTCCTTCACAAGGTAGTGGAGGTACATCTCAAGGTTGGTGTAGCGCTTCTGGGGGTCCAGGGTGTATTTCCCGGCATCCGAGGCGTCTGATTTTCCAAGGCCGAACTCTTCCTCGAACCAGTTGGGCATGCCGTCGGAGTCGGAGTCGCGGATAGCATCCTTCTCTGCCTCAGTGGCGGCGTATACGGGCCAGCCATTCACCCACGTGCCGTCATTTACGTCTGTCTGGGTGTCGATGAGGCCCTTGGTTGAGCCGTTGCTTCCATTATAAGTGTAATTACCATTCCTGGTTTCTCCGGTCACACGGGTGTCAATGGCATCGCGGTGGAAACTTGCGCCGGCATAATTCAGGACGGCGTCAAAGCCATCCACGGCACTTTGAACGCTGATTTGGGTATCAACAGCAAATGCCGATGTAGCCTTTATTGTAGATATAATGCTTGAATTTGCGTTACTGTCATATCCCAGCGTAGACCAGTTATCTGAAGTAAGTGCATTATAACCATTCATATAATTGCCGGTCATGTAGAAGTGCCCGGGAACTATGACGGAGCCAGCAGGGAATGAAGTCTTATTGGGATCGGAGCAATTGCTGCACTTGGTAGTGGGATGAAGGAACCAGATATGCTTGTTCCCCGTTGCCGGACCAGGTTTATAATAATTGTTTACCAGGTTATATTGCCTGTATGTATTGGTGTTATTGATGCTTTCACCTCCGTAAGTACTGTCTCCGCTCCAATTGTATATAACATTGTTCAAAACAGTCACGGGGCCTTTCTGGGTACTGACGTAGTCATGGTCAAGGCGGGGATTACGGCTATCGTGATGGGCGAGGAGGTTGTGGTGATAGGTGGCGTTTGTACCGCCCCAAATGCCACCGTAGCCGTGGGAACCTTTGTCGTGAACGGAGTTACGGAGACTCTCGGAGACTATGTTCCAGGAGAAGGTGAAATCCTTCACGCCGTAGAAAGAGGCGCATTCATCCGTGCTCCAGCTCACGGAGCAGTGGTCTATAACAATGTTCTGGTATTTGTCGTCTTGATGGTCCATAACCTGGATTGCATCATCCTCCGTGGCTTTTTCGTCGCCCATACGGCAGCGGATGAAGCGTACCACCACATTGCTTGCGCTGATACGGAAGGTGTAATTCTTGAGGCATATTCCGTCTCCAGGAGCAGTCTGGCCTGCAATTGTGAGGTCACCTTTCTTGATGTTGAGCTGGCTGTTAAGGGCTATTGTTCCCGCAACGTCAAATACAATGGTAAGGGGCCTGTCGGCCTTCTCTATACCGTAGCGGAGCGTTCCTTCCTCGGAGGCGCTGTCACCAAGGGATGTGACGTGGTAGATCTTGCCGCCGCGGCCGCCGGTTGCCCACATTCCGCCGCCTTCGGCGCCGGGGAATGCGCGGGCCTGTCCGTCTTCCTCAACTGCGGGGATGAGGAACTTGGCGTAAGCCTCGGGATCCGGATCCACATCAGGGTTTTCGGGATCATCGGGACCTTCTGAGGACTCCCCTGCCGTAGCAGCCTCAACGCTGGTCCAGGCAGATGTTTTTCCATCGGACACAGACTGTACGGAGAACTTGTATGTGGTGCCCTTTTCAAGACCTTCAACCGTAACGTTGCGGCCTGAGGTTTTGCCGGAATTGACGTCCGTGGTGCCCTTTTCTATCTTCCAGTTATAGCCCTTGGCGCCCTCTACAGCCGTCCACTGGAAGGTGAGGGTAGTCTCACCGGCATCTCCGTGGAGTTTGAGGCCGGTAGGAGCCCCGGGAACGTCAGACTGGCCTTCGGAGGGGGTTACCTTGGCGTTACCGCCGCAGGAAACCACCACAGCCGCCAAAAGGGAAGCTATCAATGAGTGGAGTTTTCTCATAGTCTCTCATATTCAAGTGCCGCCCAGATGAGGGGGCCGATGCCCTTGGGGTCATTCGGGCGCACGGGTTCGTTAATATAATAGTCAAAGTCTCCGCTGCGATTGTTCTTGCCGCCAAGACCGGCAACCTCGCAGCAGTAATTGAGGTTCACAAGGCCGTCCTCATCCTTTGTGACAAAGGTTTCAAGAAGGGACTCGTAAGCCTGCTTTGCGCCTTCAAGGTTTCCAAGGACGCCAAGGCGGCAGCCCTTGAGCCATGCATATGTGAACATGGCGCTGCAGGTGGCTTCAAGATAATTGCCATCCGCGTAAGGCCTGTCGAGTACCTGGTACCACATGCCGGTGGAGATGTCCGCGAAAAGCGGAAGCACCTGATACACATCGTCCAGAAGGCCGATGAGGGTGTCTTTCTCCTCCCCTGCGGGCAGGATCTCTATCACGTCAACGAGGGCCATTGCATACCAGCCCAGGGCGCGGCCCCAGGAGTGGGCGCTCTGTCCGGTTTCCTCATTGCACCAGAACATTTCATGGGAGGAATCCCAGGCGTGGCGCAGAAGCCCGGTTTCGGGGTCGAAGGTTTTGTCGTAGACGAGGCTGAACTGATGCGCGATGTCGCGGAAGTTCTCTGCGCGGGCAGTGCTGTCAGAGACATAGCGCACGGTGTATTCGGCATAGAAGGGCTGGGCCATATAAAGGCCGTCCAGCCACATCTGGTTGGGGTATACGGCCTTGTGCCAGAAACCTCCTTCCGGGGTGCGGGGCTGGCTCTGAAGCTGGCTGTAGAGGGTATCCATTGCCACGCGGTACTTTTCCTTTCCGGTAATGTCGTATAGGCCGAAAAGGGTGCGGCCGGGGCAGATATGGTCCAGGGAGTAATTGCTCTTTTTATACTTGTAGATGGTGCCGGTGGAGTCTATGATGGAGTTGTACCAGGCGTCTACGTAGGAGAGGATAGATTCTTCGCTGCGCTCAGAATGACAATAGACATCCAGCATGGCCTTGAGTTCCAGGCCGGTGGTGTAGTTCCACTTGAGGCGCCCTTCCTGGCCGTCAATGTATGAGGCCTCGGGGTTGCGGGAGATCTCGGAGCGCACAACCTCCTGGGACAGCGGAGCCTTGGCCGTACATCCTGCGGCCAAGGCTAACGCTAAAATAACCAGTCGTTTAACAAACATGCTATTTATTGTTGTAAGGGTCCCAGACTATACCGTCCTGGGACTGGTACATAACTTTCTCAAACGTATAATCCTTAAGGTCTTTGGCCTTCAGGGTGTGGGCCCACTTTACGCGGGGGCCTTCCGCACCGGGGCCGAAGTTGCCATATTCGGCATAGAAGGAATTCTTCTTGGTGTTGGGCTTGCCTTCCTTCTCCCAGTCGTGCCAGCCGTCGGCCACAATGTGCTCTCCAAGTTCGCAATTGATGAAAACGGTTTTGGCATATGCGCCCCAAGGGCGGCCAAGGTAGCACTTGTCTATGCCGGGAGCGGCCGTGAGTTTGCAGTCCTTGAACACATAACCGTACTTCTGGCCATGGAGGGTGGAGGCTGCGGTTACGTAGCTGTTCTTCTTGGAGTGGATGGTGCAATTCTCAAAGTAAGCGATGCTGGTGCCGAAGATAAAGTCCGTGGTGCCCTCTATATAGCAGTCCTTGAAGTAGTTCCGCTTGATGCCGCCGAACTTTCCGAACCTGCCATAGGTATAGAGGGTGTCCTGGTTGCCGATAAAGTGGCAGCGGTTGAAAAACAGGAAATCTCCGTCTGTGAACACTGCAACGGCCTGGCCTATTTCCTTGCCTTCTCCGGCGCTGTTTTCAAAAGCGATGTCCTCGAAGGTGATGTAGCTGGCGTGGATATAGACGGAGGCGCTTCCGGAAGTGCCAACGGCTATGTCGCGGCCTGGCCAGAGGGCCTTTGCGTATTTGTCGTAGGTGATGAGGGTGTTTTCGGCCCCTTCTCCTTTAATATATAGGCGGAACTTTGTGTGGGGGATGGAGACCATCTCCTTGTAGGTGCCGGCTTTCACAAGGATGCGGGTGATTTCCTTGTGGGAGTAATCCGGGCAGGCGTCAATTGCTTCCTGGACGGTTTTGAAATCTCCGTGGCCGTCCGGGGACACCACAAAATGATAATACTGGAGGTGCTCAGCTATTTCCGGGATCTGCTCCTTTATCTTGTCACACACTATTTCTGTAACCTTGCGGGCGCCGGCGGGCACAAGGTGGGTGTTGTCGTTTTTGCCGGTGGAGATCATGAAGAAAGCCTTTGAAGCGTCGTCGCCAAGACCCTCTATCCAGTCCAGGGTGGGAGTGGTCATGTCTATGAAGGTGACGCCCTTCTCCTTTGCCACGGCCTCCATTGCAGCGGGATAATCCGTGTGGCAGTTACGGTCCAGTTTCCCTTCCTTGAACCAGCGGCGGGCAATGGGGCTCAGGAGCACCGGAGTGCCGCCTTTTTCACGGACGCCGTCAATGAAGGTGCGGAGGTTTTCCTGGTAAGCGCCGTATGCGGGGGCATAACGCACGGGGTCGTCGGCCTTTGCATCGTTATGGCCGAACTCTATGAAAACATAGTCTCCGGGCTTCACGGCACTGTAAACTTTGTCCCAGAGGCCCAGGTCTATGAAACTCTTGGTGCTTCGGCCGTTTTGGGCGTAATTGACCACTTTCACGGCCTCAGGGTCCAGGAAGTTCTGGAACATCATGCCCCAGCCACGTTCCTCCCCTGCTTTTGGAAGGTCTTTTTCGGCCATTGTGCTGTCTCCCATCAGATGGATGGTGAAAAGGGCTGCTGTAAGTAAGGACAGTATCATAGGGTTTCTCCGTTTACGGTTACGCCATCAAAGGTAATGTTCTCTGCGCCGTTGATCTCAACGCCCTTGGTGGCGGTGAAGTTGCTGTTTTTGAAGTCTACGTTCCTGAGGGGAAGTTCCGGGAGGCCGTTTATGTAGATGGCCTGCTTTGCACCGGCGCAGTGGATGCCCTCAAAGTGCATGTCGCGGAATTCGGGGGTGGTTTCGTCTACGGGAGGGAGGATTTCCTCAACGGCGGCATCGGCCCTTTCCGTGGAGGCCACTCCGGCATAGTATAGGTTGAAGGTGACGGCTTCGGCCACAATGTCTTTCATGTAGATGTTGCGGCACCAGATGTCCTTCACAAGGCCGCCGCGGCCGCGGGTGCTCTTGAACCTGAGGCCTACATCCGTGCCGATGAACTTGCAGTCCGTAACCAGGACGAACTCCACGCCGCCGCTCATCTCCGAGCCTATCACAAAGCCGCCGTGGCCGTGATATACCGTGCAGTTTTCAATGACAAGGTTGCGGCAGGCCTTGCCGTAACGGCGGCCGTCAGCGTCCTTGCCGGACTTTATGCAAATGGCGTCGTCTCCTACGTCAAAGCTGCTGCCGGTTACGTATACATTCTCGCAGGCCTCGATGTCTATGCCGTCTCCGTTGGTGGAGTAATGGGGGTTACGGACGGTTATGTCCTTCACTATCACGTTCTTGCACCAGAGAGGATGGATATTCCAGGCCGGGGAGTTCTGGAAAGTGGCGCCTTCAAGGAGAATGTTTTCACAGCTTCTGAGGCTCACCAGCACAGGACGGAGGAAGGTCTTGATTTCCTGAAGGTCCAGGCTGGGATCCTGCATGTTGAGGCTACCGGCGGTGAGGCGTGCCTTCTTGTAGCCTTCGTCCGGGTACCACACGCTGCCGTCGTCGGAGAGCACGCCGCCCTTTTTGACGGTGGGCTTCCAGATGTCGTCACCAACCTTGCGCTTCTTGAGTTCCCTCCAGGGGGTGCCGTTGCCATCAATTATGCCTTTTCCGGTAATTGCGATGTCCGTGGCGCCTTCGGCGTGGATGGGAGAAAGGCAGCGCTGCATGTCAAGGCCCTCGAAGTTGGTCTCAATGATGGGATAGAGGTCCTGGTCTGCGCTGAAGAAAACAATGGCGTTGTCACTGAGATGCAGCTCCGTGTGGCTCCTCAGGCCGATGGGGCCGGTGAACCAGATGCCGTCAGGGACTATGAGGCGGCCGCCGCCCATTTCCGAAAGTTTTTCGAAAGCCTTCTCGAAGGCCTCCGTGCAAAGGGTTTTGCCGTCTCCAACAGCACCGAAGTCCGTAAGGACTACCTCATTGGCGGGGATTGAGGGGAGAGAAATGGCGGGCATGTTGAACGGAATGTCCCCAGCCAAAGGCTGCAAACGTTTGCCGCTCTCTGCGCAAGAGAACGTAAAAATACATAATGCGCTAACAATAAGCGTGTTAAAGAAATTTTTGGCCATTAGTTTCTTTTTATGTGCCTGCAAATATAGCAAATAAAATTCAAACGTTTGCACAAATTTTACCCGAACAGTGGAAAAATATTGTTTTTCGTTTCATTTTTCTCATTTGAAACCATTCGTAATGCTATCGGTTTCGGTTTGAAATAAAATATTGATATTCAGAAAGTTACGCGCTAGAACACAAATTAATTTGGATTTTCATACAAACGTTTGTATATTTGCCGCCAAGATGACCACTATAACAGACATAGCCGCAGCACTCGGCATAACCCCTTCAACTGTCTCACGCGCCCTTGCCGGAAACCCCCGCGTCAAGGAAGAAACCCGCATCGCCGTACAGAAAAAAGCCGAAGAACTAGGCTATGAGCCAAACGTGGTGGCATCCAATCTAAGGAAGGGCCAGTCCCGGATTGTGGGCATAGTGGTCCCCCGCATTCACCGTGAGTTTTTCTCCAACGTTATCGGCGGCGCGGAAAACATCCTCAATCAGGCCGGATACAACGTCCTCATCTGCCAGACACTTGAGAGTTTCGACGCCGAAATAAAGGCCCTGAAGACACTCAAGAATTACCGTGTGGCAGGCGTTCTCCTTTCCCACGCCATCAATTCCATGAGCGGGAAGCATGTGAAGGATATCCTGGGGTCCACTCCCCTTGTTCAGTTCGACCGCGTTTTCCCGGATCTTCCGGGCGCAAAGATTGTGGGCGCCAACTGCGAGGGCGCATACAAGGCCACCATGCACCTTATTGAATCCGGATACAGGAAGATAGGCACACTTGCCGGGTTTATGACGTCCCAGGCATTCGTAGAGCGCCTGGCAGGCTACCGCATGGCCCTGGAAGCCAGCGGCCTCCCCTATGACAACAGCATAGTGTTCTACAACACCATCGTGCGTGAAACAGGCTATGAGGCCGCCCTCAAGGCAATAGAGGCAGGCTGCGACGCCCTTTACAGCTCCGGTGCCTTTTCGGCTCTGGGCGCAGTGGATGCACTCAAGGAAAAAGGGTTCAAAGGGGCCGATGAATTCGGCATTGTGGCCACCTCAAATGAAGGTTTCACGGCGCTTATGTCTCCCTCATTGAGCACGCTCAACCAGCATCCCTTTGAAATGGGAGAGGCTGCCGCACGCGCTTTCCTGGAAGGCCGCGTAGACACCCAAGTCATTCCCATGGAACTCATCATAAGACAATCATCTAACAAAAACAATAAATGGCTAAAGTAGTAACCTTCGGCGAAGTGATGCTTCGCCTCTCCACTCCTGGATACCTTAGGTTTTCCCAGGCTCATCAGTTTGACGCCACCTTCGGCGGCGGTGAAGCAAACGTGGCCGTCTCCCTTGCAAATTACGGCGTAGACGCCCACTTTGTAACCCGTCTTCCCAAGAACGACATCGCCGACATGTGCACCGCAGAGCTCAAGGGCCTTGGCGTAAACCTTGACGGCGTAGTGTACGGCGGAGACCGCGTTGGCATCTATTACCTTGAAACCGGTGCAGTTGCACGCGGCTCCAAGGTTGTCTATGACCGTGCCCATTCGGCCATCTCTGAAATCCAGCCCGGCATGGTAAACTGGAGGGAAGTCCTGAAGGGTGCCGACTGGTTCCACTGGACCGGCATCACTCCCGCCCTCTCACAGGGTGCGGCCGATGCCTGCCTGGAGGCCATCAAGATTGCCAACGAAATGGGCGTGAAGGTTTCCTGTGACCTCAATTACCGCAAGAAACTCTGGAAATACGGAAAGAGCGCCTCTGAGGTAATGCCCGCCCTTGTGGAAGGCTGCGACCTCATCCTTGGTAACGAGGAAGACGCAGAGAAGGAATTCGGCATCAAGCCCGAAGGCTTCGACGCAGAAAAGACCGGCGGCGAAATCGACCAGACCGCCTTTGTGAGCGTCTGCCGCCAGCTCATGGAGAAATTCCCCCGCTGCAAGAAGGTTGCCGTTACCCTCCGCGGTTCCATCAACGCCAACCACAACACCTGGGGCGGCGTGCTCTATGACGGCAAAACACTCTGGCAGTCAAAGCGCTACGACATCACCCACATCGTTGACCGCGTTGGCGGCGGAGACTCCTTCATGGGCGGCCTCCTGTACGGCCTCATCACCTATCCCACAGACCAGGAAGCCATTGAGTTCGCCGCTGCCGCTTCCTGCCTCAAGCACACCATCATCGGAGACTACAACCGCGTAACCGTGGCCGAAGTTGAAGGCCTCATGGCGGGTGGCGGTTCAGGACGTGTAAGTCGTTAATAACTATGAGTAAATTCAATAAAATAGATACTATCAGTATCATCAGAAACACCGGAATTGTGCCGGTGTTCTACAACAAGGACGTGGAACTCACCAAGAAGGTGGTGAAAGCCTGCTACGACGGCGGAATCCGCGCATTTGAATTCACAAACCGCGGAGACGGCGCACACAAGGTATTTGAGGAACTCATTGCCTTTGTAAGGGCCGAATGCCCTGAAATGGCCCTCGGTGCAGGCACCATCCTGGATGCCCCCACCGCAGCCCTTTACGCTCAGATGGGTGCCGATTTTCTGGTATCTCCCTGCTGCGTAGATGAGGTAATCACCCTTGCAAACCGTCGTGGAATCCCCTACAGCCCCGGCTGCGGCACTGTCACTGAGATTGTGCATGCACAGGAGCGCGGCTGCGACCTTGTGAAGGTGTTCCCGGCAGGCACCGTCGGCGGCCCCGCATTTGTGAAAAACATCCTTGCTCCCCTGCCCTGGGCCATGGTCATGTGCACCGGTGCAGTTGAGCCCACAGAGGACAACCTCAAGGCATGGGCAAAGAGCGGCGTCACCGCCGTGGGCATGGGTTCCAAGCTCTTCCCCAAGGAGGTTATCGCCGCCGGAAACTGGGCCGCAATCTCCGAACTTTGCAAAAAATCCCTGGGCTGGTTCAAGCAGTGAAACTTTTTTGCAGTGAGAGCCGTATTATAAAAGTATCGACTTTAACTGCAAATGAAACTTTCGCAATTCAACTTCGAGCTCCCCAAGGAGCGCATTGCATCTGAGCCCACCCGCTGGAGGGACGAAGCCCGCCTCATGGTGCTCCATAAGAACACCGGAGAAATAGAGCACAGGCTCTTCAAGGACATCATAGACTATTTCGGCAAAGGAGACATCTTTGTACTTAATGACACAAAGGTGTTTCCTTCCCGTATGTACGGCAAGAAGGAAAAGACCGGCGCAGACATCATGGTTCTCCTCCTCAGGGAACTCAACCGTGAGCAGCGCCTCTGGGACGTGATCGTGGATCCCGCCCGTAAAATCCGTATCGGCAACAAACTCTACTTCGGAGAGGACGAAAGCCTTGTGGCAGAGGTAATTGACAACACCACTTCCCGTGGCCGAACCCTTCGTTTCCTCTTTGACGGCACCTACGAGGAATTCAAGGAAACCCTCTTCGGCCTTGGAGAGCCTTATGTGCCTGAATGGGTAAAGGAAAAGGTTACCCCGGAAGACACAGAGAACTACCAGACAATTTTTGCAAAGCACGAGGGCGCGGTTAGCGCTCCGGCAGCCGGCCTGCACTTCTCCAGGGAACTATTCAACCGCATGATTCTCAAGGACATTGAGAAAACATTCATCACCGTACACATGGGTATCGGCCACTTCCGTACAGTGGATGTGGAGGACCTTTCCAAGCACAGGATGGATTCCGAGCGCCTTATCATCCCGGAAGACGCCGCGGCCGCCATCAACAAGGCCAAGCGTTCCGGCAAGAAGGTGGTCGCAATTGGTGCAACCGTCATGAGGGGCCTGGAAACCTATGTCACCACCACCCACGAGGTAAATCCGTTTGACGGCTGGACCAACAAGTTCATCTTCCCTCCGTACCAGTATTCGGTGCCGGATGCCATTGTGTCCAACTTCCATCTTCCGGAAAGCACCATGCTCATGAGCGTGGCCGCATTCGGCGGATACAAGCCTGTTATGGCAGCCTACGAGGAGGCCCTCAAGGAAGGCTACAGGTTCGGCCCTTACGGAGACGCCCTCCTGGTCCTGTAGTTTTTACCAAAAACAGCCGTATCTTTTTTTAAGGATTCTGTTGTTTTAGCAAAATATTCACGTGAAACAACGCTTTCTTTTACGGGAGAGCGCTGTTTTTTTTGTTTATGGCATATCTTTGAGGCCATGAACTACACCGACGAACACGCGGCGCTGTGCGCCCTGAACAAGATTTTCGGGTATCATCCCGCCATTGCCCTCTCTCTCATGGAAAAGGCCGGCAGCGCCATGGCGCTTTTTGGCCCTGCCATTTCGAGCGCTCCCACTGCCATTTCGAGCGCTCCCACTGTCATTTCGAGCGAAGTCGAGAAATCTCCTCACCCGGAGCTCATCTCCCAGCTGACGCCTTCGGCCCTGGAGTGGGCGCGCACGGAACTCTCCACTCTGGAGGCCCGCGGATTCCGCTTTGTCTCAATCATTGACGAGGACTACCCGGAGGCACTACGGGAATGCGACGGGCCGCCTATCGGCCTTTATCTTAACGGAAGCTCGTCGCCTACGGAAATATTCGGGATGAGGCCAATGATAGCGTTTGTGGGCACGCGGGACATCAGCCCATACGGGCAGCTTTGGTGTCAGAAACTGGTGAGGGCCCTTGCCGAAGCCCCGGTGCAGCCCTGTATCGTGAGCGGCATGGCCATGGGGGCCGATGGCATTGCCCACCGTACCGCGCTGGAATGCGGACTGCCAACCGTTGGGGTCATGGCTACGGGGATAGACAGCATTTACCCGTGGCAACACGAGAAACTAGCCATGGAAATTGTCTCGCGCCCGGGGTGCGGCCTTGTGACCGACTATCCCCTCCGGACATCGCCGGTGGCGCTTAATTTCCTTCGGCGAAACAGGATAATCGCCGGGCTTGTTTCGGCCGTAGTGGTGGTTGAATCAAAAAGCCGGGGCGGCTCCCTCATGACCGCAAAGTATGCCTGTGAGTACAACCGGGAACTGTTTGCGCTACCTGGAAGGATAGACGACGCCCGTTCGGCCGGCTGCAACTCCCTCATCCACGCCCAGATGGCCCGTATCATCACGTCTCCGGAAGAGCTGGTGGGGGAACTGGGGCTGGGACGCCTTTCCCGCGGTCCGGGCGGCTCCTGGGCTGCCGGGGCCGAGGCATCGCTGCGGAGCATCCTGGCCCGGAAATACGGGGAAGGTTCGGCCCTGGTGTACATCGGGGACCTTGTGCGGGAAAACACCGGCATCACCGTGGACGCCATTGCCGCCCGGCTCCACCTCCCCCACCAGGACGCCCTCACCGCCGTCGCCCTGATGGAAGCCGATGGCATCCTCTCCACCGACATCCTCGGCCGCTGCTCCCTCTCTGCCAATTATGCATGAGGGGGGGCTATGGTGAGGCGGGGCTACTGTGAGGGCGGGGGGGGCTGGACCTGGTCCAAAGCATATTTGGACGGGGTGTAATCAATTTCTGGACGAGGTGGAAAAACAATGGCTGGACCTGGTCCAAGCACCATGCACCATAGATACCTCAGATGCACAGTCGGTGGACCTGGTCCACGACATAAAATCGCACCTCGGCCGAAAAGACGCCACACCCAGGCACAATATGGCCTGGACCTGGTCCAGGGCATATTTGGACGGGGTATGATTAGTTTCCGGACGAGGTGGAAAAACAATGGCTGGACCTGGTCCAAGCACCATGCACTACAGATACCTCAGATGCACAGTCGGTGGACCTGGTCCACGACATAAAATCGCACCTCGGCCAAAAAGATACGACACTTCGGCCAAAAACCCTTTGGACCAGGTCCAACTAAGACCGAGATTACTAACCAGACTAAACACAACTTAGTCGGTCTTTACCAAATGATTATTTAACAACAGGTCATACAACATAAAAAGTTTTTGAACATGAAACGAATTGTCTACAGAAAACTCCCCTCAGGCGACTTCGCCAACGTACAACCCTATCATGTGAGCATGAAAGGACTGGAAACCGCCATTCTCTGTCGCGATGAAGAGGACTACGGCGTACTGGTAAAATATACTGCCATCTGTGCGCACAGAAAGAATATTATTGTCATTATCTATGTTGCTGTGTCGAACCATTGTCACGCAGCAGTTTTAGCCAAATCATACACTGACGCATATGCTTTTGCCGAGGAATTGAAGCGCATGTACGCCCAGTGGGTTTACAGTAAATACCGTGAGAAAAAGCTACTTAAGGGTGTAGATGTCCAAGCCTTGATGCTGGATAATGACAACTATGTGAGAAATGCACTGGCATATATTCCACGAAATGCTTCTGACAACGGAAAACCAATAGACGCTTATAAGTGGAGCGGATTCCAGGCCATGTTCTCCGAAACAAAGCGGCGTGGTCTTCCCGTGAGCAAGTTCACAAGACGCGAGCAGGATCGGGTCTTGCATTCACGAGAAGATCTTAAAGAAGTTGATTGGGAAATAGATGGCTATGGCGAACTTATCCCCGAGTCCTTCTGCGACGTCGATTACTTGGAGCAGGTTTTCAACAACGACCAGGCTTATTGGCTCAGAATGGTTGGAGGAGTCAATACTGCCGAAATGGAGGAAAAGCTGGTTGAGGCACCCAGAAGGATGCTTCCGGACAGTGAGTTTTATAAAGTAGTATCGGATATCTGCGACAGATGGTTCCAAACTGCCTTGAAGGATTTGCCGATAGAAAAGAAGAAACGTCTCCTGCCATTTCTTTGGCGCAGCCGGAAAACAACCCCTAACCAGCTTGCAAGAGTGCTGGGACTAGACAGGGCCGATGTCAGGAATGCCCTTAGGGCAAAGGCTTAAACTCCATAACAGCATCGGCGACATCTTGATTTATCTAAACTAGAATTAAAGCCACAGCCCATATCTCGGCCGAGTTGAGACCCGCATCTGGACCTGGTCCAGGGCATTTTTGGACGGGGTATGATTAGTTTCCGGACGAGGTGGAAAAACAATGGCTGGACCTGGTCCAAGCACCATGCACTACAGATAGCTCTGATGCACAGTCGGTGGACCTGGTCCACGGCATAAAATCACACCTCGGCCAAAAAGACGCAACACCTCGACCAAATACCCATTGGACCAGGTCCAACGTGGAGCAACATGGTCTAAAGTAGAGCATCGTGGTCCATCGTGATCCATCGTAGAGCATCGTGGTCCATCGTGATCCATCGTAGAGCATCTTGGTCCATCGTGATCCAACGTGGAGCATACCAGAAAAATGATTGCATCCGCGAACAAATATGTACGATAAAGCCCCCCTCCCTCAAAAACCATTTGAAATACCGGCCGAATAGGGTATCTTTGCAGAAAACCTGCATAATTATGAAAAGAGACTACTTTGAAGGTGTGGACGTGGCCGTAACCATCTGCGCAAAGGACGGAACCATCCTGGACATGAACGGGAAATCACGGAAGACTTTCCTCAAGGATGGGAAAAGCATAATCGGCCAGAATGTACTGGACTGCCATCCGGAGCCTGCGCGCACCATGCTGGCCGATATGCTGGCAAACCCCAGGAACAACGTTTATACCGTTGAGAAAGAGGGCGTAAAGAAGCTCATCTTCCAGACCCCCTGGTACGACGGAGACGAGTATGCCGGCTTTATGGAGCTCTCAATGGTACTCCCGGAGGTTATTCCCAACCGCGTGAGGAAACCTGCCTCTCACTGAATACACAGGTCGGCGAGCAATACGATGTCACAATCGGCCGAATTTCGCAAATAATTATTACATTTGTAGACAACAAGTTAACCGATTGTTCCCATGAAACGAATCGCCATTCTCATTGCCTCAATCCTTGCCGCCGCAGGATGCACCCTCAGCAAGAATTACGTCACCTACTGTTTCACCTACGACGAGGTTGACGTGCATGCCCAGCCGTCCGACACCTCTGAGGTCCTTATGAAGGCTGTCTGCCGGAGAGGGGATCAATTCAAAGACACCGTTGCCCTTTTCTTTGACAACCGTTATCCCGTTCCCATCGGAATCCGGGAGGTTGACGAGACCGGAGAATGGGGACGGATAAACGAGAGGTTCCCCTTTGTATATCATTATCACGGCTGGATTAAACTCAGTGACGTTGTAGTACTGGGGCCGATGGACAAAAAATCCCCCATGGCCACTTATGAGGCAACGGCTCCCGAGGTTAACCTTTATATGCACCCAAAAGCAAGCGAATCCGAAAAGATTCTGATTTATGGCAAAGGTTTCCAGTCGTTCAACTATAAGATGGAAAAGGGCGACAAAGCCCAGTTGCTGAGCAAAAAAGGCGGTTGGGGCTTCATAAGGTTTGTAAGATATGCCGATTCCACCAAAGACAGGCCCGTCTATGGCTGGGTCCAGATGAAAAACCTCAAACCTGTAGGAGAGGTCACCTATGAAGCCATCGCTGCCGATGTTGCACAGGGTATCCAGGACAAGAAGCTTGCCAAAGCAAAGCACACAGGGCCCTTCTTCCAGTGGGGCATAAAGCATTGGAATAAGGTTCGGCCCATTTTCTGTAAAGCCTGCGAGTACGGCGCCCTGCTGGCGCTTATTGTTGCGGTCATCTGCCTTGTCCCGTCGTTCATGCGAAGAAGATGGATGGGAACGGTACTCGTTCTGCCGCTCTGCGCCGTATATCTGTTCATTGTGGGTTCCATGAGCCAAGGCCCCGGGATAGCATATGGACTTGCCGTTCCGGTACTTGCCATGGTGGTATCATATCCCCTTCTGTACCTGAGCACCCTCTCCAGGATAGTGGGGCCTTTTATCCGTATTGTCGGCATTCTTGGCAGCATATATGTGATGTTCCTTGTAGAGATTTTCACTTACGACTCCCTCATCCTTCACATCTTTCTTCTGCTGCTGTATGTCTACTTTACCATCAAGTTTACGCCGCTTCTTGCCAGTAAACTGGAAAACGACGTATGTCCCAATTGCGGCTTCTACGCCGGCCACGAAAGTTTGGGGGAAGAATATGAAGGCTCGACGACAACAACCACGCACGGCTATCGTGACGAATTTGACCACAGCAGCAGAAGCGGCAACGTTGTCACCAATTACTACAATAGAATACGGGAGACCACCATCACTCATGAAGATCACTACGTAGAGGACCGCTGCTGCGCAAGGTGCGGATACAACTACGAGGTCCACAAGACCCGCATCTGGAAAGAGAAAGATTGATTAGCATTTGAACATTTTTGACTAACTTTGTGTCCATGCTTGTGGACACTCATACTCACTTCTACGACGAATGGCTTCTTCCGGATGCGGAGGCGGCCATTCAGCGTGCTTTGGATGCCGGTGTTGGCAAGATGATTCAGGCCGATATCGACTCCGTGGAGCGTCCCCGCATGTGGGAGATCGGCCTCAGGCATCCCGGAGTGCTGTTTCAGATGGCCGGGCTGTACCCCGGCTCCGTTACGGCCGATAACTGGCGCTATGAGCTGGACCAGGTCCACGGCATTTTTGGACGAGGTACAATTTCAGGTGGTGGACCAGGTCCAGGCAGTGTGCCCCAGAATACCGTAGAAGGCACAGTCGGTGGACCAGGTCCAAGGGGTAAAATGGCACCTAGTCCAGATTATGGCTGGACCAGGTCCACTGATGTACTGGACCAGGTCCACCGCATAGCGGCAGGAGATGCCCGGTCGGTGCCGGGCATGACGGTAATCGTCGCTATCGGGGAAATCGGCCTGGACTACCATGAAGGGAAAGAATATATCAAGGAGCAGAAGGAGGTTCTGAGGCTGCAGTTTGAGCTGGCGGCAAAACTGGGCCTGCCGGTGAATATCCACCTGAGGGATGCGTGGGAGGACTTCCTCGCAATCCTCAAAGACTGCAAGCACCTCAATCTCAGGGGAAACCTCCACTGTTTCAGCGGAAGCTACGAGGTATATCAGGAAGCAAACCGCTACGGGAACTGGAGCGTGGGGATAGGCGGAGTCATTACCTTCAAGAACTCAAAACTGGCCCAGACCGTGGCCAGGATCCCCATGGAGCACATTCTCCTTGAAACCGACGCCCCGTACCTTGCCCCTGTCCCCTACCGCGGAAAACGCAATGAAAGCTCCTATCTCCCGTTAATCGCAGAAAAGGTGGCCGAAGTGAAAGGAATCTCCGTGGAAGAGTGTGCCGAAGTAACCACAAAGAACGCAGAAACACTGTTTGACATATGAAAGTTTTAGTAATCTACACGGGCGGCACCATCGGCATGAAGGAAGATCCCGCCGACGGCACCCTGAAGCCCTTCGACTTCTCACAGATAAAGGAGGAAGTCCCGGAGCTCAACAAATTCAAGGTGCACATAGACTCCTACACCTTCAGCCCGCTCATAGACTCCTCGGACGTTGAGCCCGCGCTTTGGGTGAACCTGGCCGAACTCATCCATGAAAGATACGACGACTACGACGGCTTCGTTATCCTCCACGGCACGGACACCATGGCCTACAGCGCATCGGCCCTGAGTTTCATGCTGGAGGGGCTCTCAAAGCCGGTGGTCTTCACCGGAAGCCAGCTCCCCATCGGTGTCCCCCGCACGGACGGCAAGGAAAACCTCATCGGCGCGGTGGAGATAGCTTCGGCCCAAAAGGCCGATGGCAGCGCCCAGGTGCCGGAAGTGGCCATTTTCTTCGACTCCAGGCTCCTAAGGGGCAACCGATCCACAAAATACAGTGCCGAAGCCTTCAATGCCTTCGCCTCCCCCAACCTGCCGCCGCTAGCGCAGGCCGGGATAAGCATAAAATACAACACCGACATTATAAGGAAACCATCGGCCTCACCCCTCAAGGTCCAGACACATCTGGACTGCCGGGTGTCCATTCTGAAGATTCACCCCGGAATTACGCCCGCGGTGGCACGCCACTCCCTTTGCGCCCCCGAAATCCGCGCCTGCATCCTTGAGACATACGGTTCCGGCAATGCCATATCCAAGGACTGGTTCATGGACATAGTCCGTGAGGCCGACCGCCTCGGGAAGATTCTCCTTAACGTAACTCAGTGTAAATCAGGCACCGTGAACATGGACCTTTATGCCACCGGAGCCACCCTGAAAAAGGCAGGAGTTATATCGGGAGAGGATTTGACCACCGAAGCCGCACTTGGAAAACTGTTCTTCCTTATGGGCCGTTCAGACAACAACGAATGGGTGAAAAACATGCTTAAAATAGACCTTTGCGGTGAAATAACCGCATAAATCTTTGGCCGTTTCAGGAAAAATTACTAAATTGCCGGGCAAAATTGAAATAAACACAAACTAATTCAATTTATAACTAACAACTCAAAAACTATTATGAAAAAGTTTTTCATGTTTTTGGCAGTAGCAGGTCTCGTGACCTTCACTGCAAACATCGCCTCCGCACAGGATGAGGGCGCAGCCGCCCCCGCTGCCCAGGAGCAGGTAGAAGAAGCCGAAGAGGTTGTGGACCTTTTCGCCGGTTCCGGTGAGGAAGTTCCCCTCCACCAGGCTCTCAAGACCAAGTTCATCGAGGGTGGTGCAGGCTTCATGTCCCTTATCATCATCTGCCTTATCCTTGGTATGGCCCTGGCCATCGAGCGTATCCTTTACCTCGCCTTCTCCAAGACCAACACCACCAAGCTCCTCGAATCCGTAGAGGCTGCACTTGAAAAGGGTGGCATTGAGGAAGCAAAGAAAGTTTGCCGTGAAACCCGCGGCCCCGTTGCCAGCATCTTCTACCAGGGTCTCCTTCGCGCAGACCAGGGCATCGACGTTGTTGAGAAGACCATCGTCTCCTATGGCGGCGTTCAGATGAGCCTCATGGAGAACGGCCTCAGCTGGATCGGCCTGTTCATCTCCATCGCCCCTTCACTCGGATTCCTTGGTACCGTTATCGGTATGATCCAGGCCTTCGACGCCATCCAGGCAGCTGGTGACATTTCACCTAACGTTGTTGCCGGCGGTATGAAGGTGGCCCTCATCACCACTGTGGGCGGTCTTATCGTAGCCATGATCCTCCAGATCTTCTACAACTACATCATCGCAAAGATTGACGCTCTGTCCATCGACATGGAAGACTCTTCCATCCGCTTTGTGGACACCATGGTAAAATACAACAAGAAGTAAGTCAAACCCCTTTAAACACCAGTTAAAATGAACCAGAAATACGCTAAAATAATCAAGATTGTTCTCTGGGTCCTCATGGTCCTGAGCGTCGGCGTCCTGGTCTGGGGGTTCTTGACAGGATTTGAAGCCAATGACGGTGCAGCCACCAACGTCCTGTTGTACTGGGCATACATCGTCCTGGGCCTCGCTCTTGCTTCCGTGATTTGCCTGGGCCTGTACATTACGGCCACTACCAATCCCAAGGGTCTCATTAAAATCGGAATCGCCCTGGTTGCCGCAGCCGCCCTTTTCGGCATCTGCTACCTCCTTGCTTCCGGTGCACCCGCAGTGGGATACTCCGGTGCCAAACTGCCCAGCGCCACTGAACTCAAGATGACCGACACCATCCTCAACCTCGCTTACCTTGTTGGCGGAGCAGCTATCCTCGCCATCATCTTCGGCGAAGTCCTGATGGCCATTCGCAACAAAAAGTAACGTAAACCATGGCAAGAAGAAAATTTGAAGCAATCGGTTCCACGGCAGATATCGCGTTCCTGCTCCTGTGCTACTTCCTCATGACTACAACCATGGGAGATCAGTCAGGTCTGCAGCGCCGCCTTCCCCCTATCCCTGATGAAAAACAGGCCCAGGACCAGAAGGTGAACCGCCGTAACATCATCATCGTCAGAATCAACTCTGCCGATAAGCTGTTTGCCGGTAGCGAAGCCATGGACATCTCAATGCTGAAAGACAAGATCAAGGAGTTCCTCACCAACCCCGCCAATGACCCCAACCTCCCGGACAAGGAGGCAAAGGAAATCGAAGGCAAAACCTACATGGTTTCCAAGGGCGTCATTTCCCTGCAGAATGACCGTGGTACCAGCTACCAGGCCTACATCGCAGTTCAAAACGAGTTGGTAAAAGCCGTCAACGAACTTAGAGACGAGTTCTCTTACAGGGAGTTCGGCAAGAAGTTCTCCCGCCTCTCCGAAGAACAGCAGGATATAGTGAAAAAGGCCGTTCCTCAGAACATTTCAGAGGCCGAGCCTAAGGATACAGGTAAAAAATAGGAGGTAAGCATTATGTCAAAATTTGGAAGTTCCAGCAATAAGAAGGAAGTCCCCCAGGCATCGTCCAACTCCCTTTCCGATATCGTGTTCATGCTCCTGTTCTTCTTCATGGTTACCACCCAGATGCGTGAAACTGAGCAAAAGGTGAAAGTCACCATGCCCGTAGCATCGGAGGTTGCCAAACTGGAGAGAAAAGACCTGAGCGCCAATATCAACATCGGTAGCCCCACCCTGCAGTATCAGGCAATGTATGGCACCGACGCCCGTATCCAGCTCAACGACTCTTTCAAGACTGTGTCCGATATCCGCGACTTCATCGCCGCAGAGCGCGATGCAATGTCAGAGGCCGAACGTTCACTCATGACCGTCAACCTCAGGGTAGACCAGGATGTCCGTATGGGTATCGTCTCCGACGTAAAACAGGAGCTGCGCCGCTGCTCCGCCCTTAAGATCATGTACGCCGCACGCAAACCGGCCAAAGACTAAGGGGTTTTACATCTAACTTATATTAAAAATGGGTGACCGCAGTAGTGGCCACCCATTTTTTTCGAAAATAATGCAACTTTTTTATCTCACGAAAAATCGGCCCCTAGGATAGCCTAGAGGCCGATTTTCACAAAAGCGCCAGAAAGAATAATTGCTTATCTGCCTAAGAATAAGGGAATTAGGCAAAGAGAATTTAAACGCCGCCTTTTTTCGGGAAAGGAGGCGGGCGGGCTATTTTTGCGGCCAAATTTTTAAACCGCAAAAATATGACACAAATTGAACGTAAAAGCATTGACAGGCAGCGCCATGCAATGCACAGAGAGTACGGCCTGCTGGCAAAATTCCTTTCAAAAATATTCCGGGACATCGACTCCGGTGAACTGCAACTTTCGGAAGGAATGAGGGATCTTTACAGGAAAGAGTTGGAAGCATTATTCGGCACATCCACAAGGTGGGGAAAACTGCAGCAGGATCTGAACGAGTGCCAGGGAGGCATCTTGAAAGACCTAAAAAAGGATTTTCCTTATTTTACGGGAACCCAAATCCAGGTATTCAGCTATCTGGCCTCAGGGCTCCCTTTTTTTCTGATAGCCAACCTTGCCGGACTGTCAAGTGAGAACTCCGTTTATGTAATGAAAACGAAAATGAGGGAACGAATAACAGGCACTTCCTGCCCCCGACGCGAAGAGTACCTGAAATTGCTGGAGTGATATCCTCAGCAACTTCCTCTCACGACAAGCGTAGGAGGAATAAGTATTTGCCTGGAAGCCGGATCAGGGTGCCCGGCACGGCGAGCGGCGATTATTTCCATGAGAGTGTCCACGGCCACCTTGCCGGCTTCCCTGAGCGGCTGCTCAACGCGAGTGACCGCCGGATCCATGAAATCCAGGAACCCGTTGTTGTCGTAGGAAATAATGCCCACATCCTTGCCGGGCCGAAGGTCCAGGCGGCGAAGCGCATCTATGGCCCCAAGAAGGATGGTTGCGCTGAACGCAAAAACAGCATCGTATTCACGGCCGCCGGAGAAGGCTGCCAGAATCTCCCGGTTGCCGTTTTCCACAGAGAATGCGTTCCCGGCAATCTTGTAGTCTACGCCGTGGACTCCTATGGCGTCTACGAATCCCCTCACCCTTTCCTTGTTCGGCATGGAATCCGGCACTCCCTGGATGGCCAGAATGCGTTTATATCCCTTGTCAAGAAGATACTCCGTGGCCATCCTGGAACCGGCATAGTTGTCTGTGCACACATAAGAGAGGGATGTCTTCTTGAAATGGCGGTCTATGAGAACCATTGGAATCTGCGAACTCACATGCTCATGGAAATCCGGAGTAGAGGATACCGGAATGCAGATTATGCCGTCCACGCTCCGGCTCATGAACATCCTAAGTTCCTGGACCTCGTCACGGGCCGATTCACGGGAGTCTGCAAGAAGCACATGATATCCCCTTGAGTGGAGTATACCTATAATTATACCTGCAAGCGAAGCGAAGAAGGGGTTGTCAACCTCCGGGATGAGAAGCCCCACGGTGTTGGATTTCTGTGTACGGAGAGTCTGGGCAATGAGATTGGGCTGATAATTGAGGCGCTGCGCCGCTTCTTTTATCAGGGTTTCCGTTTCCCTGCTTATCCTGTATGTTTTGGCCTTTCCCGACAGGACACGGGAAATTGTTGAAACAGAGTAACCTGTTTGCTCAGATATGGTAAGCAGGGTGTTCTTTTGTGCCATTCGTGAAAAAATTCTACCCCAAAGATACACTTTTATACACTTTTTTTCAAATCGAACGGTACAACTTAAAAATTTTTTATTATATTTGTTAAAGCCTGCGCAAACGATTGTGCAAATTTGAGCAAAACGTAACACTAAGATTATGAGCCATAAAACTATTCTGGTCATCGGTAGCAGCAACACAGATATGACCGCCAAGACCACGGAACTTCCTCGTCCCGGAGAAACCGTTCTGGGAGGAGTGTTTACAATGGGAGCCGGTGGCAAAGGTGCCAACCAGGCCGTCGCAGCCCGCAGACTCGGGGGCGATGTCAAGTTCATATGCAAGGTGGGCAAAGACATGTTCGGAGACAATTCCATCGCCCAGTACAAAAACGAAGGACTTGACACATCCGGAATCCTCCGCTCAGAACTCCCATCAGGAGTGGCTCTCATATATGTCGACTCCCATGCCGAAAACTGCATCGTGGTAGCCTCCGGAGCAAACGGAGACCTCTCGGAAGAAGACATTGAAGCATCGCGGGGCTCAATCGAGGCATGCGACATCCTGCTCCTTCAACTTGAAATACCCATCCCTTCTGTCCTGAAAGCCGCAAAGATTGCACACGAGGCAGGCAAGACCGTGGTCCTGAACCCCGCCCCGGCATGCCAGCTCCCGGAAGAACTGTTCCGCAACATAGACCTTTTCATTCCCAATGAAACAGAACTGTCAAAGTTCAGCGGAATGCCGGTGGAAGACGAGGAATCGGCCAGGAAGGCTGCGGCGGCAATGCAGGCCAAGGGCGTTGGAAAAATCATCGTCACCATGGGAAGCAAGGGAGCCCTCATCTGCGAAGGCGGCCCCTCGGTCTTTGTCCCCGCCCACAAAGTGAAGGCAGTTGACACCACCGCCGCCGGAGACACATTCTGCGGAGCGCTCTGCGTGGCCGTCTCTGAAGGCAAGACGCTAAGGGAAGCGGCCGAATTCGCCTGCGCGGCATCGGCCCTTACAGTACAGAAAATGGGGGCGCAGAATTCAATCCCCTACCGCAAAGATTTATAACCATTAAAACCATAAGACACTATGTTTATCGTTGGAAGTTACTCACTTGCAGTTGTTTTCTGCTTTATCACCATGCTCTGCTGGGGCTCATGGGGCAACACCCAGAAACTTGCCGCAAAAAGCTGGAGATATGAGTTGTTTTATTGGGACTATGTAATAGGAATGCTCCTGTTCTCCCTGCTTCTGGCATTCACCGCCGGCAGCATCGGCACGGAAGGCCGTCCATTCCTCCAGGACATTGCCCAGGCCGACTGGTCAAGCATCGGCTGGGTCCTCCTTGGCGCAGTGGTGTTCAATGTATCCAACATCCTGCTTTCGGCCTCAACATCCATAGCGGGTTTGGCGGTGGCTTTCCCGCTGGGAGTAGGCATTGCACTTGTGATGGGCGTTCTGAACAACCTCCTTCTCCATCCCGTGGAGGGGCAGAACACCGGCCTCCTCTGGCTTGGCGTCGCCCTGGTGGTGCTTGCCGTAGTATGCAACGGCGTTGCATCCGGAAAGGTCTCCAACGAGCAGCGTGACCCTGCCCAGAACCGCAAAGGAATCATCCTTGCCGTCATTGCAGGCCTTGTGATGTCTTTCTTCTCCGCCCTTGTATACAACGGAGTGGACCTGGCCGATTTCCACAATCCCGCAGCCGGGAAACTCACCCCCTACACCGCAATGGTGATCTTTGCCCTGGGCGTGTTCCTGAGCAACTTCATCGTGAACACCATTGTGATGAAAAAGCCCTTCGTGGGAGAGCCTGTCACCTACGGCCAGTACTTCAAGGGTAACTTCAAGACCCATCTTGTGGGCATGCTGGGCGGTGCCATCTGGGCGCTTGGTACGTCACTCAACTACATAAGCGCAGGTGAAGCCGGCGCAGCCGTTTCCTATGCCCTTGGCCAGGGCGCTCCCATGATCGCAGCCATCTGGGGCGTATTCATCTGGAAGGAATTCAAGGGCGCCTCAAAGCAGGTGTACAGCCTCCTGGCCCTTATGTTCGCCCTGTTTATTGCCGGCCTGTCATGTATTGTTGTAGCAGGAATGTAATCTTACCAAGATATGAGTACTTTAAGAAGAATAGCGTTTACTGTTGCCCTCATCATCCTGACGGGGGCGGCCGCATACTCGCAAAACAAGACCATTTCCGGTACTGTCCGCGACGAGCATTCCGAACCCCTTCCCGGCGCAACGCTTGTTTCGTCAGGAAACAAGGCTTACGCCATTACGGATGCCAACGGTAAATTCTCTCTGCAGGCCCGTCAAGGCGATGAAATCACAGTATCATACCTTGGCTACGATGACCATATGTTCTCTGTGGGACAGGCCTCGCAGTACAACATCTCAATGAAACCGTCCGAGGCCACCATGCTCAATGAATCAGTAGCCATCGGCTATGGTACCACTACAAAGAAGGAGGTGACCGGTTCCGTTACCAGCCTCCGCAGTGAAGACTTTGACAAGGGTGCTTTCACCAGCCCCGCAGGAATGCTTCAGGGAAAGGTGGCCGGCCTTCAGATCACCAACCCCAATGGTGGAGACCCTAACGGCTCATTTGAAATCCTGCTCCGCGGAACCAATACTCTAAGCGCAGGCCAGGGCCCCCTCATCATCATTGACGGCGTTGTAGATGCAGACCTCAGCTCCATCAACTTCCAGGAAGTTGAATCCATGGACGTTCTCAAAGACGGATCTGCCGCCGCAATCTATGGTACACGCGGAACAAATGGCGTCATTATCATCAACACAAAGCGCGCCCGTTCCGGAAAAACCAGCGTGGAATACGACGGCCAGGTTTCTGTCCAGACCGTTCTCTCAAGGGCCAAGCCCATGAGTGCCAGCCAGTTTAAAGACGCCGTGAGCACTTATGTAAACGGCGGTGAAGCATATCTCTATGGTTCTGAAACAGACTGGTTTGAGCAGATTACCCGCACTCCCGTGAGTCACAAACACAGTCTTGCCATTGCCGGCGGTTCAGAGAAGTTCTCTCACCGCACGGTTTTCAATGTAGAAAAGAACCAAGGCATACTCCGCAAAAATGACGTGAGCAAGTACCTGTTCAAAACAAATATCCACCAGGAAGCCCTCCAGGGCTGGCTGACTCTGGACTACAACCTCAGTTACGCAAAACGCAATTACAACGGAACCCGTTCCGGCATTTTCCGTCAGGCCTTCTTCCATAACCCCACAGAACCCGTCCTGGATCCTGACGACAAAGAAAACGGCGGATACTTCACCATTACGGCCATGGACTACTACAATCCAGTAGCCATGCTCAACGAGCGCAACGGTGAAACCGCAGTAGACATGATTGGAGTTAACGGCCGTGCTACGCTTAACATACTGCCCGTCAAGGGCCTCAAATGGGATAACTTCATTAGTTACGGCATTACCCGCCGCGAAAGCCGGGATTACAAGACCCGCTACTATCCAGGAGAAACAGGCATGATGGGTTCCGCCGAAATTGAAAATGCCGCCAACACCGACCTCCAATACGAGACTACTCTCAACTATAGCAACAGTTTCGGCAAGCACAATGTCCAGGGCATCCTTGGTTATACCTACCAGACCCGCGGCTACAGAAGCTCCTATGAGTACAACTACAGTTTTGACACTGATTACTTTGGAACGGACAACATCGGCTCCGGATACGCCCTTCAGGACGGCATGGCCGATATGAGTTCTTACAAGTCGGACAGCAAGTACATTGCTTTCTTCGGCCGAGTAATGTACAACTACGACGACAAATATCTGGCTTCCGTGTCCCTCAGAAGGGACGGCTCTTCCCGCTTTGGCTCACAGCACAAGTGGGGATGGTTCCCCGCCGTAAGCCTTGGCTGGCGCATGACCCAGGAAGATTTTATGAAGAATGTATCCTGGCTTGAGGAATTGAAGCTCCGCGTCGGTTATGGTGTAACCGGAAACCAGGACTTTGACAACTACAGGTCGCTGTTCCTTATGGCCACCAGCGGCCACTACTATTCAAACGGCAAGTGGTACAACACCTATGTTCCGGCCAGCAATGCCAACCCCAACCTTGGATGGGAAAAGAAGTCGGAATTCAATGCCGGTGTAGACTGGAGCGTGCTCAAGGGCCGTCTTGGTGGTACCATAGATTATTATTACCGCTTAACCACAGACCTTCTCTATGATTATGCTGTACCAGTACCTCCGTACGACTACAAGTCATTCTTCACCAATGTGGGTTCCATCAGCAACAGCGGTATAGAGGTCACGATCAACGCCATTCCCGTCAAATCCAACAACTGGGAATGGAATACCACCTTCATCTTCTCCCGCAACTCCAACAAACTCATCAAGTTTACCAACGAGGAGTTCCAGGGACAGGAATACAGGATTGGTTGGGTAAACACCCCTCTTGGCGTCTATACCCAGCGTCTTGAGGAAGGAAAGAGCCTGGGCAGTTTCTATGGCCCAGTTTTCCTGGGCACCGACAAGGAAACCGGCAACGCCGTAGTATCCACAGATGACGAAAACGAGTGGATATGGCTTGGCAGCGCCTACCCGGATTTCAATCTTGGATGGAGCAACAGCGTTTCATGGGGCAACCTCAGCCTTAGTGCAACACTCCGTGCCGCTATCGGTGGAAAGGTACTCAACCAGATGAGAGGCGTATATGAGAACATCACCAACATGGGTCTTCAGAACATTCAGGAATCCTGGCTATATGATCAGGATTATACAGGCGGCGTAGTATATTCCTCAAAATATCTGGAAGATGCCACATACCTCAAGCTTGACAACATCTCCCTCACCTACAACATCCCTCTGGAAAGCAAATACGTGAAAGGAATCAGGATTTACGCAACCGCCCAGAATGTGTTTGTACTCACCGGCTATACCGGCGTAGATCCCGAGGTCTCACTCTCCGGCCTTGCCCCGGGCATTGCTCCGCTCAGCTACTATCCCCGTACCAGAAGCTTCACACTGGGCGCATCAATAACCTTCTAATGTGAGATTACCATGAAAAAGTTTCTATATATAATTGGAATAGCAGCCTGCGCATTCACCGCCTGCACCAATCTGGACGAGACCACCTATTCTCAACTGCCCAAGGAAGAATTCTTCCAGTCTGAAGCACAGCTTGTCACCTACAGTGCAAGGCCTTATACACTGCTTCAGAACTGGGGCGTAGAACAGAGCATGTGGACTCTGGTAATGCAACTAAGCAATGAGGTAGCCGTGCCCAAATCCTACAACGGAAGCTGGTCGGAACCCCGTTATCGTGAGCTCCAGACCCATAAGATGCAAACCAACAACAAACTTATCCGCACCGCATGGGAATTCTGCTTCAATGTCATAGCCGGCTGTAACGACGTTATTTACGAAGTTTCAAACTCCGGCGAGATGAACGAGAACAAGGAGAAGATAATTGCCGAAATGAAGGTTCTCCGTGCCTACTGTTATATGATGGCCATGGATTGCTGGGGCAACATTCCTTACTCCGTGGACAAGAAGCAGGAAGGCTATCCGGATGTCAAGGGCCGTGATTTCTTCTTCCCATTCATTGAAAAAGAAATCAAGGACAACATCGACAAGCTGGACCCTCAGGCCACTGCCGTCAATTATGGCCGATGCAATCAGGACATGGCCCATTTCCTTCTAGCCAAGCTCTACCTGAACGCAAAGGTATGGATTGGCAAAGAAATGTGGGCCGAAGCCGCCGCAGAGTGCAAGGCCATCATGGACAGCGGCCACTACTCCCTAACCCGCACATATAAAGAGAATTTCGATGTCCACAACGAGGGCTCTTCCGAATCCATCTTTGCCATCCCATACAGCACGGGCATCACAACATCGGACCGCAACGCATTCTATCCTTTCTGCCTCACCCTGAATTCAGACTGCGAAAAGATATGGAATGTGAGTGGTACATGGAACGGCTCCTTCATCGGCCAGCCTGACTTCATGGCTTCCTATGACCCTGCCGATACCCGAAAGAGCGACACCTGGCTCTATGGACAGGTCTATGACCTCAATGGAAACAAGTGGCGTATCGCCGTGGGCGTCAACAAAAAGGGTGAACCCGTTTATAGGGACTATATCCTTGAAGATGTGAATATTGATGAATCCAAGTTCTCCTATGGCCTTTCCCGTACGGACGGTGCCAGAATCATCAAATGGACATATCAGAGCGACGGCAGCCTCACCAGCTACAGCGTCGGCATGGAGAATGACTTCATCCTCTTCCGTTATGCCGATGTTGTCCTTATGTATGTAGAAGCCCTCATGCGCCAGGGCAAGACCGGAGAGGCGGCGGCCGTCCAGGAATTCAAGGACATCCGCACTCGTGCAGGCCTGGCTCCCATGACAGCCGCAGAACTCACCTACGACAACTTCCTCTGGGAACGCCAGCATGAACTGGTTATGGAAGGATGGGGCCGACAGGACCTTATCCGCTTTGGCAAGTATCTTGACAAGTGGTGGATGAAAGAGGCCGGCCAGGAGCGTGAACTCCTCCTTCCCATTCCCGAAGAGATGCGCGGGGCAAATCCCAAACTGCAACAGAATCCTGGTTATTCAAGTGCATCAGACGCAGAATGAAAAAGTTATCGATAATATCAATTGCCCTTCTTGTCCTTCTCGGAGCCGCCTCCTGCGCCCGGAAGCCGCTTGAGATTACACGCACCCAGCTTAAAGACAAGATTGCCGGCGCCTGGATCGGCCAGATGGTAGGCAACATCTACGGACTTGAGTATGAGAACAAGTTTGTGGAAGAGCCTGGCGAAGGTCCATTCGTGTTCAACAAGGCCATGCGAAAGATGGAGGCCGTAGACGGAGCTTTCTCCGACGACGACACCGACGTTGAGTACCTCTACCTCCTCATGATGGAGAAAAACGGCGTGGATCCCACTTACGCCCAGGTACGGGACCACTGGATGTACCACATCCGCGACAGGGTGTGGCTGGCAAACCGCGCCGCCCTTGGACTTATGCACTACGGATTCACCCCTCCCATGACAGGCAAGAAGGAGTACAATCCCCACTGGTTCCAGATTGACCCTCAGCTCATCAACGAGATCTGGGCCTACACCGCCCCCGGAATGCCCGCCTATGCCGCTGGCATCTCGGACTGGGCCGCCCGCATCACCTCCGACGACTGGGCCGTGTCCCCTACCGTAGTGTACGGTGCAATGTACTCCGAGGCCTTCTTTGAAAAGGATATCCCCACGCTCATAAAACACGCAAAGGAATACCTCCCGAAGGAGGACCGCTTCAGGGGCATAATCGATGAGTGCATCGGCCTTCACGCTAAATATCCGGACAATTGGAAGGCCGCCCGCAAGGTGATTGCCGACGAACTCTACTTCAACGAGCCCGACATCACCCGCAGCATCTGGAATGCCGACCTCAACGGCGCCATGGGCATCCTGTCTCTCCTTTACGGAGACGGAGACATGGAAAAGACCCTTTCCATCGGCTGCGCCCTTGGCTTTGACTGCGACAACCAGACGGCCACCATGTGTGGCCTCCTTGGAGTAATCAACGGCTATGCAGGCGTACCCCTGGACCGTGCAATGCCATTTGAGCACTGGACCAAGCCCTTCAACGACCGTTACATCAACGTAACCCGCTACGACATGCCGGACGCATCAATAGAAGACATCATTGAGCGTACTGTGGTCCTTGCCGAAAAGAACATCCTGGCCCGTGGCGGCAAGGTCCGCGAGGAAAACGGCGAAAAGGTTTACACCATCAACCGCAAGGCCCGCTTCACCCCCGTGAAAGAGCCCGCCGCACTCTTTGAACTTCCCGCTCCCAGCGGACGCAACCTTGCCCCCGAGGCGGCCGAAATCCTTGCCGCCACCCGTGAGACAGACCGCGCCACGCTGGATTCCTGCTGGCTCACCATCCCCGTCACCTACCGTGCATACACCGTGGACGTGATCAACGACGGCGTTGAAGGCGGCCCGGGATCGGCCTTCTACTCACTTGGAGAGAAGTCCAACGCCCCCAAGCAGGACTACTTCGGCTACCGCTGGAATGAGCCCATAACCACGGACATGATTTCCTTCCACTACGGCCCTCTTGAGGAATTCGGCGGCTGGTACTGCGACATGCATCCGGAATATATGGACGAAAACGGCAACTGGGTGCCCATAGAGGCAAAAATCACCCCGGACCTCCCCTACTCCGACGAAGTGTTCTTCCAGCCTCACAACGCAGAATTTGTGTTCACCTTCCCCAAGGTTACCACAAAAGCCATCAGGATAATCGGAGACGACGCCGTCCTCATCCACTGGCACAAGTATACAAAAGCCGTATCTTCATTCATATCCATAACAGAATTAAAGGTTTATGAAGCAAAATAGCCTCATACTGGCCCTTCTTCTTGCAGTTGCCGCCTGTTCCGCGCCCAAAGCGCCCGAGTCCGTAACCCTTTCCAAGGATGCCCTCATGGACAAGATCAAGGGCGGCTGGGCGGGCCAGACCATAGGCGTAGTGTACGGCGCTCCCACAGAGTTCAAATTCTGCGGCACAATAATCCCGGAAGAGATTCCTATCGGCTGGGGCGAGGGCTACGTCAAGCACTGGTGGGACCGTAAGCCCGGTCTCTTTGACGACGTCTACAACGACCTCACTTTTGCCGAGGCCTTTGAAGAGCTTGGTCTGGACGCATCGGCCAAGGACCTTGCCCTGCGCTTTGCATACGCGCCCTATCACCTTGCCCATGCCAACCAGGCGGGAAGGTACAACGTGCGCCAGGGCATCATGCCTCCGGAAAGCGGCAACTGGCTCAACAACCCCCACGCCGACGACCTTGACTTCCAGATTGAGGCCGATTTTGTCGGCCTGATGGCGCCCGGCATGCTCCCTGAAGCGCTTGACATAGCAGACAGGGTTGGCCACATAATGAACAGCGGAGACGGATTCTACGGCGGAGCCTACGTCGCAGGCCTTTACAGCGCAGCCTTTGTGGAAAACGATCCGGCAAAGATAGTGGACATGGCCCTTGAGGCCATCCCCCATGAGAGCACCTTCTGGCAGTGCATCAATGATGTTCGCACTTGGCACAGGAAGTACCCTCAGGACTGGAAAGCCACATGGTTCGAGGTCCTGAAAAAATGGGGGGCCGACACCGGATGCCCCAAGGGAGTGGGCCTAAGCTTTGACATAGATGCCAAACTCAACAGCGCGTATGTCACCATCGGCATGCTGTACGGCGGCGGAGACTTTGGAAAATCAATAGAGATTGCCACCCGCTGCGGCCAGGATTCAGACTGCAACCCGGCAACCGTAGGCGGCGTCCTTGGCGTAGTTTACGGCCTTGAGAACATCCCCGAATTCTGGCGCAAGCCCGTTATGGAAATCTGGGACCTTGACTTCGAGGGAACGGATGTCTCCCTTTCAAAGGGCAGCCAGTATTCATTCAACCACGCCCTCCAACTCATAGAGAAAAACGGTGGAAAAGTAAGTGAGAATGAGGTGGTCATCCCCGTCTCCAAGCCGGAAGTCCTTCCCCTTGAGCAGAACTTCACAAACACATATCCCCTAATGCGCGACCAGAAGGATGCATGGCTCAGGGACACCTATGAGTTTGATTTCTCCGGCAACGGCTTTGTAATCTGGGGCAACCTGGTGTGCCTCAGGGGCATCACCGAAGACTACGCCCAGCGTGTTGCCAAAAAGCACGTAGGCTCAGAGGTCTTTGCCATGGCCGAAGAAGGAGACCCTTATGTGGCCGAAATTGAAGTTTGGATAGACGGAGCCCTGGACCAGGTGTCCATCCTTCCCATGAAGGGAACATCCCGCAAACTTGAGCCCGCATGGAAATACTGCATACCTGAGGGCCGCCACAACGTGAAGCTCGTCTGGCGCAACCCCAAGCCCGACACCTATCTCCTCAGGATCAACGCAATTGAGTACTACAGCGAAAGACAGAATGAAGATACGTATTACCATAATTAGTGCACTCCTGCTCCTTGCAGCCTGCACCAAGGCCCCAAAGGTGCCCTATGGCCAGACCGTCACCCTTGACGAGGCAACCCTCATGGACAAGATCAAAGGCGGATGGTATGGCCAGACCATAGGCTGCACCTACGGCGGCCCCACGGAGTTCAAGTACAAGGGCGGGCTCATCATGGACGAAATCCCCATTCCCTGGTACGACGACTACATCTACGACACCTACATTGAGGACCCCGGCCTCTACGATGACGTTTACATGGACCTGACCTTCATGGAAACCATGCTGAAAGAGGGTCTGGACGCGCCCGTGGAGTCTTACGCCAACGCCTTCGCCTATGCCGACTACAAGCTTTGGCACGCCAACCAGGCCGCCCGCTACAATATCCTGAGCGGACGCGGCGCCCCGGAAAGCGGGCATTGGAAGTACAACCCCCACGCAGATGACATAGACTTCCAGATTGAGGCCGATTTCATTGGTATGCTGTATCCCGGTCAGGTGAACAAGGCATCGGAACTCAGTGACCGGATAGGCCACATAATGAACTACGGAGACGGATGGTACGGCGGCGTTTACATCGGCGCCATGTACTGCCTGGCATATGTCTGCAACGACATTCCCACAATTGTCACGGAGGCCCTCAGGACCATCCCCGAAGGCACAAAGTTCCACAGCACAATCTCAGACTGCATCAAGTTCTGGAAGAAATATCCTAAGGACTGGAAACAGTGCTGGTTTGAAGTCACCAACCGCCACGCCAACGACATAGGATGCCCGGAAGGCGTATGGAACGGGTTCAACATAGACGCCACCATCAATTCCGCATTCGTCGTTATCGGCCTTCTGTACGGAGAGGGAGATTTCCTGAAGACCATGGACATAAGTACCCGCTGCGGAAACGACTCCGACTGCAACCCGGCTTCGGCCGCCGGAATACTTGGCGTCATGTACGGCTACAACGCCATCCCCGACTACTGGAAGAAAGGGGCGGAGCGCATCAAGGACATCCCTTTCCCTTATACCGACCTTTCCCTTGAACAGGTGTGCAAGGAGAACTTCAACCTGCTCCTAACCTGCAACGAAACAGACCGAAACAGCATCTTATTTACTGTGGAAGATCCTGAAACCGTACGCTATGAACAAAGCTTCCAAGGAATTGTACCCGTGGAGAAAAGAGTGCTCAAGAAAGCTTTCACCACATCTGTGGAACTGAAGTTCAAGGGCAACGGCATTGTGGTTGAGGGCAGCGTCAGGAAAACCGGCCATGCAGACGACTCCTATGTGGCATCCGTGACGGCCCTTCTTGACGGAGAAGAGATTGAACACTTTACCATGCCAATTGACTACATCAAGCGGAAATACGAGATTTTCAGTGCCTACTGCTTTGAAAGCGGAGAGCACACCCTCACACTCCTCCTTGAAAATCCCCACCCGGATTATGAACTATATGCACAAGAAATGGTTGTCTATGATTCACTGTAATATCATCACACTTGTATGCATGCTGGCCATGCTGTCTTCCTGCGGATGCTCAAAACCGCAGGAGAGCACGCCGGAGGATAATACAGAACCTCATAACCAGAATCCGCAGGAGCAGACAACGGACCCCGAAAAGGAGAAACCGGACACAAATCCGGACCGTTACCAGAGGGATCTGGTGTTATCAAGCACCATCCTGAACACCGACGTCCGCTATTCAGTCCTGCTGCCCCGAGACTATTATGAAAATGAGGACAGGCATTATCCGGTTGTGTACATGCTCCACGGCTACGGCGACAACCAGAATTCCTGGAACGGAGACTGGCTCCACGCACGTGACCGGATATCGGCCCTTGAGACTGCCGGCCTGGAGGATATGATATATGTCTACCCCATGGGATACCAGTGCTATTATGTCAATAAATTTGACGGCTCCTTTGACTACATGGACATGTTTGTCCAAGAACTTGTTCCGCATATTGACGCAACTCTTCGCACTATCCCTGACAGACAGCATCGTTCCGTTACAGGTTACTCCATGGGCGGATTCGGAGCCTACGTGCTTGCCGCCAAGCACCCCGAGGTTTTCCTTTGCAGTGCTCCGCTTTCCATGTCTTTCCGTACAGACCGGCAGTATATGACAGAGAGCAGCAGCGGATGGAACAACCAGTGGGGGGCACTGTTTGGTGGAAAGGGAGAAAAGGGAGAAGCCAGGCTCACCGACTATTACAAGGAGCATTGCCCCTATTATGTCTTCAATGAAGAAAACCGCCAGGCTCTGGAAACCGTAAAATGGTATTTCACCTGCGGAGATGATGAGGAGCAGCTCCTCATTGCCAACGACTCCCTGCATGTTGTGCTCAGGGACCGCGGTTTTGCGCATGAGTATCGCGTTGGCAACGGCGCGCACACCTCCAAATACTGGATGGACGCCCTCAATGAGGTTCTCACCATGTTCTCCTTCTATATGGACGGAGGAGATGCATGGCCCGGACGCAATATAGAGGAGCCCCGCATCCCGGATATCACCAGGGACGGGGACGGCGTTTACAGGACGGAAGATTTCTCTGAAACCAGTTCTCTTGTACTTGTTGCATACAAAGACTTCAACAGGATTGGAGACTTGATGGCTGAACTTAGCCGTGGTGCAGGCTATTACGCCCTACTGCCATGTGACCTGAGTGTGAAATCCCTGGCCGATTGGAAGGAGGACTGGCAGTCCCGAATAAACGGAGCAAAGCTGGCGATTGTTGCAATAGGGGAGGCCGGAAAAGAAGCCATTGCCCTCCAGGACCTGGCCGCCAAGATATGCTTCATAGACGCTTCTCTGGGTGAAGACATCACTCCGGTCAAATCCTGCAACTATGTCATCCTCAACACTGACAACGGAGTAAACTATAAAGACATGGGAGAACTCTATAAAGCCTGCAAGCTCAATGATTGTTCTTTCGAATACCGTGTTGCAAAGGGCACGGACAACCCCCAAAAAGATATTTTAAGACTAATAGAAACCAATAAAACACTTTTTAACTTTTAATCCTTAATTTATTCATTATGAAAAAGTTATTTTACGTACTGATGGCATCCCTGGTAGTGGCCGGGATGGTATCCTGCAACAAACCAGCCCCCACCGTTAAGGAGAAGACTGATGACACAGAAACACCAACCGACAAACCTGACGACAAACCCGATGACAAACCCGATGACAAGCCCCAGTACGAAGAGGTTGAGGTTGTCATGAAGACCGCTTACATCGAGGCTATCTGCGACTGGCCCGAGGAGAATGACTGGAAGGCTACCCGCGTTGGCGAAACCCGCTGGGACCTCACCTATGACGAGTATGGTCACATCCTCTCAGCCCTTGTGAAGGGTGACAAGGAAAAAGGCTATGAATTTGACTACAACGACGACTTCACAATCTGTGACGTTAACAGGGAGTCAGATCCTGACATTGTGATTTATCACATGGAACTCAACGAAAATGGTCTTTGCACCAAATTCACCGACAACACCGAGGACCCCGCCCGCGTATGGACCTACACCTACGATGCAGACGGATTCCAGCTTACAGCAAGCCGTGACGGTGAAGTCAAGACCCAGTACGCTATCCAGAACAAGAACATCTTTACCTGGAGCCGTGACGGAAGCCGCTTCAAAGAGCACAAATACAGCACCAAGGACAATGTTGCCGATATCCACACCTCATATTCAGAGGACGCTGGTCTGAGCCGTTTCCTCTATGAGACCGGTCTGTTCGGCCGCAGCTCCGAAAAAGAGTGCACCGAGGCCAAATGGCAGGACAGGGACACCAAAGCCACATTCGAGTATGAGTACGACGAGGCCACCGGCGGTATTGTCCGCGAAGTCAAGTACTATGGTGGCGACTATGATTTTGACGTAAACTTCGAGGTTGCCAAAAAGACCATCAAAGTCAAGAAGTAGTTCCCCCTCATCTACATCCATCAGCCACCCGCACCACGGGCGGCTGTTTTTTTTGCTAAGGTGGCAAAGAAATGTTATCTTTGCATGATTGTATCAAAGATTATATGGAAAGCCCCAAAAGAACTAAAATCAAGGCTCTGCTCCAGATGGAGCCGGGCGTGAAAGTGCTTGCCAAAGGATGGGTACGCACTAAGAGAGGAAACAAACAGGTGAAGTTCATCGCCCTCAACGACGGCTCCACCATCAACAATATCCAGATTGTAGCAAATACGGAGCTCTTTGACGAAGAACTCATCAAGCGCATCACCACCGGTGCATCCCTGGCCGTAAAAGGACAGCTGGTAGAGTCCGTGGGCAGCGGCCAGGCCGTGGAAATCCGGGCTTCGGAAATCGAGGTCCTTGGAGACTGCGACCCCATGCGCTTCCCCCTCCAAAAAAAGGACACCACCCTTGAGTACCTCCGCAGCGTAGCCCACATGCGCCTCAGGACCAACACCTTCGGCGCAGTTCTCCGCATCCGCAACGCCATGGCCTTTGCCATCCACAAGTTCTTCAATGAAAAGGGCTTCGTGTATCTCCACACCCCGCTCATCACGGAATCCGATGCCGAAGGCGCAGGAGATATGTTCCAGGTAACCACCATGGACCTCAAGAACATCCCCCTGGACAAGAAGGGCAACGTTGACTTCTCCAAGGACTTCTTCGGCAAGAAGACCTCCCTCACCGTTTCCGGCCAGCTGGAAGGTGAGCTCGGAGCCACCGCAGTTGGTGAAATCTACACCTTCGGCCCCACTTTCCGCGCAGAGAATTCCAACACTCCCCGTCACCTTGCGGAATTCTGGATGATTGAGCCCGAAATGGCCTTCTACGACATTAATGACAACATGGCCCTGGCCGAAGAATTTGTGAAATACCTTGTGCAGTATGCCCTTGACAACTGCATGGACGATCTCAAGTTCCTGAACCAGAAATACGACGAAGGCCTTATTGAGCGCATGCAAAGCGTCCTTGGCATCCCCTTCCAGAAGGTCACATACACGGAGGCCGTGGAAATCCTTGAAAAGGCAATCGCAGACGGCGTCAAGTTTGAGTATCCCGTCCACTGGGGCACGGACTTCCAGAGCGAACACGAGCGTTACCTGGTAGAAAAACACTTCCAGAAGCCCGTCATCCTCATAGACTTCCCCAAGGACATCAAGGCCTTCTACATGAAGCAGAACCCGGACGGCCGCACTGTCCGCGGCATGGACGTCCTCTTCCCCAAGATCGGAGAAATCATCGGCGGCTCCGAAAGAGAAGCCGATCTTGAGAAACTGGAGGCCCGCATAGACGAGCTCGGCATGTCCAGGAAGAACCTCGAGTGGTACATCGACACCCGCCGTTACGGCTCCGTCCCCCACTCCGGATTCGGCCTTGGCTTTGAGAGACTCCTTCTCTTTGTCACCGGCATGCAGAACATCCGTGACGTCATACCCTTCCCCCGTACACCTAAAAACGCAGAATTCTAATGCTAGTAATCGGTATCGCCGGAGGTTCCGGCTCAGGCAAGACAACTGTAGTAAGGGCTATCACAGAACAGCTCCAGGGAAAAGTGGTGGTAATCCCCCAGGATTCCTACTACAAGGACTCCAGCCATGTCCCCGTTGAAGAGCGGAAGAACATCAACTTCGACCACCCTGACGCCATTGACTGGAAACTCATGTGCCAGCAAATCCGTGAGCTCAAGGCCGGTAAAACCATAGAGCAGCCCGTGTACTCCTACATCACCTGCTCCCGCTCCACCACGGAAACCATCACCGTAGAGCCCGCAGAGGTGATTATTGTGGAAGGCATCCTCATCTTCACCTGCAAGGAGCTCCGTGACCAGATGAACATCAAGATCTTTGTGGATGCCGATGACGACGACCGCGTGCTCCGCATCATGGTCCGCGACATCGCAGAGCGCGGCCGCACCATAGAAACTGCCATAGAGCACTACTGCGACACCGTGAAGCCCATGCACCTTCAGTTCATTGAGCCTTCCAAGCGTTACGCGGATGTAATAGTGCCCCAGGGCGGCCACAACAAGGTGGCCATCGACATCATCTCAAACACCATTGAGAAAGCCCTGCGCCAAAGGAAACGCCGCAAGAAATGAAGCTGACCCCGGACCAGAAAGCAGGCATTTACATCACCGTGAGCATCCACCTCGCGGTGATTATCGTATTGCTTCTGGTGCGCATAGGGATGGAAATCCAGAAAGAAAACAGCTTTGTACTGGACTTCACTAAGCAGGAGGAGATGGAGCAGGCCCGTGAACATGAGGAACTCCTCAGAAGCGCCGCCGCCCAGCTTGAAGAGATGATTGCCGCCGCCGGAATGCCCGTCAGGAACGTAGCCGTAAACAGCGGCGCCCTCAAGGACGACCGCGGCACTGATGCCGAAGAGCTATACAAGGAGGCCGAACGTCTGGCCCAGGAATTGAAGGATGGGCAGGAGCAGCCTCAGGAAGAGGACGAAGTTGCGGTTGAACCCATAAAGAAGGATGAGCCCAAGAAAGAGGAGGCAAAGCCCTATAGCGGCCCATCCGTTCTCTCCTGGAGCCTCGATGGCCGAAAAGCCACCCGCCTACCAATTCCCGCCTACCGCTGCTACGGCGCCGGAGAAGTTACGGTAATCATCACCGTGAACAACCAGGGCAATGTAGTCAACGCCAAGGTAGACGAGAAACTTTCGGCCCAAGACGGCTGCCTCAGGACCTTTGCCGTACGCGCTGCAAGGCTTTCCAAGTTCAACGCATCGGCAAACGCCCCCGCCCGCCAGATGGGCACCATAACATACGCATTCATAGCACAATGAGAAAGACCCTTATTACCATTGCACTATGCCTCATGGCATCCTTCGCAGCCTTTTCACAGGGCCGCGTAGAAACCAGAAGCTATATACTCGAAGACTTCCCCGACAACGTAACCAAGGTGGTTGTCCCCTCCGACGCCATCCTCGGGAGCGCTCTCAAGCAGGAAGTTGTAAACAACTGGAGCGCTTCGGCCTTTGAATTCTGCACCCAAGAGGAGTTTGAAGCCCTCAAGGGAAAAGACAGCTACTACTTCCTCATTGTCACCGCCAACCGCTTCAAGGGAGAACCTGAGCCCGGAATCCTGTTCCTGAGCCTCCTAAAGGGCGGCAAGGGGGCCGAAGAAGGCATCTCAGGCCTCCACGAGGTAGTTTCGCTTCCCGTGGCTCCCACCGACGACCGCTCCGGAAGGGAGCTCATATACCTTGGAGCCATAGTGAAGTCCATCCAGGAATTCACCCTGGCCGCAATGGAAAGCGAAAAGACCGCCTACTCCCCCATGAAATGGTTCAACGCCAACTTCGCCAAATGGGGCCGGATGATGAGCATATGCATGGCGCGCGAAGACCTCTCCCTTTCCGTCAAGGACCAGGACCTTGAGAAGTACCTGGACTCAGATTTCACAATCTCCAGCGCAGATGAAGTGGACGAAATATTCTCGGAAGCCCCAGTCAACACCCTTGTGAGTTACTGCGTTGCCCCCGTGGACCCTTCGGCCAGCTCCTACAGCTATGAGATGCTCTTCAAGGCCGATACCCTTGAGCTTTACTATATCTCCCGCCATAAAATAAGGCCGCGCGCCATGGCCGGGTTCCTTACCTCAGATCTTAAATGGCTGGCGGGGAAAAGATAAGGTGCGGCACTGCGCCTTCAGGCGTAAGATACGCCCTCAGGAGGTCCTCCGGCTCCGTTGCCTGGTGCGCCCTTTCAATTGGTGCAGGCACCAGGGATGAGGCCGAATATCCCGCCGGAATAGCCCATTTCATAGAGCACAACATCTTCAGGGGCACTTCCCGCAAAAGCGCCCGGGTAATCAGTTCTTATCTTGACCGCCTTGGCGGAGAGCTCAACGCCTTCACCACCAAGGAGGAGATAGTGCTTCATGCCACAGTCCTCAAGGAGGACCTTCCAAAGGCCGTGGGGCTTCTTTTCGAACTTGCCACGGAGCCCACTTTCCCGGAGGCCGAAATAGAGACCGAGCGCGGCGTGGTCCTGGACGAAATCATCTCCTACAAGGACAACCCCGCCGAAGATGTCTACGACCGCTTTGAGTCCATGCTCTTCGATGGCCATCCGCTTGGAACGCCCATCCTGGGGACTTCGGCCAGCGTAAAAAAGATAAAACCGGACATGATGAGGCGCTTTGTGAAGGAGAAGTTCATTCCCACCCGCATGGCCCTTTCCATTGTTGCCGACATTGACCTTGACAGGCTGGAGAAAATGGTTCTCAGAATGACAGGGAAGACCTTTTCCTCCGCGTTGCTTCGCAACCCTGTCCGGGCAAATGCTCCGGAAAAGGTCTTCCCTGTCGCTTTCAACAAAACCATTGACAAACACAACCACGAAGTCAACGCCGTCATCGGAGGCATTGCGCCGTCACTGTATGAGAGCCCGGACCGGTTTGTGGCGGCAATGCTCACGAACATCCTCGGGGGCCCAGCGTCAAACTCGCTTCTCAACGCGGAACTCCGCGAAAAACGCGGCTGGGTGTACGGCATAGAGTGCTCCTACACACAGTATGCCGATTCCGGGGTTGTGGCAATCACCTTCGGCTGTGACAGGCCGAACCTTGACAGTTGCCTCAAAGCCATAGACAAGATTCTTGCCGGGCTCAGGGACAAGCCGCTAACGGATGCCCGCCTCAAAGCCTACCGCAAACAGCTCCTGGGGCAGCTTGCAATAAGCTCCGAAGCCGGCGAGGCCCAGTGCCTTTCCCTTGGGAAAAGCATGCTTGCATGGGGAGAAGTGATGTCTTCGGCCGAAACCCGCCGGATAATAGACTCAATTACCCCTGAGCAGTTGCAGGATATGGCCCGGCGCCTCTTCGCCCCGGAAAACCTGTCTTCGTTGATTTACCTTTAATTCGCGACTTCACAGAGGAACTTCAGCCTCACCAGCCTGATTTCAATGTCCTCGTAGTCGGCCGAAAGCTCCTTGCGGGCTTCGGAGAGGGAATCCGACGAAGCATCTTCCTTGAACCAGTCGTAGAGCTCCTCAACAACCTCAGGATCAAGGGTATCGGCAATATAATAACTTAGGTTGAGCCTGGTGCCGGTGCTCACTATTGCCTCCAGCTCTGTAAGGAGTTCGTCCATGTCAAGGCCCTTTGCGCGCGCAATGTCGTCAAGAGGGAGCTTGCGGTCTATGGCCTGGATTATATACACCTTGTTGCCGGATTTTGGCGCCACGCTCCTCAGCACAAAGTCGTCCGGGCGGTCTATCTCATTTTCCTCCACGTACTTTGCGATGAGGTCTATGAACGGCTGGCCGAATTTACGGGCCTTGCCCTCACCTACGCCCTGGCACTTTTCCGACAGTTCCTTAAGGGTAAGAGGATAGACAATGGTCATATCTTCCAGCGAAGGGTCACTGAACACCACCCAAGGCTGCACCCTCATTTTGCGCGCTACATCCTTTCTGAGGTCCTTGAGCATGGAAAGGAGAACGGGGTCTCCGCCACCGCCGCCGCGGGCTGCAGCTGCCGATTCTTCATCGTCTTCATCCTCTCCTTCAGAGAACGTTCGGTCTTCTACCAGCATAAGCTCCGTGGGGTGCGCAAAGAACTCCCGGCCTTTGTCCGTTACTGAGATAAGGCCGTAATTGTCAATGTCTTTCTCCAGGAAATGGAGTATGAGGCCCTGATGGATTACCGCCATCCAGAAACGCGGGCCATGGTCTTTGCCGGCGCCGAAAAGAGGCAGGCGGTCATGGTGGTAGGACTTTACCATGGCACTGGCCTCTCCGGTAAGGATAAGGGCTATGTGCTCAAGCTTGAAATGCTCCTTCAGAGACTCTATAAGTTCAATTACAAGGCACATTTCCTCATGGCCGTCGAAGCGGGCCTTAGGATGCAGGCAGTTGTCGCAGCAGCCGCAGTTGTCCTGGGGGTAGTCCTCTCCGAAGTAATTGAGAAGGAGCTTCCGGCGGCACTGGCTGGATTCGGCATAGGCAACGGTTTCCTTGAGGAGTTGCCGGCCGATTTCCTGCTCTGCGATGGGTTTCCCCTGCATGAATTTCTCCAGTTTCTGGATATCCTTGTAGCTGTAGTATGTGATGCAGGTGCCTTCCTGGCCGTCACGGCCCGCACGCCCGGTTTCCTGGTAATAGCCCTCTATGCTCTTTGGAATGTCGTAGTGGATCACAAAGCGCACGTTCTGCTTGTCTATGCCCATGCCGAAGGCGATGGTAGCCACAATGACGTCTATCTCCTCCATCAGGAACTTGTCCTGGTTTTCGGCCCGGGTTTTGGCATCCAGGCCGGCATGGTACGGAAGGGCCCTGATGCCGTTTACGGACAGCACCTGGGCAAGTTCTTCCACCTTCTTGCGGCTGAGGCAGTAGATGATGCCGCTCTTGCCGGGATTCTGGCGGAGGTAACGGATTATGTCCTTTTCAGGTTCCACCTTGTCCCTTACCTCATAATATAGGTTGGGGCGGTTGAAGGAACTCTTGAACACCGTTGCATCCTGAATCTTGAGGTTCTTGAGGATATCGGACTGCACTTTTGGAGTGGCGGTGGCGGTAAGGGCTATTACCGGAGCCGGCTGGATATCTTCAATGATGGAGCGGATTTTACGGTATTCCGGACGGAAGTCGTGGCCCCACTCTGATATGCAGTGGGCTTCGTCAACGGCGTAGAAAGATATCTTTATGCCCCTGAGAAGGGCGATGTTCTCCTCTTTGGTAAGGGATTCCGGAGCCACGTAAAGGAGCTTGGTGACGCCCCTCAGAAGGTCTTCCTGCACCTGGGCGGCCTCTATGCGGCTGAGGGAGGAGTTAAGGAAATGGGCAATTCCTTCTTCGGCCGATTCAAAGCCGCGGATGGCGTCTACCTGGTTTTTCATGAGGGCTATGAGCGGCGATATCACTATGGCCGTTCCTTCCATGAGAAGGGCCGGAAGCTGGTAGCAGAGAGACTTGCCGCCGCCGGTGGGCATTAACACAAAACAGTTGCCGCCCTCAGTGAGATGGCGAATGATGCTCTCCTGGTCTCCCTTGAACGAGTCCCACCCGAAAAAGGTTTTGAGCTTAGAGTGCAGGATATGTGAATCTATTGGCATTTTGTGCCCAAAAATGTGGCTTTTGTACAATATCGGAATAAAAAATGACAAATGCAAATAAAATTGCCGCTCAGTACTCATTTTTTTCCAATCGTCGGTTTTCTTTAGGAATTGTTCCAGAAGTTTTATATATTTGTAGGCTGAGCAGTTAAGGCTCAAAAAGTTTGGATTTAAACTTAAAAACAAATACAAAATGAAATTCGCAAAGATTCTTGCCATCGCCGGCGCAGCCGCCATGCTGATGGCCTGCGGCTCTCCCAAGGTAGAGGGCTCAAAGGAAGTACGTGACCTTCTCCCCAATAAGGGCCAGATTGACACCGCATCTTACCTTCTTGGCGTAAACTTCGGCCTTGTCATGACCCAGAACGGTTTTGGTGAGCTCAACATGGCCCAGGTGAAGAAGGGTATGAACGACGCTCTCAACGCAAAGGAAGGCGAACCCATGGACTCCGTTTTCGTAAAGCAGTTCAAGATTGACCCTTCAACCATGAACAACGTCCTCAACGAGTTCCTCCGCAAGCGCACCGCTTATGAAGGCGCCCTCAACAAAGAGAAAGGCGACGCTTTCCGCAAGGACTTCTACGCCAAGAACAGCGCAGACTCCACCGCTTCCGGTATCGTATACCTCATCCAGGACAGCGGCTCCGACAAAAAGGCCCTCTCAGACCGCGACACCGTGAAGGTGAACTATCGCGGCACCCTCATCGACGGCAAGGAGTTTGACGCCAACGAAGGCATCGAGTTCCCCCTCAACCGCGTCATCCGCGGATGGACCGAAGGCATGAAGCTTGTGGGCGAAGGTGGCAAGATCACCCTCGTAATCCCCGCCAACCTTGCTTACGGTGAGCGTGGTCCCCGCAACATCGGCCCCAACTCCACCCTTATCTTTGACGTAGACCTCCTTGAGGTTCACCCCTTCGTAGAGAAACCCGCAGAGCCTGCAAAGAAGAAGTAAGTCATGGCACTGGAACTGGAAGGAACCCTGAGGCAGAAACTGGGCGTACAGTCCGGCACTTCGGCCCGCGGCCAATGGGCAAAGCAGGAATTCATCCTTGAGTTCCCGGACGGCAATTTCACGGCCCAGGCATGCTTCACGGCATGGGGTCAGGACAAAGTGGCCGAACTTGACAAGTATCAGGTGGGAGACCGCATCAAGGTGTCGTTCAACCTCAAGGCCCGCGAATACAACGGCAGGTGGTACAACGACCTCCAGATCTGGAGGCTTGCTCCTGCAGGTCAGGCTAGCGCCGCCCCTTCAGCCCCCGCCCAGCCCGCTTATCCCCAGGCACCGGTTTCGGCCCCTCAGCCGCCTGCATTTGAAACGGCTCCGGCCCCAACACTGGACGACATGCCCGGGGAGGACAGCTCCGACGACCTTCCGTTCTAACTGAACTTTCCAAAAAGGTGACCTCTTCGGCCACCTTTTTTTATAGGTTTTTTGTATCTTTGTGGGCTATGATGAATTTAGGATATAACAACAGGTGGATACGGCTCATAAAGGACGTGCTGTTTGTGGCGCTGAGCGTATGGCTCATATTGAGAAGCAGCATACTTGCCGTCATAATCGGCATCCTTGGCCTTGCATGGTACGGCCGTGACGCATACTACCAGATAAAAGCCCTGTGGCAGGAAAAGACCTACCGTGCACCGGAGCCTCCCATGGACGGCCCCACCACGCAGGCCCCCGCCGATGACGGCAAAATCACCGTCACGGACCTCTCCGATGCAAAAGAGGTAGATTATACAAAGGAATGATCCCTAAGGAGACAATAGACCAGATCCTTGATTCCACCAGGATTGAGGAAGTGATTGGAGACTTCGTGACGCTAAAGCGCCGCGGGTCCAGTTACGTGGCCTGTTGTCCGTTCCACAATGAAAAAACGCCGTCGTTCCATGTAACGCCTTCAAGGGGCATCTACAAGTGCTTCGGCTGCGGAAAGGCCGGAAGCGCCGTGGGTTTTCTCATGGACCATGAGCAGATGACCTATCCCGAAGCCCTCCGCTACCTCGCGCGCAAGTATAATATAGAGGTAAAGGAAGAGGAAGAAAGCGCAGAGCAGATTGCCGCCCGTCAGCGCTCGGAAAGCCTGATGGCGGTGAGCGAGTTTGCCCGCAGCTACTTCCTGAAGCAATTGGAGGGCGGCGAAGGCCGTGCAGTTGGCTACCAGTATTACCGCACCCGCGGAATAGAAGACGCCACCATTGAAAAATGGAGCCTTGGCTGGGCGCCGTCCGGCAAGACCACCTTTGTGGAGGCCGCCCGCGCAGCAGGCTACAAAGACGAATTCATGGTTGCCGCAGGCCTTGCAATCCAGCAGGAAGACGGCACCCTCATAGACAAGTTCAGGGAACGCGTGATGTTCCCCATCCACTCCCTCAGCGGGCGTGTAATAGCATTCAGCGGCCGAACCCTAAAGGCCGACAACCCCGCAAAATACGTCAACTCCCCTGAAACGGAAATCTACGTAAAGAGCCGCAACCTCATGGGAGTGTACTTTGCCAAAAGCGAAATAGCAAAGAAGGACCGCTGCATCCTTGTGGAAGGCAACGTGGACGTTGTGATGATGCACCAGATTGGAATCACCAACGTGGTGGCATCCTGCGGAACCTCCCTCACAGAGGAGCAGATACGCATCATCAAGAAGTTCACGGAGAACATCACCATCATGTACGACGGCGACAAAGCAGGCCTTCACGCCGCCCTTAGGGCCATCGGCATGATTCTGAAGGAAGGCATGAATCCCCGCGTGGTGTTCCTCCCAGATGGCGACGACCCCGACTCCTTCTCCCGCAAGCACACGCTGGAAGAGGTTCAGGAGTTCATAGCCTCCCATGAGAAGGACGGCATAGCCTTCAAGACAGAGCTCCTCCTTGCCGAAGCCGGAGACGACCCCTTGAAGAAGGCCAACCTCATCAACGAGATAGCAGACACCGTGGCCGAAATCCCGGATGCCATCAAGCGTCAGGTCTACGTAGACACCGTCGCCCGCCGCTTCGGCATTGAGGCCGATATAATCCAGGACCGCGTCCGCCGCACAAGGGAGCAGCAAAGGAAGGAGATGCCCGGTCGAGCCGGGCATGACGCAGGAAGCAGAGCCGGGCATGACGCAACCGTCACCACCGGCACAGACCGGTGGTCTTCCGGGCAGGAAAGCAGCCCGGAGACGTCATTGCCGGCCCAGACCGGCAATCTTCAGAGGGAAGAAAGAATCATGGAGCCTTCGGAGCGCGAGCTTCTTGGATTCATCCTGCGTTACGGCTGCTCGGAACTGAAGTTTGAGACGGACTCGGAGTTCTACAACCCTGACGGCTCGCAAACGGTGGCCGAATTCATTGACGCTGCCCTTAGCGCAGACAACATCACTTTCTCCAACGCCGGCTATGAGGCCACCTACAACGCCTACTTCGGCCTGTACGACCAAGGCCTTGAGCAGGATGCCATTTTGAGGAGCCTCATGGACGGAGAAAACCGCACCGTAGCAAGCGTGGCCGCGGATCTCGCAACCGAAAAATACGAGCTCACCGTCCACAATTTCTCCGACGCCCTCACCACCACGGATTCCTGGCTTGTGACTTATGTCCCGCGCGCCATCCTGGCTTTCCACGACAAACGCCTGCAATCCAGGCAGGCCGAAATAAACCGCAAACTTGCCACGGCATCCCCTGAAGAGGTAAACGCCCTCCTGGAGGAGCTCCAGAGCCTCAACGCCCTCAAAAAGACAATAAACGTAAAACTTGGTAGAATAAAGAAATAATGAGTTACAAAAGGACCTTAGTGACTTGCGCACTCCCCTACGCCAACGGCCCGGTGCATATCGGCCACCTTGCAGGAGCATATATTCCCGGAGACATCTTTGTCCGCTATCTTAGGATGCGCGGAGAAGACGTCCTCTTCATCTGCGGATCCGACGAACACGGCGTTCCCATCACCATCAAGGCAAGGGAGCAGGGTGTTACTCCACAGGACATCGTGGACAAGTACCATCGTGTAATGAAGGACGCTTTCACCGGCCTTGGAATTAACTTTGACATATATTCCCGCACATCGTCTGAGGTTCATGCCCAAAATGCCGCGGAGTTTTTCCGCAAGCTCTATGACCAGGATGACTTCATTACCAAGGAGTCTGAGCAGCTCTACGACGAGCAGGCGCGCATGTTCCTCACAGACCGCCTCATAGAGGGCACCTGCCCTAAGTGCGGCAATCCCCACGCCTACGGAGACCAGTGCGAGAACTGCGGCTGCACCCTGAGCCCGGAAGAGCTCCTGAACCCCAAATCCAAGCTCAGCGGCTCCACCCCAGTAAAAAAGAAGACCAAGCACTGGTACCTGCCCCTTGACAAGTACGAGCCCTGGCTCCGTGACTGGATCCTGGAGCAGCACAAGGAGTGGAAAACCAACGTTTACGGCCAGTGCAAGAGCTGGCTGGACGGCGGCCTGCAGCCCCGTGCCGTCACCCGTGACCTGGACTGGGGCGTTCCCGTTCCGGTAGATGGTGCCGAAGGCAAGGTGCTGTATGTGTGGTTCGACGCCCCCATCGGCTATATTTCAAACACCAAGGAGCTTCTACCTGAGAGCTGGGAAAAATGGTGGAAGGACCCTGAAACCCGCCTGGTGCATTTCATCGGCAAGGACAACATTGTATTCCACTGCATTGTATTCCCCTCAATGTTAAAGGCTTACGGAGACTATGTGCTTCCGGACAACGTGCCTTCCAACGAGTTCCTGAACCTTGAAGGAGACAAGATTTCAACTTCCCGCAACTGGGCGGTTTGGGTGAATGAATATGAGGAGCAGTTCCCGGGCTGCGAGGACGTGATGAGGTATGTCCTTACCGCAAACGCCCCCGAAACCAAGGACAACGACTTCACCTGGAAGGATTTCCAGGCCCGCAACAACTCTGAGCTTCTTGCCGTCTTCGGCAACTTCGTGAACCGCGCCGTGGTTCTCACCCACAAGTATTTCGGCGGTGCAGTGCCCGAGAACAGGAAGCCGGAGGCCGTTGACGCAGAGACGCTTGAGGCCCTGAAGCCCTGCCGTGAAGCCCTTGAAAAGAATATCGAGACTTTCCACTTCAGGGAGGCCCTGAAGGAGGCTATGAACATGGCCAGAATCGGCAACAAGTACATCTCCGACATGGAGCCCTGGAAGGTTGCCAAGGAGGACATGGACCGCTGCGCCAGCATCCTCTACACCTGCCTTCAGATATGCGCAGACCTTGCAATCGCCTTTGAGCCGTTCACTCCGTTCAGCGCCCAGAAGCTTCGCGACATCCTGCGGGTTGGCGTGAACGCCGGCCACGACTACCGCTCCGGCGAAGGAAAGCCCACCGTGAACTTCTACAAGGAGGGTGAAGGCAAGGCTGTGCACACCGTGTCGGTCGGAGGCAGTAGTGTCCAAATCGCCTCCGCTGACGCTCCGGCCCCTCCCATCGCAAGCGATGGGCCCCTCCCTCTTACACGGCCGAGGGTGGCCATGGATTTGGACACCACTGCCTCCGACCTTGTGCTATGCTGGGACATGCTGGGTAACGCCGAACTCCTTCCCGCCGGGCATCAGCTTGGAGAGGCGGTGCTGCTATTCAGAAAGATTGAGGACGCAGAGATCGAGGCCCAGATTGCGCGTCTTGAGGCCATCAAGAAGGCCCGCCTGGAGGCCGAAGCCGCAAAGGCTGCCGCCGAAGCTGCCAAGAAGATTGAGCCCCAGAAGCCCGAGGTCACCTTCGACGATTTCGGCGCAATGGATATCCGTACTGCAACGGTACTTGCCGCAGAGCGCGTTCCCAAGACGGACAAACTCCTGAAACTCACAATTGACACCGGCATTGACCAGCGCACAATTGTTTCCGGCATCGCAGAGTATTACAGCCCCGAAGACATGCTTGGAAAGCAGATCTGCATCCTTGCAAACCTTGCTCCGCGCGTAATCCGCGGCATAGAGTCAAAGGGAATGATCCTCATGGCCAAGCAGGGAGACGGCAAAATGCGCTTCATCACCCCCCAGGAGGCCGTTGTCAACGGTGCTCAGATAGGTTGATCCACTTTATGGCCTGGTCCCGGCGCCACCATGTAAGTTGGCGCTTGGCGTAGTGACGGGTGTTTACCTGGATGCGCCGCACTGCTTCATCGCGGTCGAATTCGCCGTCGAAGTACTGGAACAATTCCTTGTAGCCCACAGTCTGGAGGGCGGGAAGGTCACGATAAGGGAGCATGCGGCGGGCTTCGGCCTCAAGGCCGCGGCGCATCATCTGGAGAACCCTTGCGTTTATGCGCTCGTAAAGCTCTTCCCTGGGCCTCTCAAGGCCGATTTTCACTATCTCGAAGTCCCTTTCCTTGAAGCCACGGGTTTTGAAGGAGGAAAACGGCTGCCCGGTGTACATGCTCACCTCAAGGGCACGGATTACCCTCTGGCCGTTGGAGAGGTCCAGTTCCTCATAGGACACAGGGTCAAGTTCCTTCAGCTGAGCGGCCAGAGACTCCACGCCGTCTTCCCTGAGGCATTCCATAAGGTGCTGCCTGAGCTGGAGCGGGACCTCCGGGAAGTCATCCAGGCCATAGCAGAAGGCGTCTATGTACATCATTGAGCCGCCGCACATTACAAGGGTTTCGTGGCCCTTGTCAAACAGCCTGTTCACCAGTTCAAGGGCTTCGGCCTCATAGATTCCGGCGGTGTAATTGCGGGAAATGGGGATTGAGCGCGTGAAATAATGCCGGACCCTGGCCATGTCCCTTCTGGAAGGGGCGGCCGTGCCTATGCAAAGCTCTTTGTAAATCTGGCGGGAGTCGCAGCCAATGACGGGTGAACCCACTTCCAGGGCACGCTCAATTGCGTAGGCCGATTTGCCTACGCCGGTGGGGCCGAGTATGATTTCAACCCGCCGTGGCACTACTCGTTTTCGTCGTAGATTTCCTGGCCGTCTTCGTCGTCGGGGCCATCCTCTTCATCGTCGTCATCATCGAAGTCTTCGTCGTCATCGTCGTCCGGTTCTTCCCCGGGGAGATAACGCTGACGCTCAGGGAGGTCTTCGTAGGCAACATAGCCGTTTTCGAACTCGATGGGGTTGGGGCCCTTGGATTCCTTGAGCACAATCCCGGACACTTTTTCGCCTTCGGCCTCACCTTCTATTGTAAGGATGACGCTTTTACGGTTGGTGACGTCGTAGAAGTACACCATGGAGTCTGTGCCGGCCTTTACGGCGTCTTCCAGGGAAACGCGGTCTACGGTACCGCTGCCAAGGTCGAAGAGGCCGTAGCGGGCAACTACGCCGCCCGTAACGTCCAGGGCCTTGAACATGATGATCTGATCCTGCGCAAACTCAAGGTCACTGCGCAGCTGCTTGTGAATGTCATACAGGGTTGTAGCGCCGCTGATGAAGTATAATCTGAAAAATCCCTTGATACCGGCAAGGGTTACACGTACTCTAAAAACCATACCCAAAGATAGCGCTTTTTATTGGTTTCATTGCAAATTATCTCAAAAAACATTACTTTTGAGGAAAGTGGCAATTGAAGACACATACAGGTCCATTGAAGGAGAGTCCAAAGGGCTCTTCAAGGACAACGGTTCCCGGTTCATCGCCCTGGCTTTTCCCGTAGAGACGGAAGAAGCTGTAAAGGAGATTGTTGCCGGGCTCCGGAAGGAATACCACGATGCCCGGCATCACTGCTACGCATACCGGCTGGGCCTTAAAGGGGATGTCTGGAGGGCATCGGACGACGGAGAGCCGTCCGGCAGCGCAGGGCGGCCCATCCTGGGGCAGATAGACTCCATGGGCCTCTCCGACATCCTTGTGGTGGTGGTGAGGTATTTCGGCGGCATCAAACTGGGCATCCCGGGGCTTATCCGCGCCTACAAGACCTCAACTTCAGACGCCCTTACAAATGCTTCGGTTATCACAAAGGTTGCCGGGGTGAATTACCGTCTCACCTTCGATTACCTGAGCATGAACGCCGTCATGAAAGTGCTCAAGGACATGGACATACCGCAAAGCGCCCAGGATTTTTCGGCACAGTGCTCCATGAATGTGAGGGTGCGGCTTTCACAGGATGAAATTTTTAGAGAAAAGATAAAAGATGTGGCCGAATTGAAAGAGTTATAGGTTTTCACAATAATAATTCGTAACTTTCGGCCCACAATAACATAAAATTATTAACCCAGAATATCATGTCTAAAAAAGTTCATGTTTTCAATGCTGGCCCCTGCCTTCTCCCGCAGGTTGCCATAGACAAGGCCATTGAGGCTCTCAAGGATTTCAGCGGCACCGGAATAAGCCTTATCTCCATCTCCCACCGCACCAAGGAATGGGACGCCGTAATGGACGAGACCCGCGCCCTGTGGAAGGAACTCCTCCACATCCCGGACACCCATGAAGTGGTGTTCCTTGGCGGCGGAGCCTCCCTGCAGTTCCTCTATGTGGCAATGAACTACCTTGAGAAGAAGGCCGCATACCTTGACACCGGCGTATGGGCGCACAAGGCCCTTGTAGAGGCCCAGGGCATTGGAGAGGCCTACGCAATCGCCTGCTCCAAGGACAAGAACTACACCTATATCCCCAAGGGATTCGATATTCCCAAGGACCTTGACTACCTCCACATCACCACCAACAACACCATTTACGGTACGGAAATCAAAGAGGACATTGACTGCCCCTGCCCGCTTATCGCTGATATGTCGTCGGACATCATGTCCCGCCCCGTGGACGTTTCCAAGTATGACCTTATTTACGGCGGCGCCCAGAAGAACGTGGGCCCTGCAGGCGTTGTCTTCGCAATTATCAAGAAGGACTCCCTTGGTCGCGTAACCCGTCACATCCCCACAATGCTGGATTACCGCACCCACATTGACAAACTCTCCATGTTCAACACCCCTCCCGTGTTCAACATCTTTGTCATGAAGGAAACCCTCAAGTGGATCAAGGACATGGGCGGCGTAGAGGCCATCCAGAAGATCAATGAGAAGAAGGCCGGCCTCCTTTATGCCGAAATTGACCGCAACTCCATGTTTGTTGGTACCGCCGCGGTTGAAGACCGTTCACTCATGAACGTATGCTTTGTGATGGCTCCTGGCAAGGAAGCCCTCCAGGACGAATTCATGGCCTTTGCCAAGGAACGCGGCATGGTGGGCATCAAGGGCCACCGCAGCGTAGGCGGTTTCCGCGCCTCCCTGTATAATGCCTGCTCCATTGAGGACGTCCAGGCTCTTGTAGACTGCATGCAGGAATTTGAAAAACTTCATAAGTAATGAAAATTTTACTCGCAACCCAGAAGCCCTTTGCGGCGGCAGCCGTTAAAGGCATCACAGATATCCTCGAGGCCGCCGGCCATGAGGTAGTGAAACTTGAAAAATACGCAGAGCAGCAGGACCTTGTGGCTGCTGTGGCAGATGCCGAAGCCCTTATCATTCGCTCCGACAAAGTTACCGCAGAGGTACTTGACGCAGCTCCTAAGCTGAAGATTGTTGTACGCGCAGGCGCAGGCTATGACAACGTAGACCTTGAGGCCGCTACGGCCCATGGCGTGGTTGTGATGAACACTCCCGGCCAGAACTCCAACGCCGTGGCCGAACTCGCACTGGGCCTCATGATTTTCATGGCCCGCACCCACTTCACCCCTGCAACTGGCAGTGAACTTCAGGGCAAGCGCCTTGGTGTCCAGGCCTACGGCAACGTAGGCCGTCTGGTAGGCCAAAAGGCCCGTGCACTTGGAATGGTAATTTCGGCCCTGGACCCCTTCCTTACAGACGAACAGATTGTAGCGGGAGGCGCCGCCCCGGTCCATTCCGTGGAAGAGCTCTACGCAAATTCCGACTACCTCTCAATCCACATTCCGGCCCTGCCCTCAACCATCAAGAGCATCGGATATGACCTCATAATGCGTATGCCCAAGGGCGCAACGCTTGTGAACACCGCCCGCAAAGAGGTCATAGATGAAGAAGGCCTGTTCCGTGCTCTGTCAGAGCGCGAGGACCTCAAGTATGTCACGGACGTGATGCCGGACAACTACGACCGCCTCACCAAGAACTTCGGCTACAGGGTGTTTGCAACGCCCAAGAAGATGGGAGCCCAAACCTCCGAAGCCAATGTGAACGCCGGCCTTGCCGCAGCGCGTCAGATAGTTGACTTCTTTGCAACAGGAAACCGTAAATTCCAGGTGAACAAATAGGGGCTTGGACCAAGCTTTTCTATAATTGCCTGATTATAAGGTATTTGTATTATAATAATTTCCAAGGGTACCAGTTTTGGGGCACCCTTGGATTTTTTACATACATAACGCGCTGTATGTCAAGTGTTTATAATATTGGCCGATCCAAGGGGACCGGCCATTGCAGCTACATTATGTGTTAGTATCTAGTCCAGCGAGTGGATTGCCAGGCCGCTACGGAGCTTGGGCTCAAACCAGGTGGTCTTGGGAGGCATGATGTTGCCGGTGTCGGCAATGCGGATGAGCTGGTCCATGGAAACGGGATACAGCGCAAACGCAACCTTCATTTCTCCGGAATCCACGCGGCGGGAGAGTTCCCCAAGGCCGCGGATACCGCCCACGAAGTCTATCCTCTTGTCTGTGCGGAGGTCCTTGATGCCAAGGATCTTGTCAAGGACAAGGTTGCTGAGGATGGTTACGTCCAGGACGCCGATGGGATCCGAGTCATTGTACCTTCCGGATTTAGCGGTTAGGCTGTACCACTTGTCCCCAAGATACATGGAGAAATTGTGAAGGCCGGCGGGAGCATAAGGCTTTGCGGGACGGCCGCAACGCGGTTTGGTCGCAACTGACACTTCAAAATCATCTTCCAAGGCCTTCAGGAACTCTTCCTCAGAAAGGCCGTTCAGGTCCTTCACCACACGGTTGTAATCTATGATTGCGAGGTGACTTTGAGGGAAGCACACGGCCATGAACCAGTTGTACTCCTCCTCTCCCGTGTGGTGAGGATTCTGAGCTTTCTTCTCTGCGCCTACGCGTGCGGCGGCGGCAGTGCGGTGGTGACCGTCGGCCACATAGAAGGCGTCTATCTGGGTGGTGAAGATTTCCGTTATGCGTTTGATGACGGCGTCGTCGGAGATTACCCAGAAGGTGTGGGTGAACTTGTTTTCATCCGTGAACTTGTATTCGGGCTTTCCGGAAGCGGCCTTTGCAACAATCTCATTGAGCTCTTCATTGTCCTTGTATGCAAAGAACACGGGCTCTATGTTGGCGTTCTGGATGCGTACGTGCACCATGCGGTCGTCTTCCTTGTCCTTGCGGGTGAGTTCGTGTTTCTTGATTATGCCGTTTGCGTAGTCGTCCGTGTGGGCGCAAAGTACAAGGCCGTACTGGGTGCGCTTGCCCATGGTTTGGGCATACACATAGTACTTCTCCTTTTCCTCGCGGACCAGCCAGCCGCGCTCCTTCCAGGCCTTGAAGTTCTCTACGGCCTTGTCATAGGTGCGTTGCTCGTGCTCTCCGGCAATGGGAGTGAAGTCAATTTCGGGTTTTGTGATGTGCAGGAGGCTCTTTTCCCCTGCCATGTCGCGGGCTTCCTCGGAGTTGAGGACATCATAAGGAGGTGCTGCTACCTCAGTCACCAAATTCTTGGGTGGCCTTATTGCAGCAAAAGGTTTTACTCTTACCATATCAGTTTCAGTGTTTAAGTTCGACAAAGTTACAAAATGGACAGGCAAAACGCAAATGAGATTATACCACTACGCACCCAATGTTTTTTTATCTCAAGCCAACCTACTGATATCCAGCCAATTAGCCGGAGCCGGCGTTCCAAGGGTGGCCATTTTTCAGGGCCCTGGGGTTTCACTGACACCGTAACACGCTGACATCCAGCATATTACCAGAAAGGCGGAGCCAAGGGCCGCATGAGATAAAACAGTTTTTGGATGTGGAGTTCTTCTTTGTAACTTGCCGCCGTAAAAAAGTTGTGCGCAATATGAAAAGGAGTGAGTTTTTGGACCCGTACGGCGGACGGGAAGGAGTGTTTCAATTTACTATGGAACACTTGGAAAAGCAGCTTGTCTTTAGAGTTGAAGAAGACTATGTGTACGGGGTGAACACCCTGGCCCTTGCCACATTGGAATTTCCCGTCAAATTACTGTGTTACAGTCTGATGAGCAACCACCTGCATCTTCTTCTCAGGGGACAGTACACCTACTGCTTGAGATTCTATGACTGGATAATAGGGCGTATAAGAAGCTATCTGGGAAGGAAATACAGGATATCCGGCGTCATTTCCGGCATGAACGTGGACATCAGTGCAGTAGATAGCGGCCGAATGTTCCGCAATGAGGTTCTATACCAGATCCGTAATCCCTACAAGGCAAGAATATGTTCTCCGCTGTCGTACACCTGGAGTTCTGCAGACGTATATTTCAACTCGCAGTGTCATCTTGTCTGCGGGACACCCTTTGCCAATCACCGTGAAGTCAGGACGCTTCTTCACACACACATGCATATCCCCAACCATTGGACACATGACAACGGGCGTATTCTGAACAAGTGGTTTGTAGACTACAAGTATGTGGAAAAGAGCATTGGCAGCAGCCTGGAATTCTTTGACGGTCTAAGGATATATGACTTGGAATCAGTAGTGGCTCAGGCACATGGGCTGGAAGTAACTATCAGTTTCAGTGACAGTGAAATGCTGGAGAAAATTGCGGTGATTTGCCATAATGAATACCATGTCCGGTCCCATCACCAGCTGGACCAGAAGTCGCTGATGATTCTGGCAAGGACAATTGCCCGCCGCTTTTCATGCCCCAAGAACCAGATTGCAAGGCTTCTAGGCCTGGACATGTCCTTTCTGGACAAACTATTGTAACCCCATGGCACGTCTGCATCAATAAAGTGTTCACTTTCAGCACGTTGCAAAAAGAGCAAATCCATGGGTGGCCGATATTCGGCACCCATGGAGCACTACGGCCAGTAAAACACTGACATTCAGCTACTTACCAATATCCCTGATCCAAGGGCCCAATTCCTGAGAACTACGCCCACGGAAACGGGCGCGGAGGGGGGGCGTCAGTGAGAGTCTGCCGACTGGGAAAGGGCCCAAAGGACTACGCCCACGGAAACGGAGACGTTGAGGGAGTGCTTGGTACCGCGCTGGGGAATCTCAAGGGAAAAGTCGCAGGCATCCACTACGGACTGTTGGACGCCATCTACTTCATTGCCGAAAACTAGCGCAATTTTTTTGTCCGTAGCAGGGCTACATCCTTCTCCGCAGACAAAATGCTCCGAAGGATGCACCCTGCTACGGACATATTCATCCAGTTTCACGGAATTTACCGTTTGCTCCACGGCAATTACGGTGTAGCCGGAAGCCTGGAGGCTGCGGACAAGCGCCACGGTGTCTGCCACGTGCTCCGAGGGCACAACCTCCTCTGCGCCAAGTGCCACCTTGCGGAGCTCCGGGGAAGGCGGCACGGGGCATATCCCGCACAGATACACCTTGTCCACGCCAAAGGCATCCGAGGTGCGGAAGGCGCTGCCAACGTTGTGGGCGCTGCGGACATTGTCCAGCACAAGGACCACACCGCTGGAGGGTCTTGTGGTGCGGTATTCTTCGGCCGAAATGCGGCCAAGTTCCCTGTTGAGTAGTTTTCTGTCTTTCACGGGGACAAAGATAAAGGTTTTTAGATTATTATGATTATATTTGCATAATATAATAACCAATCACTCTATGAAAAAAGACATTCAACTTTTTGATCTTATCAAGAAGGAACAGGAGCGCCAGAGCGCTGGCCTGGAACTTATTGCATCTGAAAACTACGTATCTGATCAGGTAATGGCCGCCATGGGCTCCGTGTGCACAAATAAATACGCCGAAGGCTACCCCGGCAAGCGCTACTACGGCGGCTGCGAGGTAGTGGACCAGATTGAGCAGCTTGCAATTGACAGGCTCAAGGCCCTCTACGACGCCGAATACGCAAACGTCCAGCCCCACTCTGGTGCGCAGGCCAACATGGCAGTGACCATGGCCATCCTGAAGCCCGGAGACACCTTCATGGGCCTGGACCTCTCCATGGGTGGCCACCTCACCCACGGCAGCCCCGTGAACGCCAGCGGTATCCTCTATCACCCCGTGGCATACGGCCTCAACCCTGAAACCGGCCGCGTAGACTACGACGAAATGGAGCGCAAGGCCCTTGAGTGCAAGCCCAAGCTCATCATCGGCGGAGCATCGGCCTACTCCCGCGAATGGGATTATGAAAGGATGCGCAAGATTGCCGACGAAGTGGGCGCCATCCTCTGGATTGACATGGCCCACACCGCCGGTCTCATTGCCGCAGGTCTTCTCAAGAACCCCGTAAAATACGCTCACATAGTAACTTCCACCACCCATAAGACCCTTCGCGGGCCCCGCGGAGGCATCATCCTCATGGGCAAGGACTTCCCCAACCCTTGGGGCCTCACCACTCCTAAGGGAGAGGTGAAGATGATGAGCGCCATCCTCAATTCGGCCGTATTCCCCGGTATCCAGGGCGGCCCGCTTGAGCACGTCATTGCCGCAAAGGCCGTGGCTTTCTACGAAGCCGCCCAGCCCGAGTACAAGGAGTACCAGAAGCAGGTGGTGAAAAACGCCGCCGCAATGTGCAAAGAGTTCATTGAAAAAGGCTACAAGATTATCTCCGACGGCACCGACAACCACCTCATGCTCATAGACCTTCGGCCCAAATTCCCCAACCTCACCGGCCGCGTTGCCGAAAAAGAGCTTGTGAGGGCCGATATCACCGTGAATAAGAACATGGTGCCCTTCGACAGCCGAAGCGCCTTTGCCACCTCCGGACTTCGCGTGGGAACTCCCGCCGTCACATCCCGCGGCTTTGAGGAAAAGGACATGAAAACCATCGTGGAGCTAATTGACACCGTGCTCCAAAGCGCATCGGACCACTTTGACGCCATCACGGCAAAAGAGCCCACGGAGCAGCAGACCGCTGAGCGCATAGCCCACAAGATGGTGCTTGACGAAGTCCGCCGCAAAGTGAACATGATGACCGCCGGAAGGCCGCTTAACCGCTACTAGAAGATGAAACTGAGATACCTCTTGATGGCCGCCCTGGTCGTTTCCCTGAGCTCCTGCACCGCGGCTCCCCAGCCGCAGCAGGAGCCTAAACAGGAGGAGCCCCAGCCCCAACCCCAGCCGGAACCCGGCCCGGAGCAGGGACAAGGGACCAGAGATGAGGGCCAAAAACAGGACGACGAAACCACGTTGAAGGTAGACGTCATCACTTGGGATGCCGCTAACGTCACCAGCACGTCGGCCACCCTGTCCGGAAGCTACGAAAACGCCACCACGGAAGTCCGTGACCACGGTTTCTACTGGGGCACATCGGAAGACGCCCTCACCGGGCAGCTGGCCCTTGACAGCAACCCCGCCAAGGCCGCCGATTTTGAGGCCGAACTCACAAGTCTGGAGCCCGGAACAACCTATTACTTCAGGGCTTACGTAACCGTATGGGACCCCTCCTCCAACTCTTACATCGACGTTGAAGGCCCGGTAAGTTCCTTCACCACAACGGGCGGCGGAGACAATCCGCCCACCCCTCCCGCTCCTGAAGAGAGCCTCCAGTACCTTGGCTGCTATGAGATGCCCGCCATAAGCCTCAAGGACCCTTCCCACGCAAGCGGATCCGGCAAGGAAAGGCTTGGGAGCACCAATTGGTACAACTACCTCACAACCGATGACAACCAGATGGTTGTCTCCCACACCTACACCTATTACGGGAAAACGTACCGCAACTGGACCGCGCTTGTGGACAAGGACAAGAAGGCCGCGCTTTGGAATGCATTCGTGATGCACGACGACGCCTACCCTGACAAAAATTATGGCCGATACAAATCCTGGAAAGAAGACCCCGGCATCCCCTCAAGCTGGCAGAGCTGCTTCTCCAGCAGCGGCTACAGCCGCGGTCACATGGTGGCCTCCAACTACCGCCAGGCCAACGCAGATGCCAACAGCCAGACCTTCTACTACACCAACCAGGCTCTCCAGTACCAGACCTCCTTCAATGACGGCGTGTGGAACAACCTTGAAAACGCAGTGGTAGACCATGCTCCAAGCGGCCGTGATACCCTGTACGTGGTAGTGGGCCTTCTCTATGAAGACAACTACAAGCTGAGCGGCGTTCCGGTTCCCAGCCACTTCTACAAGTGTCTGATGAAGTGCAGCTTCAACACTTCAGGAGAAATGACTTCGGCCAAAGGCTGCGCCTACATTTTCACCAACGAGGCCCATTCAAATATGGCTTACTCAGAGGGCATCACCACCATAGATGCAATAGAAAAGCGCTCTGGATTCGACTTTTACACCAACGTTCCAAAAGAACTCCAAGACGCTGCGGAAAGCAGCTCCAAATCCTTATGGTAAAAAAACAACTGACTACAACTCTCCTCCTGCCCCTACTGGCGCTGGCAGCCACATCCTGCGTGGCACCCGAGAAGGAAGCCACGGTCCTGTACGTGACGGTGCCCGCCATTAACGTTTCGGCCGTGGACACCCACCTTGACGCCATTGTCACCTGCGACGCAAAATGGACAGTTACCCTGGATGACGAATCCTGGGCGCGCATTGAGTCTACGGAGGCCAATTCCCAGGGCGGAATATTCCGGATTGTGTTCGGGCCCAACGCCTCCGAGGATTCACGCCGCGTGGGCGTAGTCACAAAATCAGGAGAGAAAGTTTTCAGCCTTGTCATCACCCAGGGGGGTGCCAGCAGCTTTTTCTCTCCCAGGAAAATAACCATTTCTGGGGCCGAAAGCGGCTTTACCCGCTTCACAACGCCTTCGGCCTGGAGTGCCGAAGTCACGGAGGGGAAAGACTGGCTCACCCTCAAGACAACGTCCGGGAGTGCCGGAATAGTGAACCTTGAATGCGTCCCCGCAGACGCCAACGAGAACGTAGGCGCAAGGACCGCCAACATCAAGGTCCATATTGGGGACATCGCCTTTGACGTCCCCGTAACCCAGGGGCAGAAGGACGTGATTTACCTTGAACCGGGCACTAACATCGACATGCCTTATGAGGGCGGGGAATTCTCCGTCCTCACCAAGAGCAACGTCAATTACTCCATAGCGTGCTCCGACAGGTGGGTCCAGCACGCCACCACAAAGGCCCTCAACGAGGCCACGGAGCAGTTTACCGTAGACCGCAATCCCGGGGCCGATACCCGTGTTGCATCCATCGCCTTCCGCGCAGAGGGCATCCTCACCACAATCACCGTAACCCAGGAAGGCCACGACCCCATCCTTGACATCTACACCCCCACCCTCAGCGGCATCTTCGGATACAGCTGCGAGTTCGGCCAGGATTACTGGAACCAGAGCCTTTCAAGGACTTCGGCAACGGGAGAATACTCCTACACTTTCATGAGTTCAAAATTCCTCTCCGTCTACGAGATTGCCGGAATTGACACCACCGCGGAAGTTGGCGACACCTTTGACATCAAGGTCATAAGGCAGGAAAAAGCCCAGCGCGGGACAGAGAGGAGCCTCACCGTCACAGTTGTTGGGGCCGATGACTCTCTCATGTGGCTAAGAGCCAGCGAAAACACTTGGCTAATAATTGAAAAACAGCAGTAAGGAGGGAAGACATGATGAATACATTCAAAGCAGCTTTATCGGCCCTTGCCGTACTTATTTCAATAAGCGCAGCGGCTCTTCCGGCAAAACCCGGAAAGTTCAAATACACCCAGCCGGACGGCACTACCGTAATGCTGGAGCGTCACGGAGACGAATTCTTCCACTGGACCACCATCGCCGGCACCAGCCAGGTTGTGGAGCTTGATGAAGACGGCTTCTGGAGAAACTCTACCCTTGACGAAGGTGCGCGCGCACTTGCCCTGGAGCGCAGGGCCCAGGTTAACCGCGAGCGCCGCGGCATAGCCCCCAGGACTCACACGGACAACATAATGACTCACGGAGAGCGCCACATTCCGGTGTTCCTTGTGAACTTCTCTGACAAAGCTTTCAGCATCAGTTCCCCCAACGAGAAATTCACCAATCTCCTTAACCAAAGGGGATACTCCTACAACGGCGCCACCGGCTCTGTGCAGGACTTCTACGTGGACAACTCCGGCGGTACTTTCACCCCTGTCTTTGACGTTTACGGGCCCGTGACGCTGGATAACAACATGGCTTATTACGGCAAAAACGTCAACAACTCCGACCAACGTCCGGAAGAGGCCCTCTTCCACGCCTGCCAGAAACTGGACGACGAAATTGACTTCTCGGAGTACGACTACGACAACGACGGCATGGTGGACATGTGCCTTTTCTACTATGCCGGCTACTCCGAGGCCGAAGGCGGCCCTGCCAACAGCATCTGGCCGCATTCCTGGAATGCATATTACAACTCTACCATCCGTAACACTTACTTTGACGGCAAGAGACTCGGAAATTACTTCTGCACCGCCGAACTCAAGAACTACTGGGGCTCCACCATGTGCAGCATAGGCCCCACCTGCCACGAATTCGGCCATTCCCTGGGCCTTCCGGATTTCTACGACACCGATTATGAGACTAATGGTGAGGCCGGCGGCCTTTACGTCTTCTCCACCATGTGCGCAGGGCCTTACAACAACGACAGCAACACTCCACCGTACTTCAATGCCGAAGAAAGGGTATACCTTGGCTGGATGATCCCCGAGGACATTCCGGAGCTCCCTTCCGGCCTCAATGAGATTTCTCCGGTGCAGGGAGATATCGCTTACCGCACAAGCACAGACACTGAAGGTGAATACTTTATCTATGAGTGCCGAAACGGTGAAGGTTGGGACTCTCCCCTTCCCGAGGGCCTTCTGATTTACCACGTTGACAAATCAACGGTCAGAAAAGTGGGTGGCAACACCCCCTATGAGCACTGGAACGACTGGTATTATTACAATTCCATCAACGCCTACGGCAGCCACCCCTGCTTCTACATTATCCCTGCGGCAAGCCCTAAGTCGCTGAACTATAGCGGCGACGAATCCCGCATTGTCTTTCCCGGTGCAAACAAAGTGACAAGTTACACGCCCATTGACTGGAACAAGAAGGAAACCGGCGTGGTGATTTCAGATATCGCTTATGCCGGCGGCAGGGTTTCACTGTATGTGACAAGGGAGGGAGATGAGCCGGACGAGCCCGTGGAGCCGGAGAAGCCCGAAACCCTTGCAACCTTCGGCCACGACTGCATTGCGGATCCCGGCTTCGGCTCTTATGAACAAGGGGCGGAATTCGCCCTTGAGCTACTTCTTGCCGAAGGCCACGAGGCTTCGTCAGTGTCCTGGTCCGTTGACGGTGTAGCCGTCACGTCCGCTACCGTAGCCCTCACTGCCGGAGACCACCTGATCAGGGCCGATGTCGTGCTCACAGACGGCACGCGCGAAACCTTGAAGCTTGCCGTTACGGCAAAGTAGCCGCTCCTTATCATGCCCGGCCCAGCCCGGGCATTTATTTTGCCGCACCCCTCCGCGTAATGCCGTGCCGATGCAGGTTAACTGCTTTATTATTAGACACTTACGAATTTCTTTGGAATTACCCGTTTTCCCAAAGAACCGCGTAAACGCCTGAATGACAGCAATTTAAGTTGCACCGCTCTCAAGAGTGGTTGATCTGCAAGTCTCAAAACAATGGGACCTAAACACTTTTTTGGAAAAATATTCGTATCTTGCAGACGGAACGAAGATCAGTGCAATGGATTCAACCGGAACAAGTTACAGGTACTATGGCCCCATGGTTTATACTGTTGGGGCAGATGGCGACAAGTCCTTTATGAGCGTGACTTCCTCATCCCCGGAGACCCGTTACCGCTTTACCGGGAAAGAGGACCAGAGCCCTGCCTTCGGCATCTCCTACACGGATTTCGGCGCCCGTCACTATAGTCCTAATCTCCGCCGCTGGTTGGTTCCCGACCCGCTCAGCGAGCAGTACTATGACGTAAGTCCGTATGCCTATTGTGCTGGGGAGCCAGTGAATCTAGTAGATGAGGTAGGGATGAAGCACCAAGAAGAAGGTGTTATGTCTCCTAGCCAAGATTCTCACAGAAATGCAAACGTGACGCAAGAAAATATTGAACAAATGATGAATTCTAATTTGGATAAATCAACCGTCAACAGTCAATAATCGAACTTCCATATTTTAAAACATTTATGAAAATATCAAAGAATTATTCTAAATTTATTTTTATAGTTGGCATTGTAATTCTATTCATTGTATGGGCTCTTTTGAGCTCATACAATGAAGTACAGAAGCATTTGATGCTTACTTGTACGAATACTCTTATTTTCGAAAAACAAGACTCCCTTGACAACTACTCTTTCCCGAATTCGGAATCAGAAAGATTTAGAATTTCCGGTTTTTTCAGTCCCTTCCCTATTCATTTAGAGAAAGATAAATCAACGAAACAGAATTATAAATATCATCTGAATCCCGGGCTAAAACTTTTTTCGAATAGCCATATGTGGGTTACTTTTGAGAGCGACACATCGGTTATGATGCGAAGAAGGGCTCTGTTTACAGATAACCTAAGAGTTCATGACAATCTATATAGTATTGTTTTAGAGCCCATCACGATTCCTAAACTATTTTTCTATGACGCCCCGCTAATAGATTCATTGGACATTAATCCAATTGCTTATGTTTATGATGGCATTATAGCACGCGTCAGAACAAGAATAGAATACCATACTGCGGACGCTATAAATGACATTTCTTTTGTAATGCGGAAAGAACCATTTTATAGTTTATATTTCACTGTTCTATTTCACGACAATTTGACCAACAATTATTACTTATTGGAAGAATTACCGATAGAGGAAACGACCTGGGGACTTTATTACTATCCGACATGCTTAATTGACACAACCGGATTCCCTTTTGAGCGGTACACAAAAAGTTACGCGTCAGAATTAGGTACACTTTATGAAACTAAAAAGACATTAATACCAAATGATGGGCATACGCATCCAGAAACCTTCGAGTTTTATACGGTTTTAGACACTAATAATCACTATTTCAAGTCTGTATCATATAAAATAGACTATTCCTATGCCAAAGAGAAGTGCAAAGACTTACGAAAAGACTATTACGATGTAACACGCAGATTGAATACAGTTATCGATGAGTATCGAAGATGTAACAACAATTAGCGCAATGGACTCTGCGGGAACTGGTTATATCTATGCGGGAACGTTTGTTTACCGGCGGGATTCTACTGGAGTACTTTCGTTTGAAAGTGCAAGGGGGGGGCACTATGAGGATACTCTAAACGTCTTAAACTCAACTCCGTCATTTTTGACGCTTTTTGCGGGATTTCAGTAGCGCGCGCGAGTGAAATCCCGCATTTTGAGCTTAATTTGAGGGATTTCAGTACAGCACCTTGCTGAGGAAGAGGGCGTTTCCAGGAACGGATTCGCCGGCGTCCCCGCGGGTGCCGTTTTCAATGAGTTCGGCTATCCATTCCGGACTGTGTTTACCACGCCCTACCTCTATCAGGGAGCCTACCGTAGCGCGGACCATGTTCCGGAGGAAGCGGTCTGCCGCAATGCGGAAGTACCAGTAGGGATGAGATTTCTCGACTTCGCCTTCGGCTCCGCTCGAAATGACAGAGGAGGGGGCGGCTCCGCTCGAAATGACAGAGGAGGGGTCGGCTCCGCTCGAAATGACAGAAGAGGGGTCGGCTCCGCTCGAAATGACAGAAGAGGAGCTCGAAATGACAGAGAGGTACGAGGGCGTATAAGGCCTCCAGAAGGCATCGAAGACGGTGCAGATGGAGGTTTTGTTGTCCGTGCCGGTTTTCTCAAAGCATGAAAAGTCGTGGGTGCCAAGGAGATACCGGCAGGCTTCGTTCATAGCGTCAAAATCCAGGGCGGGATAGCCGCACTGCCAGCTCCAGGGAGCCACGAAAGGGTCTTTCTGCCTGTGAATGAAGTAGGTATATTCACGGCGACGTGCACCGAACCGCGCATGGAAATCATCGGCCACAGGAAGGACCTCATGAACCACCACGGAACGGGGCAGAATGGCATTTAATTTGTAGATAAAATCCGATGTCTCATAGGGCAGGGGCCCGTCAAAATCAAAGTGGGCAATGTAGCCTACGGCATTGACGGCGGTGTCCGTGCGGCCGGCGCCGGTAACCGGAACAGCCCCGCCAAGAAGCCTGGAAAGAGCCTGTTCCAGGGCGGCCTGCACAGACGGAGCGGTGGGCTGGATTTGCCAGCCGCAGAATTCGGCCCCGTTATAAGAGAGACAAATGGAATAACGCATATGCAAATGTAAGAAAATATATGGAATCAGTAAACATTCGTGAGCTCAACGAAAGGATTCAGAAAGAGAGTGAGTTTGTAGACATGCTCACCCTGGAAATGGGAAAGGTGATTGTGGGGCAGAAACATCTTGTGGAGAACCTCCTGATTGGCCTCCTCTCCGGCGGCCACATTCTCCTTGAAGGCGTCCCCGGCCTTGCCAAAACCCTGGCCATCAACACCCTGTCACAGGCAGTAGACGCCAAGTTCAACCGCATCCAGTTTACCCCGGACCTCCTGCCCGCAGACGTAATCGGCACCCTCATCTACTCCCAGAAAAACGAGAGCTTTGAGGTTCACAAAGGCCCCGTGTTCGCAAACTTCGTACTGGCCGATGAAATAAACCGTTCCCCGGCAAAAGTCCAGAGCGCCCTTCTGGAAGCCATGCAGGAGCACCAGGTGACAATAGGAGACCAGACATACAAACTCCCGGAGCCCTTCCTTGTAATGGCCACCCAGAACCCCATTGAGCAGGAAGGCACATATCCCCTTCCGGAAGCCCAGGTAGACCGTTTCATGCTAAAGGTTGTCGTCTCCTACCCCGCCAAGGAAGAGGAGCGCCTCATCATCCGCATGAACAACACCGGAGAGTTCCCCAAGGCAAACGCCGTCATTAAACCAGAGGACATCATCCGCGCCCGCAGCGTGGTGCGCGACGTCTACATGGACGAGAAAATCGAGCGTTACATAGTGGACATAGTGAACGCCACCCGTACACCTTCTGAATATGGCCTTAAAGACCTTGAAGGCCTCATTTCATACGGCGGCTCCCCCCGTGCCAGCATCTCCCTGGCGGCAGCCTCAAAGGCCTACGCCTTCATAAAGCGCCGCGGTTACGTGATCCCCGAAGACGTCCGCGCCGTATGCCCGGAAGTCCTCAGGCACCGCATAGGCCTTACCTATGAGGCCGAAGCCGAGAACGTCACGCCGGAGGAAATCATAGAGAAGGTGATCAACGCCGTTATTGTTCCGTAAAAAGATACCCGGTCAAGCCGGGTATGACGCAGTATGACACCAGAGGAACTCATAAAGAAGGTACGCAAGATTGAGATCCGGACAAAGGCCCTGAGCCACCAGATCTTTGCCGGAGAGTACCATTCGGCCTTCAAGGGGCGCGGAATGGCATTCTCCGAGGTAAGGGAGTACCAGTGGGGAGACGATGTCCGCTCCATGGACTGGAACGTGACGGCGCGCATGAACTCCCCGCACGTGAAGGTGTTTGAAGAAGAGCGTGAACTCACCGTGGTGCTAATGGTGGACGTGTCCCGCAGCGGGCTCTTCGGCACGGCGGTAAAGACAAAGCGTGAACAGATTGCTGAAATTGCCGCAACCCTTGCCTTCAGCGCCATCCTGAACAATGACAAGGTGGGCTGCATCCTTTTTGCCGATACTGTAGAGAAGTTCATCCCCCCGGCAAAGGGGCGCACTCATTTCCTAAGGATAATTCGGGAAATACTTGAGTATGAACCGCGTATGGGCGGGACAAACATTGGTGAAGCCCTCCGTTACTTAACCAGCGCCATCAAGAAAAAGTGCACCGCCTTTGTCCTCTCAGATATGCTGGACGTGAACCCAGACGGCACGCCGCGCTACGAGGAAGCCCTTAAGGTGGCCGTAAACCGCCACGACATATCCGTGATAAGGGTGACGGACCCCAGGGAGAAAACCCTCCCCAACGTGGGCCTTGTGCATGCCAAGGATGCCGAAACCGGAGCGTCCCGCTGGATAAACACCGGCTCCAGGGCCACGCGTGAGGCATATTCCAAGTGGTTCGGCACCGCAACCTCTGGCGCAGACAAACTGTTCCTGAGATACAAGGTGGACCACGCGGATATCGGCACACAGGAAGACTTTGTAAGGCCTCTCATGACATTATTCGCCGCAAGATGAGACTTCAGACATTCATAATACCAGCACTTCTTCTTTGCTGCCCGCTCCTTGCACAGGAGGAAGAGCCCGGCCGCCGCATAGAAGCCGGTCCTTCCTTCCTTGAAGCGCTGCAGAAAAGAGATTCCGTGCTTGTGCTGGACCAGTTCAACTACGGGCTCGAGCTCAAGGGCATTCCGGAGGGCACGCCTATCGGCCTTCCTTCTCTTGACAAGGAAAAGAAGGAAAACACTCTCCAGAGCGCCAAGATGCTCGTCCTCTCAGACTGGCAGCTGGACTCCGTAAAGGTAAGCTCCAGGAAAGATACCGTTGCGCGCTACGACATTAAGGCGTATTTCAAGATCACCCCCCTGGTGCCCGGAGACTTTGAACTTTACCCGCTGGAAGCCGTTGTGGGTAAGGACACCCTTGTTTTCATAAGGCAGACACTCCAGGTAACGGAGCCGTCCATTGACCTTGAAACCTTTGAGCCCCACGACATCAAGCCGCAGGTACTGTTCCCCTACACCTTCAGGGAGATTGCGCCTTACCTTGCAGGCCTCATACTTTTCGGCCTTCTTGTATGGCTCCTTGTCTGGTGGATTAAAAACAGGCAGAAAAAGGCCCAGGAAAAACTTGACACGGAGCCTGCCCACATAAAGGCGCTGCGGAAACTGGACAAATACCGCACGGACAAATACTGGGACCCCAAATACCAGAAGACCTTCTATTCCGGGGTCACGGATATCCTGAGGGAATACATTGCCTCCCGCTATGAGATTGGTGCCATGGAAATGACCACCGCGGAGATTTTTGCCGGGCTCAAGGGCTCCGACATCCCCCAGGACCTGTACCAGGAAATGAAAGACCTCTTTGAAAGGGCCGATTTCGTGAAATTTGCCAAGTACCTTGCCCCCGACGAAGACAACGCCAAGGTTCTCCCCGAAGCAGTTAGGTTTGTTACAACAACATATCAGAGTACTTTAGAACAGGAGATTCCCGGTCAAGCCGGGAATGACGTAAAAGTCGGCAAAGACAAAAAATAATGTTTTTTGAATATCCATATCTTCTTTGGCTTCTAGTTGTCCCGGCACTTCTACTGGGACGCTACCTGTATATAGAGTTAAAGGACAGGGATCCCCATTTGAGGGTGTCCAGCCTGAGCCAATGGACGGCCGGTGGCCGGAGCGTACTTGAATGGATAAGGCACATCCCGTTTGCGCTCATGGAAGCCGCAATGGTGCTTCTTGTGATAGCCATTGCCCGTCCGCGCTCTTCCACCCAGATTGAAAAAGTGGACACGGAAGGCATTGACATAGTGTTTGCAATGGACGTTTCCACTTCCATGCTGGCCCGCGACTTTACCCCGGACCGCCTTAGCGCCGCTAAGGACATAGCCATAGAGTTCATCGCCCAGAGACCCACGGACCGCATGGGAATAGTGGTGTTTGCCGGAGAAAGCTACACCCAGTGCCCCCTTACCACCGACAGAGCCACCCTCATAAACCTCATGAAGGAAGTCCAGACCGACCTCATTGAAGACGGCACCGCAATTGGCAACGGCCTTGCAACGGCAGTGGCCCGCATGAAGGACTCAGATGCCAAAAGTCGCGTGATTATCCTTCTTACGGACGGCGTGAACAATATGGGCGAGATAGACCCCTCCATGGCATCGGAAATTGCAAAGACCTATGGGATAAGGGTTTACACCATTGGCGTTGGCGCCAACGGAACGGCCCCCTACCCCGTCCAGACACCTTGGGGCATAGAGCTCAGGGACGTTCCCGTGGAAATTGACGAGCCCCTCCTGAAGGGTATCGCCCAGGACACCGGCGGCAAGTATTTCCGTGCCACGGACAACACCAAACTGGCCGAAATCTACGCGGAAATCGGCCAGATGGAAAAGACCAGGACCACGGTGGATTCTTTCCCCGTTTACAAGGATTTGTATCATGGTTATGCGCTTGCGGCATTCATCTGCCTTATGATGGCGCTTCTCATAACCGCACTGTTAAGGAGGCTGCCGTAGTATGCTGATGTTCGCCGAATATAAGTTTCTGTACCTTCTCATCCTTATCCCGATTATCCTTGTGGGATACGGAATCCTGAGGTACATGAGGGGAAAGAGGGTGAAAGCCCTTGGAGACGAGGCCCTTGTGAGGGAGCTCATGCCGTCGGCCTCACGCGCGAAAGGCTGGGTGAGGATATCATTCTTCTGCCTTGGCCTGATGTTTCTCATAATTGGCCTTGCAAGGCCCCAGACGGGCGCAAGGCTGGCCGAAAGAAAGACTAAGGGCGCGGAAATCCTTGTGGCGCTGGACGTTTCCAACTCCATGCTGGCCCAGGACTATTCCCCCAACAGGCTGGAGAGGGCCAAACTTGCCATTGCGCGCCTGACGGACAAACTCCAGGAAGACCGCATAGGCCTTGTGATCTTTGCCGGAACGTCCTTTGTGCAGCTGCCGGTTACCACAGACTACATAAGCGCCAAGATGTTCCTTGGGTCCATCGACACCGGGTCCATCCCCGTGCAGGGAACGGCCATAGGAGACGCCATCCGCCTGTGTACCAAGAGTTTCAGCGCGCAAAGCGAGAAAAGCCGCGTGATTGTGGTCATCTCCGACGGCGAAGACCATGAGGCCGATGCCGTTGAAAGCGCAAAACAGGCGGCGGAACTTGGCATAAAGGTGTATACCATTGGCGTAGGGTCGGCCGAAGGCCAGCCTATCCCCATGGACGGCGGCCTGCTCAAAGACCGCAACGGAGAGATTGTGGTCACACGCCTCAACGAGCAGATGCTCCGTGACATAGCCCGCGCCGGAGGCGGGGCATACATCCACGCCGGCAACGAGGAATTCGGCCTGAATCCCATCATTGACGACATCCGCCGGATGGAGGACGAAGAATTTGGAAGCATGGTGTTTGAGGAATACGACGACGAGTTCATGTACTTCCTTGGCGCAGCCCTGCTGTGCTTTGTGATAGAGATTCTCATCGGCCGGCGCAAACCGCGCCGCAAACTGTTTGAGGTATGAGAAAGTTATTGTGCATAATACTATTGACGCTGTTCGGCATAGGCGCATGGGGCCAGAGAAGCGATTTCCGGCGCGGAAACCGCGAATTCCGGTCCGGTGAATTTGACAAGGCCGACATCAGTTACCGCAAGGGCCTGCTTAAAGACAGCACCAGCGTTGCAGGCCGATACAACCTTGCAAACAACCTGTACAGGCAGGGCAATATGGACGAAGCCGCAAAGCAGATGGATTCCGTTCCCGAAGACAGCGTGCTCAGGTATAACTTTGCTCCGGCGTTTTTCTACAACCGCGGAAACATCGCCATTGCCCAGCAGGACTGGAACAAGGCCGTAGACTGCTATATAAAGTGCCTCCAGCTTACCCCCGACGACATTGACGCCAAGGAGAATTACACCTATGCAAGGTACCATATCCAGAATCAAGACCAAAATCAAGACCAAAATCAAGACCAGAACCAGGATCAAAATCAGGACCAAAACCAGGATCAGGACCAGAATAAGGATAAGCAGCAGCAGGACCAGAACCAGGACCAGAACCAGGACCAGCAGCAGGACAAGAATGACAGCGCCGGAGAGAAAAAGCGTCCGGTGGAAATAAGCCCCCAGCAGGCTCAGCAGCTGCTTCAGGCCATACAGGAAAAAGAGAAACAGACTCAGGAGAAGGTAGACGCCCAAAAGGCCGCCGCCCTTAAGTCCCGTCAGAAGGAAAAGAATTGGTAGGATGAAAAGGATAGTAAGCATATTTGCAGCAGCCCTTGCCGTAATTTCGGCATGGGCCCAGCCATCCATAAGGGTTGAAGTTCACAATATAGTTGAGCTCCAGGAAAGGTTCAACGTGGGGTTTGTGGTGGAGGGAGAGAACTCCCCCTCAAGTTTTGAATGGGAAGCCGGAGACGACTTCACGGTGGTGTGGGGTCCCCAAAAAGGCTCTTCCACAAGTATCCAGATTATCAACGGGAAAACCACCAGGTCTTCCCAGACCACCTACACCTACATCCTGCAGGCAAAAAAGACCGGAACATTCACCCTGCCGCCGGCAACGGCCCGCATAAAGGGGGCCGAAATCCAGTCCAAGGCCGTTCAAATCCAGGTTGTGGGGAACGGAGCATCATCGGGGGCGCAGAGTAGCGGGCAGCAGCAGTCGCAGGGGTCTTCGGCCCAGGCGTCCCGCGGAGACTCCGATATTTTCATGAGGCTGTCCCTGAGCCGGAATTCGGTTGTGGTGGGAGAGCCCGTTACGGCAACCCTGAAAATCTACCACAGGGCCAACCTCGCAGGCTTTGAGAATGTCAAGTTCCCTTCATTCAAGGGCTTCTGGAGCCAGGAAGTAGAGGCTCCCGCAAACATAGAGTTCCAAAGAGAACAGGTGGACGGCGTAATGTACAACAGCGCCGTACTGCGCAGGTGGGTGATTATCCCGCAGAAGGCGGGTGAACAGCCCATCGAGCCAGCGGAGGTAGTGTGCCTTGTAAACATCCAGAGGCCCCGCGGCTCCGGGTCTCCGTTTGACGATTTCTTCGGCACCGGATATGTCACAACCAGGCAGAGGGTTACCACTCCGGCGCGGTCGCTGAGCGTTTCGGCCCTTCCTTCCGGAGCCCCTGCAAGTTTTGCGGGAGGCGTGGGGCAGTTCAAGGTGAGCGCCAAAGTGAGCAAGGATTCCCTCAAGACGCATGATGCCGCGTCGCTTGTTGTGACGGTGAGCGGAAAGGGCAACATAGCCCTTGTGGAAGCGCCCAAGATTTCCTTCCCTCCGGATTTTGAGGTGTACGACGTAAAGACAAGCGTGAACACGGACAAAAGCGGAACTTCCGGGTCCAAGACCTTTGAGTACCCGTTCATCCCGCGCAGTCCAGGAGACTTCACGCTGGGGCCGGTGAACTTTGCATACTATGACGTTAATGCCCGTCGCTATGAGACGGTTTCTTCCGCGGCGCTGCCAATCTCGGTGGCACGGTCGGCATCTTATGTGCAGGACGGCGGTTCTTCGGCCAGTGGAAATACGCTGGTGGTGGACAGGAAGGGCGTGAAGAGCCTGGACCAGGACATCAGGTTTATCCGTACCAAGACTGCACTGCAGGCCGGAAACAACTTCCTGGTATATTCCAAGGCATGGTGGGGCACCATCATTGCCCTCATACTGCTGGGCCTTGGATTCTGGCTTGGCTTCCGTAAAGTTGCCGCACGCAGGGCCGATGTTGCCGGAACCCGCAACCGCAAGGCCACAAGGCAGGCACTGAAGCGGCTTTCACAGGCAAGGGAATTCCTTGGCAAAAACCTATATACGGCTTTCTACGAGGAGCTCCATCGCTCCCTGCTGGGCTTTGTGGGCGACAAACTGGGCCTTGACATGGCAGAGCAAAGCAAGGAGAATATCTCCGCGGCGCTTGTGTCAGGCGGTGTGGCCCAGGGCGTGGCCGATGACTTTGTGGGCCTTCTTTCGGCCTGCGAGGAAGCACGCTACTCCCCTTCTGCGGGCCATGACGCCATGAACGCGCATTATGAAAAAGCCGTCTCACTTATTACGGCAATTGACTCTTCCATGAAGAAAAAACCTTCTTCCGGCGCAGGTGCCGCGGTAATGGCCCTGCTGCTGCTTGTTCCGTTTGGCGCCGCCCAGGCGGCCGAATCCTACCCGGATTCCCTCTGGCGCTCCGGCGTGGAGGCCTACACGGCCGGGGATTATGCTTCGGCCCTGAAGGACTTTGAGGATGTCCGTGAGACCGGGCTCATGTCAAAGGAACTGTACTACAACCTTGGAAACTCTTATCTGAGGAGCGGGGAAATCGCCCAGGCAATCCTGTGGTACGAAAGAGCCTGCAGGCTGGACCCCTCCGATGCCGATATCCGCTATAACCTTGAATACGCCCGTGCGCTTACCCAGGACCGCATTGATGAGGTTCCGGAGATGTTCTTCCAGCAGTGGAGGCGCGGAGTGTGCTACCTGCTGCCGTCAAATGCATGGGCCGTTATTGGGCTTGTGAGCCTGGCGCTATTTGTCGCCTGCGTGCTGCTGTTCCTTCTTGGAAGCACCGCCGGACGCCGGAAGCTCGGCTTCTTCCTTGGAATAGCCTTCCTTGTGGTGGCCCTTCTGGGCTGGGATTTTGCCCAGTGGCAGCGCTCTGAGGCCCTGCGTCAGGACATGGCAATCGTGATGAAGCCGGTCTCCTCCGTCAAGAGCTCCCCTTCGGCCGATGGCGCCAAGGACCTATTCATCCTCCACGAGGGCACGCGTGTGCGCATTTTGGACAACGTTGGCGGCTTCTCCAACATTGAACTGGCGGACGGCCGCCAGGGCTGGATCCCCGCCAGCGAGATTGAGGTGATTTAAGGTAAGACAACCCTTGCGGAGGAGCAGTTTTTTTAGTATCTTTGCAGATTGATATAGAATATAAACAAAGTACTAAGATATGCCCTTCCAAATTCTTCAAGCAGACACCCTGGAAGCAATGGCCGAAGCCATCAACCAGGCTGCCGAAACTCCCGTAGCCCAGGAGCCCCAGCAGATGAGCGAGAGTCTCTTTTCCATGTTCACCATGGGCGGTCCCCTCATGTGGGTACTCCTTGCCCTTTCAATCCTGGCCGTTTACCTGATTGGCCGCAAGTGGTGGGTCATCAAGAACGCATCCAAGATTGATCCCCACTTCATGAAGGACATCAGGGATTACCTCACAGACGGCAAAAAGAAGAGCGCCGTAACCCTGTGCCGCAAATACGACAACCCCGTGGCCCGCATGATCGAAACCGGAATCGGCCGCATGGGCAGGCCCATGGCCGATATCCAGAGCGCAATCGAGAACATCGGCAACGTGGAAGTGGCACGCCTTGAAAAGGGCCTTCCGCTTCTTGCAACCATAGCCGGCGGCGCCCCCATGATCGGTTTCCTTGGCACCGTAATGGGTATGGTCCAGGCCTTCTTCAACATGTCAAAGGCCGGCAACAACATTGACATCACCCTCCTCAGCGGCGGTATTTACACCGCAATGCTCACCACCGTGGGCGGCCTCATTGTGGGTATCATCGCATACTTCGGCTACAACTGGCTCACCTCCAAGGTCAGCGACCTTGTGTACCAGATGGAAAACTCCACCATGGAGTTCATGGACATCGTAATCAACGAACCCACCAAGGAAGAGGAGTAGCGCCATGGCACTCAAGAGAAACACCAAGGTAGACGCGCAGTTCTCTGTATCCTCCATGACGGATATAGTGTTCCTGCTGCTTATCTTCTTCCTGGTCACCTCTACGCTCATAAACCCCAACGCCCTCAAGCTCCTCCTGCCCAAATCCACGGGCCAGGTAAACGCAAAGGCAACTGTGAGCGTAAGCATCAAGGACTGGGGAGATGACACCTACACCTACCACATCAACGGAGACAAGGAGCCCACGGAGTTTCAGGATGTGGAAGACGAACTAATCGGCCTTCTCTCACAGGAGGAGGATCCCACTTTCTCCATCTACAGCGACCAGACAGTCCCCGTAGGAGAAGTTGTACAGGTTATGAACATTGCCAAGAGGAACCACTACAAGGTTATCCTGGCAACCCAGCCGGAATAGCACATGCAACCGTACCAGCGCAAGCAGGAAAAGAGTGAGAAGAACGCTGGCGTAATCGGCATCCTGATTACGCTGGGGCTTCATGCAGCCGCGCTGGTGGTGTGCCTCACAAGCGGCCTCACCTACCTTGACCCTCCGCCGCCGGAGCGCACATCCCTTGTAATTGAATTCGAGGAAGAAGAGGAAGTGGCAAAGCCCGTCCAAACCCGCGTGGGACGCCAACCCCAGGCCGAGGAAGTTGACCGCGAAAAGGCGGTGGAACTGGTCCAGAAGGCCGAATCCCCGCATGTGAACGACAGGCCCAACGTAACCCCCGCCACCAAACCGGACCCCGTTGGAGACGTGGATGTCCCCACTCCGGAGCCGAAGGAAGAGCCTAAGCTTGACCCCAGGGCGTCGTTCCCCGGCATGAGCCAAAAGGACAACAGCGCCACAACGCCCCATAGCGCCAAAGACGCATCGGAAGGCTTCAAGGCCGGCCAGCCGGACGGAAATACCCGTGAGGGCAAAACCGAAGGCACCGCAAACGCCCACCTCAAGGGCCGTTCCGTTGTGGGCAGTTTAGAAAAACCCCAATATAAACTACAGGTAGAAGGTACCGTGGTTGTATACATAAAAGTGGATCAATGGGGAAAGGTTCAAGAGGCTGTCGCAGGATGGCAAGGAACCACTGTAACAAACAAAGAACTCTGGAATGCAGCGCGTAATGCAGCAATGAAAACAACCTTCAATCAAGCAGCTAACGCACCAGCTATGCAAGAAGGAACCATCACCTATATTTTTAAACTCAAATAAGTAACGACGTGAGTCGTAAAAGTGTATTCTTATGGAAGACAACAAAAGAGGTACGAGAAAACGTATCGTAAGAAAGGCCGAAAGCACCGGCCGCGTAGAAAAAGTAGATTATTCCACCAGCCGCAGTTTCTCTGACGGAGACCGTCCCGCAAGAAGGACCGGCAGCGCCCCGTACGGTGAGCGCCGCGGTGCAGGCCGTGGAGAGCGTCCCGCATACGGAGAGCGCCGTGAAGGCCGCCCCGAAAGAAGCTCCTCCTACGGAGAGCGCAAGGGAACAGGCACCTCCAGAAGCAGCTACGGAGCCCCCAAGAAGGGCGCCGGCTTCGGCAAACCATTCAAGAAAAAAGACGGCGCACGCGAAGGTATGAACGCCATGCTCAGCCGCAAACCCCAGGTGAACGGTCACTACAGTGACAACGACACCGCCCCCACCGAAATCAAGGAGGTTGTACGCCTCAACAAGTTCATAGCCAATTCCGGCGTCTGCTCCAGAAGGGAGGCCGACACCATGATCCAGAGCGGTGTTGTAACCGTAAACGGAGAGGTTGTGACGGAACTCGGCACAAAAGTGAACATCCTCACAGACGACGTCCGCTTCAACGGCCAGCGCCTCAAGGGTGAAGAGAAAGTTTACATTGTGATGAACAAGCCCAAGGGCTATGTGACCACCGCCAGTGACCCTCACGCAGAGAAAACCGTGATGGACCTCCTCAAAGGCTGCCCCACAAGGGTGTTCCCCGTGGGCCGACTGGACAAAAACACCACCGGCGTCCTCATGTTCACCAACGACGGAGAGATGGCCGAACAACTCACCCACCCCTCCTACAACAAGAAAAAGATCTACCAGGTAATCCTGGATTCCCCCCTCAGGGAAGAGGACAAGGAGAAGATCCTTTCCGGCATCGAGCTCAGCGACGGCGTAATTTCGGCCGATGAACTTGAGTACATCGACGCCCACGACCACCGTCAGCTTGGCATTGAGATCCACTCCGGCAAAAACCGCATTGTCCGCCGCATCTTCGAGTCCCTGGGCTACGAGGTCCGCGCCCTTGACAGGGTGTACTTCGCAGGCCTCACCAAGAAAGGCCTCAAGAAGAGCGACTGGCGCTATCTCACTGAAGGTGAAGTGAATATCCTCAAAATGGGAGCCTACGTATAGCAATGGCACACAAGGCAGGATTCGTTAATATCATCGGCAATCCCAACGTGGGTAAATCCACGCTGATGAACGCCCTTGTGGGAGAAAAGCTGTCCATAGTGACGGCCAAGGCCCAGACCACCCGCCACCGCATCATGGGCATCGTGAGCGGGGAGGATTTCCAGATTGTGTACTCCGATACCCCCGGCATCCTCAAGCCCAATTACAGGCTCCAGGAAAACATGCTGGCGTTTGTAGACACTGCAATCGGGGACGCCGACATCATCCTCTATGTCACCGACACCGTAGAGAAATCGGACAAAAACGAGGCCTACATAGAGAAACTCTCCCGCGTGGAGTGCCCCGTGGTGGTTGTGATAAACAAGATTGACATCTCCAACCAGGAGAAGGTGGTGGAGCTCATGGGATGGTGGAAGGAGAAGCTCCCTAAGGCCGAAATCATCCCGGCTTCGGCCCAGGAGTCCTTCAACCTTGAGAGCATCATGGAGGCCGTTTCTTCACGGCTTCCGGAGGCTCCCGCGTGGTTTGACAAAGACCAGTTCACTGACAAGAACCTCCGCTTTTTTGCGTCGGAAATCATAAGGGAAAAGATTTTCCTCAACTACTCGGAAGAGATTCCGTACAGTTGCCAGGTGGAAATCGAGTCTTTCCACGAAGGCGAGGAACGCTATGAGATAAGCGCCGTAATCTATGTGATGAGGGAATCCCAGAAGGGAATAATCATCGGCAAAAAGGGCGCTATGCTCAAAAAAGTTGGCACCCAGGCACGCCTTGAGATGGAAGATTTCTTCCAAAAAAAGGTTTTTTTGACTACATTTGTAAAAGTGGACCCCGACTGGAGGGAAGACCGCAAGGAGCTTCGCCGGTTTGGGTATGAATTCTAATTTTTATGGCAGAAGATTGGGACGACATCAAGAATAACCCGGAAGAGGAAGACGAGGAACTCTCCGAAGACGCCTCTGCGTCCGGGAAATTCGACAAACTCCTTGGCGGAGACAGCAGGAAGTTCAAGCTTTCCGGAATGTTCAAGGAATGGTATCTGGACTATGCGTCCTACACCATTCTGGACAGGGCTGTGCCGCACATCGTAGATGGCTTCAAGCCTGTCCAGAGAAGGGTCCTGCACACCATGGCCACAATGGACGACGGCCGCTACACCAAGGTTGCCAACATTGTGGGCCAGGCCATGCAGTATCACCCCCACGGAGATGCGTCCATCCTTGGAGCCCTGGTCACCCTGGGCCAGAAAGGGCTTCTCATAGACTGCCAGGGAAACTGGGGAAACATCCTCACCGGAGACTCCAACGCCGCGCCCCGTTACATTGAGGCCCGTCTCTCCAAGTTTGCCAAAGAGGTTGTATTCGACCCCAAAGTTACCCCCTGGATGACTTCCTATGATGGCCGAAACCAGGAGCCCACGGAACTCCCGGTGCGTTTCCCGCTACTGCTTGCACAGGGCACGGAAGGAATTGCCGCCGGCCTCAGTTCAAAGATTCTGCCCCATAACTTCAACGAGCTCATAGACGCTTCAATTGCCATCCTCAAAGGAGAGCCGTTTGAGATTCTCCCGGACTTCCCTACCGGCGGCATCGCAGACTGCTCAAAGTACAACAAGGGCAAGAGAGGCGGTATGGTAAAGGTGCGCGCCCGCATCAACAAAGTGGACAAAAACACCATTACCATCACCGAAATCCCTTACGGCAAAACCTCCCAGGGCATAATAGACAGCATCATCAAGGCCAAGGAGAAAAAAAAGATAAACATCAAGAAGATAGATGACATGACCACGGACAAGGTGGAAATCATCATCCATCTTCCGGCCGATGTCTCCCCTGACAAGACCATAGACGCCCTTTACGCCTTCACGGAATGCGAGACCAAGATTGCTCCCAACGCCTGCGTAATCCGTGAAAACAAGCCGGTGTTCCTTACCGTAGACGAAATCCTGGAGTACGACACCTACCACACCCGCGACATTCTGAAGGCGCAGCTGGAGGTTAAACTCGGGGAACTGGAGAACGACTGGCACTACAGTTCCCTGGAGCGCATCTTCTTTGAGAACCGCATTTACAAAGTGCTGGAACAGAACCAAATGAGCTGGGAGGAACAGCTTCAGGACATCCTGTCCCAGATGCTTCAGTACCAGGACCTTCTTCACAGGCCCATTGTCATGGAGGACATCCTCAAGCTGGTTGAAAAGCCGGTTCGCAAGATATCCAAGTTCGACACCAAGGCCCTGGATGAGAAGATTTACGCCATCGAGGACCAGATGAAGGAGGTTAAGGACCACCTTGAGCACATCACGGAGTTCACCATAGACTGGTTCAAGATGCTCAAGAAAAAGTACGGTGCAGCCTGGCCGCGCCTTACGGAAATCTCTTCCCTTGAGAACATTACGGTCACAAAGGTTGTATCCAACAACGCCAAGCTCTATGCAAACCTGGAGGAAGGCTTTGTGGGTATCGGCCTCAAGAGAGACGAAGGAGAGTATATCTGCGACTGCTCTGACCTCTCGGAGATAATTGTTATTGCAAAGGACGGCAAATTCCGCGTCACAAAGGTGCAGGACAAGGCTTTCTTCTGGAAAGACCTCCTGTATGCCGGCGTTTTCAACCGCGGAGACGCCCGTACCATCTATAACGTGATTTACCGTGACGGCAAGGCCGGCTCCTACTTTGCCAAACGCTTTGCCATCACCTCCGTCACCCGCGACAAAGACTACGACATCACCACCGGTGCCGAAGATTCCCGCATACTCTGGTTCACCGTAAACCATAACGGTGAGGCCGAAACCGTACGCGTCTCGCTTCGGCCCAAGAAAGGGCTCAAGAAAACCCAGCTTGAGTGGGATTTCTCCGGCCTTGCCATCAAAGGACGCGGCTCCAGGGGCAACCTTGTCACCAAGAATGCCATTGCGCGTATCCAACTGAGGTCCAAGGGCATAACCACCCTGGAAGGCAAGGACATCTGGTGGGACCCCGACATCCAGCGCCTCAACGAGGACGGCCGCGGAGAGCATCTTGGCAAGTTCTCCGGAGAAGACAGGGTTCTGGCCATTTTTGCCGACGGCTCCTACTACACCACCACCTACGACCTTGTGAACAAGTACCAGGGAGATGTGGTCCGCATTGAGAAGTTCGATCCAGGCCGCGTTTACACGGTGGTTTACTGGGACAACTCCGCCAAGGCATACTACGTAAAGCGCTTCAGCTTCACGGAAAGCAACAACAACCCTGTGGTCTTCATATCGGATTCCCGTGGCTCAAGGCTGGTTGACATCAGCTCAGATCCTTTCCCTCAGATGATTCTCACCTTCGGCGGGAAATACGAACACCGTGAGCCAGAGACCGTTGACGTCTCCGAGTTCATCGCCCGTAAAGGACTTTCGGCCAAGGGCAAGAAGTGCTCACCCTACGACCTCAAGTCCGTTGAGTTTGGAGAACCTCTGGAGAAAGAAGTCCCCGAAGAAGACAATGACACCCCGGACATGGCCGATGACCTTCAGGACATGAATGAAGATGAAGCGACCCCGGAGGCGAATGACGATGTTCCTGAGGACGATGACAGCAGCAGCTCCGGCGGCGCCGTAGACTTTGACGACTGGGAGCCTACGCTGTTCTAGCAAACGCCCAAATTGTTGCGGGTCATCGGCCTAACCGTCGCAGGTCCCGGCACCTGGGCGGCCATTAACACAAAAACGGCCTTTTTTGCGTAACCAAAAGCCCTTTGGGCACGGCGTTACACAGATTTGGCCGTTTTTGTGTAACCAGCGGCCCTGCCATAGTCTTTTGAGTTTACAAACTGTGACACAATGTGCCTGGGCATGTGTAAAACCCGTGCTATGTCGTCCTTTGAAATGCCATATTTCTTTGACAGTGTCACCACTAGTTTTCCCTTTTCATCTGCACCCAGTTTATAGACAGATTTGCCTTGATAATCGCGCAAAAGCATTTTTGAAAGAATGTCCTGTATTTCAATATCCGAGAACTCAACTTCCTCTCCCAAGTCTCTGGACACAGTGACAAACGACTCATAGTCTTTTACAAGGCGTGTGGAATAATCCTTTACTCCGTGAAACAGCTTTTTTACCATGCGGGTATCTACAAAAGATTTTGGAAGTAACCCCAGTTTTGGATGGAACTGCCAGTGAGATGGAAGACGCATCCTGGTACCGGTGAGTTCTTCCAGTTCCCTTGCTGTCATTTCAGATACTTTCCTCCCGTCTATCATTTGCGCCAAAACGGAATAGTGAAGATAGGCGCTCCCCCAAGGATAACCACCAATTGCCGCATATTGTTTTTCATAATGGTTCCTGTGCAGATACAGTATTTCGGTAATCATCTGCTCTTTTGAATTGATAGGCTTCAGTATAAATCCGTAATCTACGGGTAGCGGACTGTAACCATCTTTTACCAACCTGGCGTTCAACTTCATTTTCAAGTACAGGAATGCTTCTACGGCATTAGCACCTGTGCCGCTCAATATTATGTGAATATGATTGGGCATCAGCTCAAAATCATAAATCACCAGAGAGTACTTTATGCATATAATGCCTATGAGTGTCATACCATATGCGAACTGCACAATGTTATTGAAGATGTTTCCGGCTTTCCATCCATCTGTACATAAATGATAATAGCCATTTCCCATCTTCCTGTACTCTTCCCGTAGTCTTCTGTATGCCTCCATATACTTGTCATTTGTTTTCTGCAAATATGAGAAAAGTTATCCGTTTCAAACGTTGTAACACGGATAAAGTGAAAAAAAGGCATTTGGACACGCTGTGAGGCCGATTCCATTTTGAAAATTTTGCATTTTCTTGGCTTTTTTTTGCATTTTGTGTATTTTTGCCCCATGCTGATAACCCTCACAGGCTTCATGGGAAGCGGAAAAACAACAGTCGGGCGCATCGTTGCCGATGCCCTTGGATGCCCTTTTGTTGATCTGGACCAAGAGATTGTACGTAAAACCGGCCGCAGCATCCCTCAGATTTTCGAGTCAGACGGCGAATCTGCCTTCCGTATTCTTGAGAAGAAGGCGCTTGAGCAAACCATATCAAAGTACAGCGAAACAACTGCAGTGTTATCACTGGGTGGCGGTACGGTTACGGTTCCCGGCGCTGTTAAGCTACTGCAAGAAAAATCGCTTTGTATATACTTGAAAGCCACGGTGGAAACGCTTCGTGCGAGGTTGGACGGGGACACGGCAGGTCGTCCGCTGGCAGATGACCTTTTTGCCGAACGCCTTGCCAAGCGTGAACCGCTCTACGAAGCTGTGGCTCACATTACCATTGATACTGATAGTCTTTCTCCAGAGCAAATAGCCGACGAAATAATCATTGACTGTCTGTAACCAGCGCATAAGCAGGGCCGCTGGTTACACAAAAACGGCCAAATCTGTGTAACGCCGTGCCCAAAGGGCTTTTGGTTACGCAAAAAAGGCCGTTTTTGTGTTAATGGCCGCCCCGGTGCCGGGACCTGCGACGGTTAAACCTATGACCTGCGATAGTTTGCACTGTGAGCAGCAACAGTCAAGCCGGGGACCTGCGACGGTCGAGACCGGAACCTGAGAAAAATAAAAAGTGACAATAGATGAACGGGAAATTACCCGTGGTGTCCTTGCAATTATAAACGGGATTGGTTATCTTTGTAAGACTATGGCCAAATCGGACAAACAATGGACACTGAAACCGGCTGCTGATGAAGAAAAGTCGGCCAGGCTGGCTGCGGAACTTGGGATAGACCGGGTTCTGGCAGAGCTTCTTGTCCAAAGGGGCGTAGAGACCTTCGATGAAGCCCGCTGTTTCTTCCGTCCCAGTCTGGACCAACTCCATGACCCTTTCCTCATGAAAGACATGGACAAGGCAGTGGAACGGCTTCACAAGGCCATCACGGGCCGTGAACACATCCTGGTATACGGAGACTACGACGTAGACGGCACCACCGCCGTTGCCCAGCTGTACTCCTTTGTGAAGCAGTTCACCCCCAAAGTGGATTTCTATATCCCGGACCGCTACGACGAAGGTTACGGCCTGTCCTACAAGGCTCTGGATTGGGCCTCTGACAATGGCGTCAACCTTGTGGTCACGCTTGACTGCGGCATCAAGGCCATAGAAAAAGTGGAGTACGCCCGCACCAAGAACATAGATGTCATTATCTGCGACCACCATCTTCCGGAAAACGAACTTCCCGGTGCCGTGGCCATCCTGGACCCCAAACGCGAAGACTGCAATTATCCCTTCGACGACCTCTGTGGTTGCGGAGTAGGCTTCAAGCTGGCTCAGGGATATGTAGAGAAATACAACCTGGATCCCACAATACTGGAACCGTTGCTGGACCTTCAGGTAGTGTCCATTGCATCGGACCTTGTGTCCATGACCGGAGAAAACCGTATCCTCGCTCACTTCGGCCTCAAGCGGCTCAATGAAAATCCCCGCAAGGGCCTTTTGGCCATGATAAACCTTGCGCAGCTTGAGCCCGGGCACATTTCCATTGACGATATCGTGTTCAAGATAGGGCCCCGCATCAATGCCGCCGGCCGAATGGAAAGCGGACGCCTTGCCGTGGAACTTCTCACCGCCACGGACGACCGCACAGCGTTCCGCATTGGTGAGCAGATCAACGACAACAACAACGAGCGCAAATCCATAGACCGTGAAATAACCCAGGAAGCCCTCCTGATGGTGCAAAACGGCACCGCCCTTGAGTCCGAGAACGTTACCATAGTTTACAACCCCACCTGGAACAAGGGTGTGGTTGGAATTGTGGCCTCACGCCTTGTGGAAGCCTATTACAAGCCCACGGTGGTGCTTACCAAGAGTAACGGCTTTGTGACCGGCAGCGCCCGCAGCGTACAGGGCTTCGACCTCTATTCTTCCATTGAAAGCTGCGCAGACCTCCTCGAGAACTTCGGCGGCCACGTATATGCCGCCGGCCTCACCATGAAGGAAGAGAACCTGGAGGAATTCTGCCGCCGGATGAACAAGTTCGTGGCCGGAAACATCACGCGTGAAGAGCTCACCCCGGTTGTGGAGATAGACGCCCGTCTCAACTTCTCCCAGATTACCCCCAAGTTCACGCGTATCCTCAAGCAGTTCCAGCCCTTCGGCCCCGGAAACAGCAATCCCGTATTCCTCACAGAGGACGTCTATGATGCAGGTAATGGCCGAAAGGTGGGCGCTGGCGGCGTACACCTCAAGCTGGACCTCATGCAGGAGAGTCAGCCATACAGGCAAATTGCGGCAATCGGCTTTAACATGGCCCAGTTCTATGACCACATCAAAGCCGGTAATCCAATTGATATCTGCTACTCCATTGTAGAGAATTTCTACCGCGGTTCTTCCACCGTCCAGCTTCGGCTCAAGGACATCAGGGAGCGCGACGAACTCATATAATATACCCCACTTCCTTGAAACTGTAGTGGCGCACGGGCTTTCCGGGCGCTTCCAGGTCCCATATCATGAGCCTTCCGTCCGGTGCTACACCTTTTATGATTCCGGTGTACTCCCTGTCTGTAATGTAGTCGTGGTAACGGGCGTTGACATCCTTGTTGAAAAGATAGGTGGAATAGCTTGAGAACAGCGCCTCACGCAGTTTTTCATCTTGAAGGTAAGGAAGCCTTTTCTCAAAACCGTCAAGGAGCTTGTCAAGACACTCCGGCAGCGGATGCTCCTCTCCGGTAAGGCTCCAAAGCGAAGTTGCGTTTGCAAGCTGCGGGAAGTCCCGCTGGTTGATATTGAGGCCCACGCCAATTACCGATGCCGAAAGCCGTCCGCCGCTTAGCGCGTTTTCAATGAGGATCCCGCAAATCTTCTTCTTGCCCACATATACGTCATTGGGCCATTTCACCTTGCACCATATACCGTGGCTCTGAAGGAAATCCACCACTGCCACCGATATAAGATAATTGAGCCAAATGGTATGTGAGGCGGCCGGGGCATCCTCTCCGTATTTGAGCACTATGCTGAACGTGAGGTTCTTGCCCGGTTCCGTGAACCACGTGTTTCCGCGCTGGCCGCGGCCGGCGGTTTGCTCACGCGCGGCAAGCACGGTGCCGTTTGGAAGCTCCGGCAGACGCCTCAGCGCCTCCGAATTTGTGGAATCAATTGTGTCCAGCCAGATGATGTTCATATAGTATCTATTATCAAGCCATCTTAACTAGCAGGGCCGCTGGTTACACAAAAACGGCCAAATCTGTGTAACGCCGTGCCCAAAGGGCTTTTGGTTACGCAAAAAAGGCCGTTTTTGTGTTAATGGCCGCCCCGGTGCCGGGACCTGCGACGGTTGAACCGGTGACCTGCGACTACAAGCGCACTATTTCAGTGCTGCCATGTTGCGGGGGTTGTGGATGTCCTTGCCCTCTACCGTGTAAAGGTAATCCAGCAGGCTGGCGTAGTGTTCCTCAACCTTGCCGCGGACTATCTTCATGGTGGAGTTCATCATCTTGTTGGCAATGGTGAATTCTTCGTCGCAGATACCAATGGCCGAAGGCAGCCAGCGCTCAGGGAACATGCCCTCGTGCTTACCACCCTTCTTGTAGCTGTCGGCATCGGCCTGGATGAGATCCAGCATATAACGCTTGCCTTCCTCTGAAGCGGGGTCCAGGCCGTGCTTTTTGGCGGCTTCGGAGAGTGCGGTCTTGTCCGGGACCACAAGGGCCACGCAGAAAGGCTTTTGGTCATTGTGAAGCACGCAGGCGCTGACCCACTTGGATGTTTCCGTGAAGTTGTCCTCGAAGCCTTCCGGGGAGTACTTTTCACCGTCAGAAGATATGAGGAGGCTCTTGAAGCGGCCAACCACATAAAGGAAGTCGGGGTCTTCGGGGCAGATATAGCCCATGTCTCCGGTGTGCAGCCAGCCGTCGATGATAGTGTCGGCCGTGGCCTTGGGGTTCTTCCAGTAGCCTGCCATCACGTTTTCTCCGCGAATCACAATCTCTCCGCGCGTACCGTTGGGGACCTGGTTGCCTTCGGCGTCAAGGATTACGCAGTCCATGGGCTTCACTATACGGCCGGAAGAGCCGAAGCGCGCATGGCCTTCGGAGTTGGCGCAGATGATAGGGGTTGCCTCCGTAAGGCCGTAGCCCTGGAACATGGGCATGCCCACGGCGCAGAAGAACTTCTGGAGCTCGATGTCCAGAAGGGCGCCGCCGCCCACGAAGAACTTCATGCGGCCGCCGAAGCTTTCGCGGACCTTGGAGAACACGAGTTTGTCGAAGAGGGCCACAAGGGGCTTGCGCCAGGCAGTGCCGCCGGTGCCGCGGTTGTAGTATTCGCGGTTGTACTTGATGGCGTTGTCAAGGGCAAAATAGAAGAGTTTTTCCGTGAAACCGCCCTTCTTCTTGATGGCGCCCTCTATGTTCTTCTTGAAGTTACGGGCAAGGGCCGGAACGGAGAGCATTACGTGAGGACGGACCTCGGAGATGGCCACAGGCACGTTACGCAGCGTTGCAAGGGCGTTTTTGCCGATGGGGACAAACGCAATTGAACCGCCGTAAATCATCATTGTGTACATGCCCGCAACATGTGCGAAGCAGTGGTCCAGCGGAAGGATGATGAGCATCACGGAACCTTCATCGATGGAGATGACGGAGTTTCCCTGCTCTACGTTTGCGGTATAGTTGCGGTGGGTAAGGAGAATACCCTTAGGGTCTGCGGTGGTGCCGGAAGTGTAGGAGATGTTGGCGTAGTCGTCCGGGCCGATTGAACGGAACCGGGCTTCGAATTCGGCCCTGTGGGCCTTGAGGAATTCGTCTCCCATCTTCTGGATTTCGGAGATGCGGATTTCCTTGGGTTCCAGCTTATCGTAGTCAAATGCGGTGTCGTCGAAGACTATGACTTTTTCCACGGCGGGGCATTCCGGAAGGACGGCCCTGATGCGCGGAAGATGGTTGCCGGACACCAGGATCCATTTGGACTCGGAGTGGTTGATGCGGAACACAAGGTCCTTGCCCTCTCCAAGGTTTACGGACAGCGGAACGTCCGTGGCGCCGGCATACAGGGCACCGAGCTCCGAGAGTATCCACATTGCGCGGCTTTCGGACAGAAGGGCAATCTTGTCCCCTTTCTTGAGGCCTAGAGACATCAGGCCCGCACCAATGCGGTATGCTTCTTCGCGTGTTTGTTCCTGGGTTATTTCTTTCCAAACGCCATCTACTTTTTCACGCAGATAGACGTTTTTGGCATACTTGCGGGAGTATTTCTCCACGAAGTCGATGATGGTCATTCTTTCTGCCATATGGGTTTAGGTTGGGTTTATTCTGAAGGGAAAAGGCCGAAGAGCTCTGCGTCTATCTTGTCTGTGATATACTGGAAATCCTCCGGCGAATTTTCAAACTTGATGTTGTCTACGTCCACGATAAGGAGACGGGCTTTGTAGTCCTTGATCCAGTCTTCGTAGCGCTGGTTGAGACCGGTGATGTAGTCTATGCGGATGGAGCGCTCGTATTCACGGCCGCGTTTCTGGATTTGGGCGATGAGGTTGGGGATGCTGGAGCGAAGATAGATGAGGAGGTCCGGCGGGTTTACAAGTGACATCATGAGGTCGAAGAGGTCACTGTAGTTCTCGAAGTCGCGGGTGCTCATGAGCCCCATTGCATGGAGGTTGGGGGCAAAGATGCGGGCATCCTCATAGATGGTGCGGTCCTGGATGATAACTTCCTTGTGCTTGGATATTTCCACAACATCCTGGAAACGCTTGTTGAGGAAGTATACCTGAAGGTTGAAGGACCAACGCTCCATGTCTTCGTAGAAATCGGCGAGGTAGGGATTGAAGTCCACGGACTCGAACTTAGGAGTCCAGCCGTAATGCGCTGCAAGCATTTTGGTGAGAGTGGTTTTTCCACTGCCGATATTTCCGGCGATTGCTATATGCATATTGTGTAATAATTAAAATAATCCGTATAATTCTGCGTCTATGCGGTCTGTGATGAGGGCAAAGTCTTCTGGCCGATTTAGGAAGTCCATGTTGTCGGCCTCAATGATAATGAGCCGGCCCTTGTACTCCGAAATCCATTTCTCATAGCGCTGGTTGAGGCCTGCGAGGTATTCAATGGAAATTGACTGCTCATAGTCACGGCCACGCTTCTGGATCTGGGCCACCAGGTGCTCTATGCTGGAGCGGAGGTAAATCATGAGGTCCGGTTCCTTCACCACTTCCATCATGACGTTGTAGGTGTCCATGTAGGTGTTGTAATCGCGCTCCGAAAGGTTGCCCTGCGCATAGTTGTTGGCCACAAAGATGTGTACGCCCTCAAACAGGGTGCGGTCCTGGATAATGACATCCTTGGATTTGCGAATTTCCATGACGTCGTGGAGGCGCTGCTGCAGGAAGTACATCTCCAGGGCGAAGGACCATCGTTTGATGTCCTTGTAGTAGTCTTCCAGATAGGGATTGTAGGTAACGGACTCGAATTTTGGCGTCCAGCCGTAATGGTGGGCGAGAAGGGTTGTGAGCGTGGTTTTACCGGCGCCGATATTACCTGCAATTCCTATATGCATGCGGATGACTGCCTTTATTCATACAAAGATGCAAAATCTTTGTTAAATTTGCAATCTCAAAACAGAAAGACTGATGCTGCACACAAGAATATTCACTTTCAATCCCCTTGGCACAAACTGCATTGTAGCATGGCAGGACGGCTGCGGGGAATGCGTGGTGGTGGACCCCGGAATGTCCTCCCCGGAGGGCTGCAAGGACCTCACGGACTTCCTTCAGGCGGGCGGGCTCACCCCCAAGGCCATTCTCCTGACCCACGGCCATTTTGACCACATCTGGGGCGTGGAACGCCTCCTTGGCGTATATCCCGGCCTCAAAGTGTACATGCATGAGGCCGACAAAGGCATAATGGACCAGATGACCGGAGGCCGATACGACATGGGCTTCTCTTTCCTGAAGCACGACTTCCCTACCATCGGCCTTGAAGACGGAGAGATTCTGGATATTGCCGGCATTCAGTGGAAGGTTATCCATACGCCCGGCCACAGCCCGGGAAGCGTCTGCTTTTACGATGAGGCCGACAACCTCCTACTTTGCGGGGATACCCTTTTTGCCGGAAGTATAGGCCGAACAGACCTTGCCGGCGGGGATTACGACGTCCTGATGAGCTCAATTCTCCACAAAGTGATTGTGCTTCCAGGAGACACGGACGCCATTCCGGGGCACGGGCAGCCCACAACAATAGGCCGGGAAGGAATGACAAATCCCTTCCTGGAGCCTTTCAACGAGGCTATGCCGGACGATTACATTTAGATGAGCCCTTCCGGAATCCTGAGCTGAAGAACCTGCCCTTCCGGATCAATTGAAATCACAAGGTCCTCGTGAAGCGGAAGCAGGACTTCCTCTCCGCGGGGAGTTTTAACGTATATGCAGGGGTTTCCGGGAATGTCTTCGTGGCCGGAGACCGTGCCTGCAAGGGCGCCTTCCGCGTCTTTTACGGTCCAGCCGGTGAGGTCTTCCCCCTCCTCTTCCTCAAAATAATCCGCGTACACGGCGGCCCCGGCCAGTTCACCGGCATCCTTGAGAGAATGGACGCCGGTTAAGCGTACAATGGCGCGGGCGAATCCCCTTCTTTCAAAGGATTCAAAATAAAAGGGAACCGGCAGTCCGTCGAATTCGACGAACACCGGTTCCTGAAGGTCAATGTCCTCCGGGGAAACGTCAAGGAAGCTCAGAAGCAGCCCGCCGTCTGTCCCGTTGGATTTTAGAACCTGCGCAATTTTAAGCATTAAGCCTCTGCTGCGGGTTCTTCTGCAGGTGCAGCGGCCTCTTCTGCGGCCTTTGCAGCGGCTTCGGCCTCTGCTGCAGCCTTCTTCTCAGCGATAGCCTTTGCACGAGCCTCGTTCACCTGGACCTCAGCGGCCTTTGCAGCCTTAGCGGCAGCAATAGCCTCGTTCTTGAGACCGGTCTTCTTGGCAGCGATCTTCTCATCCCTCTGGGCCTTCCAGGCGGCGAATTTTTCGTCGGCCTGAGCCTGGGTGAGAGCACCCTTTGCAACGCCCTCTGAGAGGTGCTTGCGGAGGAGGACACCCTCATAGGAGAGGATGCGGCGGGTAACCAGCGTGGGCTGGGCACCTACCTTGAGCCATGCAAGGGCCTTCTCACCGTCAAGGACGATGGTAGCGGGGTTGGTGTTGGGGTTGTAGGAGCCAAGGAGCTCGATGAACTTACCGTCGCGCGGTGCGCGGGAATCGGCCACAACAATGTGGAAGAATGCGAAATTCTTCTTTCCGTGGCGCTGGAGTCTGATCTTAACAGCCATTGTGAATCTGCTAGTTTAAAAATTAATAATGCGTATATCCCCCAACTCGTGAGGGACTGCAAAGGTAAGAATATTTTTTGGTCTTTTAAAATATTTGTGAAAGATGAAACGTTTTCCCGGCTTCCTGCATCTTTAGTACGTATGAAAAGATTGCTGACAATAGTCTCTGCCGCGCTCATTTCGGCCGGCAGCTTCATTTCCGCCGCCCAGGGGCAAAACGAGATTAGCGTGTACATGGGCGTCATGAATGCGGAATATACATCGGTAGACATAAACCGCAGGTACAACTACTACCGTGACCTATATGCTCTCTATGAACCTAATTACGATATAGGCTGCTACCCCACCGTCACGCTGGACTACAACCGCCGTGTGCTAAGCTGGATGTCCGCCGGTGTACAGGCCAACTGGGCGCTCATGCACGGTACAGGCCGATATGTGATGGAGAGCGCCCATGAAACCAGTTTCAGGCAGCACATGATTGCGCTGCTCCCCCAGGCAAAGTTCTATATCCCTGGCCCCAAGCGCTTCAGGCCGTATGCCAAAGTGGGCTTGGGGATAGGTTTTTCCCTTGGAGATCAGGTGGTGGGAAAGCCTGTCACTTTCGCTTGGGACATAGCTCCAATCGGCTTTGAATGGGGCAGCAACACGGTTTACGCCATTTTTGAAGCCTCGTTCGGCAATGTGATCACCGGCATGAGGTTCGGCATTGGGTACAGATTCTAGGATTATGAAAAAGATTGTTTTTGCTATACTTGCGGTGGCCGCACTCAGCCTTGCCGGCTGCACCAAACGCTACAGTCCCAACGGCTATGAGATTGTAGGAGGCACGGAATACTACGCCATTCTCCCGGCCCAGGAATACCTGATGGCTATTGCCGACGACATGGTGACCGACGTTCTTGGAGAACTTGAAACCGCACTCAAGGTGGAAGACCTTGGGAACTCCGCCAGCCTGAGGTTCGACATGGCCGAAGGAAGCATACTGGAAGAAGGCAAAACCTGGAAGGTCACGGGCAGCACAAGGGCCCTGAAGGGCATGACCATCAAAAACATAGGCTCAGACACCTGGGAAATGGCCTTTGACGGAGACTACAGCCTCAACGACTATGTGTATCCCGTGAGTTTCATAGCAAAGGCCAAGCGTGGCTCCCAGATCACAAACAACCACTACAACTGGGGCGTTACCATTAACGGAAACCGTACGGAAAGGGGCGGCTACTCCTGCACATATTCATCAAAGAGCACCGTCCTATACCAGTGCACCCAGGACAACAAAGTGGGCTGGAACGACGTAGAAGGCACCTATCTCCTTACCGTACTCCTTGACAATGAGCCGATTGACCTCTGGGCGCTGGAGTTTGACGGCATTCCCTCCGAAGCCATTTTTTCAAGGGGACTGTAAAAAAATCAAAAAAAATGTTGGGATTTGAAAAAAAGAATGTATCTTTGCAGTCCCAAACACTTGCGGATGTGGTGAAATGGTAGACACGCCACTTTGAGGGGGTGGTGGGCATTAGCCCGTGTAAGTTCGACTCTTATCATCCGCACCTAAGGCAGCTGAGTTTTCAGCTGCTTTTTTTTACACCAGTCCAAGCTCTCCTGCAATCCTGAGCATATCGGATACATTCCTTACACCCATCTTGGCATAGATGTGCTGGCGGTGGGTGTTCACCGTATGAACGCTGAGGAACAGTTTGTCGGCAATATCGGCAGCGGCAAGTCCTTCAGCGCTGAGGCGGATGATCTGGATTTCCCTGGGGGAGAGGCCTATGTCGGCGATTCTCCTACTCCTCTCTATGAGGATGTCCCCGACGTAGTTAGCCACGTCCTCGTTCATGGACTGGGCGTCCTTGGCCATGCTGCGGCAGAGCTCGCGGATCTGTTCTGAAGACATTGTGGCGGCATCTGAAGAGAGTTTCTCAAGCTGGGCAGCATAGGCGTTCGTGGGATTTTTCAGGTCTTTTGACAGGACGGCTATGAGCTGCTCCTTTGTGTCGTTGATGCGCTGGAGTTCAGAATTGCGGCGGCGCACACGCTTGATATAATTGATGGCAATTACAATGATTGCGGCAGCCAGAAGGACCAGCATCAGAAGAAGGATAATCTGATATCCACGTTGCTCCAGTTGATGCTCTTTCTCCTTCACCTCAAAACGCGTTTCAATCTCGGCAAGTGCCTGGTCCGACTTCTGGGTCATATACTTGGTGATGTGGAACACGTAGTCGTCGTGGGCGTCAAGTGCCGCCTCACTGTTGCCTGTGCGGGTGTAGAGCCGCACAAGGCGGTCGTCCAGGGCGCTTGCCATCAGGTGGTCGTCATCCGGAAGGGCTTCACGAGCCTTTGCAAAATACTCCAGCGCTTCCTGGTTACGGTTTCCCTGCTGGAACCATCTGGAGCGGAAGAGGATGCCGTTACGGCGAAGCCTCTCTATCCCGTACTGGTCAGAGAGCATCTGTCCGCGGTCCAGCCACTGCCCTGCGGTGAGGTAGATTTCCTGGTCTATGGGATTGTTCCAACGGTTCTTGTTGATGTAGAGAGAGCCTATCACAAGGCAGGCTTCGGCCATCTCATCATCGGCCCCTATTTCCTCTGCTATTGCCAGCGCCTCATTGGCATATCCAAGGCCTTCGTCGTTGCGCCCTGTTTCCGGGGAAATCTCGGCATAGGAGCACAACTTGGCCTTTGAAATGAGTATGGCCGATAGATCCTTCCGTAGTCCGTTGTTTCTTGCAACAGCCTCCGCCTCCAAGGCTTTCTCCCAGGCGTCGGAATCGTGGCTTGTCATAATGTCTATGCCAACGACCGTATGAAGGGCCCGGACCTGGGTCTGAACATCTCCCGCATCCTTGGAAACGGAGAGCGCCTCCAGAGCCTTTTCCATGGCCCGGTCAAAGTCCTGGCTTTTTACATCATCCGCCGCCTGCTCCACAAGGGTTCTGGCGCGGGAAGACATATCCTGACTTTTATGATGGCCGGTGCAGGCCGCCAAAGTGATGACTAGAAGAAATAGAAATAGGAGGCGGAACAGTTTCATGGTTTTAGTTCAAATAATCTCTTAATCTCTGTACAAAGATAGTCAAAAAGTGGCACTGGGATGCATTTACATTATTTTTAAGTATGCCTGAAGGCGCAAAATACTGATTTTTCATTATTCAAAAAATACCCCGAATGCCCACTTTTGCCAAGCGAGTTATGATATTGTACGGCTCTCTCATAATTATGTTGTTCGTGCTCCTGATAGTGGGGGCAGGACTGCTCCTTCACGCAAGGGAAAAAGAGCATCAGGAAGAGATGAAGGAACTGCAGAGGGAAAATGACTACCTGCGTGACAAGGTGAATCAACTCTCTGCGCACAAACTGCTGTAAAACTTAAATTACTATATGTTATGAAAGAAAAAGAAAAACAATTGTATTCTTCACCTGAGGTTGAAGTCCTTCTCTTGCAATCAGAAAGCGTTGTATGTACCAGTGACCTGGTAACAGACAGTATCACTGTAATGGGTTGGAGTACCGGATCCGATTTCCCTGTTAATTTTTAAGATGATTGGTGTTATGAAGAAGTTTATAAATATATTGTGCGCTATTGCGGCCATTAGTACTCTCTTTTCCTGTGAAAAAGCAGAAGCTCCCCAAAACGGCCTGTTTGAGATTACCGTAGGATCGGATGAAACAAAAACCCATTTTACTGGTGCTGCCATACACTGGAATATCGGGGACAAGATCAGTCTTTTCCATGCTGTTTCGGGATCATCAAGTTACGTGAATGATGGCGCTTTTACTGCAACCGCCAATGATGCAATAACTACATTTACCGGTGTCCTTTCTGAAACACTTACAGCCAGTAGATATGATTGGTATGCCGTTTATCCTTATACAGCTGAATCAACAGGGCCTGATTATGCTGGAGGTATATTCATAGGGAACAAGCCTGGATATAGCCAGCACCAGTCCGAATATGGCAACAAAGCGCATCTTACCGGGGATTGCTTCCCTCTATATGGCAATAGACCCAACATTGCAAAGGAATCGAAACCGTTCATTTCAATGCAGCAGATGGCATCAGTAGCTAAGATTATCGTAACCAATAATACGGTGAACACACTTAAGGTTAATAGAGTTGAGTTGAAGGGGTCCAATTATGATGGGACAACACTATGCGGGAAATTCGTTGCGAATACTACTTCAGGTGCTCCTTCTTTATCAGCAATATCATGTGGAAATGCAATCGTTACAATTGATTCACCCGCAGATCTTGCTCCAGGACAATCTGCAACGGTCTATGTCGGCCTCAAGCCCTTCACTGTCAATGCTGGAGATACTGTCACTATAATAGTTAGCACCAATATGGGAAATCAGTCAAAGACTTGTGATCCTCTTACTTCTGCATTTACCTTTGTAGCGGGAGATATTCACACCTTCAATTTCAGTCTGACAAACCCCGTATAAGATAATTTGCGGGTGATGTGACTTAATTTGGCACGCCACCCGCAATTTTGGCGTTATTTGCGGGTGGTGTGACTCATCAGAGTACATCACCCGCATCTCATTAATATGACAGTGGAGACTAAGTGATTGGTATTCAATAAGTTACACGATTATTTAGGAAAACCGGTAATCCCAAAGAATCCTGTAATTGATTGAGTGTTAGAGAGTTGAGCTTCACCCAATCGGCATTACAAACCTTAGGCATTTTGTTTGGAGAATCACAAAAATGAATTAACTTTGCATCAGAATTGGGGATTGAAGGGGTGATAGGTAAAGGGGTAGCACTCCTGTGACCCGGAACCAGAGATCTTCAAAAACCATCCTGCTACCAGGATGGTTTTTCTATTTCTATAAGATTTTGTTCAACTATAACCTAATACTGGAAATACTGGGCCAGTCAATGTTGCGTATACGGACTTCTTCATACATTTTCCATCCTTCAAGGACTCTTTCATGATTGTAGAGATTCTTATTGGGGAAAAGTAAAACAACCACGTCTGCGCCCTGTTTAGCTGCATCATAAATCTTTGTCCTAATTGCCCATCTCCCTTCTCCTTCAACGGTTTTTATTTCCATTGATGAGTAATAAACAAAGCCATCACATTGTTTAGAGCCAACTTCTGTTTTTTCTGATGCGAGTGTTACCATATAGCCATTATTTCTAAGGATTGTAATAGCTGTATGTTCATATGCCCCTCTTTTGATGCCAAATGGCCCTATCTTTTTATCAAATTGGTGATTCTTGTGTATGGCACTGACTCCTCCCGACTTTTCATCGAAAGTAACATCATAGTAATTGGGATCATTTAACAGTCTGAGATATTCCTGAAAGTTCTCATCCCGCTGCTGGTCACTGACAATCATCACTCAACACCTCCATTAATCGTGGATGGAGAACCACATGCACAAACCTTAGATTTGCAGCGTAGTTATCTGTAATCAGGTTTGTCTGACAAAAATAGTAAATTTATGCCGATAATAAAAGTTTAACAAAAGGACAATGGAGCCGGGCGGTTCTCAATTTGTACA